>Ga0326763_1000491_pt1 | contig 13959 bp, 12 predicted proteins | sample NORPS_P_FD_207671 | JGI IMG/M metagenome (GOLD analysis project Ga0326763, IMG submission 207671) | Hot spring water microbial communities from Norris Geyser Basin, Yellowstone National Park, WY, United States - NOR.PS_P | ecosystem: Environmental > Aquatic > Thermal springs > Unclassified...
CAGCGTCTCCATCCTCGTGATCGACGCGCTCTGCGCCGCCTCGGTCACCGCGATGATGACGCCGGTATCCTGCTGCGGCAGGAAGCCCTTGGGGATGATGAGGTAGAGCGCCACGGTGCCGAACAGCGTCCCCACCGCGACCAGCAGGGTGACACCCTGGAAGCGGAGCGCCACCATCAGGGTGCGGTGGTAGAAGCGGGCCGACCAATCGAACCCACGCTCGAACCAGCGGGTGAGGGGGCCGGGCTTCTCCTCGCGGCGGAGCAGGCGGCCGCACATCATCGGCGTCAGCGTGAGGGAGACGACCGCCGAGACGATGACGGAGGTGCTGAGCACGACCGCGAACTCGTTGAACAGGCGCCCGACCACGCCGGTCATGAACAGCAGCGGAATGAACACCGCGACCAGCGAGACGGTCAGCGAGACGATGGTGAAGCCGATCTGGCGGGCGCCGCGATAGGCGGCCTCGAGCGGGGAGTAGCCCTCCTCGATGAAGCGAACGACGTTCTCGATCATCACGATCGCATCGTCGACGACGAACCCGGTCGCGACCGTCAGCGCCATGAGGCTGAGGTTGTCGAGGCTGTAGCCGCACAGCGCCATGACGCCGAAGGTGCCGATCAGCGAGAGCGGCAGGGCGACGGCGGGGATCAGCGTGGCGCGGGCGCTGCGGAGGAACAGGTAGATCACGAACACGACAAGGCCGATCGCGAGGACCAGCGTGAACTCGACGTCCTCGACGGAGGCGCGGATGGTCTCGGTGCGGTCGGTGACGGCCTGCATGGTGATCTGCGCCGGGATCGAGCGCTGGAGCGCGGGCAGGGCGTCGCGGATGGCGGCCACGGTGGCGACGATGTTGGCGCCGGGCTGGCGCTGGATGTCGAGGATGACGGCGGGCTTGCCGTTGTACCAGCCGGCGACCCGGTCGTTCTCGACGCCGCCGACCACGCTGCCGACATCGGACAGCCGGACCGGGGCGCCGTTCTTGTAGGCGACGACGAGGGAGTTGTACTGGTCGGGCGAGAGCAGCTGGTCGTTGGCGCCGACGGCGTAAGATTGCCGCGCGCCGTCAAATCCGCCTTTCGCACCGTTCACGTTGGCGGCGGCGACCGCGGTGCGGACGTCCTCGAGCGAGAGGCCGTAGGCGGCCACCCGGGCCGGGTCCACGCGGACGCGGATGGCGGGCCGCAAGCCGCCCTGCACGGTGACCTTGCCGACCCCTTCGATCTGGCTGAGCTTCGGCTGCAGGATGGTGTCGGCGGCGTCGCTGATCTTGTCGATCGGCACCGCATCGGACGTCAGCGCCAGCGAGAGGATCGGGGCGTCGGCCGGGTTCACCTTCGAATAGACCGGCGGGTAGGGCAGGGTGGTGGGCAGCGTGCCCGCCGAGGCGTTGATGGCCGCCTGCACGTCCTGGGCGGCGCTGTCCATCTTCCGGTTCAGGTTGAAGGTCAGCGTGATCTGGCTGGTGCCCTGGCTGCTGGTCGAGGTCATCGACTGCAGGCCGGTAATCTGGCCGAACTGCCGCTCCAGCGAGGCGGTGATGAGGGTCGCCACGGTTTCAGGCCCGGCGCCGGGCAGCTGCGTCGTGACCTGAATGGTGGGGAAATCGACCGAGGGAAGCGCCGAGACCGGGAGCGCGCGGTAGCCGAGGATGCCGGCCAGCAGCACCGCCACGGCCAGCAGGAAGGTCGCGATGGGCCGGGCGATGAACGGGGCCGAGATGTTCACCGGCGGCTCATTCCGGCTGCATCGCCGCGAGGGCGGCGTCTTCGTCGGTCACCTTGCGCGACGCGGCGCGGCCGGCGATCCGGCCAGCGAAGGCGGTGAAGGCCGGGCGCTTCGGCAGCATCCCGAACTGGAGCATCCAGCCCAGTGCGACGCCCCACAGCACGTCGACGGCCGAGAACCGTTCGCCGAGCATGAACGGCCCGGCACCGAGTTGCTGCTCGAGGGCGTCGACTACCCGATCATAGGAGCCGTAGGGCGACATCATCGCCTGTCCCGGGTCGCGCTGCAGGTGCTTGTCGATCATCGCGGGCTCGAAGCTCGCGCCGTAGAAGGCGAGCCAGCGCAGGTAGGGGCCGCGCAGCCGGTCGCCGATCGGAGGCGCCAGGCCGCGCTCGGGGAAGAGTTCGGCGAGATATTGGTAGATCGCCGCCTGCTCGGTGATGACGGCGCCGTCGTGCAGGATCGCGGGCACCTTGCCGAGCGGGTTGATGGCCAGGAAATCAGGCGCGTGCTGTTCGTTGCGGCGCAGCCGGAGCACATGGAGATCGTAGGGCGCGCCGAGCTCCTCAAGCAGGATGCGGACGCCGGTCGCGCGGGTTTGCGGCGCGTAGAAGAGCGTCAGCATCAGGTGCTCGACCGCGGGCGGCGGCGCTGGGCGGCACCGGGGGCGCCCCGTTCGCGCAACGGGACCGCATCGGGCGCGTTGCCGTCCGGGCCGGCGATGGCCACCTTGCCGCCGTCGGTCACACGCTGCGCGCCGTCGACCACCACCTGCTCGCCGGCCTCCAGGCCGCTCAGCACGATGCTTGTCTGATCGTCCTCGTGCCCGACCTTGATGGCGCGGCGCTCGGCCACGTCGTCCTTCTTGATGACGAACACGTACGGACCTTGCGGGCCGCGCTGGACCGCGGCCGTGGGCACCGTGATCGCCTGCTGATCGATCGTGGCCAGCATGCGGATGTCGACGAAGCCGCCCGGCCAGAGCTTGAGGCCGGTATTGGGGAAGGTGGCTTTCAGCTTGATGGTGCCGGTGGCCGGGTCGACCTGGTTGTCGAGCACGGCGAGCTTGCCGCGGTCGATGACGCTTGCATCCTCGATGTCCGTCGCTCCCGCGCGCACCGCCAGCACCTCCGGCATGCCGTTCTGCATGGAGCGGGCGACCTGCGGCAGGTCTTGCTGCGGTAGGGTGAACACCACGGAGATCGGCTGTAGCTGGGTGAGCACGGTGATCGGCGTCGCGTCGCCCGGATGGACGATGTTGCCGACGTCCACCTGGCGCAGCCCGACCCGGCCGTCGGTGGGCGCCGTGATCGTCGCATAGCTGAGCTGGGTGCGGGCCGTGTCGATCTGCGCCTGGTCGCCGCGGACCTGGGCCTCGACCTGCGCCACCTGCGCGCGCGCCGTGTCGGCCTGCTGGGCGCTGCTGTAGTTGGAGGCGACGAGCTTGGCGTAGCGCGCGGCGTCGAGCTTGGCGTTGGCGAGGTTGGCCTCGTCCTGCTGCTTTTTGGCGACCGCCGCGTCCAGCGAGGCCTGGAACGGGCGCGGATCGACGCGCGCCAGCACGTCGCCGGCCTTGACGTTCTGGCCTTCTTGGAACTTCACCTCGACGAGCGGGCCGTCGACCATGGCGTGGATGGCGACGAGATTGAACGCCTGCACGGTGCCGAGCGCATCGAGGTAGATGGGGACGTTCTTCCTCTCGCTCGTGCCCGCCACGACCGGCACCGGCGTGTTCGGGTCGCCGCCGCTGCGGCGCCCGCGGCCGCCGCCCCGCTGGGCGGTCTGCTCGGTCGCGGCGGAGTGGCCGTGCCACCACCAATAAACGCCGCCACCGGCCAGGCCGAGCAGCACGAGCACCACCAGAGCGCGTCTCAAACGATGCCTCCTTCGACGGTGAAGCCACCGCCCAGCGCTTTGTAGAGGTTGAGCAAGTACTGGAACCTGGAAAGGCGTATCTGGGTCAGCAAGTCGAGATCGTTATACAATGTGGTCTGCGTATTCAGCGATGTGATGATGTCGATCGTGCCGGCCTGCAGCTGGGCGTTGGCGATCGCGGCCGAGCGCTGCGCCACCTGCAGCGCAATGCGCTCGAGCCGCTCCTGCTCGGTCAGCTGGTGCAAGCCGGTCAGCGCCTGCTCCACGTCGGTGAAGGCCTGCAGCACGGACTGGCGGTAGTTCGACAGCAGTTCCGCATAGCGGCCCTTGGCGAGTTCGAGTTGGCCGGTGCGCAGCCCGTTGTCGAAGATCGGCTGCAGCAGCGAGGCCGCGACCTGGGTGACCAGCGTGCCGGGCCCGGTGAGCGCGGAGAGCGCGGCGCTGGTGAGCCCGCCCGAGGCGGTCAGCGTGATGTCGGGGTAGAAGGCGGCGCGCGCGGCACGGATGTTGGCGTTCTCCGCCCGCAGCTGCGCCTCGGCGAAGGCCACGTCCGGCCGGCGGGCCAGTAGCTCGCTGGGCAGGCCGGGCGCCACGACCGGGACCGGCAGCGCCTCGAGCGAGCCGCCACTGATGTTCAGGCGCTCCGGCGGCAGGCCGACCAGGATGCCGAGCGCGGACCGGTTCTGCTCGATCGTGTTGCGCAGCGCCGGCAACGATGCCCGTTGCCCGGCGACGAGGGCCTCCTGCTGCGAGACGTCGAGCAGGTTGGCGGTGCCGACCGTAAGCCGCGCGCGATAGGCGCCGAGGATCTGCTCGGCGCTCTGTAGGTTGCGCTCGGCGACCCGCAGCCGATCCTGGGCCGAGAGCAGCTGGAAGTAGGTGGACGCCACCGAGCTGACGACGGAGAGGGCCACGGTTTCCTGGTCGAAACGGGTGGCGACCGCGGTCGCCTTAGCCGCGGCGAGCAGAGCGCGGTTGCGGCCGAACAGGTCGAGGTCGTAGCTGGCCGAGAGCCCGACGCTATAGCTGCGGCTGTCGAAATAGGGGCCGGCGCTGCCGAATGACGAGGACAGTTGCCGCGAGCCGATGCCGGTGCGGTTGTAGGAGTAGCTCCCGGTGCCGTTCACGCTGGGCAGCAGCGGCGCGCCGCTCACCCGGACCTGCGCGTCCGCCTGGATGACGCGGGCCACGGCGGCGTTGAGGTCGTTGTTGTAGACCCGGGCCCGCTCGATCAGCCCGTCGAGCTCGGGCGAGCCGAAATTGGCCCACCAGCCCTGCGCCGGCCAGGCGGCCGCCGCGGTGGCCGACGAGGCGTCGAAATGGCCGGGCACATCGACGGCCGGCCGCAGGAAATCCGGGCCGAGCGAGCAGGCCCCCACCAGCAGCGAGGCTGCGAGCGGGGCGGCAGCTTGCCACCTCATTGCGGGCGGCGCCGGTGGCCGGCGGCGAGCTTCTGCCGGCCGTCTTCGGACAGGACCGGCAGCGCGGCCAGCATGGCCTGGTCGAGCGCCTCGGACCAATCGTGCCAGCTCGATTGCCAGGTCTGCATGGCGGCTTGGACGCGGGCCGGGTCGAAGGGCGAGTGGCCGATGGCGCGCGACATCGCGGCGCGGGCCGCCAGCATGCGGACCCGGGCGGACTCGATGTCCCCCAGATGCTCCTCGATCGTGGTGCGGAAGCGCTCGGCATCGTCGGCGGGAAGGTCGCGGACCATGCGGTCGATGATCATCTCCGTGCGCGGCAGGCCCGGCGTGAAAGGGGGCGGCCGGGTCCACAGCCGCGCGCCGGCGATCGGCAGCAGGAGGAGGTTGACCGCGATCGAGAGGAACAGCCACCGCGTGCGCCAGGGCTCGCGCCACATCATCATCGGGGCGGTGTCACTGATCCAGGGAAGCGAAGGTGACGGTCTGTGCCGTGTTGAACAGGTCCGCCGGCGCCTCAGGCGACGCCTCGACGGCGAGATAGAGCCCGGCCGCCACGCACGCGACCAAGGCGCCGACGCACAGCCCCCGGGCCGCCAGCGAGAGCGGCGCCAGGCGGCGGCGGAGCGCGGCCTGCATGCGCGCCACCACCGCGCGGTCGGCGTCCATGCCGGGCTCGGGGCCGTCGTCGGCGGCGAGTGCTTCGGCGAACTCGGTCTGCGCGTCCAGCGAGCGGTGCAGCAGGGCTAGCGCGGCCGCGCGCTCGGCGTCCGGCCACAGCGAAAGATCAGTCCCGCGCGCGCGGACCAGCCACTCCAACCGGCGACGGGTGAGCGGCGCGTTCACTCGCGGGATTCGAGGTAGGCGCGCACCAGCTTGCGGCCGCGATGCAGCAGCCCTTCCAGCGCGCGCGTGGACACACTTAGGTGCCGGGCTGCATCCTGGCCGGACCAGCCTTCGCCATAGGTCAGCGTGAGCGCGGTGCGCTGGCGGGCGGGCAGGCTGGCGATGGCCTCGGCGAGCATGAGGCTGCGCTCCTGCCCGGCGAGGAATTGCTCTGCGCTCGGCGCCGGGTCGAGCAGGGTGTCCGGCACGTCGGTGGTCGGACGCGTGGCGCGGAGCCGGTCGATGGCGGCGTTGACGACGATGCGGTGCAGCCAGGTGGAGACGCTGGCTTGCTTGGGATCGTAGGTCGCCGCGCGCATCCAGGCGCGCAACAGCGCGTCCTGCGCCGTATCTTCGGCCGCGGCGGGCTCGGACAGCACACGCAGCGCGGCGCGTCGCAGCCGCAGGACGTAGCGGCCGGCCAGCGCGTCGAACGCGGCCCGGTCGCCACCCGCGCTGCGGGCCATCAGTTCTTCATCGGTGCCGTCTATTGCCATCACCGTCCACATGGGCCGTCTTAGCCATTCTTACGAGGGTGTTGGCCGGCTCCCACGGCGGCTCGCGTCGCGTCCGGTGGGAACAATCTTGCGCGGGATGAGGCGATATGCAAATCACCGCGGTAAGGGTTGCATAAATGGGGAAACTGGGTTGGCGGCGGCGATATTGCAGACGGAGGGGCTGACGCGGGAGTTCCGCGGCTTCGTGGCCGTCAAGGACGTCGCGCTCAGCGTCGAGGAGCACACGATCCACGCGCTGATCGGCCCGAATGGCGCCGGCAAGACCACGTGCTTCAACCTGCTGACCAAGTTCCTGCAGCCCACACGGGGCGCCATCGCCTTCCAGGGCCGCGATATCACGGAAATGGCGCCGGCCATGGTGGCCCGGCTCGGCCTGGTGCGCAGCTTCCAGATCTCCGCGGTGTTCCCGCACCTGACGTCGCTCGAGAACGTCCGGCTGGCGTTGCAGCGCAAGCGGGGCGCGAGCTTCGACTTTTGGCGCAGCGAGAGCCTGCTGTCGAAATACGACGACAAGGCGCGGGAATTGTTGGCCGATGTCGGGCTCGAGGAATACGAGAACGAGCAGGCGGTGATGCTGCCCTACGGCCGCAAGCGCGCGCTGGAGATCGCGACCACGCTGGCGCTCGAGCCGATCATGCTGCTGCTCGACGAGCCGACGGCGGGGATGACGCATGAGGACGTGGACCGGGTGGTGGCGCTGATCAAGCGCATCCGGGTCGGGCGGACGATCCTGATGGTCGAGCACAACCTCTCGGTGGTCGAGGGCCTGTGCGACAAGATCACGGTGCTGGCGCGCGGGCAGATCCTGGCCGAGGGCGACTATGCGACCGTCAGCAAGAACCCGGACGTCGTCACCGCCTATCTAGGGTCTCCCGATGCCTGACATGATGACCGGCTCGGGCGAGCCGATGCTGCGGATCGCCGGCCTCAACGCCTGGTATGGCGAGAGCCACATCCTGCACGGGGTCGATTTCGACGTGCACGAGGGCGAGGTGGTGACGTTGCTGGGCCGTAACGGCGCGGGCAAGACCACGACCATGAAGAGCATCATGGGCCTGGTGCCGCGCCGCGAGGGCAGCATCCGTTTCCGTGGCGCCGAGACCGCGCGGATGTCGCCGGATGGGGTTGCGCGCGCCGGGATCGCGATCTGCCCGGAGGAGCGCGGCATTTTCGCCAGCCTCAACGTGACGGAGAACCTGATGCTGCCGCCGGTGATCGCGCCGGGCGGCATGACGGTCGACGAGATCCAGACGCTGTTCCCCAACCTCAAGGAGCGTGCGACCAGCCAGGGCACCAAGCTGTCGGGTGGCGAGCAGCAGATGCTGGCGATCGGCCGCATCCTGCGCACGGGCGCCCGGCTGCTGCTGCTCGACGAACCGACCGAAGGGCTGGCGCCGGTCATCATTCAGCAGATCGGCCACACCATCCGCGCCATCAAAGCGCGCGGCTTCACCGTCCTCCTCGTGGAACAAAACTTCCGCTTCGCCGCCACCGTCGCCGACCGGCACTACGTGATGGATCACGGCCGCATTGTCGACATGATCCCGAACGTCGAGCTGGAGCAGAACATGGACAAGCTGCACGGCTACCTTGGGGTTTGACGCCCCATCACCAGGAGATTGACCCAATGATCCTCGACCGCAGAACCCTGCTCGGCACCACCCTCGCCGCCGGCTCCACGCTCGCCTTGCCGCGCCGCGGCCGCGCGCAGTCCAACACGATCAAGATCGGCGTGCTGAACGACCAGTCCGGCCCGTACCGCGACCTCGGCGGCATGCATTCGGTCAACGCCGCCAAGATGGCTATCAAGGAGATGGGGGCCGGCCTCAACGTCGAGGTGATCTCCGCCGACCACCAGAACAAGCCGGACATCGGCGCCGGCATCGTGCGGCAGTGGATCGACCAGGACGGCGTGGACATGATCCTCGACGTCAACACCAGCTCGGTCGCGCTGGCCGTCAACGGCGTCTGCAAGCAAAAGAACATCAGCTACATCAACAACGGCGCCGGCACGACCGACCTCACGGGCCCGCAGTGCACACCCGTGACGATCCACTGGGGCTACGACGTTTACATGCTGGCGCAGTCGACCGGCGGCGCCCTGGTGAAGTCCGGCGGCAAGAACTGGTATTTCATCACCGCCGACTACGTGTTCGGCCAGCAGCTGCAGCGCGACGCCAGCTTCTTCGTCAAGAAAGAGGGCGGCCAGGTGACCGGCGCGTCCATGTATCCGTTCCCCGGCACGTCGGACTTTTCCTCGTTCCTGATTTCCGCGCAATCGAGCGGCGCCGACGTGCTCGGGCTGGCCAATGCCGGCGCCGACACGACCAACTGCATCAAGCAGGCGGCCGAGTTCGGGCTGACGCAGAAGATGAAGATCGCGGCGCTGCTGATGTACATCAACGACGTGAAGGGCCTGGGCCTCGAGGCGGCACAAGGCCTGTTCCTCACCGAGAGCTTCTATTGGGACCTCGACGACAAGAGCCGGGCGTTCAGCAAGCGCTTCGAGGAGATCGACCCGGCCGTCAAGCCGAACATGGACCAGGCGAGCTGCTACGCCAGCACGCTGCACTTCCTCAAGACGGTCAAGGAGATGGGCGTCGATAAGCGGAAAGACGGGGCCGCGGTGGTGGCGCAGATGAAGAAGACGCCGGCGCAGGACGACGCCTACGGCACGACGCACATCCGTGAGGACGGTTGGGCGCAGGTCCCGGCCTACCTATTCCAGGTCAAGAGCCCCAAGGAGAGCAAGGGGACCTGGGACTACTACAAGCTGGTCCAGACCACGAAGGCGGGCGAGGCCGGCAAGCCGATGTCCGAGGGCGGCTGCCCGCTGGTCAAGAGCTGACGATGTCGGGCGCGATCGCAGCCGGGCGGCGCGGCCCGGCAGTGCCGGGCTGGGCCCTTTGGATTGGGGCCCTGCTGGTGGCTGTGATCGCGGTCGTGTTCCTCGTGGGGCCGGCGGCGGTGTGGGCTTGGCTGTACAAGCCCCCCGCCCTGCTGCTCGGGCAGTTGCTGCTCGGGCTGATCAACGGGGCGTTCTACGCCCTGTTGTCGCTCGGGCTCGCGATCATCTTCGGCATGCTCAACATCATCAACTTCGCCCACGGGGCGCTGTTCATGATGGGCGCGTTCATCGCCTGGATGCTGCTGACCCCGAATACCTGGCTCGCCATGATCTCGCCCGGGCTCGCGGTGCCGGACTGGCTGATGCTGGGCTACTGGCCGTCGCTGATCGTGGTGCCGATCGTCGTCGGCGCGTTCGGCCTGTTTCTGGAAAAGACCATCATCAGCCGGCTCTACCGGCTCGACCACCTCTACGGCCTGCTGCTGACCTTCGGGTTGGCCCTGGTGATCGAGGGCCTGTTCCGCAACGCGTTCGGCTCGTCGGGCATGCCGTACCGGATCCCGAACGCGCTGCAGGGCGGCGTCAATCTCGGCTTCATGTTCATGCCGTACTATCGCGGCTGGGTCGTGGTGGCAGCGGGCGTGGTATGCCTGGTCACCTGGCTCGTTATCGAGAAGACGTCGCTCGGGGCCAAGCTCCGCGCCGCGACCGAGAACCCGGGCCTCGTGCAGGCCTTCGGCGTCAACGTGCCGCGCATGATCAGCCTGACCTACGCCGGCGGCCTCGCGCTCGCCGCGTTCGCGGGCGTGCTGGCCGCGCCGATCTACTCGGTCAATCCCAACATGGGGTCCAACTTCATCATCACCGTGTTCGCCGTCGTCGTCATCGGCGGGATGGGCAGCATCGTCGGCAGCATCGTCACCGGCTTCGGGCTGGGCATCGTCGAGGGTCTGACGAAGGTGTATTACCCGCAAGCGTCGGCCACCGTCATCTTCGTCATCATGGTCATCGTGCTGCTGATGCGACCGGCCGGGCTATTCGGAAAAGGAAGCTGAGATGAGCGCCACGACCCGGCCCCGCATCGTGACGCAGCACCGCGCCAGCTTGGACCTGTTCGGGTTCAGCGGGCCGCAATCCATCGCCTTCCTGGTGATGCTCGCGCTGATCGTGGTGCTGCCCTATGTCGGCATCTACCCGGTCTTCATGATGAAGGTGCTGTGCTTCGCGCTGTTTGCCTGCGCCTTCAACCTGCTGATCGGCTACGTCGGCCTGATGAGCTTCGGCCACGCCGCGTTTTTCGGCATGGGCGGCTACGTGGCGGCCTGGACCGTCAAGAACTGGGGTTTCACGCCGGAGCTGGGCATCTTGGGCGCGGGCCTCACCGGGGCGGCGCTGGGCGTGGTGTTCGGCGGGCTGGCGATCCGCCGCCAGGGCATCTACTTCGCCATGATCACACTCGCGCTCGCGCAGATGGTCTACTTCTTCTGCCTCCAGGCGCCGTTCACCGGCGGCGAGGACGGCATCCAGCAGGTGCCGCGCGGCAACTTGTTCGGCCTGATCTCGATGCGCCCCGACATGGCGATGTACTGGCTCGTCGCCGTCAACTTCATCGTGTTCTTTCTCGTCATCCACCGTACGGTGCACTCGCCGTTCGGTCAGGTGCTGAAGGCCATCCGCGAGAATGAGCCGCGGGCCACGTCGCTCGGATACCGGACGGACGATTATAAGCTGATCGCCTTCGTGCTCAGCTGCTTCATCGCAGGCATCGCCGGCGGCACGAAATCGCTGGTGTTCGGCATCGCGACGCTCACCGACGTGAACTACTCGATGTCGGGCGAGGTCGTGCTGATGACGCTGCTCGGCGGTCTCGGCACCATCTTCGGCCCGGTCGCGGGGGCGGCGATCATCGTGGGGCTGGAGAACTACCTGGCGCAGTTCGGGGCCTGGGTCACGGTCACGCAGGGCGCTATCTTCGTCGTCTGCGTGCTGGCGTTCCGGCGGGGGATCATCGGCGAGATCGCCGCGCTGTTCAAAACCTCGCTCTGACTGCGGCGCGGGCGGTGGCTCGCCCTTCCCCTGCGTGTTATGTTGCGGCGCAACATGCTGCGCATTTTCGGCAAGTTCAATCCGCAATCCCTGTTTCACCCCCGTAGCATCGCCGTGCTGGGCGGGGAGGTCCCCTCGGCGCGCCAGGTGCTGGACAACCTGCACGGCGCCGGCTTCTCCGGCAGGATCGACCGGCTCGACAGCCCTGACGCGCTGCGCGACTTGCCGTTGCCGCCCGATCTCGTCGTCGTCACGGGCGGTGAACTCGGCCCGGCGCTCGCGGCCGCCGCGTCAGCCCGCGCGGGGGCGGCGATCGCGATCGGCCCTGGCGAGCCCGGGGCGGAGACGCCGCCGTTTCTCGGCCCCGGCGCGTTCGGCGTCGTCGTCCCTGCCGCCGGGCTGAACGTCTCGCTCGGCCACGTGCCGGCCGCAAGCGGTTCGCTCGCGCTGGTGTCGTCATCCACCTCGCTCTGCCGCAGCGTGATCGACTGGGCCGAGCCGAACGGCGTCGGGTTCAGCCACATCGTCGGGCTCGGACTCGAACGCGGTCTGGATGCCGCCGACATCCTCGACGTGCTGGCGCGCGAGCCCGGCGTCAGCGCCATTCTGCTCGACATCCGCACGGTGCCGGACCCGCGGGCGTTCCTGTCGGCGGCCCGCGCCGCGGCACGGCTGCGCCCGCTGGTGGCGCTGAACGCAGGCGCACGGCGGCACGATCCGAGCGGGCGCGCGGGCAAGGTTCTGGAGGCGGCGCTGCGCCGGTCCGGCGTGCTCCATGTGACCACCCTGGCGGAACTGCTGGCCGCGGCCGAGATCCTGACCCACGCGCGCCCGCCGCGGAACGACCGGCTCATGATCGTCACCAACGCGATCGGCCCCGGGCAGCTCGCGGCCGACCATGCCGTGCGCCTCGGTCTCGAGCTGGCCGAGCCGGACCCGGCCGGCGCCGCCCTGCTCAAGCTGCATCTGCCGCCCGAGCAAGCCGACCGCGGCATCATCTGGACCGGCGACGAGCAGCCGACCCGGGCGGCCGACGCGGTCGCGATGCTATCGGCGCTGCCGGAAATCGGCGGCGTCGCCGTGGTTTTGGCGCCCACGGGACCCGAGGATGCCGCCGGGATCGCGGCGCTGGCGGCCTGCCAACCTTGCGCCCGGCTGCCGCTGATCGCCTGCGTGCTCGGCGAGACGACGGGGGCCGCGCATCGCCGGCGGCTGGCGGAGGCCGGGCTGCCGGTGTTCGCCTCGCCCGAGCAGGCCGTGCGCGCCTTCCACCAGCTCGTCCTGCAGCGCCGGGCGAAGGCGGCCGCCCGCGAGTTGCCGCCGAGCCGCGTGCTGCATCTCGAGCCCGACCTCGACGCCGTCCGGCAGCTGCTGGAGCGGGTCCGCTCGGAATCGCGGGAGGCGCTCTATCAGGATGAGGCGCTCGACCTGCTCGCCGCCTTCGGCATCCCGGTCGTCCCGCTCCGCCCGGTGGCGAACCCGGCCGACGCCGCCTCGGCAGCCTCCGCGCTCGGATACCCGGTCGTCCTGAAGCGGCGCCGTTTCGGCGCGGACATCCCCGGCAGCCTCGTGCTCGACCTGGGCGACGCCGCCGCCGTCACGAGCGCGGCGGCGCGGCTCGGCGGCGCACTGCTGGTGCAGCGCCAGTTCGGTCGGGCCCAGTGGCTGCGCGCCGTGCTGGCCGACGACGCGCTGTTCGGCCCGGCGATCGGCTTCGGTCCGGGCGGGCGGGGCCGGGAAGACGACGCCGTGTTCGACCTGCCGCCGCTCAACCTCGCTCTGGCCACGTCGCTGATCGGCCGTTCGCGGGCAGAGACGCTGCTCGGCAGCGGCCTGGGCCACGGCCCCGCCAACCGCGACGCGATCGCCGACGCGCTGGTCCGCCTCGGCCAGATCGCCATCCATTGCCCCGAGATCGACGCGATCACCATCGACCCGCTGTTCGCAGACGAGGCCGGGGTGGCGGCCGCCGAAGCCTTCGTCCGGCTCCGCCCGCCGGGCTCGTTCGGCAAACCGGCGATCGCACCCTATCCGTCCGAGTGGGTCGAGGCGTGGCCGGGCCGGGACGGGATTTTGGAGGTGCGGCCGATCCGGCCGGAGGACGCGGAGGCCCATGCGGCGCTGATGGGGCGCCTCTCGCCCGAAGACATCCGCTACCGCTTCTTCGCCCAGTTGCGGGAACTGTCGCGCGAGCAGATCGCGCGGATGACGCAGATCGATTACGACCGCGAGATCGCCATCGTCGCGGTGCGCGGACCGGAGACGCTGGGCGTCGCCCGCCTCGTGCAGCAGCCCGGCGCCGAAGCCGAGTTCGCCATCGTCGTCGATCCCAGCATGAAGGGCACCGGACTGGGGCGGCACCTGATGCAGCGAATCATCGACTGGGGCCGCAGCAAGGGCACGCGGGTCATCACCGGCCAGATCCTCAGCGACAACGCGCGCATGCTGGCGTTCGTCCGCAAGCTCGGCTTCGACCTCAAGCGCGACCCGCGCGAGCCCGATGTGGTGGAAGCGCGACTTTCACTCTAGGACACCGACTCATTATGCCTCAACCAGACCCGAATGGCCGCGAGCTTGACGAGAGCGAGGTAGTTGGTGGCGCGCTTTTCGTAGCGGGTGGCGATGGCCCGGTAGT
>Ga0326763_1000494_pt1 | contig 13910 bp, 14 predicted proteins | sample NORPS_P_FD_207671 | JGI IMG/M metagenome (GOLD analysis project Ga0326763, IMG submission 207671) | Hot spring water microbial communities from Norris Geyser Basin, Yellowstone National Park, WY, United States - NOR.PS_P | ecosystem: Environmental > Aquatic > Thermal springs > Unclassified...
GATCGGGGCGGAGGAGCGGGCTCGTCTGGGCATCACGGACGGAGCGATCCGGCTTTCCGTGGGTCTCGAGGATGCCGACGACCTGATCGAGGATCTCGAGGCGGCGCTCGCGGGGTTGAGCATGCCAACTCGGCAGGCCGCAGAGTAGCAATGTCACCGGAGTATCGGGCGGTCACCAACGGGATCGAGGTGGTAGTTCGGACCTACTTCCTGGAGGACCAGTCGGACCTCGAGAGCGGCCCCTGGGTCTGGGCCTATCAGGTGCGAATTACGAATCTCGGGCGCGAGACGGTTCAGCTCCTTCGGCGGACTTGGCGGATCACCGATGCACATGGGCGGCTGCAGATCGTGCAAGGCGCCGGCGTGGTCGGCGAGCAGCCGGTGCTCGAGGCGGGCGAGTCGTTCGAATACACGTCCGGCACGCCACTCGATACGAGTTCGGGCATCATGGTCGGCGCCTACCACATGGTGGCGACGGCATCTGGTCAGGCATTCGATGTCGCGATCCCGGCTTTCAGCCTCGATAGTCCGGGGCAGCGGGCTCAACTCCACTGACTTGCTCAATCACGAAGTCGATATACATGGGCAATATGAAAGTGCACCCGTGAACGAGATTACTCCTCCCCTGCTCGCGACTGGCTCGCTCAGCACGCTTCGCCCAACCCAGGCAGAGGCCGAGGAAGCCGTACGCACCCTCATTCGATGGGCAAACGACGATCCTGCACGCGAGGGGCTACGGGATACGCCGGCTCGGGTAGCGCGCTCGTATCGCGAGATGTTCTCCGGATATGACATCGATCCGGTCGCGCTCCTGCAGCGAACCTTCGAGGACGTGGACGGCTACGACGAGATCGTGCTGCTTCGAGACATCCGGATCGAGAGCCACTGCGAGCACCACATGGTGCCGATCATCGGGCGGTGTCATATCGGCTATCTGCCGCGCAATCGCGTCGTTGGAATCAGCAAGCTGGCGCGCGTGGCCGACGCGTTCTCGAAGCGGCTGCAAATCCAGGAGCGGCTGACGGTGCAGATCGCGGATACGATCGAGCACGTGCTGCAGCCCCGCGGCGTGGCCGTGGTCATCGAGGCCGGCCATCAATGCATGAGCACAAGGGGTGTGCACAAAACCGGGACGAGTATGGTCACGAGCCGTATGACCGGCTGTTTCCGTGAGGATGCTGCGACCCGGCGGGAGTTGCTATCGATGATCAGCAACCGCGCGCCGGGCGCCGTCGATTACTGACGATTGCGGGGGCTAGGCTCCGGCGCGGCTAACCGCTTCCTGCACATACGGGTTGCTGCGGCGCTCGGCACCGATCGTGGTGCCAGGGCCGTGGCCGCACAGGACGGTCGTGGCGTCATCGAGCGGCATGAGCTTGTCGCGGATCGAGGCAAGCAGGGCGGCCGTGTCGCCGTAAGGAAAATCGGTGCGGCCGACCGAACCCTGAAACAGCACGTCGCCCACGACCGCGAGGCCACCTTGGCGATCGACGAAAACGACATGACCCGGCGTGTGGCCGGGGCAATGGAGCACCTCGAACCGGTGTTCGGCGAGTTCGAGGTGCTCGCCTTCGGCGAGGAACCGGTCGGGCCTGACGTTGCGTGCGCCTGCCACGCCGAAGCGGCGTCCCTGATCCTCTAGCCCATCGAGCAGGAAGGAGTCCCGTTCGTCGGGCCCTTCGAGCGGAACGCCGGGCAGGGCGTCACGCAGCAAAGCAGCGCCGCCGGCGTGATCGATGTGTCCATGGGTGAGGAGCACTCGCTCGACGGAGAGGCCGAGCTCGGCGATTGCCTCACGAATGCGCGGGATGTCGCCGCCGGGATCGATGACCCAGGCAGCCTTGGTCGCATCGTCCCACAGCAGGGTGCAGTTCTGCTGAAGCAGCGTGACCGGAATGATGGCCCCGCTCAAGCCGTTCATCGTACGCTTGAGAAGCTGGTGGGGGTTAGGAATTGGCTGGTGATGTTCCCGACGATCTGGCCATCCTTCTCAGTTTCGGCCCGCGCGCTGAGCCATTCCGGGTCGCTCTGGAAGGCCGTCCACTTGGTTTCCCGCTCTGCAAGGCTCTCCCAGGCCAGCATGTACGTGAGTTCCTGGTTGGATTCGCCAACCAGCGTCGTCCAAAAGCCGGCCTGTCGGATCCCGTGCCGTTCCCACAACGAGAGAGTGATGGTCTCGAAGCGCTTGAGCAGCGCGGGCAACCTGCCTGGCACGCAGCGATAAATCCGCAATTCATGGATCATGGGCGTCCCTCTCATTTGGGGACACAGTGCGGGGCGGGGCGCAAGGCGGCAAGCGGAACCTGCCGTGGGCATGGTCCGTTGATGCTGGATGAGTGAATCCGTCCGTCGCCGCCGGTGGCCTTATATTGTTGGTCTCGTCGTTGCCGCCCTGGTGATCGTCGCGCTTCTGTTTCAGTGGGATTGGTTGATCCCCCTGGTCGACTCGCGGGCCAGTGCGGCACTCGGACGGCCGGTCACCATTGGCCACCTCCACGTCAAGCTCGGGCGAACGACCCGGGTGGTGGCCGACGACGTGACGATCGGTAATCCGGCGGACTGGCCGGGCAATGCGCCGTTTGCGACGGCAGCGCATCTGACGGCCGATGTCGAGGTGATGCCGTTGTTGAAGAAGCGGGACGTCGTGCTGCCGCTCATTCAGTTCGATACGCCCGTCATCGACGCGGAACAGCTGGCCGATAAGAAGGCGAACTGGAACTTTGGCGGCGAGTCCAGCAGTTCCGGGGGTGGCGGGGGTCCAACGCTCGGACGGTTGGTGATCAACAACGGAAGCGTGCACGTACGCTCGGCGCCGTTGAATACGGACATGCAAATCTCGGTCGAGACCAAGGCGGGCGATCAGAGCAGCAAGGACCAGATCGTTGCCCACGCGAAGGGCACCTATGCGAAGCAGCCGATCGTGGCGGATTTCGTCGGCGGCGCCCTGCTGAGCCTGCGCGATGCGGGAGACCCCTACCCTGTCGACTTGAGGCTTGAGAACGGACCGACCAAGGCGTCGGTCAAAGGGACGATCGAGGACCCGCTCAAGTTTAGCGGTGCCGATGTGCAACTTACGCTCGCCGGGCCGAACATGGCGTTGTTGCTGCCGCTCACCGGGATTGCGATCCCGGAGACGCCTGCGTACCGGATCGCGGGCAAGCTCGACTACGTGGCCGGGCTGGTGAAATTCGAGGGGCTGGACGGCAAGGTGGGCAGCAGCGACCTCGAGGGTGCGCTGTCCGTGAACACCAAGACGACCCGGCCGGTGCTGACCGCGGATCTCCGTTCCAAGCGGGTCGATCTCACGGACCTCGGCGGCTTCATCGGCGCCAATCCGGGCGATGCGGACAAGGGAACGAAGAAGCCGGCGCGGTCGGATGGGCGCGTTTTGCCCGACGACCCGATCTCCATGCCGAAGCTTAACGTCGCCGACGTTCACTTGCAGTATGAGGCCAATCGCATCGAGGGCCGGCACCAGCCGCTCGACCACATGCGGGTGCGCATGGACATCGTCAACGGGGATGTCTCGCTCCACCCGCTGAGCTTCGGCATCGGGAAGGGGGAGATCGAGTCGAACATTCGACTCGCGGAGCGACACGATGCGCTCGCGATGAAGGCCGACGTCAACTTCAAGCAAGTCGATGTCAGCAAGCTTTTGAACGCGACCGGGGTTGCGCAAGGTGCCGGAAGCATTAGCGGGGAAGCCGTGATCGAAGGGACGGGGAAGTCTCTGGCAGCGATCCTAGGCGACGGCAACGGGGAGATCAAACTCTACATGGGCTCGGGCGGTAACCTGAGCGCGCTGTTGGTTGACCTGTCCGGCCTGCAGTTCGGCAACGCGCTGCTGTCGGCGTTGGGGATTCCGACCCGAGAGCGGATCGAGTGTCTAATCACGGACGTTTCGCTCAAGGGCGGCCACGCCGAGTCACGGTTGACCATGCTGGATACGAACGACTCCCGGATCGGCATCACGGGGGGAGTCAATCTCAAGACAGAACAAATGAACCTCAGCTTGCGAACGAAGGCGAAGCATTTCAGCGTCGGAACGCTGCCGGCGCCGATCGGGATCGGGGGCACTCTGGGGAATCCCAGCATTCGGCCGGACCTTGCCGAGGGCGGCGCGCGGGCAGCGGCCGCGGTTGGCCTGGGAGTTCTACTCACGCCGCTTGCCGGGTTGCTGCCGACGATCCAATTCGGGACCGGAGACGACAACGCGTGTGCCGGGCTGCTGCGGGAGATCAAGACACCGCCTCGTCCGTCGGGTCACGTAAGGCAGGGCCGTCACTGAAGGAGGGTCGTCCGTCCGGCGTAGGTGACGTGTCGCTGGCCAGCGGCTAGCGTGCCTCTCCGTCATTGTGAAAGCAGTGCGCTTTACGGGGAGAAACCATGCGAAACGCCGCCCAGGAACGTTTTCAGACGTTGCACGAGGTGATCGCGGCGGCGCGATTGAGCCTTAACCAGAACCTTTGGGACTACGTGATCGGGGGAACCTCGACGGAGACGACGGTGCGGCGAAACCGCGCCGCGTTGGACCGGGTCGGGTTCCGGCCACGCGTGCTCGAGGATGTTTCGCATGTCGACGCGTCGACGAAGTTCCTGGACCATCGCGTGCGGTTGCCCGTCGCGCTCGCGCCGGTCGGGGGTTTGGACCAGCTCGGAGCCGGGGGCGGCGTTACGGTCGCACAAGGAGCGGGGCTCGCCGGGATCCCGTTCTTCATCAGCTCGGTGAGCGAGGCCGGGCTCGAGCGAACGGCGGTGGCGGCCAGCGGCTGCAAGATTTTTCAGCTCTACGTTCGCGGCGATGACGCGTTTGTCGACGACCACGCGCAGCGCGCAATCGACGCGGGCTATGACGCGTTCTGCATCACGGTAGATAGTGCGATCTATAGCCGGCGCGAGCGCGACATCGCGAACCGCTTTGCCAAGCCCTGGCGGGCGCGGTCGGCGGGTATGGAGTATCAGGCGGCGCTGAACTGGAGCGACATCGAGCGGTTCAAGCGCAAGCACAAGATCAAGCTGATCATCAAAGGCATCGCGACCGCGGAGGACGCGATACGGGCGTGCGATCTCGGGGTCGAGGGGATTTACGTGTCGAACCATGGCGGCCGTCAGCTCGACCATGGCGCCGGGTCAGCGGAGGTGCTGCCCGAGATCGTGGACGCTGTCGGCAAGCGGGCCATGATCATTGCAGACGGGGGCATTTCGCGCGGAAGCGACGTGGTCAAGGCGATCGCGCTCGGCGCTGACCTGGTCGGGATCGGGCGGCTGTACGTTTATGGCTTCGCGGCGGCGGGGGCAGAGGGCATCGCGCGGGTGATCGAGTTGCTCGAGGAGGAAGTCGTCGAGTGCCTCGGCCTTTTAGGGCTGAGCGGTTTCGAGAAACTCGACAGAAGCTATCTCCGGAGCGTCGAGATGGTGACAGAGCCGCATGTGCACAGCGCGTTCCCCCTCCTGACGCTCCCGAAATATCTGTATTGACGGCCGCTACCGGGAGTGAGCCATGAGGGTGCCGAGACGGGCATCCTTGCGCGCGCTGCCCACGCTGCTGCCGACCCAGTAGGAGACGACGCTCGTCGCCATGGCGGTGAGGCTGCCGAGCAAAACGTTGAGCACGGGCTCGGCGTTTTGCGGAATGGGGCGGAACAGGGTCATCATCATCGCGCTGCCAAAAGCGGCCAGCACCACCACGCTGACGACGGCCGCACCCCACGCCATGGGCGAACCTGCGGCTGCGAGTTGGACCGTGGTGGCGCGCGCGTTGGCGACGTCGGCGAGCTGCGCAACCAACTGGTCCTGTGCTGCTTTGGCGGCATCGGCGGCGCGGGACGCCGCGATGGATGCGAGTTGGACGCGCAACGTCCTGGCGAGATCGGGGTTGGTCAGGGCTTGCACTTGATCGCCGATGTCGGCGGAGCCGGTGACGGTCTGCACGGCGGTCTGCACCGCTTTGACGGTGTTGGCGGAGCCGGGGCCGAACAGCCACTGGCCCAGCTCCGGCGCGAGATCGAGGGCGACGCCGCCGACGGCGCCCACCGCGGTACCAATCCCGGGCACGACGCTTCCGGCGGCGGCTCCTCTGGCAGCGTCCTCACCCATCTGCAACCAATCCATCAGACCCCCTCCCCTACGCGCAGCGCTTCGAATTGCATGGAGCAGACACGCCGCGTCCAACCCAGGCCAAAGACCCGCCAGGTCGGCAGCGCGGACAAGAACAGAAGACGCTGGGCCTGATATTCGGCCAGGAGCGCCGCACCTTTGCCGGAAGATTGGCGTGCAGCGGCGATCGTGATCGGGCCGACGATGCCGTCCGCGCTGACGGAGAGCGCGGTCTGGAGCCATTTGACGGCGCGGTCCGAGCCCGAGTTGACGGCGGCGTCGAAGACGAGAAGAGCCAGAGCGGGAGGTAGCTGATCGCCCACGATCTTGTTCCAGTAATCGCGGCGGTAGATGTCCTGCGCATCGGCAAGCGTCAGGGAGGCGATGTTCAGGCTTGGGTATGAGGCGGCGGACACGCCGAATTTCGTGCCGTTGCATTGGCCGACCCGGCATTTACCCCCGGTCCAATTGCCGGGATCGAGCGGGTTGGCGGTATAGCCGCCTTCGACACCGACCACAGTTTTGAAGGCATTCTCGAAGACGCTCACTTTGGCTCCTCCAAACCGGGTAGTTCCATGTCCGGCCAGATCGGGGGCGCAACCTCTTCTCTCGCGCACAGGCCGACGACGATTGTCTGAGCATTGAGCCCGGCGTGGCGGAGCTCGTGGGCTCTCTGGTTCCACCAGCGCGCCAGATCCCATCCCCGGTCGCGGTCACGCTCGACCTCGAGAAGACGAAGCTGGATCCGCGCGAGCTCGTTTCGGAGCCGCTCGAAGAGCTCCGCCTGGTCACGCGAGAGGGAAAGGCGCTGCGCTTCGAGATCGCGGAGGACGATTTGCTCGCGGTTGGCCAGCGTTTCGTGCAGACGGTCGCCGCGTTCGATCCACCAACGCCAGAAAACCCAGAGACCACCGGCAACGCTCGGCGCCGAAGCAGCGGTGACGACCCACCAGGGGCCGGTTGGAAACTCCGTCATGCGCAGCCCCGTCCACGAGAATTCCAGAGCTCGGCAACAAAGTAGCGCCGCTACAGGCCGATCCGGGCGCGGCGAAACGCCAGGAGGTAGCCCATGCCGGCGATGATAGCGTATGTGCCGGACCAGACGCTGGCACCCGCGAGGATGAGACAGCCGGCGAAGATGCCGTGGGTGGTCGCGACGACCAGGACGCTCGCGAGGCGGACGACCGGGCTGTGGGCGATGAGACCGACGATCCCGATATTGGCTGCCGCCAGGAAGAACACGGCCCAGACACGTTGGGACGCAAAAAGCTCCATGTACTTGAAGCTGATATCGGTCGAGAGAAGACTTCCATGTAATTCGAAGTAGAGAGCCAGCCAGACCAATATGGCGGTAAGCCCGGCATGAACCGTGTCGCGCTTTTCGTGCATGGCGATCATCCTTATCGGTCAGGCTGTCGTCGCCATGTCGAAGGCGGAGTAGTAGCCGCTCTGCTCGTCCATCGGTGCCGTGAAGGCGAGTGCCCCGTCGCGGATCGCGGTGGTGCAGGCCGTGTTGCCGGCTTGCCGTGCCAGCATGATCGCCGAGACGTTGATCGGCACGTAGTTGTCCCAGCCTGGGATGTATGGGAACGACAGGTAGTCGGCTCCGACCGTGGCGACCGCGTAAGTCGAGAGCGCTTGCGGCAGATAGGTCAGGTTGACGTTCGGGGTATCGGTCGACCATATGAGCGGCGGCCCGCCAGGCGTGGCAGAGAGCTGGAACTTCGGTGGAACAGTCGGCGGATTGCGGCCGGTGATCTGGCTGCCGGGCTGCAGGTTGACGATGTAGGCGACCTGGCCTTCGACCGCTCCCGCGGGGATCGTGCCATTCTGCCCACCATCGGTTTCGCTGGTGAAGCCGACCTGGTCGCCATTGGTAAGCGGAGGCGGGCAAACCCCGGTAGAGCTCCAGACGGAACCCTGCGGGATTGTGAAGACGCCCGTGCTTGCCGTGAGGTTTGCGCCCAGTTCCAACACGCCCTGCTGCTCGACAGGGACTTCCGGGTTGGTCGTGGCGTTCCAGCCGGCCCGCGAGCGGCGATGGGCCGTGCGGTAGATGTCGAACGCATACCAACGGCCGAGCGAGGCCTGCTTGATCGGCCATGTCGCGGTGAAGTCGCCGAGCCGCTTCCACCGCGCGTCCTCGTTGAGCAGATAGTGGCTGTAAGCCCCACAGGGGATGAAGGCGTTCATCCAGGGCGAGTAGAGCGAGTTCAGCCCGAGCTGGCTTTCCGGTCCGTAGAACGACGCGGCCGCAAAGTCGGCGGGGAGGTTGTCGAGGTTGGCCGCGATGTAATCGCCGTTATGGGCCATGTTCGCCTGCAGGTAGCCGTAGGCGACGTGGTCGGCGGGAACGAGGCCGCAGGCATGGCCTTGGATCAGCTGCGACCAGCCGAGCGCGCGAATGGCGTCGGGCTGGAACTGGCTGAGCAGCCCGGTCCAATACGCCGAGGGCGTCGCGCTGTTCCAGGTGATCGCGAAAGGCTGGGTGTTGTTGTGGTAGCCGTAGATGCCCTGGTGAGCCATGTTCATGGCCAGGTCAATTTGGGCCTCGAGCAGCCACTCGTCGCCGCTGACGAGGGCCACAAAGTAGCAGTAGGAAACGGCATGGCTAGTGTCGATGCTCGGCCCCCAGCCTCCTTGGGCGCCCGGCGGCTCCGCGTAGTTCCGGTAGGTCGGATAGCCTGGTATCGTCGCGAGCCCCGCTTGCCAGCCGAACCCGTCCTGCGCGGAGCTGGGCGAGCCGGTGCCGGTGTAGGCATCGACGGCGACCGGCAGGCCGGCGGCCGTGAAATCGCTATAGCTGGCGGCCTTCGGGCGCATGATGAGCGGGATGATGGTGTTGGCGACGTCGGCCGTCTCGCCGGGCCGGGTGCGGGTGCGGTTGCTGCGGTAGTGGTAGGGCACACCGAGGCCGGAAAGGGCGTTGAGCCGCGCGACCGTATACGCCTGTGCCGTGCCCGTCATGAATGCGTCGGCGTCGAAGCGGGTGATGACGCCGCGGCCGTTGTATCCGCCGGTGGCATCGATCGCGAGGCGGTGGCTCTCGTTATGGGACAGGGTGTCGGGATCGGCGACGACGCCGCAGGGAACGTAGGCGTACTGCGTCGCTGGCGTCGGCCGCTTGGCGGTATCGAGCGGGGGCACGACGCCGGCGGCCACCGCGTAGTCACGGTCGAACGAGCAGTGGAGCGTCGGCTGCGCGGCGCCGATCCAAGGCGCGGTGCCGGCATTCAGGCTGCCATCGTTGATGCAGAGCAACCATTGGGATTGGTAATGGTGTTTGACGCCCGGGAAGCTGACGATCGTCGTGCCAGCATCGGCTAGAGCGGCATCGTATCGCAGGAAGAATTTGTTGGCGACGCTCCACCAGTCGAGGGCGACGACGGCGCCGATCTGGAAGGCGAGCGTGCTGCCGTCGGCGTTCTTCCACCGGGTGACGTACCAGTTAAGCTTGAGGTGCGCGTCCGCCGCCCCGCCCGTGTTGTCGGTCGCCATGCCCCAGCCCTGCCAGACGTCGGCGACGGCGCCGGCAGTCAGCAGGGTCCAGCGGGTCGGCTGGGCGGCGTGGGCGGCGAGCGATGCGGTGAAGCTGCCGCTGCCCAGCGCGGCGTAGTTGCCCGCAGCGCTCGAGCAGTCCCAGGTCTGGACATTGGTGAAACTGACCCGGACATCGTGGCCGGCCAGGGCGGAAACCAGGCCGGCATTGCCGGTCGACGCGGTGCTGCCAGCCGGCAACGTGCCGGTCGCGGCCGCCATTGAATACGCGCGGGTCGCCCCTGCGCTCAGGGCGGCGTCGCGCAGCAGCAGACGCGCATATTTCAGTGATCCGTCTTTCCAGAAGCGCAGACCGTAAAACTGGGTCGTGCCGCTGGTCAGCGTCGGGATGCTGCCAGCTGGCACGTCGGCTTTCTTGAACCAGACGCCACGCTTGTGGAGGCCCAACGAGGTCGCGCTGCCCCAGTTCGTCAACGTGAAGGCTTGCGGGGTTGCTCCGCCCGATGACGAAGATAGACCAGGCGTTCCCATCAAGACGCCTAGATCGTCGGCGTTCGACGCGCTGGAGCTCGGAAACGCGAGCAAATATGGCCGGCCGTTGAGACGGCGATTGCGGAGGATCGTCATGCGCTAATGTATCCAGGGCCGGAACGGACGATTCTCCAGCAGCACGGGCTGCTGGGTCAGCATGATCGTGGCGCCGGGGGAGACCGTGACCTGGGTTCCGCGGCAGTCCCGCAGGTAAGTATATCCGTCCGGAACTATGTAAGCGGTCGGACCAGCATTGGCATCCCAAAGCACCATAGCCTGATACCCCCCGGCTTTCGTGAAAGCGCCCGTGTAGATCGAACCCGTGTCGCAGGTCGGCGCAGAAATGCGGACGGTCAAATCGATGGTCGAACCTGGCGCATAGAGTAGACGAACGTAGGGCTGGAGCGTCGCCGCACCAGCATCGACCGTCGGCTGCGAAATCGAATACTGGCTGCCCGCACTTGGACCGACGAAGAGAGGGACTTCTGTGCTGTAGCCAAAGCTATAGTACGTCCCGCCGTTGGCGAAGTAAGAATGGCCCAGCGCGGCCGCGAGCAGGCCGCCTCTCGTGGCGCTGGAAAGCGACAGGTTGGCCGCCTCGGTCCAGAGTTGCCCAGCGGCGCACGGGATGCCGGTCGACGTATCGAAGTTGATCTGAACGTAGCCCGTCGCGCTGGCGCTGGCGGTGCCGGAGACGCGAACCTCGACGTAAGGCATAGCGCCCTCGAGGCCGGTCCCCATCACCTGGACGCTGATCCCCTTGGCGGCATCCGGGTTGAAGGTGCCCCAATTGGTTGGCCAGACGCCGGCGGAGCCACCGGTGATCGACGGGTTCCGGATCTGATTGGGGCCCGGTACACGAGCGATGGGCGCAGTCCAGGTAGCGCCGGTGACCCACTTGATCGCCTCGCGATACGCGGTCGCGGTCGGCGCGAAGCCGGCGCCTCGATCGCCCAATTGGCCCCAACTTATGCCGTCATAGGCATACCAGTTGAACATATCGATTCCATCGGAGGCCGCGATCAACGGATAGATCGCGGCGAAAGCCAATTGCTGGGCGGGGTCCGTGACGTTGAGCGTCCCGCTCCCTTCGGACCAGAGGATCGTGGAAGGGCGGCCGTAATAGGCGAGGATCCGGCGATGCACGCGATTGATCTCGAGCGCTTGCTCAGGCCGATACCGGTAGACTGAAGCAATTGGGTAGGAGTGGATCGCGTGCACATCGCAGTATTGGCCGTAACCGGTCGCGTAAAAATCGTCGGCTTGTAGAAAAGGATTGACCGCCATGAATTCCGGGGAGGTGACCGTGGCAAGCGGATCGGCCGCCTTTACGGCTGCATAGTGCTGCACAACCCAGGTTTTGGAGAGTTGAGAGAGCGCTTTCTGGTTGAGGTCTGCCGTCCACCACTCATTGCCGGGTTCATTGATGGGGCTGTAGTAGGCGATCTTGCCTCGAGCCCGGGTAGCGACAGCGGTGATGAAATCGACCGCGTCCTGGAAGTTGCTCGGCGGGTCCCCTTTGGCTGCCCCGGGGTTGCCGCTGCTGCCGCCATTGGCCCAGTACGGAACGTATCCGAACGTGTAGAAGAGCCTCTTGCCGGCAAATTTTACCAGGAGCGCGTCGAACGCGGTCCAGCTGTAGATACCACGGGCCGGGCAGATGCCGAGCCAATGTGAAGCCTGTCCTCCCCAGGTCGCGCCCCAGAGACGGAAGCAGCGGCCCGGCATCTTCTGCCACCCGGCGACGACGTCGGGAGCCAGAACATGAAGGCCGAATTGCGTAAGGTCGGTCGCCACTACGAGGCCGGGCCGAACCAGCGGATCACCACCAGTCCATCGGCCCCTTTCCCACCGGTGAAGCCGGGTCCGCCGCCGCCGCCGCCGCCGCCATAGCCCGAGGAGGGAGGCAGACCAGCTGACGCCGTCGTGCCGCCGCCGCCCAGACCCCCCGGGCCGAGTACGGAACCACCTCCCCCGCCGCCCGCCGCCGTTCCCGCGCCGCCGGTCGAGTTGGTGATATAGCCGCGTCCGGCACCGCCGCCGGCGCCACTGGTTCCCGCCCCCGCTCCCCCACCACCGCCGAACAAGATGCTGCCGTAGGTCGTTGTCGTGGTGCCGTTGCCGCCGGCACCGGTGTTGCCTGTCACGCCAGTGAACGTCCCAGTTGCGCCGGCGGCGCCGGATGGGCTGACGTTGATGCTGCCGCCGTTCCCGCCCGTCGTGGCCGTTCCAACGCCGCCGCCGCCGCCGCCATAGGCAGGCGGGCTTTGGGTTCCGGCTGCGCCACCCGTTATGTAGGAGGCGGTTCCTGTTGCGCCGGCACCGGCGACGGAGCCGGCCGGACCGCCGATGCCGACTTGCACGGCGAGCGTTGCAGCAGGGACGACCGCCATGGGAAAGTTGGCGATGTAGTTGCCGCCGCTGCCGCCACCCCCGCCGCCTCCGCCGGAAACGCCGCCCGCCCCTGACCCGCCAGCGCCCTGCAAGTCTGCAAAGATCTGCTCGACGCCGCTCGGCACCGTCCAGGCAGCGACGCCCGTCGCGCTCGCCGCGACGTCGGCGCCCGATGTGCCGAACGTGATCTTGTGCCAGAGAGAGTTGTTGCCACCGCCGCCGCCGACGCTGGCCGGCGTGACGCCCGTGGTGCTGATCGTCATTGCACGATCCCCTTGATGAACGCGGTCGATGACGCCGTCAGGGTGAATGGGCCGGTGCTCGAGAAGACTGCGGTGATGCCGGTGGCGAACGGCTCAGCCGTGAGGAAGGGCAGTTCGACCTCGGTCGTGGCATTGGCCGGACAGTAAATGCATTCCTTCGGCGCGACGCTTCCATTTGCCGGCACCGCTGTTGCATCGAACAGCATGAGCCAGCCCGCGACCGACCCGGTCGTGGCGTAGCAGGCGTATAGGCTCCCTGGCGCGGACTTCAGGACGAGGCTGGCGGCAATCGCGGTGGTTTGGACGAAAGTCGGGCTTGGCGGGACGATGCTGCTGCTCGTCACCGCCGCGGTCGTTGCCTGCTGGGCTGCGACCATCGCCTTGCCGAGCGCGACGAGGCTGCCGCTTCCGGAACTCCAGGCCGCGTCGGCCGGCGCGCCAAACGTATCGGTGCGAAAGTGTTGCTTCAAGCCGTTGGCATCGATGCCGGAAACGGACAGCGGATTTGCCACTGGAGCGGCGCCGGTCGCGCCCTGAGGCGCTATGGTGAAGTTGCCCGATCCGGTTACGCCACCGATGACGTTGCTGCCGGCCGGAAGCGGCGAGGCGAGCCCCACGGACAGGGTGGCGCTCAGCTTGGCGTAGATTCCGGACAACCACCCGCGAATGCCGACACCGCCGGCGGGCGCCGCCACCCCGCTCGCGTCCGTGCCGTCCTGCGCCGCGCCTGCCGGCAGAGGGAGGCTCGCCGCCGAGATGGCCTGAGTAGCGGGTAGATTGCCGACGCTGACGGCCAGCGGATTGCCGCTCGTCCCAACTTCGACCCCGCTCGCGTTGACGTTGACGTGCGCGGCCGCCAAGTTTCCGTTTGGATCGAGCCCGACAATGAGAGACTTCGCCGCACCTCCGACGGAGGCGGCTTGGATACCGAGAGCCATTGGTTTTATTTCCTTTCTCAGCCTGCTGAAATCGCGAGGTCGAGGGCGGGCAGCATGTGCCAGCCGTAGGGGATGCCATTGCCGATGCGGTCGTCGGCCAGCATGGCCGAACGCCCTGAGCCCGGGACGATGGCTCCGTTGGAAGCCCCGAAGTCAGCCGCGTAGCAGACTGAGAAACCACTCGGCATCG
>Ga0326763_1000498_pt1 | contig 13846 bp, 10 predicted proteins | sample NORPS_P_FD_207671 | JGI IMG/M metagenome (GOLD analysis project Ga0326763, IMG submission 207671) | Hot spring water microbial communities from Norris Geyser Basin, Yellowstone National Park, WY, United States - NOR.PS_P | ecosystem: Environmental > Aquatic > Thermal springs > Unclassified...
GCCTTCGACCGGTCGCAGCATCGGGCGCGTCAGCGCCAGCCATTGCTCGGGCGTGTGCGGCCCGAACGAGCGCGAAATCTGCCACAGGGCATCGGCCGCCGCCTGCTCGCTGGGAAAGACCGGCTGCACGCCCACGTACTGCGCGATGCGCTCGAGCGACTGGGGCTCGATGACCGGCCCGACGTCGTTGAGCACCAGCCGCCGCAAGCCGATGGCGGGCTGCGACGCCAGCGCCATACCGATCAAGCCCCCCATGCTGGTGCCCACCCAGTCGATGCCCAGCGCATACGGTTCGGCCGTTCCGGTGGCGGCAGCGTGGCGTTGCCGCAGATGCGCCAGCAGCACCGCCAGATCGTTGACATAGGTCGGTATCTGGTAGGCCATCGGGTCTTCGAGCCAGTCGCTGTGTCCGCGCCCCGCCACGTCCACACACACCACGGCAGCATGGGGCGCCAGCACCCGCGCCAACACGTCGAAATCGCGCGCCTGCCGTGTCAGCCCATGGACGCACACCACGACATGCCCCGGCTCCGCGGTGCCGGTGGCATTCCATTCCCACCAAGCGATGCGGCGCGGTCCGCCGTGTTTGGCCCGCGGTCCCGGGACGACCAAGTGATGCAGCGTCGGTTCCATATCGTTGTTTGTGTGTGACGGATAGGATAATGTCGGCCGTCATCGTATCGGAAACGGAGCACGCACCATGCTGAAGGACAAGACCGCCCTCGTCACCGGATCGACCAGCGGTATCGGGCTGGGCATCGCCAAGGCGCTGGCGCGCCAGGGGGCGAACATCGTTCTCAACGGCTTTGGGGACGTCGACCAAGCCTGCGCGGAGGTGGCCGCCCTGGGCGTGGAGGTGTTCTACCACGGGGCGGACATGAGCCGGCCCGCCGACATCGAGGACATGATGCAGGCCGCGGCCGCGCGCTTCGGCCGGGTGGACGTGCTGGTCAACAACGCGGGTATCCAGCACGTGGCACCGATCGAGGCGTTTCCGGTCGAGCGCTGGGACGCGATCATCGCCATCAATCTCAGCAGCGCCTTCCACACCACCCGGCTGGCACTGCCCGCCATGCGCGCGGCCAACTGGGGGCGCATCATCAACGTGGCCTCCGTGCACGGGCTGGTGGCGTCGGTACACAAGTCGGCGTACGTGGCGGCCAAGCACGGCATCGTGGGCCTGACCAAGGTGGTGGCGCTCGAGAACGCGACCACGGGCATCACCTGCAACGCGATCTGCCCGGGCTGGGTGCTGACGCCGCTGGTACAAAAGCAGGTCGACGCCAAAGCCGCGGCGCTGGGCGTGAGCATCGAGGAGGCCACCCGCCTGCTGCTGGGCGAAAAAGAACCCTCGATGCGCTTTACCACCCCCGAGGAACTGGGCGAGCTGGCGGTATTTTTCTGTTCGCCCGCCGCCGACAACGTGCGCGGGGTGGCATGGAACATGGACGGCGGCTGGCTGGCGCAGTGAGCGCGGCCCTACTCCAGCGCCACGCTGCCCGTCACCGTCAGCTGCAGCCAAGCCAAGCCTGGCTGCAGCGGCAGCGCTTCTGCGCTGGGTGACGCTGCCAGGGTGCGCATGGCGATCGGCTCGCCCGGTGCGGGCAGCGGCGCGGGGTTGACGTGCGCCTCGCGCAGCGTCCAGCCGCGCGCGCCGAACGCCTGCGCCACCTCGTCGGCCTGTTGGCGAAACGCCGCGATCGCCTGCTGGCGTAGCGCGGCCTCGGCGGCGCGCTGGGTGGCCCGTGCCAGCGTCATGCGCACCGCCGTCACGGTCAGCCCGGGGGCCTGCTGCGCCAACGCCGCCACTGCCGCCATGTCGCGCCCTTGCAACGTCAACTCGGCACTGCCTTGCCAGCCGACGATCTGGCCCTCGCGACCGTAGCGCGGCTGCACACTCATGCCGGCGGTGCTGGCCTCGATCCATTCCGGGCGCAGCTGCGGACGCCACAGGCTCAGCGCCTGCTGCACCGCATCGTTCAACTGATGTTGCACCGTGCGGGCGTCAGCGGCCTGGTGGCGCGCCGACAGCGTCAGCACCACCCAGTCATGGGGCAGCCGCTGCTCCGCTTGCGCGGTCAAATACACCACCCGTTGGGGCGGCGCGGACGGCCCGTGGGGCTGGTTTTGGGGCTGGGCTTGGGGCTGCGCTCGAGCCGTCACGGCCAGGGAAGCGGTCGTGGCGAGCAGCACGAGCCCGTGGCGAATCAGCGATGAGCACCGTGGCATATCCGTCTCCTGATGGTAGTCAACCCAGGCGCCAGCCCAAGGCGCGGGCCAGCATCATGAGTGCGACAACAAAAGTGAGCGCGCCGAACGCGCGGCGCAGCAGAGGGGCAGGCAGGTGCTGCGCCATTTGGCGCCCAGCCACCAACGCCGCCACTGCCCCCGCGCCGAACGGCAAGGCCACGCTCCAGTCCAGGGCACCGCTGGCCGCTGCAGCTACCACGCCGCTGGTCGACACGAGGGCGATGACCGTCAGCGAGGTAGCCTGAATACTGCGCAGATCCAAATCAGAGACCCGCTGCAGAGCCGGAATGATGACGAAGCCACCACCGACACCGAACAGACCACTGAGCAGCCCCGCTGTTGCCCCGGTGGCTGCCAGCGCCTGGGCACAACGTCCCGTCCAGCGCAGGCGCCCCTCGTCGGGGTCGAGTCGGCAGGAAATGCCGCCTGGCGCGTGCGCCGCTGCGCCGTTGGCGGGCCGCCAACTGCGCCACGACACCCACATGAGCAGCGCGGCAAAGCCCAACAGCAGCGGCGTCGCCGGCAGCCGCGCCGCCAGCCAGACCCCCACGGGGGCCAGCGCCACGCCAACGGCACCCATGAACCCGGCCGCGCGGTAGCGCACGATCCCCTCGCGCAACCCCAGCACCGCAGCCAGCGCTGCGGCCGCGCCAACCGCGATCAGGCCCGTCGGGGCCGCCTGCGGCAGCGGCAGTTGCAGCCCGAACACCAGCAGCGGCACGGCCAAAATGCCCCCACCGGCCCCTGTGAGCGCCATAACCACGCCGACGGCCGCCCCCAGCGCAACACTGGGCGCAAGGGTCGGGAGGGCCGCAACGACCGTGGCGAATGAGGCGGTGTCGAGCATGGGATCGGTGCAATGGCGTCTTGTGGTCCGCACGACGGCCCCACAAAGGTGACAGCCGCTATGCTACCGTCTCGTTGTCCTTCGCCGATCGAGCCCACGCCGATGAATTTGCGCCGCCCCCACCGTCTCATCATCGTCGACGACGACGCACGCATCCGCGAGCTGTTGCAGCGCTACCTGCAGCAGGAAGGCTTCGAGGTGCTGCTGGCCGAAAACGGCGAGCGGCTCGATCGCCTGCTGCAGCGCGAAACGCCCGACCTGATCGTGCTCGACCTGATGTTGCCCGGCGAGGATGGCCTGTCGATCTGTCGACGCCTGCGCACCGCGGGCGACACCACTCCCATCATCATGCTCACGGCCAAGGGCGAGGACGTGGACCGCATCGTGGGGCTAGAGTTGGGGGCAGATGACTATCTGCCCAAGCCCTTCAACCCGCGCGAGTTGCTGGCGCGCATCCACGCTGTTTTGCGTCGGCGGCCACCCCCGGAGCCGCCTGGCGCCGCCGCGGGCAAGGCCGTGGTGCGTTTTGGCCCCTACACCTTCGACCTGGGCCGCCGCAGCCTCACTCGCAACGGCGAGGAAGTCACGCTGACGAGCGGCGAATACGCCATGCTCAAGGCGCTGGTGCGACACCCGCGCCAGCCGATGTCGCGCGACAAGCTGGCGCAACTGGCCCGCGGACGCGAGTTCGAACCCTTCGACCGCAGCCTGGACGTGCAGGTATCGCGCCTGCGCAAGCTCATCGAGCCCGACCCGGCCAACCCGCGCTACATCCAAACCGTCTGGGGGGTGGGCTACATGTTCGTGCCGGATGACTGAATGAGCCTGTTCTGGCGCAATTTTTTGCTGCTCGCGGGGCTGCTGCTGCTCAGCGTGTTGGCGTGGTTCCAGGTGTTCCGTACCCTGGAGCAAGAACCGCGCGCGCTGCAAAGCGCGCAGGGGCTGGCGTCGCTGGTGAACCTCACGCGCGCGGCGCTCCTGTATACCGACCCCATCGCCCGGGTGGCGCTGGTCAAAACCCTGGTGGACGAGGAAAACGTGCGCATCGCCGTGCGCGAACCCGAAGACATCCACAGGCCTTTCGAGCCCAACACCTCGGGCCATCGGGTGGCGCAGGCACTCATCGAACGGCTGGGGCCGGGCACCATCGTGGCGCGCGAGGTCAATGGCTTCGACGGCCTGTGGATCGGGTTTGCCATCGAGGGGCAGGACTATTGGCTGCTGGCCGACCCTTCCCGGCTGGAGGCCGTGGGCGGGCGTACGTGGCTGGCGTGGCTGGCCACGGCGCTGGCGCTGTCACTGCTGGGGGCCGTGGTCATCACGCGGCTCATCAACCAACCCCTGCAACGGCTGGCACAGGCCGCTGCACGCGTGCGCGAGGGCGACTTCGACGGCGCGCGCTTGGACGAGTCGCTGCCCACACGTGAAATCGCGGGTGTCAACCGCGCCTTCAACCGCATGGCCGAGCAACTCGCCCGCGCCGACGCCGACCGGCGCCTGATGCTGGCCGGCATCTCGCACGACCTGCGCACCCCGCTGGCACGGCTGCGACTGGAGGTCGAGATGGGTGTGCCGGACGCGCCCACGCGCGAACGCATGGCCAGCGACATCGCCGACGTGGACACCATCATCGGGCAATTTCTGGACTATGCGCGCGAGCGACCGACCGTGCTGGCACCCGTACCGCTGGCCGCCACCGTGGAGCGCGCCGCGGCCCCCTACCGACCGCGCGGTGACGTGCGACTGCGCATCCACGTGCCCGAGGGGTTGCAGCCGCTGGCCGACGCCGGGGGCCTGCAGCGGATCTTGAGCAACCTGCTGGAAAACGCCGTGCGTCACGGCCGCAGTGCCGACGGATGCGCGGTGATCGACATCGAGGCCACCGCAGCCGAGCGCGACATCGCGCTGACGGTGCGCGACCACGGGCCTGGCGTGGACGAGGCGCTGCTGCCGCGGCTGACCGAGCCGTTTTTTCGCGGCGAGAGCGCCCGCACCACGCCCGGCAGTGGATTGGGGCTGGCGATCGTGCGCCGCAGCGCCGAACGCATGGGTGGCACGTGCGAGCTGCGCAACGCCGACGGCGGCGGGCTGGCCGTGACCGTACGGCTGCCAACGGCTCCCTGACCTCAGCGCTCGCCGCCGCGCTGCACCAACACGACGGCGCGCGCTTCGATGCTCAACCCCTGCCCCACCGGCCCCAGCCGTTCGGCCGTCTTGGCCTTGACGTTGACCGCATCGAGCGGCAAGCCCAAGCAGCGCGCGATGTGGGTCTGCATGGCACTGCGGTGCGGCGCGAGGCGCGGTGCCTGCGCGATCACGGTCGCATCCACGTTGACCGGCTGCCAGCCGCGCGCGCGCACCGCGTCGCACGCGTGCCGCAGCAAGGCCGCCGAATCCGCTCCCGCGAAGCGAGCGTCGGTGTCGGGAAACCAGGTACCGATATCGCCCAAACCCGCCGCGCCAAGCAAGGCATCGGTGATGGCATGCAGCAGCGCGTCGGCGTCCGAATGCCCCAGCAGCCCCTTGTCATACGGAATCGTCACGCCCCCCAACACCAGGGGGCGGCCTGGCACCAGCGCGTGCACGTCCCACCCCTCCCCCACGCGCCAGTCGGGCGCGGGTGTCTGCCCCAGCAGCGACTGCGCCATCGTCACGTCCTCCGGATAAGTGATCTTGACATTATGCGTGTGGCCGCGCACCAGCAATGGGCGGTGGCCCAGCGCCTCGACCGCGCTGGATTCGTCAGTGATACCGGCGAACCCCTGGGCGCGGTGCGCCTCCAGCGCCCGGCGCAGCAGCCCCAACCGAAACATCTGTGGCGTCTGCGCCAGCCACTTGTCCTCGCGCGGCAGCGTCGCGCGCGCCCGGCCTTGGTCGTCGGCCAGCTTGAGCGTGTCGGCCAGCGGCACCGCCAGCAGGCCACCGACGGGGTCGTCACCACAAGCGGCGATCAAGCGCTCGACGTCCGCTGCGCGCAGCAGGCAGCGCGCCGCATCGTGCACCAGCACCCAGTCGTGGTCGCGCACCCCGGCTTCGGCCAACGCCGCCAGGCCATTGGCCACGCTCTCGGCGCGCGAGGCGCCACCCACACGCCATGCACGCACGCGCTGGCTTTCGCCCACCGTGCTGTCGTCGTCTGGTGCCAACACCACGGCAATGCCCGCGATCGCGGGCACCGCCGCCAGCGCCGCCAGCGTGTGGTCCAACACCCGGCGCCCGGCCAAGCGGTGATGCTGCTTGGGCGCGCCCAAGCCGGCGCGGCTGCCACTGCCCGCTGCGGGCACCAGGGCGAAACAGCGCGCTGGGGCATCGGCGCGCTCGACTGCCCAAACCGCCGCCGGGGTATGTTCGGTGAGATTCATGCGTGCGATTATCCGATCCGCGTATCCGACCCGCGGACAGGCCGCCCATCGGGCGCGCGTGGCGGCCGCAGCCGCCCTAGAATCGGGCCCCTCATGGATCTGCCCCGCCTGACCCCCGGAAAACGCTTTCAGTCGCCGCGCCCGGCCCCGTCGGCCGACGCGCTGCTGCTGGCCGCGCAGGCCGCCCGCGACCAAGCGGCGGGCCGGCCGACGGCCATCGTCACCGCCGACGCGAGCGACGCTCAGCGCTTGCTGGCCGAGCTGCCGTTTTTCGAGCCATCGCTGCGCTGCGCGCTCTTTCCCGACTGGGAAACGCTGCCCTACGACACTTTCTCGCCGCACCAGGACTTGATCTCGGAGCGGCTGGCCACGCTGTGGCGCATTCAGCAGCGCCGCGCCGACGACGGCGCCGATGTCATCCTCATCCCGGCCACCACGGCGCTGGTCCGACTGGCGCCGCCGTCGTTTCTGGCCGCGTACACCTTTCATTTCAAAACGGGCCAAAAGCTCGACGAGGCGCGGCTGCGCGCGCAACTCACACTGGCGGGCTACCAGCACGTGGCCCAGGTGGTCAGCCCGGGCGAATACGCGGTGCGCGGTGGCCTGATCGACCTCTTTCCCATGGGCTCGCCCATGCCGTACCGGGTCGATCTGTTCGACGACGAGATCGACTCGATCCGCACCTTCGACCCCGACAGCCAGCGCAGCCTGTACCCCGTGCCGGAGGTGCGGCTGCTGCCTGGGCGCGAGTTTCCGATGGACGAGGCGGCGCGCGCCCGCTTTCGCGCCCGCTGGCGCGAGCTGCTCGAGGGCGACCCAACCAAGAGCCGGCTCTACAAAGACATCGGCAACGGCGTCGCCAGCGCGGGCATCGAGTACTACCTGCCGCTTTTTTTCGAGGAGACGGCCACCGTCTTCGACTACCTGGGGCCCGATGCGACGCTGGTGCTGCACGGCGACCTGGAAGACGCATTCCAGCGCTTTTGGCAGGATACGCGCGAGCGCTACCGCCTGGTGCAGGGCGACCCCGAGCGGCCCGTGCTGCCGCCCGAGGCGTTGTTTCTGGACGCCGAGGGCTTCTACGCCCGCGCCAAACCCTACGCGCAATGGGCGCTGCGCCCGGCTGCAGCCGAGGAGGCGCTCAGCGCATGGTCGGGCGTGATCGGGGCGCTGCCGGATCTGACCGCCCAGCGCGGCGCCGACGACCCGCTGCAGCGGCTGCACGCCCACCTGCAGCGCACCCCGGCGCGTGTGCTCATCCTGGCCGACAGTGACGGACGGCGCGAGAGCCTGCTCGACCTGCTGCGCGCCAGCCGCTTGAGCCCGCCCGTGTTCGACGATCTGGCCGCGTTTCGTGCCAGCGGCGAGCGCTTCGGCATCACGACCGGGCCGCTGGCGGCAGGGTTTGCCTGGACAGAAGCGGGCATCGAGCTGGTCACGGAGACCGAGCTGTTCGCCGCCAGCCCCAGCGTGCGCCGACGCCGCAAGCAGGAGCAGGCCAGCGACGTCGAGGCGCTCATCAAAGACCTGAGCGAGCTGCAAATCGGCGACCCCGTGGTGCACGCGCAGCATGGCATTGGCCGCTATCGGGGACTGGTCAATCTGGATCTGGGCGAGAAGAACCCCGACGGCAGCCCCGCGCTGCAAGAATTTTTGCACCTGGAGTACGCGCAGCAAGCCACGCTGTACGTGCCGGTGTCGCAACTGCACTTGATCAGCCGCTACACGGGCGTCAGCGCCGACGAGGCCCCGCTGCACCGCCTGGGCAGCGGCCAGTGGGACAAAGCGCGCCGCCGCGCGGCCGAGCAAGTGCGCGACACCGCCGCCGAGCTGCTGGACGTGTACGCCCGACGCGCGGCCCGACAGGGATACGCCTTTCGCTTCGACGCACAAGCGTATGAGGCATTCGCCAACGACTTCGGCTTCGAGGAAACGCCCGATCAGCGCGCAGCCATCCATGCGGTCATCCAAGACATGATCAGCCCGCGCCCGATGGACCGGCTGGTGTGTGGGGACGTGGGTTTTGGCAAGACCGAGGTGGCGCTGCGCGCGGCGTTCGTCGCCGTCATGGGCGGCAAACAGGTGGCCATGCTGGCCCCCACCACGCTGTTGGCCGAGCAGCACTACCAGACGCTACTGGAGCGCTTTGCCAAGTGGCCGGTACGCATCGCCGAGCTGAGCCGCTTTCGCACGGCCAAAGAAATCGCTGCCGCTGTCCAAGGACTGGAAAACGGCAGCATCGACATCGTGGTGGGCACGCACAAGCTGCTGAGTGAGAAAACGAAGTTCAAAAACCTGGGCCTGCTCATCATCGACGAGGAGCACCGCTTTGGCGTGCGGCACAAAGAAGCGATCAAGGCCCTGCGCGCCGAAGTGGACGTGCTCACGCTGACCGCCACCCCCATCCCGCGCACGCTGGGCATGGCGCTGGAGGGCCTGCGCGACTTGTCCGTGATTGCCACCGCGCCGCAGCGGCGGCTGGCCATCAAGACCTTCGTGCGCGAAGAAAACCCCGGCGTCATCCGCGAGGCGGTGCTGCGCGAGTTCAAGCGCGGCGGGCAGGTATACTTCCTGCACAACGAGGTGGAGACGATCGAAAACCGCCGTGCCAAGCTGGAGCAATTGCTGCCGGAAGCGCGCATCGCCATCGCCCACGGCCAGATGCCCGAGCGCGAACTCGAGCGCGTCATGCGTGACTTCGTGGCGCAGCGCTTCAACCTGCTGCTGTGCTCGACCATCATCGAAACGGGCATCGACGTGCCCACGGCCAACACCATCATCATCGCGCGCGCCGACAAATTTGGCTTGGCACAGCTGCACCAACTGCGCGGCCGGGTCGGGCGCAGCCACCACCAGGCCTACGCCTACCTGCTGGTGCCCGACATCGAGGCCCTGACCAAGCAGGCCGCGCAACGGCTGGAAGCCATCCAACAGATGGAGGAGCTGGGCAGCGGCTTCTATTTGGCCATGCACGACCTGGAAATCCGTGGTGCGGGGGAAGTGCTGGGCGATGCGCAAAGCGGCAATATCACCGAAATCGGCTTTCAGCTCTACAACGAGATGCTGGCCGAGGCGGTGCGCAGCCTGCGCGAGGGCAAGGAGCCCGACCTGCTCAAACCCCTGGCCGTCGCTACCGACATCAACCTGCACGCCCCCGCGTTGCTGCCGCAAGACTACTGCGGCGACGTGCACCTGCGGCTGAGCTTTTACAAAAAGCTGGCGTCGGCCAAAAACGCCGACCAGCTCGAACGCCTGGTGGAGGAAATCGTCGACCGGTTTGGCAAGCTGCCCCCGGCCGCACAAAACCTGATCGAGGTGCACCGGCTGCGCGTGCTGGCCGAGCGCTATGGCGTGCTCAAGATCGACGCTGCGCCCACGCACATCCTCATTACCTTCCGGCCTCAGCCCCCCATCGACCCGATGCGCATCATCGAGCTGATCCAGAAGAACCGCCACATCAAGCTGGCGGGCAACGAGCGGCTCAAGATCGAACGCGCCCTGCCCGACCCGGCGGCGCGCGCGCAGCTGGCGCGTGACGTGCTGCGTTCGCTGGGCCAGCCGCTGGAGGCAACCACGACCTAAGCCCCTGACACCCCACCATGACCGACCGCACCGAAATTGCTCCCGGCCTGAGCGTGCGGGGCATCACCCCGCCCCTGCGTCTGCGCGACTTCAAGCTCATTGCCTTCGATATGGACTCCACGCTCATCAACATCGAGTGCGTGGACGAAATCGCCGATGCCGCGGGGCGCAAGGCCGAAGTGGCCGCCATTACCGAGGCGGCCATGCGCGGCGAAATCGCCGACTACAAGGAAAGCCTGCGCCGCCGCGTGGCGCTGCTCGCGGGCGTGTCGGTCGAGCATCTGGAGCACGTCTATCGCCAACGCCTCAAACTCAACCCCGGCGCGGCCGACCTCGTGCTCGCTTGCAAAGGCGCGGGGTTGAAGGTGCTGCTGGTCAGCGGGGGGTTTACCTTCTTCACCGACCGGCTGCGCAAGCGGCTGGCGCTGGACTTTGCGCGCAGCAACCGGCTCGAAATCGTCGATGGCCGCCTCACCGGGCGGCTGCTCGACCAACACTGGGGTGACATCTGCGACGGCGCACAGAAGCGCCACACCCTGCTGCAGGCGTGCGACCTGATCGGCTGCACACCGCAACAGGCGATCGCCATGGGTGATGGCGCCAACGACCTGGAAATGATGGCCGCCGCTGGCCTGTCAGTGGCCTACCGCGCCAAGCCCAAGGTGCGCGAGCAGGCGCACGTTGCCATCGACATCGGCGGGCTGGATCGGCTGTTGGAGGTGGTCTTACCGCTCTGACCCGGGTACCTCCGCGGTGCGCTGAGCCACCTCCCGCTGCAAGCGAGCCAGCAAAGTCAACACTTGCGCCTGCAACGCCCGCAAGCGCCCGCCAAGCCGATGCGCGCGCTCATGCTCGCCGGCGGCCACCGCAGTCACCAACTGCACGCCGCAACGGTGTACCTCCTCGTGCACGGGCTGCAATTCGACAAACGCGGGCAAATTGCCATAGCGTTGCGACCCGCGTGTCTCTACCCATTGTCCCAGCCGACAGCGGTGGTGGTCGTGCAATTCCGCCGTATCGATCGCCAGAGCTTGCCCCTGCAGAGTGGCCAGCACGCGCTCCACCCAGCGCATGTGATCGAGACGCGCCACCAAAAGGGGGAAGTCACGCGCATCCCACTCAGCGTCGGGCCACTCGCCCCATGAGGGGTCTGGGCGCCAAGCCTGTGCCCACGGCAAGACCTCGCCGGCCGGCATCGGCCGAGCGATCGCGAAACCTTGCACCCAATCGCAGCCACAGCTGAGCAGCAGCGTGCCCATCTCGGCGCGCTCCATGCCTTCGGCCCAGGGACGGCGACCAAAGATGCGCGCCATATCCACGACGGTTTGCACCGTCGCCAAGTCGGTCCAATCTTGGACCATCTCGGCGACGAAGGAGCGGTCGATCTTCACCACGTCCCAGGATGCCATCTTGAACCGCGACAGCGACGCATAGCCCACGCCGAAATCATCGAGGGCCAGTCGCACACCGAGCGCGTGACATTGCGCCGCCGCGCGTCGCGCTTGCTCGGCATCGTGGAGGTCGGCGTTTTCCACCACCTCCACGATCAAGCTCGACGCCAGTCCCGGCGGGGCGTCTTCCAGCAACTGCCGCAATGACTCCCCGAAGTCGGGAGACAGAAAGTGGGCAACCGAGACGTTGACCGCTACCAACCAGTCGTGCCCGAGGCGGTGCCAGTTCGCCAACTGTCGCACGGCGTCAGCGAGCGCCATGCGATCGAGCTCACCCTGCAGTGTGGGGCTATTCAACCACGGCATGAACTCCGCCGGTGGCAGCAGGCCCCGTTCGGGATGTTGCCACCGCACGAGTGCCTCCCAACCGATGATCTTGCCCCGGCGCAGGTCCACCACGGGCTGGTAAAACCAAACCATCTGCCCTTGTTGCATCGCCTGGCGCAGCGCTCGCCGCGCAGACCCGGCGTCGGCCCCCTGGGAATCGAGGCCCCGGTAGCGGCAGACCTGGTTGCGACCGGCGCGCTTGGCCTCGTACATCGCCTCGTCCGCGTGGCGCAGCAGGGTATCGGCGTCGCTGTCGTCCAGCGGATAGATGGTGTAGCCACCGACGCCGACACCCGCACCGCGTGGCCTTGAATGTCGAAGGGCTGTGACAGTGCGACGGCAAGCCGCTGCAATGTCGCCTCGATCGCATCGGCGCTGGATTGCTCCGCCAACACCAGTGCAAACTCGTCACCCCCCAGGCGCGCCAGCGTGTCCGTCTCGCGCAGCACCTCGCGCCCGCGCGCGGCCACTTGCTTGAGCAGCAGGTCCCCCGCGGCGTGGCCCAGGCGGTCGTTGACGGGCTTGAACTCGTCCAGGTCCAGCAGCGCCACCCCAACCAGGGCGTCCCCACGGCGCGCGCGCGCCAACGCGTGGCGCAACCGATCGCCCAGCAGCGCGCGGTTGGGCAATCCGGTCAGTGCATCGTGGGTGGCCTGCCACGTCAACTGCTGCTCCCAAGCCCGGCGTGCGCTCGCATCGGCCAGCACATGCACGCAACCCATCGGCGACCCATCCGACAACCGCACGGTCGCCAGGGAGACGTCGACCGGCTTTTTGCCGCCATCTGCCGCCAGCAGGCACACGGGTGCTGGCAGCCGGGGGGGCATGGCGCCGCTGACCTCGCACAACCGCGGCAAGTCGACCGCAGCACCGGTCCGCTCATCGACCAGCCGGATCGCCTGCGCCACTGGGCGCCCCAGTAGCTGCTCCTCCGGCACCGCCAACAAGCGGCTCGCCGACGCGTTGAGCATCACTACCTGGCCCGCCGCATCGGTCACCACCACCGCATCACCGATGGACATCAAAATGGTGTGCAAGCGCTGCGCCTCGGCCAGTTCATGCCGATGCGCCTGCGCCAGCGCCTGCATGCTCGCCTCGATTTCGCTGGCCATGGCGTTGAACGCATCGGCCAGCGCCGCCAATTCGGGTCCCGCGTCGCGCGGGGGCACGACGCGCACCGAACGGTCATGGCGCAGGCGCTGGATCGCCAACGTCAACCGATGCAAGGCTCTGTGCGGACCCACCAGCAGCAGAGCCAACATCACCATGACGATCAAAGCGCCCGCCCCTTGCAGTAGCGCCAGCTGCTGCGCCGACTTCCACAACGCGGCCGCCACGGCCGTGGGGTCACCCTCTGCGCGCAGCCGGCCATACGATACGCCGCCCACCTGTACGTCGAGGTCATAGTGTTCGGGCTGGCACGCCAAGACGCGGCGCCACCACGCAGGAACCACCGGCGCAGTTGGGCGCGCCGTGGCGCGCAGCACGGTGCCGTTGTATTCCCAGGTCATCGCGGCAAGGCTGCGCATCGCATCGGCCTGGGCCTGCAGCGCATCGGCCAACCGGGCCTGGTCACCCGTGAGCACGGCCTCCACCACCACGGGCGAGACGAGCTGCGCCGCCGTCTGCAGGTCGGCCCGCAGCCGATGCTGCTCCGTCTCATACAGGGTTCGAAGCTGCAACCACGAATAGACACCGCCGAGCACCCCTAAACCGAGCAGCAACGCACCGTAGAGGCGCCAAAACAGCGGCCAGCGTGACCAGCGCCACACCATCACCGGCTCCCCGGTGCCGCGCTGGCGGCAGGCTTCTTGGTCACCGCGAACTGGCGCCAGAACTGCACATACGGCTCGTAATCGGCGTCTGTCGCCGCGATGAAGCGCAGCGGCTCCTCCAACGTCGGCCAAAGGGCTGCCTGCATGGCGTCGAGCGCCGCCGCACCCTGCGCATCGGCTCGCAAATCCAGCAGCGCCTGCCGAACCCGCTGCGCTGCCTCGGGCGTCACCTGGGGGTTGACCATGACGGCA
>Ga0326763_1000504_pt1 | contig 13759 bp, 9 predicted proteins | sample NORPS_P_FD_207671 | JGI IMG/M metagenome (GOLD analysis project Ga0326763, IMG submission 207671) | Hot spring water microbial communities from Norris Geyser Basin, Yellowstone National Park, WY, United States - NOR.PS_P | ecosystem: Environmental > Aquatic > Thermal springs > Unclassified...
CCGGCCCCGCCAGGCGGAGAGTTCCTCCTCCAGGCGCTGGGCTACCCTGGAGACCGCGTCCTTACCGATGCGCACCCGGGACAGGCCCTCCGTGATAGCCGCTACCTTGCGGGTGGAGACCCCTTGGAGGTACATCTCCAGCACCGCCTCTGCTTTGGGGCCCCTACCCCAAATGAACCGCTACCTCCCCGGTCATCCGCTTGTACCGCTCAAAGACCTCGGTCAGGAAAGCCCCCTCCCGGTCCCGGGGTACCCGGAGCTGGGGGATCTTGCCCGCCGGCGTGATGAGGTCCCGGGTGTAGTAGCCGTTCCGCTCCCCGCGGCGGCTTGGGGTGCCCTCGTAACCCGCGGCCAGGTGCTCGGTCATCTCTTCTTCCAACACCTGCTCAATGACGGCCTTGACCCCTTCCCGGATGCGCCGGCTGATTTCCTCCTTGGGCAACCTCTTGAGCTCCTCTCGGTCCATTCCGCCCTCCATGCTTAACCCACAAAATACGCGACACTACCCTGGCGGGAGCCCCTTATAAGAAATCCTTCCGGAGCCTTCCCTCAAGTAAGAGCACACGCCTAGCCAAGCGCCTATCGGAAAGGCCGAGGCTTTAGCTCCCCCCTGCTTAGAGGAAGGAAGCGGGAGGACTTCATATTACCTGTCAGGAAGCCGCTTTGGCCCTTTACCGCCTCTTGGTCGCCCATGGGCTGGATCGGCTTTCCCCCGAGGAGGTGGACCGCCTCCTTAAGGGGGTGGAAGCCCTGAAGAAGGACCTCGAGGCCCAGGCCCAGTCCCTGGAGGGCCTTAAGAAGGAGAAGGAGGCCCTGGAGGCCAGGGTGCGGGAGCTGGAAGCCAAGCCCGAGGCCGAACCCCAGACTCTCGAGGCCCTCCGGAAGGAAAAGGACGACCTGGCCCGGCGGGTTCAGGTCCTGGAGGAGGCCCTAAAAGGCCTCGAGGCCGCAGAGAAGGCCCTGGAAACGAGGAAGCCGGAGGAAAACCTAAAGAAGGCCGAGGAGGCCCTAAAGGAGCTGGGGGATTGCCTCCAGGCCCTGGAAGGACGTCCCCAGGCCGATCCCATGGAAGTGGAGGCCTTGAAGCAGGCCCAGGAGGAGCTAAAGGGCCGCCTTAAGGCCCTGGAGGAGGCCCGCTCCGCCCAGGAAGAGGCCCTGAAGCGCCTGGAGGCGGCCGTAACGGACCTCCCCGAGGCCCGGCGCTTGGCCGAAGAGGCCCACGCGCGCCTCACCGCCTTGTAACCCCGGGTGGCCCACCTGGAGGAGAAGCTCGCGGCCCTGGAGGACCGCCAGGCCCGCCTGGAGGAGCGCCTAAAGGCCCTGGAGGAGGCACGGACCCAGGACCAGGCCCGGCTCAAGGCCCTAGAGGAAGAGGTGGCCGCCCTGAAGCGCACCCTAACCCCAAGCCGCCTCCCCCTCTACCTGGGCCTGGGCCTCTACCAGGGAGACGTGACTAAAGAGGGGTTTGGCCGCCTCCTCTTAGGGCACGATGCCCTCCTGGGCCCCCTGGGCCTGCGCCTGGCCTACGAGGCCCCTTTCCAGGACCCCACCCAGGGCCTCGCTAGCCTGGACCTCACCTTCCGCGCCTCCTACGGCGACCTGGACGGCTACTTCGGCGTGGGTGGAGGCCTCTACCTGGGAGGCTCCTCCTTCGGCCAGCTCCTCATCGGGGCCGGCGTCCGCCTGGTGCCCCACTTGAGCCTCTTCCTAGAGGGCCACCAGCGCTACCTCTTTGACGGCCAGGCCAGCCAGCGCTCCACCTTGGCCTTTGGCCTGGCGATTCGCTTTTAAGGTAGCTGAATCCGGTACGGCAGAAGGCAGGAGATGGGTAGGGTTTGCCGCTCCTCATGGTACCATCTCCCTTGAGGAGTAGACAGGGATACCACCAAGCGGTAGTCGCCGGGGGGAATCTGGAGAAACTTGACCTCCCCCTGAAGGTTCGTTTTGGCGAAAAAGGCTGCACCCCCCACGAGGCTTATCTCCGCTTCGGGAGCAGGCTCTCCTTGCCAAAGCACTTGGAGATACAAGCACGCAGAGCGGGAAAAGCTGGAAGCCTGGAGCGCAACCACGGCATCGGGCCCGGGCGCCCCCTGCAACGCCTGGCGAACAGCAAAGGGCTCCAAAAGGGGTCTGGAGGATTTCACCAAGGCCGCGATCCCGCTCACGATGGGGGCCGCCATGGAGGTGCCGGAGAGGAGGCCGTACCCACCCCCTGGAAAGGCCGAGTAGATCCGCACCCCCGGGGCCCACACCCCCACCCAGGGCCCCCGGTTGCTGAACCAGGCTGGATTGCCCTGGCCGTCCGCCGCCCCCACGGCGATAACCCCGGGCAGGGCGGCGGGGTAGAACCGGGCCACGTTCCCATGGTTGCCCGCCGCCGCCACCACCACGCGGAGTCGCTCCAGGGCGTAGTTCACCGCCTCATGCAACAGGTGGGAGTAGGCGCTTCCCCCGAAGGAGAGGTTGATCACCTGGGCCCCTTGGTCCACCGCCCACACCAGGGCTTGGGCGGCACGGAAATCCCCCACGTAGTCCGGGGAAAAGACCCGCACCGGCAGAAGCAGGGCCCCCGGAGCCACCCCCACCTCCTTCCCCACCGCCAAGGCGGCCACGTGGGTTCCGTGCCAGTCTCCTTGGCTGTAATCGGACCCCGGGGGTAAAGGAGCGTCTGTGGCCGCATCCAAACCAGGGAGAACCCGACCTTGGAACACGGGATGGTTGGCATCTACCCCGGTGTCCAACACGGCAACCCGGACCCCGGCCCCATCCGAGAGAGCCCAGGCCTCCGCGACCCGGATGGCCCCCAGGTGCCAGGCATAGGGATGGACCCCCAGGGGGATCCAGGCCTCGGGAAGTGGCCGGAACGCCCGCGTCCCCTCCTCCTCCACGTAGCGCAGACCCAGGGAGCGGAGGCGCATCCGGGCCTCCTCCAGGGTAACCCCGGCGGGCAGGCGCAACCGGGCCGCCCTCAGGGCCGGAAGGTGTTCCATCTCCAAGGCTCCAACGAGCCGAGCCGCCTGCTTCACCTCCGCCTCATGGCCATACCCCAGCACCAAGGACAGCCCTACCGGGTCCCGGGGCGCCGGCAAGGAGGCGCAGGCGGAAAGCAGGAGGGTAAGGAGCCAAACGCCCCGTCTCATGGCCGCACCTCAAAGCCCACCATGGGCCCCGGGACCAACGCGCCTGCCAGGGATCCCTGACGGTCGGCCATGATGCTGTAGGCAGTGGGACGGGACGGGTTATCCACGGCGTAGGCCTGATAGAGCTCAAAGGCATAGGGGCGACCGGGAAGAAGGGGTGGAGACTCTGTCTCCAAGACCTCCATGGTCCCAAGGAACCTCCCCCCACCCGAGAGCTGGTCCCAGATGGCCGGGAGAAAGCGCAAGGTGTAGCCCCCTTCCTCCCCCTCCACACTCCAGGCCAGGTGAGGGGTGGGGCCCGTGGTGGCCCCCTCCTCCGGAGCCAGGATGCGCAGGCCCAGGGGAGGCAGAGGGGTGGTGCAGGCCTCGGCCAAGCTCCCTCGAGCCTCCACCCGGTAACAGACCCGCTGGCCAGGTCGCAGGCCGGCCAAGCTATCCGTGAAGCCCTGGGTGTCCTGGGGAAGCTGGGCCAGGAACAAGTCCCCCTCAGGGGTACGGCGCCATACCCGCGCTGGGCCTCCCAATCCAGACCAGCTCAGCCGGACGAACAGGCTATACCCCCTTTCCAAACCCAAGGTCTCTAGGCGGCGGCTCAGGGTATACGCCACGGCCTCCAACCGCTCTACCCGGCCCCCCTCCGTCGCAGGAGGCAGTTCTAAGGGCAGGTGGAGCTCCGCACGGTTGTTGTTGGCATCGTAGCCCACAAGAATCAAGGCTGTGCGACCGGAAAGCCCCCGCGGGTCTAGGCTCCGCACCCCCGTATCCAGGGTTTCATCCAAATAAAAATGGGCCCTAACCCCGGTAGCCAGGCTCCCAGGAACATGACCCAAGCCCACAAGAAGGGCCAGAGGCGTAAGGCCCTCCCCAGGCTCCAGACGGGCCCGATAACGCACCACCCCCCCCTCCACCCGGGCTTCACCGGAAAGGCCTGGTGGTTCCCGCCTCCAACCGGGCCGGAAAGGAGGGAGGGCCGTGAGGGGAAGGAAAGTGATCCCGGCAGGGAAGGAAAGGCCCCGCACCTCGCTCCCCGCTAAACCCTCACCCTCCACCCAGGCCCGGTAGACCCCTGGCGGGAGGAAGAGCACGAAGCTCCCCCTCTCGTCTGTGCGGCTGGCCCAGGCCCCCCGGGAGCCCTCCAAGTAGACCCAGGCCCCGGCCGCCGGAGGTCCCCCGGGCCCCAGGCTCAGGGCCCCCCTAACCTCCGCCAAGCGGGGAGGAGGGGAGCAGGCCGCCAAGGCCAGCGCAAGGAGGGCCATAAGGGCCCGCATCGCTAGGATTATACCCGGCGGGCCAGGGCCCGCCGGGCTCTCCCCGAGGGCTAGCGGCCCTGCACCATCCTCCTGATCCAGTCCCGCAGGGGGAGGTCCACACCTAAGGAAGAGGTGCTTGTCACCAGGTCCAGGCTAAAATCCACCCGGTCCTTGGGAGGGGAGATCAGGTAGTTGCCCTGGGCGTCTGCGTAGATCCCCAGGTAGTCCCCTGGATCGACCTCCTCGTTTCCGTTCACGTCCTTCCAGGCGGCCACCAGGTAGGTTCCGGGGGCCAGGTTCCGCAGGGTGTAGGGAGCGCTCCGCCCGTCCCGGACAATGCGGATGTAGGCGCTCTTGGCCTCGTCCAGGTTGCCGTCTTCGTCTATGTGGAGGCCGAAGACGTAGGTGCCGGAGATGGTAGCGGGCGGCGGAGGGGGTGGGGGCGTTCCCGTCACCGTCAGGTCCAGCCGGGCCTCCCGGGTCAGGCTCCCCGCCGTGCCCCGCACAGTAAGGGTGTAGCTCCCGGTGGCCGCCCCCGAGGCCACGGCGAGGGTGAGGAGGCTGGACTGGGTGGCGGGGTTGGGGCTGAAGGTCCCCGTGACTCCCGGTGGGGCCCCCACCAGGCTCAGGTTCACCGGGCTGTTGAAGCCCCCCGAGGCCAGGACCGTCACCTGCACCTGGCCGTTCTGCCCTGGGGTGAGGCTGAGGCCGGTGGGGCTGAGCTGGAGCCCGAAGTCGGGGGTGGGACCAGGTCCTGGACCAGGGCCTCCACCCCCCACCGCCTGCAGGGCCCGCACCGGGTCCACCAGGCCCGCCCCGCAGTCGGAGGAGCGGAGGGAAACGTTGACCCTGGGGTGCGGCCTTCCCGTGCAAGCCTCGTCGGTCATGGGCCTGGCCGTGTTCTTGAGGATGGTCAGCACCTCCTGGTACCCCAGGTTTGGGTTCCGGGCCTTCATGAGGGCCACGATGCCGGCCACATGGGGAGCCGCCATGGAGGTGCCTTGGTAGAAATCGTACACAGGCCTGCCCGCCTGATTGCTCCAGAGGGTGCTCAAGACCCCGTCAGGGTATCCATCGCCGTTGAGGTCTTGGGTAACGTCCCCCCCTGGGGCCATCACGTCAATCCGGGAACCATAGTTGGAGTAGTAAGCCCGGAAGTTGCGAAACTCCGTGGCCCCCACGGTGATCACCCCCTGGCAGCTGGCGGGGGCATACTGACTGGCATCGTCCTGAGAGTTGCCCGCCGCCACCACGATCACCGGCTTCTGAGGCTGTGCGTTTACCGCGTTGATCACCTCCTGGTAAACGGGAACGTCCTGGCAACGTCCTCGCCCCCCCAGGGACATGTTAATGACCTGGGCCGGGTTAGGGTTTCTAGGCACGCCCGGGACTTCTATCCCAGCGGCCCAGAGAAGTCCTTCCAGGATGTCGGCCAGGGACCCCCCTCCGAGGCCCAGAACCCTAACATGGACCACCTTGGCCCCCCAGCTCACCCCGGCCACGCCAAGCCCATTGTCGGTGACGGCGGCGATGGTCCCCGCCACGTGAGCCCCGTGATACCCGGATCCCAGCAGCTGACCCACATCCTCCGAAGCCCGCTCCTCGTCCTCCGGGTCAGGGTCCCGGCCATCCCCGTCCTGGGCCCTGGAAGGATCGGAAATGAAATCGTAGCCGGGGAGCTGGTTAGGGGTGAGGTCAGGGTGGCGCTTGCGGTAGAGACCGCCCGTGTCCAGCACCGCCACCACCACCTGGCGGCTCCTGCCGTCCTCTATGTCCCAGGCAGCGGGAAGGTTGAGGTGCTGGGGGTCGTAGTGCCACTGGTACCGGTAGTACTCATCGTTGGGCGTCTTCAGGGGATACAGGATGTAATTGGGATGGGCGTAGACCACCCCGGGAAGGGCCGCCACCTGGTCAGCCAGGACTTCCAGAGAGCGAACCTCGCCTAGGGCCTGGGGAGCCAGGCCAGCCATCACCCGGTAGAGGCCCACGCCAGGCAGGGCCAGGGGGCGCACCAGGGAGAGGGCTACCTCCCCCACCTTTATACGCTGGGGTAGGGCCTGCGGGCCTAGCCCTTCCCGGACCTTGACGATGAGCTCCCCGGGCACCGCCTCCGGCTCAGGGGGCACCCGGCGCAGCCGGTTCTCCACCCGCGCCCCAGCCTCGTCAAAGGCCGGGAGATAGGCCTCCTGGAGGCTCTGGATGCTGGCTCCCAAGGAAACCGTGCCCGAGATGTTCCCGCCCCCCTGCACGGTGAGGGCCAGGGGATGGGTGCGGGTGAGGCTCCCCGAGGTGGCCTTGAGGGTTAGGGAGTAGCTCCCAGGAGGGGTGGAGGCCTGGGTGGCGAGGGTGAGGTCGGCCCGCACCGGGGCGGTCCCCACCACGTTCACCGCCTGGGGGAAGAGGCTCACCCCCTGGGGAGCGCCCTCCAGGCCCAGGAGCACCGCCCCCTGGAACCCTCCTTGAGGGGTGACCGTGAGGCGGAGGCTGGCGCTTCCCCCCGCCTGGAGGGAGACCTGGGAGGGCTCCAGGGTTAGGGTAAAGCCAGGGGGGTTGCCCCCGCCCCCATCGGGGGGCGGAGCGCTACCTTCTTGTTGGCACCCGGAGAGCACGAAAAGCCCCAGCAGGAAGACCCACCAGGGTGCCCTGTTGAGCGTAGCCATAGTAACCATAAGCGCTCGCTAGCTCCATGACCAGGGAAAGCCCGCTTCGGCCGGGAGTGACGAGGAAGTTGCCCTGGGAGTCCTGGTAAATTCCCAGGTAGTCGGGAGGGCTCACCTCCCCATTCCCGTCCACGTCCTTAAACCCCACGAGGACGTACTGGCCCGCCACCAGACCGGAAAGGTTAAAGGGAGCCTGCCGGCCATCCTGGCCGATCTGCACGCCCTTGCTCCTGCTCTGGTCAAAGGCATCCTGCGAGGGGTCGTAGTAGAGGGCGATGACCCAGCTCCCCCGCACCGTGCCTCCCTGGATGGTCTGGCCTAGGGACACCGTCCCGGAAAGCCCGCCGCCCCCAGAGGGCGGTGGGGGCGTCCCACCCCCGCCACCTCCAGGGGGCGGGGTGGGCAAGCCCCCGATAGGGGGCGGGGTGCTCCCTCCACCCCCCTGGCCCTGGTTGCCGCAGGCGGCAAGGAGGGCCGCCAAGGTAAGCAAACCCGCCATCAACGCCCGCATGTCTCCCTCCTAGGGGTAGACCCGAAGCCCCGCCCGCAGGCCCAGTCCGAAGCTGGTGCCCCCCCCGAACAAGAGGGTAGGCTCGGCCCGGGCCACGAAGGCCACCTGACGGTTGACGAAGTACTCTATCCCTGCCACGCCGTTGAGGCCAAAGAACGTTTGTCCGCCCCCAAAGAAGACCTGGAAGCCCAGACCCGCCAGAGGGCTCATTCCCGTGCCGTACTTCCCGAAGTGGAAGAGCCCGGAGAGGCCAAGCAGAAAAGACGCGCCCCCCTGGGCCACCTGGATCCCAAACCGACCACCTGCACCGAAGGGCCCAGCCAGGTCCCGCACCCCGCCCTCCACAATGGCCAGCAGCTGAAAGGCGGTCTGCTGGGCAAAGCTAAAGCTCATGTCAGCCGTAGTCCCCGCCTCCAGGTAGGTGCGCTGGGCCAGGGCCGTGGCGCCCAGGACCAGCCAAACCGCCATCCAGAAGACCTTAGACCGCATGGTTCCCTCACCTCCTCGCTTGCTGCCACCATCAAGAGCCTTACCTTATGCCGCCAAGTCCTACTTATACCCTTGTTTCCTGTTTCCTTCGGCCCACCATGCCTGGTAACTTCCCCAGGAACCCTTTGCCGAGGCCCCCATGCTGGCTTGGGCCAGCATGGGGTGGTATTACCTGCCTCAACCCACCGCCAACCCTCTTCCAGGCTCCCACCTCCTCTACCTCTTATTCTGACGGTGCGCCCTTACAAAATCCTTAAACGGCCCGGCCCCCAACCCCGAAAGGGTTGGGGGCCGGAAGGGACCCCTTCTACTGGACCGAGGCTTACATCACGCCCGGGAGCACCTGCAGGAAGCACCCGCCCGTGAGGGCCCGGGGCCACATAGAGGCCCGCGGAGCCCGAGGCCGGGGTCCCCGCCGGGCTCACCCCGCCCCGGAAGGGGGTCTTGGCCAGGCCAGCGGGCAGGAGGGCCAGGTCGGAGGGGCCGTAGACGCTCACGGGGCCGTAGGCCGAGCCCTCCTGGGCGTCCGGGAGGCGGCAGAGGGGAGAAAGGGTGCCCGCGCTTAAGGCCTGCGCCGGCTGAGGGGGCGTGTAGAGGATGGCGGTGCCGTTCGGCACCACGGGGGTGTTGTAGCTCCAGAGGGCGTAGGCCTGGGAATAGCTCTCAGGCGCCCCCTGGAGGCCCACGGTGGCGGAAGCTCCGGCGTTCCAGCTGCGCTTACCGAAGTCCGTGTCCAGGAACTGGTAGAGGACCCGGCCGTCGGGGTAGAGGACCGCCTGAAAGGTGACCGTCCCCTGGCCGGAGCAGGTTCCCCCAAAATGCCGCACGTTCACCCAGCTCACCACGAAGGCTGAGGGCTGGCCGCCCGAGGTGAGGATGCGGGTATAGATGCCGCCCTGGGAGCAGTTATTGTAGAGGTCGTCCCAGAACACGGGGGCAAAGCGGTTCCGGGCGGAGTAGGGTAAGGACTGGTTGCTGTATAGACTGGTGGCGTCATCGACATCGGCGATCACCCCGTTGGTGCTCACGGCCACCTCCGTCACCGCCTTGCCGCCCCAGGGGAAGGGAAAGGGCAGGCTGACCGTGGTGTATGCGTCGTCCCTCCCGTCCAGGTCCGTGAGGCGGGTGGCCCCCTGGGTGGGGTTAACCCAGGCGAGAGGAACGGGCGCCCAGGCGCCCGCCCCCGGGGAGTACACCGCCTGCAGGCCCGGCCCGGAAGGCTCCTCCGAGGAGGGCTTCGGGGGGTCAGCAGGTTCTGGGGCGGGCGCCTGCTGGTTGCAGGCGGCGAGAAGGCCCAATAAGAGCATCCATGACCAGGCGAACTTACGCATAGATAACCTCCTTCCTAACGAGCTGGAAGCGCAGGTAGACTGGATGGCGTCGTGTGAATGTAATATGAAGTCCTTCTGCTTCCTTCCTCTAAGCAGGGGGAGCTAAAGCCTCGGCCCTTCCGATAGGCGCTTGGCTAGGCGCGTGCTCTCACTTGAGGGAAGGCTCCGGAAGGATTTCTTATAAGTTCATTCTACACAGCCGGGCGGAAGAAAGTCAAGCCCCCGCCCTTTGGGGCGGGGGCTTGCGGCTAGACCCGGCTAGGGGATGATGGTGGTGGTCTCAAAGACGGTGTAGGGCCCAGGCGCCTGGAAGCTGGAGGCCTCGGCTTGGATCGTGGTGTTGGTCCCATTCACCGCGTTGGCCCGCACGCTGAAGCGCAGGGTAGCCCCAGCCGGCAGGCCGGGGTTGTATTGGATCGTCACCCCGGCGAGGCCCCAGGCGAGCACCGTAACGTCGCTATTCAGGACGGGCGCGTACGGAGCGGGACCGAAGGGCCCATCGGGGTCAAGCTCTACCTCAAAGTCCACGCCCTTCACGCCGCTGCCCGCGAAGGTGGAGTTCCCGGCCGTAACGGTGAGCTGGAGGGTCACGTTGGTCTGGGGCCCGGAGCTCCCCTCCCAGGCGCGGATCTCAAAGCGGTAGACGTACTCCGCCCCGTCCGCCACCGGGTCGGTGGAGGTGCCGCCCGTCAGGCTGGTCCACTCGCCGAGGGAGCTGATGGCCAGGGCGTACGCGGTGGGCCGCGGCTCCACTACGACCGCGGCGCAGTCTTCCAGGTAGTTGCCCACGCTGTCGGGGTTGCCGGTCTCCGGGGTGTAGGGCGGGCTCGGCCTGGGGTCGGTACCCGAAGGGGGCTCCAGGTCGGTGGGCAGGACGTTCCAGCGGGGGTAAGTGGTCAGGTACTCGCGCTGGTTCAGGTTGTAGGCGTAGAGCCGGGCGCAGTTACCCCACTCCCCAACCTCGCTCGCCCGGAGGTCCACCAGGATCTGCCGAGAAGCCCCCAGGGCCAGGTTGCCCAGGTCCCAGGTGAGGGTCTTACCGTTGGCGTCCAGGGTGCCCACCGGGCTAGAGTTCACGTAGTCCAGGCCCTCGCCGAAGAGGTCGCGGAGCCTCACGCTGTAGCCGGTGAGGGCGGCGGCGTAGTCGGCGGGGAAGTCGGTCTTCAGCTGCTTGTAGTCGGGGTCGTTGATGGGGTTCTCGGCCCGGTCCTGGTTGGTAAGGGTGAGGGTGAAGCGGACGCGGTCGCCCTGGAAGACGATGGTGTTAGAGGGGGTCTTGGTCAGGGTGAAGAAGGGCCGCACCACGTAGATGCGCTTGGTGGTGCTCACCTGGGGAGTGTTGTCCCCCCTGGCCACGGCGGGGTTGTCGATGGCGTAGGGGTCGGGATAGGGGGTGTCCAGGCCGTAGGCGGGAGGCCGGGTGGAGTAGAAGTAGCCAGGATTGTTGAACGCGGTGTCGGGATCCGTAAAGGTGTCCCCATCCTTGTCGTTCCAGCTGTAGCCGGGCTTGTGGCGGGCGTAGACGGTGACCTGGACGCTCACGGAGCCACCGGGGGCGATGCTCGTGAGGGCGGGGGTGGTGGTCTGGTCCCAGGTGACCTGGTGGAGGACAGGGTCGTAAGTGCCGCCAGCGCTGGCGGAGACGAAGCCCAGCTCGGCGGGCAGGGGATCGGTGATGACCACGTTGGTGGCGGTCTCGGTGGCACTCAGGTTCCTGACGGTGATGGTGTAGGTGTAGGTGGCTCCGCTGGGTACGCCAGCGCCGCTAGCCACCAAGGTGACATCGTTCCGGAGGAGGTTGATGCCGCTCCAGCCGATAACCGAAGGCCCGGTCTTCTCAATGGCCAGGGCCGCCCCGGTCCAGGTCTTGGTGAAGGTGAAGTCCTTGAGGGGGAAGTAGTAGGTGTTGTCCTGGTCGGTGCTGTTCCCGTAGGAGACCTCCACCACCAAGGTGGCCTTCACCCGGACGCTGAGGGGCAGGTCGCTGGCGGTTACGCTGGACTTGGGCCTGACCAGGATGCCCGAGACATCGGCGTCCACGACGGAGGTGGCGCAGGTCTCACCGGGGGCGGGGTAGTCGGGGGGCTGGTGCTCGGGGTCGTTGTCCGGGCTAAGGTCGCAGAGGTCTACCTTGGAGACGTCCCCGCCCACCAGCTCGTAGCGCACGTAGCCGAAGCCGGTGATGGGGAAGGGATCGGTGTTGGGCTGCTTCCGGCGCACCTCGGCCCGGAAGAGGTGCCGGTTATTGGCAGGGTTGCTGAAGTCAAAGGCGTTGACGATGGTGCCGAAGTCGTGGCCCGTGCGCTTGCCGGTGTACCTAAGGATGTCGTCCCCAGTACCGAGTACGTCGTCGTCCCCGCCGTCCCGCAGGTAGAGGTGGGTGATGTTGTAGAAGAAGACCTTGAACTCCTTGGAGCGGGCCGTCCAGCCGGAGCCCTCCTCGCTGGCGGAGACGAGGAACTTGACGGGTTCCCCTGAGGGGGCAACAGGGAAGTTGCCCAGGCCCTGGAAGCTGAACTTGGCGATGCCGTTAGCATCGGTCATCACGAAGTCCAGCTCGCTCACGTTCTGGGTCTCGCAGCCCTTGTAGAGGGCGACGGCCGTCTCGTAATAACCCACGGCCGTGACCCGCACCCGGGCGTTCTGGACGGGCTGGCCGTTCTTGGTCACGCGGACGGTGACGCAGACGGGCTCCTCCGTCTGGGAGGCGTAGAGGTTCACGTCCTTGGCATCGTTCTTCTCCCGCTCCACCGGCAGGTCCGCGCCCCACTGGTCCTTCACGGAGACGATCTCAATCCCGCCCACGGGGCCGGAGGCGGTGTTCCTCAGGAGGCCGATGTTCAGCACGGTGGTCTTGCCCGCCTCCACGTTGGCGGCCAGGCTGCCCGAAAGGTAGCCCGGGGCGCTCGCCGTCACGGCGTAGGTGCCGGGGGCGGCGGTGGCGGTGAAGAGGCCGCCGCTACCGGAGAAGGTGAGGGCGGGGCTGGAGGCCACACTGGAGCCGGAGAGGGTCTGGCCGGTGTCCGCCCCGTAGACGTGGACCACCAGGGTGCCCGTGGTGGGGGCGGGGGTGGGCTGGGGCTGGAGCGTGAAGGTGAGGGCCACCGTCTTGCCCAGCTCCACGCTGGCCAGCTGGGCCGCCCCCTGGTAGCCGCTGGCGTTCACGCTGATGGCGTAGGCGCCTGCGGTGGTGTAGGTGAGGTCGGCCCGGCCCTGGGCGTTGGTGGTGGCGCTCTGGCTGCCATCGGAGACCGTGGCCCCGGGGATGGGGCTCCCGTTCCCGTTCACCACTAGCACCGCCACCTTGCCCTCCGTGGCCCCAGAAGCGGGCACCGGGAGGAGGTTGAGGACCACGGTGGTGGTCTTGCCCGCCTCCACCTGGTGGGTGGCCTCGACGGGGAAGTAGCCGCTCAACGCGGCCTTAACGGTGTAGCTCCCGGGGTCCAGGTTGGTCAGGGTTTTGCCGCCCTGGAAGCTCTGACTGTAGTTCCCCGGGCCCGTCACCTGGACCTGGGCGTCCGCCGGGGAGACGTTCACCGTGAGGGAGCCCTTGGTGGGCGCTTGGGTGGGCGGCTGGGACCCCCCGCCCTGCTGGCCACAGCCCGCGAACATGAGGGCTAGAGCGCCCAACAGGGCAACGCCTAATGCCTTGAGCCTTACTCCTTTCATACCTCGCACCTCCTTAGCGCTTTGCCCTAGGGGTTTCCGCTGTTGCCCCCTTCGGGTCCGGCGCCGCGCGGGTGAAAGCCACCTGTTCAGCAATCCACCTCGCACGGCATCCGAGGCTAATCTTACGCACAGCACCCCCTCATGTCAAGCCCGGGGGAAGCTACCGCCAAGCCCCCTTGACCGACCTTGGGCCGTGGAAAAGCCAGGTATTTTTCCAAAGCTTCCACCTCCTTTCCGCCCCCAGGGTACCCGGAGGCCCTGAACGGGGCCTGAACCGGGGGTGAACCAGGTACCCCACAGCGGCAAAAGCCGCGGTGGGGGCCCCAGAAAAGCCCTTCCACAGCCCAGACTTGGGCACCCCATGTTGCGAAACCAAAGTGCGGGCACTTAGCGGATCTCCCGCCCCGCCCAGCGCTCCAGAAGCTTCAGGGCCTCCACGTGGTCGGCCTCAGGCCCCAGCTCCCGCTTGGCCATCTCGTAGACCTCCCGAGTGAGGCGGAGGAGGGGGCTTGGGGCCTTCTCCCCTTCCAGAACCCTCATGGCGATCCCCAGGTCCTTGACCAGGAGGCCCAGGGCGAAGGTTTTGGGGAAGGCCCGGGTGAGGACCCTCTCGGGAATCAGGTTCTCGGTGGCATTGGAGCGGCCCGAGGAGGCGTTGATGACCTCCAGGGCCTTCTTTGCGGAAACCCCCTGGGCCACCAGGGCCACG
>Ga0326763_1000506_pt1 | contig 13710 bp, 14 predicted proteins | sample NORPS_P_FD_207671 | JGI IMG/M metagenome (GOLD analysis project Ga0326763, IMG submission 207671) | Hot spring water microbial communities from Norris Geyser Basin, Yellowstone National Park, WY, United States - NOR.PS_P | ecosystem: Environmental > Aquatic > Thermal springs > Unclassified...
CAAGTAGAGCAGCGTAACGGCTGCTTCGTCCTTAGTTGGGGAGTGACACCAAAGTGAATAGGCCCAAAGGCCACACCGGCGAAAATTGAGCCCGGGCGTGATCTTCCGGGCTCAGCAGGTCATCGAACGAGAAATCCGGATGCCAGCCGAGCTTGCGCGAAGCCGGTGCCAAGGTCCGTTCCATCCACCATCGGGGACCCCGCTCGGCCGCGAAATGATTGACGAACAGCATGTAGCCGCCGGGCCGCACGACGCGGCGCATCTCGGCGAACAGCAGGCGGGGGTTCGGCACCACGGAGGCGACGAACATGGCAACCGCGATGTCGAATCGGCCATCTTCGAACTCGGTTCGCTCCGCGTCCATCTCGTGCAGCGACTCGACGTTATCGAGTTGCGACTGGACCACTTTCTTACGTGCGAAGGCGAGCATGTCCGCCGACAGATCGATTCCGGTGATCCGCTTGGAGGGATGGTAGTGCGGCAGCGCCAATCCGGTGCCGACCCCCACCTCGAGAACGTGCCGCCCGGGCAGCGCGTTGACGGCCGCCACCGCGCGGCGCCGGCCGGCCGCCGAAATCCCGCCGAACACTGTGTCGTAAACCCTGGCCCAGCGTCGATAGGCAGCGCGAACCGAATCGGCGTCTAGAGAATGCTGCGGTTCACGGATGACGGCGTTACGCGTGATGGACATGATCGACAGCAACTAGCCCCGGCAACCTACGGGCGCAAGGAGCACCGAGTTACGCCGCGTCCTCGCGACGGTCGCGCACTCTCACATAAGCGAGTGCGGCATGCTCGTCGCAATAGGGCTTAGCCGGCATCGTGGGGTCCCCGCAGAACCTGAATTCCGGCGTGCCGGGGTCCCCGAGCGGCCAGCAGCAGGACGAGATGCGGCCGCTTGGCCGCGGCTGGGCGGGCACGGGACGTAGATGAGCCGCCTGCTTTGGCGTTGGCGTGAAATCGGCCGCGGCGGACGCGGCAGGCTGCGGCGCGCGCGGCACGGATTGCAGCGCGGGCAGCGTGGGCCCGGTGACCCGGCGGATGGTGGCCCGGGTCACGGCGCGCTTTTCGCCGGTTCCGCGGCGGATGGGAGACGGACGGGCGGGCAGGTTTAGGCGGTGCGCCTTGCCGACGACGGCGTTCTTGCTGACCCCCATCCGGCGTCCGATTTCGGCCGTCGAATGGCCTTCGCTCCACAGCGCGCGGATGCGGGCGATCGTTTCGTCGTTCCACTCCATGGCGGGCCTCCTTGAGTACGCGGAAACCCTAACCAGAGCGGGCACGCTAGCGCTAGCGCGATTCGCGGTCTCGACCACAAAATCTTGTGGACAACTACTGCGTCCGTCTTGCCTTCAAGACTTCGTCTTGCTTATTGGGACTGTTCTCCGGCGAGATCACGGGTCCGCCCGCTGCTCTCCGCGCCACGCCAGGATCTTCCAGACGCCATCGGCCGTTGCGATCATGCGCTCGTTGGCAAGCATGACCCCGCGCAGGAAGACCAGGCTCCGAGTTGCCCGCACGATCTCGACCTGAACCTCGGCGAACTCATGAAGCTGCAGCGCGCCGACATATTGGATCGTCAGCTGGACGGTCGCACAGCGCTGCCCTTGCGCCGCGCTCCAGGCCGCGTTGCCCAGCGCGACGTCGAACGACGTCGCGATCATGCCGCCATGGGTCACGCCGCGCTTGTTGCCGTGCCGCTCGTCCGTCACGAAGCCTGCACGCAGCGGGTCGCCGTCGCGCTCGTAATAGGGGCCCACGAACGTATTGAAATTTTTTCCCGGCCGGATCGTCCAGCCGGGCGGCACCAAATCCTCGCTCAAATCGCTTCTCCGTCGCGCCTACAATTGCTCGCCCAGCGCGCGACGCTTCAGGTCGCGCAGGCGCACCCGGCCGCCAGGGGTTTGCGGGTCAAGTTCCAGGACGCGCTGCCAGGCGATGAGCGCGCCCTTCCAGTCGCCGCGCGCTTCTGCCAGGCGAGAGAGGTCGGCGAAGGCGATGAAGCTGTCGGGATCGCGTTTGACCAGTTCCTGCAGGTCGTGGACCGCGCCGGTGTAGTCGCCCAGCGAGCGCCGGGCTGCCGCGCGGCCACGCCAGCCGTCCAGCAGGTCGGGCGACAGGTCAAGCGCCGCATCGAAGCTGTCGAGCGCATCCCCGGGCGCACCCTCCGACAACTCCCGCGCGCCGCGCGCGACGAGCAAGCGCACGGCTGGCGTGCCGGCGCGGGCCCAGCTGTCGCGGATTTGCGCTTCGAGCGCCGCGGCCGCGGCTTCGTTGGGCGCCGACTTCAGGGCGGCCTCGAGATTGTCGCGCGGCGACGCGGTTGTTTCAGCCGCGGCCGGACCGGCCAGCAACAGCAGGATGAGGAGCAGCCTCACGCAAGGGCGGGCGGCTTCGGGCCGCCGGTCATCCAGTCGAGCAGCTGCACCGTGTGCACGACCGGCACGCCGCCTGAGAGCTGGGTTATGCAACCGATGTTGCCGGCGGCGATCACGTCCGGCGAGGTTCGGGCGATGTTGCCCAGCTTGCGCTCGCGCAGGCGGCCGGCGATCACGGGCTGCAGGATGTTGTAGGTTCCCGCCGACCCGCAGCACAGATGCGGCTCGGCGGCTTCGGCGACCTTGAATCCGGCTGCGTGCAGAAGCGTCTTGGGCGCCTCCGTCACGCGCTGCCCGTGCTGGAGGCTGCATGCCGAGTGATAGGTGACGCGCAGGTCCGGCGCCGGCACGGTCGGGGCGTAGCCGATCTCCACCAGGTATTCCGAGATGTCCTTGGCCAGCGCCGAGACACGCTCGGCGGCCTCGCGGTCCGGCTCCTCGCGGAACATGAAGCCGTAATCCTTGACCGTCGTCCCACAGCCCGAGGTGTTGATGATTATCGCGTCGAGACCCTCCCCTTCGAGCTCGCGCGTCCAGCCGCCGATTGCGGCGCGAGCACTCGCCATCGCGCGGGCATGCTTGCCCATATGATGCGTCAGCGCGCCGCAGCAGCCGACCTGGCGCGGGATGACGACCTCGATCCCGAGCCGGGTGAGCAGACGGATGGTGGCCTCGTTGATGGCCGGATCGAGCACCGTCTGGGCGCAACCCACGAGCAGAGCGACCCGGCCGCGGCGATTCCCCTCCGCCTTGTGCACCTGCGGGCGCTGCATGGGGCTGGGCGGCGGCAGAGTCGCCGGCGCGAGGTCGAGCATGGCGTTGAGCTGGCTGCCGAGCCGCGTGCGGCGGGGCAGCAGCCAGCGGAACGGCTTGGCAGCCTGCGCGCTCCTCATCGCCGCCCGCAGCACCCGCGGCCGCGGCAGAACGCGGGAGAGCAGATCGCGGAGCCAGCGCTGGTCGGCCGGCCGTTCGTACGTCTCTTCGATATAGGTCCGGGCGTGGTCGACGAGATGCATGTAGTTCACGCCGGAGGGGCACGTGCTCATGCAGGACAGGCACGACAGGCAGCGGTCGACATGGGTCACGACTTCCTCCGTCGCCGGCCGGCCGCTCTCGAGCATGTCCTTGATCAGGTAGATGCGCCCGCGTGGCGAATCGAGTTCGTCGCCGAGCAACACGAAAGTCGGGCACGTCGCCGTGCAGAAGCCGCAGTGCACGCAGGTGCGCAGCACCTGGTTGCTGGATTTAATGTCGGGATCGGCGAGTTGCTCGCTGGTGAAGCTGGTCTGCATGATTAAAGCCCCGCGTACATCCGGCCCGGGTTCAGAACACCGCGCGGGTCCATCGCCGCTTTGACCCGGCGCGTGATACGATGCAACGGCGCTGGTTCGGGCGGCAGGACCTCGACAGCGGCCCGCATGCCGTCGGGCGCGCGCACGACCGTCCAGGTGCCCTTCCCGTCGAGGGCGGCCTGGCGGACGATGTCGTGCAGCTCGGGCGGCCCAGCGGCCCAGAGTAGCCCGCCACCCCAATCGAGAAAACCGCGGCCACCCGCACGGGTGATCGCTACCAAGGCGGCCGGGCCGCGCGACGGTCGCACCGACACGCGCCAGATCGCCTCGCCAGCCTCCGTCCGCAGTGGGATCACATCGCGGATCGCGCGCCAAGCCGCCCGGCTGGTCTCGTCGTCGAGGCGGGCGCCGCCGAGTTCGGCCTGCAACCGGCCGAGCCGGTATTCGACGCTGCGGGCGAAATCCTCGATGCGCACAAGGGCGACAGCGCCCTGTTCGACCAGCCAGGGGATCCGATCGGCCGCCTCCGCGGGCAGGTAGGCCGCGCCGGAGACGCCATAGGGTGAGCACAGCCCGGCCGAGAGGATGCGCACCCCCTCCTCGGCGTCCGCTACGGCATAGACGAGCGACCCCGTCTGCTCCGGGGCCGGCAAGACCTTCAACGTGATCTCGGTGAGAACCGCCAGCGTGCCGTGACTGCCGCTGAGCAGTTTGCAGAGATCGAGGCCAGTGACGTTCTTCAGCACGCGCCCGCCGGAGCGGATCGTCTCGCCCGCGCCGTTGACGGCCCGCACCCCCATCACATGGTCGCGCATCGCCCCCCAGGCGACCCGGCGGGGTCCCGACAGGTTGGCCGCCACCACTCCACCGATCGTCTGCTCGCCGCCTTCGCCCGAGCCGAACAGGGCGGAAAGGTCCGGCGGCTCGGCGATGAGGTGCTGGCCGCCCTCGTGCAGGGCCGCTTCCAGCGCCGTTACCGTCGTGCCGGCGCGGGCCGATACGATCAGCTCCTTCGGCGAGTAGAGCGTGATGCCGGTGAGGTTGCGGGTGGAAAGGCTGCGGGCGGCCTGAACCGGGCGCAGCATGCCCAGCTTGGTTCCGTGGCCCTGAACCAGAAGCGGTTCGCCCGCCTCGGCAGCCGCGCGAATCGCGGACGCGATCCCGGCTTCGTCGGCCGGCGCGTCGCTCATGCCGCTGCGGGCAGAGGGAATACTTTGCTCGGGTTGAGGAGCCACTCCGGATCCCAGGCCGACTTGATCCGGCGCTGCTGGTTCAACTCGACCTCGTTGAACTGCACCCGCATTAGCTCGCGCTTCTCGACACCGACGCCGTGCTCACCGGTGAGGCAGCCGCCCACTTCCACGCAGAGGGTCAGGATATCGGCCCCGAACTGCTCGGCACGCTCGAAGCAACCGGGCTCGTTGGCGTCGAACATGATGAGCGGGTGCAGGTTGCCGTCGCCGGCATGGAAGATGTTGGCGACCTTCAGCCCATACTGGTCGCTCATCTCGCCGATCCGCCGCAGCACGAAGGGTAGCTGGCTGGTGGGGATGGTGCCGTCCATGCAGAGGTAGTCCGGGCTGATCCGGCCCACGGCCCCGAACGCGCCCTTGCGGCCTTTCCAGATCGCCAGGCTCTCGGCAGCCGACTGGCTAACTCGGAGGCTGATCGGCTCGAAGGGCTGGCAGAGCTCGGCGATCTTGGCGAGAAGGTCATCCTGCTCCTGCGTGCTCCCCTCGACCTCGACGATCAGCAGCGCCTCGGCATCGAGCGGATAGCCGGCATGGGCGAACGCCTCGCAAGCGTGGATCGCGGGCTTGTCCATGAATTCCAGTGCGACCGGGATGATGCCCGAGCCGATGATCGCGTCGACGGCGCTGCCCGCGATCTCATTGGACGAGAAGGCCACCAGCATCGCGCGCTGACCTTCGGGCGAGCGAAGGATGCGCACCGTCACCTCGGTGACCATGGCGAGCATGCCTTCGCTTCCGGTCAGCAACCCCAGCCAGTCGAGCCCGGCGGCATCCAGATACTCACCGCCGATGTCGATGATCTCGCCTTCGACCGTGACGATCCGCAGGCCGAGCAGGTTGTTGGCGGTCACCCCGTATTTGAGGCAATGCGCCCCGCCCGAGTTCATGCCGACGTTGCCGCCGATCATGCAGGCCAACTGGCTGGACGGGTCCGGCGCGTAAAAGAAGCCTTCGGCCGCGACGGCCTGCGTGATGCCGATGTTGGTGACGCCCGCCTGAACGGTGGCGACCCGGTCGGCGTAGTTGATGTTGACGATCCGGTTCATCCGCATCATCCCGACGACGACGCTGTCGGCCATCGGCAGCGCCCCGCCGGACAAGCTCGTTCCGGCCCCGCGCGGGATCACGCGCACCCCTTCCCGATGCAAGTAGGCCATGACGGCGGCCGTCTCCTCGGTCGTGGATGGCAGCACGACCGCCAACGGAACCTGCCGGAACGCGGGCAGGCCGTCGGTCTCGTAGGGACGCAACCGGATCGGCTCGCTAATGACGGCATCGGCCGGCAGCAGCTTGCGCAGCCCGGCGACGATGGCATCCTTACGGGCCAGCACGCCCGCTTTCGGCTCGAGTTGCTCGATCATGCCCGCCTCCGCCTTCGCCGTCCGACACCAATATCTGGCACGGAACCTGGTCAGAGCAAGAGAGCGGGACGCGGTCTAGCCCTGGCGGGCTTTCATCCGCGGGTTCTTCTTGTTGATCACGTAGACGCGGCCGTGGCGGCGCACGACGCGGCAGTTCTTGTCGCGGAGCTTGGCCGATTTCAGGCTATTTCGGATCTTCATGGCAACCTTGAGGGGCTCGAACGGCCGAGCGGATGGGGGACCGGATAAGGAAGCGCGCCATTAAAGGCCGGGCTGGGAGGTGTCAAGATTTGACCGCCCGGTTCCCACGGCGCATGTCCGCCGCGTGACCGCCCCCTTCCCTACCTCCGCCGCCGCCAACCGTAACGTCTGGATCGCATTCCTGGTGGTCTGCTTCATGCTGACGGGCCTGGTGGGGCTGTTTGCCAGCTACGGGCCCAGCATCCCGCTACAGCGCGCGCTCCACCGGATCCAAGCGGTAGACGAAGCGACGTCGTCCGGGGTGCCCGACGAGCCGGCGCTTCGCCTGGTGCTTGGAAAATCCGCCGACGACATTCTGACCGGCCCTGGCGACCTGCCAGCCCGCTTGGCACGCGCGCGGGTCGCGATCATTGCCGATGCCGAGGACGACGCGGCCGGTGTTGCGGCGCGCACCCGGCTGATGATCTTCGTCGTGACCGCGCTCTCCGCCGGGCTCGGGACCGGCATCATGTTGCTGGCCTCGCGCCAGAAGCCGGACTGATCGCTATTTTGTGACAGGCCGCTTGACCGCGACCACGGACGGACCCGACACTCTCGCCACATAGGGTGTGGAGCGGCAGATGCGGATCAAGACCGGGTGGCTGGCGGCGGCGTTGCTTCTCTGGACGGGGGTGGCGCAAGCCCAGACAATCCCGATCCCCGGCCCCACGGTCGAGGCGATCAAGAAGCGCGGCCAGCTCGTCTGCGGCGTCGACACCGGCATTCCCGGCTTCGCCTATCAGGACAGTAGCGGCGCGTGGCACGGTTTCGATGTCAGCTATTGCCGGGCCATCGCGGCGGCCGTGCTGAACGACCCGTCCAAGGTGCGCTTCGTCCCCACCACCACGCCCGCCCGCTTCACCGTCCTGCAATCGGGCGAGATCGACGTGCTGGTTCGCGACAGCACGCTGACCATGACTCGCGCGTTGCAGCTCCATCTGGCCGAGGTCGCCATCAACTTCTACGCGGGCCAGGGCTTCCTGGTCTCCAAGAAGCTCGGCGTCTCCAAGATCGCCGACCTGAACGGCGCGACCATCTGCACGCTGACCGGCGCCACGCTCGAGCTCAACATCGCCGATTTCGCGCGCTCCAACGGCACCAAGATCGGCACGCTACTGTTCGAGAAATCCGACGAGGCGATCGCGGCGATGGAGGCGGGCCGGTGTGACGGCTACACCGACGACACCGGCAGCTTGGCCGCCGTCCGCTCGACGCTGAAGAACCCGGCCGATTGGGTCGTGCTGGAGGGCGTCATCAGCAAGGAACCGCTCGGCATCCATGCGCGCGCTTCCGACGTCAACTGGGTCAACATCCTGTTCTGGATCGACGACGCCCTGAAGAGCGCCGAGGAATACGGGGTCACACAGGCCAACATCGACGAGAAGAAGGCCGGAACCGACCCGGTCATCAAACGCCTGCTCGGGGTGGAAGGCGGCTTCGGCGAGATGATGGGCCTCGACAATGCCTGGAGCTACCGCGCGATCAAGGCGGTCGGAAACTACGGCGAGCTCTATAACGAGTTCTTCGGCCCCAAGGCGCTCGACCTCGCGCGCGGCCAGAACAAGCTCTATAAGGACGGAGGGCTGGTCTACCCGCTGCCGTTCCGCTGAACCGGGCTGCTCCTCGCCCGCCTGCCGATGAGGACGGGCCGCGGCTGAACGTCGCGTCCCTGAACATTGATCACCGCCCGCCGCCGCCGATCAAGCGCAGCGTCGGGGCGCTGGCGGGGCAAGCGCTCGCGGCCTTGATCGTCGTTCTGCTGTTCGTATGGGCCGGCCACAACGCCTCGTTGGCGCTAGCCGAGCGCAACATGCAGGTGGATTTCCGCTTCCTGGCTGACCGCGCCGGTTTCGAGATCCCGTTCCGCATCGTGCCGTGGGATCCTAACGACAGCTACGGCTACGCGCTCCTGGTCGTCACCCTCAACACCGCGCTCGCGGCCGCGCTGGCGATCATGCTGGCGACGGTGCTAGGCCTGGCCATCGCCCTGCTACGGCTATCCTCCAACCCGCTTGCATCGGCGCTGGCGCGGGGGGTCACCGAGTTGGTACGCAACACGCCGCAACTGTTGCAGATCGTGTTTTGGTACATCGCCGTCCTGCAGGTGTTGCCGGGCGCCCGCGCGAGCGTGGCGTTGGGGTCGGCGGTTTTCCTGAACGTACGCGGCCTGTTCATGCCGGCGCCGGAATCTCCCATCTTCGCCGCCTTTGCCGCGGCCGGCGTGGTCGTGGCCATCGTTCTCCCGCGGCTGCTGCCGCGCGCGCCCGTTCTGCTGGTCGGCGGCAGTGCGCTCGCCGGGCTGGTGGCGGTCGGGGCCGCGCTCACGGGCTGGGAACTGCCCGTTCTGCGCGGCTTCAATTTCCAGGGCGGATGGCGGCTGCCGCCAGAGCTGCTCGCCCTGGTCGTCGGCATCGGGATCTACACCTCCGCCTTCATCGCCGAGAACATCCGGGCGTCGATCCAGGCGGTGGCACCCGGTCAGCGCGAGGCGGCCCGCAGCCTGGGCCTGTCGCCGGGCCGGACCATGCGCCTCGTCATCCTGCCGCAAGCGCTGCGGACGCTGTTGCCGCCGCTCACCAGCCATTATCTGAACATCATCAAGTCGACGACGCTCGGCGCCGCGATCGCCTACCCCGAAATCCTGCAGATCTTCGCGCGAACGGTGCTGAACCAGTCCGGGCGGGCGGTGGAGAGCATGACGCTCGTGCTCGGCGTTTTCCTGGGGGTAAATCTGGTAGTCTCGAGCCTGATCGGGCGCTGGGACCAACGATTGCAGCGGGACGGGCGGTGAGCCGCCTGCTCCGCGCCGGTCGCGCCTGCGTCGGCACCCCGCTCAACGCGGCCATCACGGCCGGGCTGATCGTGCTCCTGGCCTGGGTGCTCCCCCCGCTGTTCCGGTGGGGCGCGGCGGACGCGACCTGGTCCGCGATGGACCGGCACGGCTGCGGTCCTGACGGCGCGTGCTGGGCGTTCATCAGGGCCCGCTGGCAGCTATTCTTTTATGGGCCCTACCCGCCGCCGGAGCGCTGGCGAGTGGACTCCGCGGCGCTGCTGCTGCTTGCCGCCCTGCTCGCGGCGCTGTTTGCCGGGCGCGGCCGGGCGTGGGCGCTGCTGGCGCTGCTGGTCGGGGTTCCGGTCGCGGGGGGCGTGCTGCTCGCGGGCGGGCTGCCGGGCTTGCCCTTCGTCCCCACGGCGTATTGGGGCGGGCTGCTGCTGAACGTGGTGCTGTGTTTCCTGGCCGTCGCCGCGTCCCTGCCGCTCGGCACCCTGTTGGCGCTTGGCCGCCGGAGCAGGCTGCCGTTCGTGCGCGCGCTCTGCACGGGATTGGTCGAGTTCTGGCGCGGCGTGCCGGTGCTGGCGGTCTTGTTCATGGGCTTGGTGCTGCTGCCGATGGCGCTGCCGCCGGGCTGGAGCATGGACACGCTGCTACGCGCCGCAGCCGTATTGGTGTTCTTTCTCTCCGCCTACATGGCCGAGGTCATCCGTGGCGGGCTGCAGGGCGTGGGACCCGGCCAATACGAAGCGGCCGCGGCGCTGGGGCTTCACCCGGTCCAAGCCCATCTGCGGGTCATCCTGCCGCAGGCAATGCGGATCGCCGTGCCGGGCATCATCAACCTGGTCGTGGACCTGTTCAAGGACACGACCCTGGTGAGCATCGTCGGCCTGTTCGACCTGATGGGCGTTGTCAACCAGTCGCTGAAAGACCAGGCCTGGCTCGGCCACGCCAGCGAGGGCTATGTCTTCGCCGCCCTCGTCTTCTTCGCGTGCTGCCTTCTCATCTCGCTCGCCGGCTCCGTGCTGGAGCGGCGCCTATCCGCTCAGGGCCGACCGAGCGCCTGACGGTAGCGCCGGAAGCAGGCCGCGCCGCACTCGAGACGCATCAGCGCTCCCTCGGCCAAGGTCGGCGCCAGCTCCGGGCGCCACGCCACGAGCGGCATCCCCGCTTCCGCATTCCAAGCCTCCGAGTGCTTGATGTCGAGGATCGCGTGCAGGTCGAAATAGTGCCGATCGCCGGCATCGACGCCCAGCCTTTTCAGCCCCTCGCCCACCAGCTTGGCACGGCTCGGCGCCGTCTGCTCGATCACGCCCAGAGCGCCGACCGAGTGGAACGCGTAGCGCCGGTTGCAGGCGAGCGCGGCCATTGTGTTGGCCATCGCGAGCGACTCCCATACCGTGGTTTCGACGCTGGGTGTCAGCCGCAGCGATTGCGCGACCTTCTGCAGCATCGGCCCGTGCATCCCTTTCGGGTTGCCGCGCCCCATCTCGTCCCAATAGTTCCGCGCGAGCTCCAGCTTCGGCTGGGTCGGCAGACGCACTTGGGTGATGGCGGTCAAATCCTCGAAGCCGGCCTCGCCTGCCACTTCCTGGGTGAGGAACCAGCGCATCTCCTCCATGCTGGCTTCTTCCGCCAGCCAAGGGAACAGTGGATCGTTCTGGCCGGGCCCGCTGTGCTCGAGCTCTTCGAACCAGGCGATGAACCCGTCCGGCGTGCGCGGCGCCTCGGCCGCCCTGTCGGCGACGGAGGCCCGGAAGCGCTCGATCCAGCGGCCTTCCTCCAATAGCAGTTGTGCGTGGTCCTCGATCTCCGCTTCCCAGTCGTCATGGGGAAGTCCGGGCATGAACCGGTGTTCGTTGAACCGGGCGAGCCGGCGGTGAAAGATGTCCTGTTCGCTGAGCGAACCCTGGCTACCGTCTGGCATGGCGCCCCCTCGTTTATCGTTGAGCCGTGAGTAGAACGGCGGCGATCCGGTCAGAGTTCGAATAGGCACCGCCTTCGAGCTCCTCGCCGAAGACATCTGGGTCGATCTCCTCATAGGTCCAGCGCAGCCCGGTGCCACCCAACAGAACCGTGACCGCGTCCCGAAACGGGTCCGTCCCGCCGACGATCGCGGCGCCGGTGTAGAGCAGCAGCGTGCCGTCCGGGGTCAGCCGATCGACGGCAGTCTCGAGAATTTTCAGCGACAGACCCGCACCGAGCGGCCCGCCGCCGTGCCGGTAGGCCCGCGCGCCCGGGTCGACGAGATAAGGCGGGTTGGCCACGATGAGATCGAACGCGCCGTCGACCGCGGCCAGGAGGTCGCTCTCCCGCGCCTCGAGTGTCGCTCCCGCCAGTGCGGCATTCACCCGGGCCAGCCGCAATGCCGCGGGATTGATGTCGACCCCGAACACCCGCGCGTGCGGACGGGCGCGGGCCACGACGATCGCGCCCGGTCCCGCCCCGCAGCCAATATCGACGGCACGCCGCACGGTTTCGGGAAGCGCGTGCGAGATGGCGCGGGCGAAGCGGTAGGTGTCGGGCCCGAAGAACACGGCTTCGGCCGCGCTGGTCGGGTAGGCGGAGTGGAAGAACAGTTCGCCGCCTAACGAGGAGAGCCGGAGCGTGCTGCGCCGGCCCGCGCCCGCAAGCTCGAGCACGCCGGCCCCCTCCGCCGCCTCCTCGATGGCCACGGGCAGCGTCCCGGCTCGAAACGGACGGCTCCACCCGAAAACGTCGCGCAGATCGCGGGCCCACTCCGCGCCCGGCCGCGCGTTGACCCTCGCGATCGTGAGCGGCGTCGGCGTGATGAAGGAATAGCCGGTTTCCTTCACGAGGCGGGCTAACCGGAAGAGATCCGCGTCGGAGGTTCGGCTTAGCATGCGGCGCGCAACGTCGCACGTGGGCCAGAGTTGCTTGGGGAATCACCGAGCGCGTCCCCGGCGGCAGCAGTTTTGATGGAATGGGGGAGCGCGGGCGGGCTGGTTCGGCCTTATATATACGGTCTCAAGGAGTCTCCGCATGGACATTGGCCCGGCCGTCCCGCCGATCACCCTCGAGACCCGCCTCGTCGACCACGACTGCTCGGTGCTGCTGTCGGGCGTACAGGCGCTCGTGCGCGTGCTGTTGGAGCAGTCGCGGCTGGACCGCATGGCCGGGCTGAACACCGCCGGGCTGGTTTCCGGCTATCGCGGCTCGCCGCTGGGCGGCGTCGATCAGGAGATGTGGCGGCGCGAGGCGCTGCTCCGCGAAGCCGCCGTGCGCTTTCAGCCCGGGCTGAACGAGGATCTCGCAGCAACGATGCTGTGGGGGTCGCAGCAGGTCGACCTGTTTCCGGGCAAGCGCGTCGATGGCGTGTTCGGCTTGTGGTACGGCAAAGGCCCTGGGGTCGACCGTAGCGGCGACGCGTTCCGCTGCGCCAACACGATGGGCACATCGAAGTACGGGGGCGTGCTGGCCGTCTCCGGGGACGACCATGTCGCGCATTCGTCGGTCTTTCCGCACTCGACGGAAGGCATCTTCGAGAGCGTCAACATCCCCATCCTGCAGCCAGCCGACGTGCAGGACATCATCGATTTCGGTCTCGCGGGCATGGCCATGTCCCGCTTCTCCGGGCTCTGGATCGCGCTCAAGACGATCGCCGAGACGGCGGAGCAGCACGGCACGGCCGTGGTGCCGAGCGAGCGGCATTTCGTCACGCCGGAGATCGCGCTTCCGCCGCACGGCTTGAACATGGACGCGCACCTCGCCTGGCCCGCTCAGCGGCAGGTGCTGGAGCGCCGGGTGCTGACCGAGCGGTTGCCGGCCGCGCTCGCCTGGGCGCGGGCGAACCGGCTCGACAAACTCGTTCGCGGCGGCCGCGATGCCACGATCGGCCTCGTGACGGTCGGTAAGGCCCATCACGACCTGATGCATGCGCTCGGCCGCCTCGGGCTCGACCGGCACCCGGCGTTGGCCGTCTACAAAGTCGCGTTGACCTGGCCGCTCGAGACGGAGGGATTGCGCGATTTCGCGCGGGGCAAGCAGGCGCTGCTCGTGGTCGAGGAGAAGCGCTCCTTCGTCGAGCGGCAGATCCGCGACACGCTCTATAACCTGCCGAACGACTGCCGCCCGGCTGTTCTCGGCAAGCAGGATCGCGACGGCGCGCCGCTGCTGCCGGCCGAGTTGGAGTTGTCGCCGGAGTTGATCATGCCGGCCCTCGGCCGCGCCCTGCGCCCGTTCGGCATCGACGTGCCGGAGCCGCGGCTGCCCGCGCTGCCCGCCAGCCCCGGCATCATCGCGCGCGCGCCCATGTTCTGCGCCGGCTGCCCGCATAATACCTCGACCGTGTTGCCCGACGGCAGCTTCGCCATGGCCGGCATCGGCTGCCACACCATGGCTGTCTCGACCAGCGACTTCACCCGCACGTTCAGCCAGATGGGCGGCGAGGGC
>Ga0326763_1000512_pt1 | contig 13580 bp, 11 predicted proteins | sample NORPS_P_FD_207671 | JGI IMG/M metagenome (GOLD analysis project Ga0326763, IMG submission 207671) | Hot spring water microbial communities from Norris Geyser Basin, Yellowstone National Park, WY, United States - NOR.PS_P | ecosystem: Environmental > Aquatic > Thermal springs > Unclassified...
CGACGGCCATCGCTTGCAGGTCGCTCGCGCGAGCGCTGCCGTGCTTGGCCAGCCCGCGCTGCGCGTGGTGCAGGCCGACGCGGTGATCGCCGACTACATGGCCGATGCCCCGCTGCTGCAAGTCGATGGCCTCATCCGTGGCCCGGCCGCGGAGGCGCTGCGCTTCGTCGCCGCGTCCCCGCTGCGCGCCATGACCGACGGCGCGCTCGACGACGTGCGCGCCAGCGGCAGCGTCGAGGTGCCGTTGCAGCTGCGCATCCCGCTGGACGACACCGACCGTACGCAAGTGCGCGGACAGGTGCGGCTGGCGGGCAACGACGTGCAATGGGGCCCGGATCTGCCCGCATTGCAAGGTGTGCGGGCGGTCATCGACTTCACCGATCAGGGGTTCGACCTCTCGTCGGCGAGCGCCCGGGCGCTCGGGGGTGAGCTGCGCTTTGCCGGTGGCATGACGCGCCGCGACGGCGCGGCCGTGATCCGCCTGCAGGGCCAGGGCAGCGCCAGCGCCGCCGGTCTGCAGTCGGCGCCGGCCTGGGGTTGGGCGCGTTGGCTGGGGCAGTACGCGCAGGGCGCGACACGCTACACGCTCGGGCTGGCTTTCGGCCCCGACGGGATGGATCTGCAGGTCGATACCGACCTGCGCGGCATGGCGCTGGCACTGCCCGCGCCGCTGGCCAAGCCGGCCGAAGCGAGTTGGCGTCTCGCGCTGGCGATCCAGGCGCAGCCCCGCCCCGAGCCCGGCGCGGCGTCCACCCGCGATCGGCTGCGCCTGAGCATCGAGCCCGCAGGCGACGGGGTGCCGCTGCGCGCCGAGTATGAGCGCGAGCATCGAGGCGACGTCACCACGGTGCGCCGCGGGCGGCTGGCCCTGGGAGCCGAGTGGCCCGATTGGCCGGTGTCGGGGGTGGCGAGCGTCGTGCGCCTGCGCGCGCTGGACGCCGATGCGTGGGCGGCGGCGCTGGAGCCGGCCGCGCCAGCGGCGGCTGGCGCGCGCAGCGCCGCCGTTGGCTGGCGCGACGGTACCGCCTATTGGCCAACCCAGTTCGGCGTCACGCTGGATCGGCTGGTGCTGGGGGGGCGGCCGTTCGACGCCTTGGTGGCCGGCGGCACGCGCGCGGGCGACGTCTGGCGCCTGTCGGTGGCGGCGCGCCAATTCAACGGTTATTTGGAGTACGACGGCGGCACGCAGGAGCGGCTGCTGGCACGGCTGGCGCGGCTGCAGCTGCCGCCCAGCGCAGCGGACGACGTCGAGCGACTGGCTGGTCAGCCGCGCTCGATGCCGGCGTTGGACGTGGTGGTGGACGATTTTGAACTGGCCGGGCGTCGTCTGGGGCGGTTGGAGCTGCAGGCCGTCAATCGCGATGCCACGCAGGGTGGCGTCGCCGCGCGCGAGTGGCGGCTGCAGGCGCTGCGCCTGAGCGTGCCCGAAGCACGCCTGAGCGCCACTGGCAATTGGGCACCCGCCGCAGCGGCGCTGACGGCACCCGGACAGGCGGCCAGCGCGCGCCGCACGGCGCTGCAGGTACGGCTTGACATCGACGATGCGGGCGCGCTGTTGGATCGCTTCGGTTTTGCGGGCACGCTGCGCGGCGGACGGGGCCGGCTGGAGGGCTCGGTCGGCTGGCTAGGCGCGCCGCTGGCGCTACACTTGCCCAGCCTGTCCGGCGAGCTCGCGCTCGACGTGCAGCGGGGGCAATTCCTCAAGGCCGACCCCGGCATTGCCAAGCTGCTGGGGGTGCTGAGCCTGCAGTCGCTGCCGCGAAGACTGGCACTGGATTTTCGCGACGTCTTCAGCGAGGGGTTTGCATTCGACTTCGTGCGCGGCCATGCCCGCATCGAGGGCGGCGTGGCCAGCACCAACAATTTGCAAATGAAGGGAGTCAGCGCCGTCGTGCTCGTCGAAGGCCGCGCCGACCTGGTGCGCGAGTCGCAGGACCTCACCGCCGTCGTCGTGCCGGAACTCAACGCCGGTACGGCGTCGCTGGTGGCCACGGCGATCAACCCGGTCACCGGGCTGGGGACGCTCCTTGCGCAGTGGCTGCTGCGCGAGCCGCTGCAAGCAGCGGCCACGCAAACGTTTCGCATCACGGGCACCTGGGCCGACCCCCAGGTGGAGCGCATTGCGCGTACGATACCCGTTGCCAACCCGACCGATGCCAACCCGGAGCCTAACCGATGAAAGTCGCCGCCATTCAAATGGTCTCCGGCGTCAGCCTGGAGCACAACCTGACGCAGGCGCACGAACTGCTCGACCAAGCCCGCCACGCGGGTGCCGAGCTGGTCGTGTTGCCAGAGTACTTCGGCTTCATGGGCGCGCGCGACGCCGACAAACTGTTGCTGGCCGAGCCGCCGGGCGTGGGCAAGATGCAGGATTTTTTGTCCAACGCCGCGCGCGAGCTGGGGCTGTGGATCGTGGGCGGCACGCTGCCGCTGGCCACTGACGATCCGCAGCACGCGGCCAACGCGTCGCTCGCGTTCGACCCGCACGGGCGCTGCGTGGCACGCTACGACAAGATTCACCTGTTTCGCTTTCACGACGGGCAGCGGGGCTACGACGAAGCGGCCGTGCTGCAAGCTGGGGAGCGGCCGGTGGCGTTCACCCTGCGCGACCGCTCCGGCACTGACTGGCGCGTGGGCTTGAGCGCGTGTTACGACTTGCGCTTTCCCGAGTTGTATCGGCTGTTGGCGGCGGACGTGCTGGTGGTGCCGGCCGCGTTTACCCATGTGACGGGACAAGCGCACTGGGAGGTGCTGCTGCGCGCGCGCGCCATCGAAAACCAGGCCTACGTGATCGCCAGCGCCCAAGGGGGCCGCCACGAAAACGGCCGCCAGACGTGGGGCCAGAGCATGATCGTCGACCCCTGGGGGGTGGTGCTGGCGCAGCAGGCCACGGGCCTTGGGGTGGTGGTGGCCGAGCTCGAACGCGAGCGGCTGCTCGACGTGCGGCGCCGGCTGCCGGCGCTGAGCCACCGGCGCCTGTGAGCCGTGGTGGGCGCGCTTATTCGTGCGGGGGCGGGCGCGGGGGTGGCGGCCGGGACCCGGGCGCGCGCTCAGGCGCCGGGGGTGCCGCATCCGGTGCGGACGCGGCCCCGGGCGGCTCGCCCCGCTTGCGGCCCGCGAACATGGTCCACCAGACGATGAAGACGAACAACAACAGGGCGCCGAGCGCTTCGAGCAGCAATAGGGTCATGACGGCAACGGGTCAGAGAATCGGTCGGGCGGTGCGGCGGGTGGCTGGCTGGGGGGCGGTCATCGTCGTGGGCGCCCTGGCGGGCTGTGCCAGTGTACCCGTCGCGGTCACCGATGCGTCGCCGCCCGCGCCTACGCTCCCCGCAGTGGAGCCGGCAGCCCCTCTGCAGGTTCCCCAACCGCCCGCGGTTGCCCTGCCTGCCCCGGTGGATGGCGAGGGACCGGCCGTGCTCACCCCCCTCGACGCCATCTGGCAGGCGGCCGACGCGCTGCCGCTGCCGCCCCCCGTGCGGCGCGGGGCCGCGCTGTGGCAGCCGGTGCGCTGGAGCGAACTGCCCGGCTGGGGACGGGACACCCTGCACGAGGCATGGAACGCCTGGCTGCGCAGCTGCGAGCGACCCGCCCCGCCGTGGGGTCCCATCTGCGCCGAGATGCGGCGCCTGACGCTGGGCGACGAGGCCGAGCGCCATGCCTGGATCATGCAGCGCCTGCAGCCCTACCGCGTGCTGGCGCCGGACGGGGCCAACCGGCCCGGCTTGCTGACCGGCTACTACGAGCCCGAGCTGCTGGCCAGCCGGGTGGCGCACGGACCCTACCGCGTCCCGCTCTACGCACCGCCGGCCGCGCTGGCCAGTGCCGCCGGGCAGCCGTGGTACACGCGGCAGCAAATCGACAGCGACCCGCAGGTGCAGCAGCTGTTGCAGGGCCAGGTGCTGGCCTGGCTGGCCGACCCGCTCGATGCGCTGCTGCTGCAAATCCAGGGTTCGGGGCGGCTGCGTATCCTCGAGCCCGATGGGCGCATTTCGCTCGTGCGGCTGGCGTTTGCCGCGCACAACGGGCACCCCTACCAGAGCGTCGGTCGCTGGCTGCTGGAGCGGCGCGAGATCCGCGAGGGCACCTGGGAAGCCATCCGCGCGTGGGCCGCGGCCAACCCGCAGCGCCTCGACGAGCTGCTGTGGGTCAACCCGCGCGTCGTCTTCTTTCGCGAAGAGCCGCTGAGCGCGCTCGACGCCCAGTTCGGCCCCCGCGGGGCGCAGGGCGTGGCGCTCACCCCGGGCCGCTCGGTCGCGGTCGACCGCGATGCGATTCCCTACGGCACGCCCTTGTGGCTGGCTTCTAGCGGGCCCGTGGCGCGGCTGCAACGGCTGGTGCTGGCGCAGGACACGGGCAGCGCCATCGTGGGTGCCGTGCGCGCCGATTTATTCGTCGGCTGGGGCGATGCCGCCTATCCGCTGGCGGCGGGCCTGAAGCAACCGCTGCAATTGTGGGCTTTGTGGCCGCGCGCGCAGCGCTGAGCCCGACCCCTTCCTAACGATCCAGGAGTGAGCTGTTCATGACGATGCGTATCGGAATCCTGACCGGCGGCGGTGACTGCCCCGGCCTCAACGCCGTCATTCGCGCGGTGGCCAAATCGCTGTTGCGCCAGTGTGGCGCGCAGGTCATCGGTATCGAAGACGGTTTTGTCGGCCTGATGGCCGACACGCCGCGCGTGCGCGAGCTGACCTGGGAGTCGGTCAGCGGCATCTTGATGCGCGGCGGCACCATTTTGGGCACCAGCAATCGCGCCAATCCGCTGTGCAGCGAGGCCGACACCGACCGCGTGCTGGCCCACGCGCGCACCCTGGGGCTGCAGGCGCTGGTGGTGATCGGCGGCGACGGCAGCATGGCCATCGCGCACGGTCTGGCGCAGCGTGGCTTGGCCATCGTGGGCGTGCCCAAGACGATCGACAACGACATCGTGGGCTGCGAGCGCAGCTTTGGGTTCGACACCGCGGTGGCCACGGTGACCGAGGCGATCGAGCGGCTGCAGACCACCGCGCAGAGCCACAGCCGGGTGATGATCGTCGAGACCATGGGCCGCTACGCAGGTTGGATCGCGCTGGAGGCGGGGCTGGCCGGCGCGGCGGACGTGATCCTGCTGCCCGAGATCGATTTCGACCTCGATGCGGTGGCAGCCGTCTGCCGCGCGCGCGAGCGGCGCCAGCGCTACACCATCATCTGCATCGGTGAGGGCGCCAAACCCCGGGGGGGTGAGCGCACCGTGCAGCAGCGCATCGCCGACAGCCCCGACCCGATCCGCTTGGGCGGCGTGGCGCACGTGCTGCGCGAGCAGCTGCAGCCGCGGCTCGACTCGGAGGTGCGTGCCACCGTGCTCGGCCACGTGCAGCGCGGCGGCTCGCCCACGCCGTTCGACCGTGTGCTGGCCACCCAATTCGGCAACGAGGCGGCGCAGCTCATCATGCAGGGCCAATACAACCGCATGGTCACGCTGCACGGTGGGCGGCTGGGGCATGTCGCGCTGGCCGACGTGGTGCATGGCACACGCATGGTGCCGCGTGATCACCCCTTGCTGCGCGCCGCGCGCCAGATCGGGGTCTCGTTGGGCGATACCCTGGCCTGAGCGACATCGGGTGCCCGGCTTCGGCCCGACCCGGGCTTGCCGGCGGGCCGCATCGCGGGCAGCGAGCTCACACGCCGATGCCCGCGGCAGCGCCGGGCGCTGCGCGATGCAGTGCCTCGGCGGTGTCGAGCGCGAGGCACAGATCGGCCCAGGTCTTGGCCTTGTCGGCGGGGTTGCGCAGCAGGTACGCCGGGTGGTACGTCACCACCACGGGCAGCGCCAGCCCGGCCAGCCGCGCCGTGTACACGCGCCCGCGCAGGCGGCCCAGCGGCGTGCGCAGCAGGGTGTCGGGGCTGTCGCAGCCGCCCTCGGCCAGCAAGGTTTGCGCCGCAAACCGGCCCATGGCCAGCACGAGGCGCGGCTGCAGCAGCGCAATCTGGCGCAACAGATAGGGCGTGCAGCGCGCGATCTCGTCGGGCTCGGGGTTGCGGTTGCGCGGCGGTCGGCATTTGATGACGTTGGCGATATAGACCCCCTGCCCGCGCCGCAGCCCCATGGCCGCAAGCATGCGGTCGAGCAACTGCCCGGCCCGGCCGACGAACGGTTCGCCTTGGCGGTCTTCCTCTTCGCCTGGGGCTTCGCCCACGATCAGCCAGTCCGGCCGCCGGTCTCCCACGCCAGGCACCGCCCGCCGACGGCAACCCGCCAGCGCGCAACGCTGACAGGCGTGGATGGCGGCGTGCAGCGCGTCCCAGTCTAGGGCGTCGATGTCCAATGCAGCGGCGGCGTCGTGGGGGTGGACAGGGGCGGCGCTGGCCACCGGTGGCGGCGCCACGGTCGGCTTGCTCGGGGACGTCGGGGGAACAGCGGGGGGGGTGGCAGGCGTTGCCGCGGGCGGGCGCGGTAGCGCGGGTGGTTCGGGTGCGCGTTCGGCCGCTGCCGTCGCCACGCGTGGCTGCGGCAGCAGCGCACGCGGTGCCCACCACGGGGCGATGCCCATCTCGGCCAGCATGGCGGTCTGGCGCTCATCCAGGTGCGGCAGGGCGCGGGGTAGCGTGGTGGCCATCAGTGGGCCTCCGTCGGGGGTGGGGGCAGCAGGTCCAGCCGCATCACGATGGCATCCTCGCGCCGATGCGCGCCATCCGGATAGTACCCCCGGCGCACGCCCACCGCCTGCCAGCCCATGGCGGTGTAGAGCGCGCGGGCCGACGTGTTGCTCGCCCGCACCTCCAGCCACACACAGGCGGCCCCCTGCTCGCGCGCCCAGCCGATGAGCGCCTGCAGCATCCAGCGGCCCCAGCCCTGGCGTTGGTGGGCGGGCGTGACAGTGATGTCGAGCAGGTGCACGTCGTCCACGCCGCGCATGGCCACCAGGCTGCTCAGCAGCCAGTGCCCCTGCGCGGTGCGGGGAGCGTGCACCCACTGGGGCGGGTCGGTTGGCGGGTCTGGGGGCAACGTCAGCACACGGCACCAGTGGCCGGTGGCCAGCGAGTCTTCAAAGTGCCGTGCCCGCCACGGGTGGGCGTGGGCGGTCTTGGCCACCTCCGCCAGCAGCGGGATGTCGGCGAGCGTCATGGCGCGCCAGACCGCGCGTTCGGCCCGCTGGGCGGGTGTTCCCACCACGGGGAGCGACGAAGGGGCACTCATGCGCTGGCGCGCTGCACTCGCAGCGCGGCTTGTTCGGTGGTGGTCAGCGCCACCTTGTCGCGCACGTACAGCGGTTGCGCCGCCGCCGCCGGCACACACTGGCCGGCCGCCACGCCCGCGGCCGCCAGGCGCAGCAAGGCCGCCGCGCTGGGGTGGGCCGGCACGCCCCAGCGCTGCCAGGCCGCAGGCAGCCGCTCGCCATAAACCGGGCGCACGTTGCCTGCCAGCAGCACCGGGGATGTTGCGTCCGCGGCCCAGGAGACATCCTCCGGGGGTGTCAGGTGCGCGGGCGCCACCGTCGTCCACCCCCGCTCGGCGTGCCAGTCATAGACCGCCGCGTAAACCTCGCCCATGCAAGCGTCGAGCGCAGCCACCACGCGCAGTGCGCGCGCATCCGGCGCGTGGTCGTGGCGCGCGGCTTCGGCCACGGCCAGCAGGGTGTCGAGGGGCAACACCGGGATGCCCCCGGGCCGCGCGGCCACCGCCAGGCCCTGTACCACCGCGCAGGCGGTGCGCAGCCCGGTGAACGACCCCGGCCCGCGGCCAAAGGCGATGCCATCCAAGGAGGCCAGCGACCAGCCCACGGTCTGCAGCATGGCACGGATGGCAGGCAGCAGCGCCACCGACGCCTGGGGCCCCCCGGGGCCGTCGTGCTGCGCGAGCGGCGCGGCGGCACCCGCCGCGCCGACGGCGACGCTGAGCCGGTCCGTGCTGGTATCCACCGCCACCCAGCGGGCCAGCGCCGGCGGGGATAGGGGTCTGCTGCCATTCATGGTAGGGAATTATCCGTGGGTCGCGGTCCGCAGCGCAGGCCGCGGTTCTGTCCGTACACTCAGTAGCCGGCCGGCGACGGCGTGGTGCCGGCCTTTTTGAGAGGAGGCGGGGATGCGTTTTTGGGGCGAGCTGTCCGATCGGTATCGAGGGTTATGTCTGGGTTCGGGCCGCCGCGTGCGCGCTGCGGGGGCACTACTGCTGGCCGCAGCAGGCGTGCAAGCCGCGGCCCAAGTCCTGCCCCCCGCCGTCCAGCAGGCGCTCGAGCGCGCCGGGGTGCCGCCGGCGGCGCTGGCGGTCGTGGTGGCCGATGCGGTGCCGGGAGGGCAGACGTACCTCGCGCACCGTGCCGAGGCGCCGATGAACCCCGCGTCGGTCATGAAGCTGGTGACCACCGCTGCAGCACTCGATTGGCTGGGGCCCGCATACACCTGGCGCACGGCGGTCTATACCGACGGCCCGGTGCGCGACGGGGTATTGGCGGGATCGCTGTATCTGCGCGGCGAGGGCGACCCCAAGCTGGTGACGGAGCGCCTGTGGCTGCTGCTGCGGCGGGTGCAGGGGTTGGGGATTCGGCACATCGGCGGCGACATCGTGCTGGATCGCAGCGCGTTTGCGCTGCCGCCGCACGACCCAGCCGCGTTCGACGGCGAGCCGCTGCGCCCCTACAACGCTGCGCCGGACGCGCTGCTGGTCAATTTTCGAACGCAGGTGTGGACCTTCGTGCCCGATGCGGCCGCGGGCGTGGCCCGCGTGCTGGTCGATCCGCCGCTGGCCGAGGTGACCGTGCCGGGCCCGGTGCCGTTGGCCGATGGGCCGTGCGGTGACTGGCGCGCAGCATTGCAGGCGGATTGGTCCGACGCGCGCCGTCCGCGCTTCGCGGGGCGCTATCCGCTGGCTTGCGGCGAGCGCATCTGGCCGCTCGCCCACCCCGAGCCGGAGCGCTTTGCCGCGCGTGCCGTGGCGGGCATGTGGGCCCAGTTGGGGGGTGGGCTGGACGGGCGCGTGCGCGAGGGCACGGTTCCCGCTGGGTTGACGCCGCGCCTGGTGTTCGAATCGCTGCCGCTGGCCGATGTGGTGCGTGATATCAACAAGTTCAGCAACAACGTGATGGCGCAGCAGTTGCTGCTGACGCTGGCCGCCGCGACGGCCACCCAGGCAGTGGGGCCTGCGGGGGCGAATGCCCAAGGGCCGACCGCGCCCGCCACGTTCGAGGCCGCCCGCTCCGTGCTGCGCGACTGGTGGCGCACCCGTATCGGCCCCGATGTGCCGCCGCCGCAGGTCGACAACGGGGCGGGCCTGAGCCGCGAGGCGCGCGCCACGGCGTTGGCGCTGGCGCGACTGCTGCAGTGGGTGTACGCCAGCCCCTGGATGCCCGAGCTGATGGCGTCCCTGCCCATCGCGGGCGTGGATGGCACGCTGCGGCGCAGCGCCATGGGCCGCGGCGTGGCGCACCTGAAAACCGGCAGTCTGGCCGACGTGCAGGCGCTCGCTGGATATGTGCACGGGGCCGACGGTCAGCGCCGCGTGCTGGTCGCCATCGTCAACCACCCCAATGCGCGCGCCGGCCGCGCCGCGCTGGATGCGCTGGTGCAGTGGGCCGCGGCCCTGCGCTGAAGCGGCGGCTCAAGGTTCGATTTCGATGCGCCCGGGGCCGTTGGCCTGAGTGACCTCCAGCACGCGCTGCGCCGCGACCACCATCTCGGCGGCCAGTTCACGCAGGTCTTGGTCCGGGGTGGGGCGACGGCTGTGCAGCCCGATGCTCACGCTGCGCGGCTGCGGCGATGGCCCGGTCGCCTCGGCTGCAGCGGCGCACTGGCGCAGGTCACTGGCCAGCACCAGCGCGCTGGCGGTGTCCGCGTCCGGCAGCACGACGAGGAACTGCCCCGGCCCCCAATGCGCCAACAGTTCATGGGTGCGCAGGCGTGGGGCCAGGCGTTGGGCGATCAGCCGCTCGGCGTCGGTCGCGTCATGGGTACGGTCGCCCGCCACGCCATCGATAGCGACCACCATCACCGTGACGGTGCTGCCGCGCCGCTCCGCCAGCGACAGCACGCGGCCCAAGTAGTCGAGCGCCGCGAGGCGACCGGGCAGCACCGTCGACGCCTCGCGCAGGGCTGGATCGACCCCGGCGGGCTGGCGCACCGGGCCGAGGGTCAGCGCCACCTCGCCTACCCCCTGCACGCGGCCGTGCAGCCGGTCGCCGGGCTGCACGGGGCCTACCCCTTCGGGCGTGCCGGTGTAGATCACGTCGCCAGGTTGCAGGTGGTAGAACTGCGACAGGTCCGCGATCAGCTCGCGCAAGTTCCAGATCAGATCGCCCAGGTCGGCGCGCTGGCGCACTGTGCCGTTGACCTCGAGCGCGATCTCGCCGCCCGTCAGCACGGTGCCCGGCATCGGCCGTACCGCGCCGCAGACGGCCGAGCCCTCCACGTCTTTGCCCAGGCACCAGGGGTGGCCTTTGTCGCGCAGGCGCTGCTGCACGTCGCGGCGCGTCATGTCCAGCCCCACCGCGTAGCCGTAAATCAGCTCGTGCGCCTGTTCGGCGGTGACGCCGAACCCGCCACGGCCCAACACCGCCACCAGCTCCACCTCGTGGTGGAAGTCGTGCGTCTGTGGCGGGTAGGGCAACACCGCCCCCGACGCCAGCAGGTGCGCGGGCGATTTGGTGAAATAAAACGGTCGCGCCGTGGTCTTGTCGATGGTCACGCCCATCTCGCGGGCGTGGGCGTGGTAGTTGCGGCCGACGAAGAACAGGCGGTTGACCGGCAGGCGCGCGTCGCTGCCCTGCACGGCCAGCGCGGCCACGGGCGGAGCGGTCCAGAGGTAGGTCGTCATGGCATAGGCAGGCGGGTCGATGCCCGAGATTGTGCGCCAATGCCGGCTCCTTCACGGGCGCGCGGCGGCACGCGCGGCGCGCGGCGTGGTGCGACAATCGCGCCCATGAACACGCTGTCCGTTTCCGACTTGATGCAAGGGCTGGGCCGGCAGGCCCGCGCCGCTTCGGCCGTGATGGCCCGGGCCAGCACGGCGCACAAAAACGCCGCCCTGCGGGGCTTGGCGGCGCTGCTGCGCGCCAACGTTGACGCGCTGCAAGCCGCCAACGCCCAGGACGTCGAGCGCGCCCGCGCCAGCGGCCTGGCCGAACCGATGGTGGACCGCCTGCGCCTGACGCCCAAGGTCATCGAGACCTGCGCCCAAGGCTGCGAGCAACTGGCCGCCATGCCCGACATCATCGGTGAGGTCATCGGCCTGCAGCAGCAGCCCAGCGGCATTCGGGTTGGGCAGATGCGCGTGCCCATCGGCGTCTTTGGCATGATCTACGAGAGCCGCCCCAACGTGACCATCGAAGCGGCGTCGCTGTCGATCAAGAGCGGCAACGCCTGCATTTTGCGCGGGGGGTCGGAGGCAATCGCGTCCAACCAGGCGCTGGCAGCGCTGGTACAGCAGGCGCTGCGCGACGCCGGACTGCCCAGCGAGGCGGTGCAGCTCGTGCCCACCACCGACCGCGAGGCGGTGGGCCAGCTGATCGCCATGCCGCAGTACGTGGACGTCATCATTCCGCGTGGGGGCAAGGGCCTCATCGAGCGCATCAGCCGCGAGGCCAAGGTGCCCGTCATCAAGCACCTGGACGGCAACTGCCACACCTACGTGGACGACCCGTGCGACCTCGACCTCGCGGTCAAAGTCACCGACAACGCCAAGACGCAAAAGTACAGCCCGTGCAACGCCACCGAGAGCTTGTTGGTAGCGCGCGGGGTGGCGGCGGCGTTTTTGCCGCGCATCGGTGCCGTCTTTGCCGCCAAAGGGGTGGAAATGCGGTGCTGCCCCGAAGCCAAAGCCCTGCTGGCGGTGGTGCCGGGGGCGCATGTGGTCGATGCCACCGAGGAAGATTGGTCCACCGAATACCTCGCCCCCATCATCAGCGTCAAAGTGGTGGCGGGGTTGGATGAGGCCATCGACTGGATCAACCGCTACGGCAGTCACCACACGGACGCGATTCTGACCACCGACCACCGCCACGCCCAGCGCTTCTTGCGCGAGGTGGACTCCAGCAGCGTCATGGTCAACACCAGCACCCGCTTTGCCGATGGCTTCGAGTACGGGCTGGGTGCAGAAATCGGCATCAGCACCGACAAATTCCACGCCCGCGGCCCCGTGGGTGTCGCGGGGCTGACGTCGCTCAAATACGTCGTGCTCGGCGAGGGCGAGGTGCGGGGCTGAGCGAACCAACCAGCGTTTTCAGACCCCGCGCTTGAACGCCGCCAGCAATGCCCCGGCGGCCACGAACAGCGAGCCGAACACGCGGTTGAGCGCCCGCATGGATGCGGGCGACTTCAGCGACGCCAGCAGCCGCGCGGCGAGGGCCGTGTAGCCACCCATGACCACCAAGTCGGTAAAGCCCAACGTCAAGCCGACGATGACGTATTGCCACAGGGCTCCATGATCAACGCCCGAGAACGCCCGCCCTTTACATATCAAATGGGAATCAGTATCATTGACGTAACGACCATTTTGCACCGTTGGCCATGATTGTCTGCATCTGTCATCGCGTCAGCGACCGCACCATCCGTGCCGCCGCACGGCAAGGACAAGCGTTCGAGGATTTGCAATTCGAGCACGGGGTGGCGACCTGTTGCGGGCGCTGCGAAGCGTGCGCGCGCGACATCTGGGCGCAGGCTTGCTGTTCGCAGTGCTCGCTCGGCGCCGGGCCTGGCGTGGGGGGCGCCGCAGCGCCCGCCGCAGCGCCCGCCGCGCTAGGCGTTGCTCTCTAAGGATGCAGACGTGCCCGTGGGTGGGCAGCCTGGAGAGGGTGCAGGTTCCCGAACGCTGTGTGCCGAGCGTGTAGAGCGTGTAACATGATGGGGTTCCCGTTACCTGTCAATGAAAGGCACAACCCCGTGAAAGGCTCGCCCGACGTACTGGCTGCACTGCAAGCCCAGCTCAAAAACGAACTTACCGCCATCAACCAGTATTTCGTGCATTACCGGATGCTCGACCACTGGGGCTTGACCAAGCTGGCCAAGAAAGAGTATTCGGAATCGATCGGCGAGATGAAGCACGCCGACCGTCTCATGGCGCGCATCTTCATGCTCGACGGGCTGCCCAATTTGCAGGATTTGGGCAAGCTGCAGGTGGGTGAGACCGTACCCGAGATCTTGCAGGCTGACCTGGCATTGGAGCGTGCGGCGCAGCAAACCATCAAAGATGGTATTGCGACCTGCGAAGCCGCGCGTGACTTCGTTTCCCGTGATGTGTTGCAGGGCATTCTCGAAGATACGGAAGAGCACATCGATTTCCTGGAAACCCAGCTCGAGCTGATCGAGAAGGTAGGATTGCCCAACTACCTGCAAAGCCTCATGGGCGAGCCGTCGTAAGGGCGGCGTTGGCGGTGACTCCGTCGCAAGGCGTGCCCAGAAGGCGGCACCGACCATCATCGCCTAGCCATGTGTGGCCGTGGCCTTGGCATCCGGCTTGGCACAGCGCGCGCTGTGCGATCGCGGCAGCCGATAGACGGTCGGTGCTGTCAGATGTTGGTGCCGTGCTCGTGGCATGGTGTTGGTGTTGGCGCGGCCAGCAAGACCCTTGTGGCTTCAGCCCCCACAGCCAAGCGGTGCGCAACACCAGCAGC
>Ga0326763_1000513_pt1 | contig 13579 bp, 8 predicted proteins | sample NORPS_P_FD_207671 | JGI IMG/M metagenome (GOLD analysis project Ga0326763, IMG submission 207671) | Hot spring water microbial communities from Norris Geyser Basin, Yellowstone National Park, WY, United States - NOR.PS_P | ecosystem: Environmental > Aquatic > Thermal springs > Unclassified...
GCGCGAGGCGAAGAACGCCTTTGGGCTGATGATCGACACCGCGCGTGCAGAGCCAGTGCTGATCGAAAAGCATGGGCGCGGCGTCGTGGTGGTGGTCGCGGTGGAGGAATATGAGCGGCTGTCCGCTGGACGAACGCACGCGCAGGCGCAGCCTGGCAACATGCCGGCGGCGAAAGTTGGAGGGGGAAACACGTGACCAGACAGTCGCTCCGCGACAAATTCATCGCCGTCCTGACCGAGCTTGGCGGCTCTGCCGGCAATGGAAAATTGCGCGATACGCTCGGCTGGGCGGATGCCACCTATGACGCCGTGAAGGAGGAGTTGATCGGCGATGGCGTGGTGACGCCCGGTCGCGGTCGCGGCGGTTCGGTCGCCGTCGCGGCGGCGGCGGAGAGTGCCACGGCAGAGCCTGCAAAACCCGCCCAAACTGATCGCCCGGCGCGCGCGGAACGGCCAAGCGGCAACGGCACCAATGTCGGCTACGAAGCCGAACTTTGGCGCATGGCCGATGCACTGCGCGGCAGCATGGATGCCGGGGAATACAAGCACGTCGCGCTGGGGCTGCTGTTCCTGAAGTACATTTCCGACGCCTTCGAGGAGAAGCACGCCGCGCTGCAAGCGGAAAAAGCGCAGGGCGCCGATCCGGAAGACCCGGACGAATACCGCGCCCAAAACATCTTCTGGGTGCCGCCCGAGGCGCGCTGGCATCACCTCAAGGCGCAGGCCCGCCAGAGCACCATTGGCCAGATGGTGGACGACGCGATGGCAGGGATCGAGCGCGACAATCCCGCGCTCAAAGGCGTTCTGCCGAAGGATTATGCGCGCCCGGCGCTGGACAAGACCCGCCTCGGTCAGCTGATCGACCTGATTTCCAACATCAAGGTCGGCGACGCCGCGGCACGGTCGAAAGACGTGCTCGGCCGCGTCTATGAATATTTCCTGTCGCAGTTCGCCAGCGCCGAGGGGAAAAAGGGCGGCGAGTTCTACACGCCGCGCTGTGTCGTCAAGCTGCTGGTCGAGATGCTGGAGCCTTACCATGGCCGTGTCTACGACCCGTGCTGCGGATCGTCCGGCATGTTCGTGCAGTCGATGGAGTTCATCCGCGCCCACGCGAACGGCAACGGCAATGGTGGCAAGGCGAAGACCGATATTTCGATCTACGGTCAGGAGAGCAATTACACCACCTGGCGGCTCGCCAAGATGAACCTCGCCATTCGCGGCATCGACGGCAACATCGCGCACGGCGACACTTTCCACAACGATCGGCACCCGGATTTGAAGGCCGATTTCATCCTCGCCAATCCGCCCTTCAACGTCTCCGATTGGGGCGGCGAGCGGCTGCGCGACGACAAGCGCTGGGCCTATGGCGCGCCGCCTTCCGGCAACGCCAACTTCGCCTGGGTGCAGCATATCGTCCACCATTTGGCGCCCGCCGGCGTCGCCGGATTCGTGCTGTCGAACGGATCGATGTCCTCCAACCAGTCGGGCGAAGGCGAGATCAGGAAGGCGCTGGTTGAGGCGAACCTGGTGGACTGCATGGTGGCGCTGCCCGGCCAGCTTTTCTACTCGACGCAAATTCCGGCCTGCCTGTGGTTCCTGGCGCGCGACCGCAAGAACCATAAGTTCCGCGACCGGCGGGGCGAAGTGCTGTTCATCGACGCGCGCAAGCTGGGCTTCATGGCCGACCGCACGCATCGGGACCTGTCGGCCACCGATATCGCGCGGATCGCCGGCATCTATCATTTGTGGCGGGGCGAGAAGGACGTGCCGGCCGAGGCGGTGGACGGCCTGACCGCGTATGCGGACATTCCCGGCTTCTGCAAAGCGGCGAAGCGGGAGGAGATCGAGAAACACGGCTTTGTCCTTACCCCCGGCCGCTATGTCGGCGCGGCCGAGGCGGAGGAGGACGAGGAGCCGTTCGAGGCGAAGATGACGCGTCTGGTCGCCGATCTATGCGCGCAGCAAGCGGAGGCCGCGAAGCTGGATGCCGCCATCGCCACCAACCTGCGGGAGCTTGGGTATGGCGGGTGAGGCCCTCGGAGATTCCGTGAACCGGGGGTGGCTCTACCACCCAAGCTTTCCCGAAGATTGGACGCCGCGTCCCCTACACTCAATGGCAAGTTGGGTAAACGGTATTGCCTTCAAGGACATACAGTTTACGCTCACGGGACGGCCGGTGATCAAGATTGCCGAGATCAAGGGCGGCCTCAGCGGCCAAACAAAATTCACGCAGCAGACGTTCGACGAGTCTGTTTGTGTGCGACCGGGTGATCTTCTTTTCTCTTGGTCCGGGCAGCCTGAAACCTCGATTGACGCGTTTTGGTGGCGTGGCCCGGAAGGTTGGCTCAACCAGCATGTATTTCGCGTGACGCCAGAAGACGGCATCGACACAGTCTTTTTCTACTACCTGCTTCGCTACCTGAAACCCAACTTCATCGGCATAGCGCGGAACAAGCAGACAATCGGGCTTGGTCATGTCACCAAGCGGGATTTGGAGAACCTCGAGGTCGCTTATCCCGAGCTCCCCGAACAACGCGCCATCGCGCATATCCTCGGCACGCTGGACGATCGGATCGAGGCGAACCGGCGGATGGCGGCGACGCTGGAGGAGATGGCGCGGGCGCTGTTTCGCGCCTGGTTCGTCACCTTCGAGCCCGTCCGCGCCAAGGCCGAGGGACGCTGGCGCCCCGGCCAAACCCTCCCCGGCCTCCCCGCCAGCCTCTACGACACCTTCCCGGACCGCCTGGTCGAAACCGAACACGGCGAGATTCCGAAGGGGTGGGACTTCAAGCCTCTATCGGGTATCGCGGAGTTTCTGAACGGCCTCGCGCTACAAAAATTCCCGGCGACCAACCTCGCTGATAGTCTGCCTGTAATAAAGATCGCCGAACTTAGAAACGGGGTCTCCGAGAAATGCGATCGAGCATCGCGAGCACTGCCTCCGCAATATATTGTGCGCGACGGCGACTTTCTGTTCTCCTGGTCGGGGAGCCTCCTGGCTAAGTTTTGGACAGAGGGAGACGGTGCCCTGAACCAGCACCTCTTCAAGGTCACGTCACAACATTATCCTGCATGGTTCTTTTCGGAGTGGGTTCAGCACCACCTCGAAGAGTTCCAGCGGATTGCTTCCTTCAAAGCCACAACAATGGGGCACATCCAGCGAGGCCACCTGGACGCGGCGATGACGTGTTGCCCGCCGGATCAGACCATCGCAAGATTAGGTGCCTTCATAGCGCCGCTCGTCTCTCGTACAGTGCTCACGGCCCTTGAAACCCGCAACCTCACAACGCTTCGCGACACCCTCCTCCCCAAGCTCGTCTCAGGCGCGATCCGGGTGAAGGACGCTGAGGCTTTCCTGAAGGCGCGCGGGCTGTGAGCGACCTCGCGCCGCAACCTTTCCTTATGCACGGCGCCCGCGACGCCATGGCGGCGGGGTTGGCGCATATCGAGGCGCAAGTGCAGGGCATCGAACGGGCGATCAATGAAAACCCCGGCCTCGCCTTCGATCTCGCCAAGACTTTGGTTGAAAGCACCTGCCGCGCCGTGTTGGTTGAGCGCTCGATCCCGCACGCCGACACGGACGATCTGCCAAAACTCTTCAAAGCGACAACGCAAACGTTTCCCTTTCTGCCCGCGACAGCGAGCGGCGCGGCCGACGTGCGGAAAAGCCTCGACAAGACGCTCGGCGGTTTGAACGCAGCCATTCAGGGCATCTGCGAACTGCGCAACCAATGCGGCTTCGCCTCGCACGGCTCCGGCGCGCCGCGACCGGCGATGGAAAGCGTGCAGGCCTTGCTTGCCGCCGAAGCCGCCGACGCCCTCGTCGGCTTTCTCTACCGTGTCCACCGGCAGGACACCGCCAAGCCCATCGCCCGCCCGCAGGACGCGGCCCGCAACGGAGCGTTCGATGAAGCGCTGGACGCCGAGTGCGGCGCGTTCATCGTGCGCGACATCAGCCTTCGCGCCAGCGATGCGCTGTTCACGCTGGAGCCGGAAACCTACCGCATCTATCTCGCCGAATTCGATGGCGGCGTGGCTGACGCCGCGGCATTGGCCGAAGAGGAAGCCTGACCGATGAACCATCCGGGCTTCAGCGAATCCGTCGTCGAACAGGCCACCCTCGCCTGGCTGGAAAGCGTCGGCTGGGCGATCGTGGGCGGCGCCGAGATCGCGCCGGGCGAGCCGGGCGCCGAACGGGAGAGCTACACGCAGGTCATCCTGGAGCGGCGGCTGCGCGACGCGCTGGCGCGGCTGAACCCGGCCCTTCCGTCGGACGCGCTGGATGAGGCGTTTCGCAAGCTCATCCGCGTGGATGGCGCCGATCTGATCCAGCGCAACCGCGCCCTGCACCGGCTGCTGGTGGACGGGGTGACGGTGGAGTACCGCGACGGCGAAGGCGCCATTCGCGGCGCGCAGGCCCGCGTGATCGACTTCGACCAGCCGGAGGCGAACGACTGGCTCGCGGTCAACCAGTTCAGCGTGACGGAGGCGAAGCAGACACGCCGACCGGACGTGGCGCTGTTCCTGAACGGGCTGCCGCTGGGCCTGATCGAACTCAAGAACGCCGCCGGCGAGAATGCGACGATCTGGAGCGCCTTCCAGCAATTGCAGACCTATCAGGCGGAACTGCCGTCCCTCTTCACGGCCAATACGCTGCTCGTCGCCTCGGATGGCGTGGAGGCGCGCGTCGGCGTGGTCGGCGCGGGGCGGGAATGGTTCAAACCCTGGCGGACCATCGCCGGCGAGGCGTTGGCTGACCCGCATTTGCCCGAAATTCAGGTGGTGGTCGAAGGGTTGGGCCAGAAGCAACGCTTCCTCGACCTGATCCGCGACTTCATCGTCTTCGAGGATGACGGCGGCAAGATCGTCAAGAAGATGGCGGGCTATCACCAGTTCCACGCCGTCCAGGCGGCTGTGGCCGAGACGCTGCGCGCCGCGGCGCTGTCGCAGGCCTCGCCGGCCGGCGCGCGGCATGGCGGCAAGCAAGGGGACCGCCGCATCGGCGTCGTCTGGCACACGCAGGGCTCGGGCAAGAGCCTGACCATGGCCTTCTACGCCGGGCGCATCATCCGCGAGCCCGCGATGGGCAATCCGACCGTCGTCGTGCTGACGGACCGCAATGATCTGGACGACCAGCTGTTCGGCACGTTCTCGCGCTGCGCCGGCCTGCTTCGCCAGCCGCCCGCGCAGGCGACATCCCGGACGAACCTTCGGGAACTCCTGAAGGTCGAGGCCGGCGGGGTGGTGTTCACCACAATTCACAAATTCATGCCGGAGGAGAAAGGCGACCGGCACCCGACGCTGTCGGAGCGGCGCAACATCGTTGTCATGGCCGATGAGGCGCATCGGAGCCAATACGACTTCATCGACGGCTATGCGCGACACATGCGAGACGCGCTGCCGCATGCCTCGTTCATCGGGTTCACCGGCACGCCGATTGAGCTGAAGGACGCCAGCACGCGGGCGGTTTTCGGCGATTATATCAGCATCTACGACATCCAGCGGGCGGTGAAGGACGGCGCGACAGTGCCGATCTACTACGAGAGCCGTCTGGCCAAGCTGGCGCTGGCCGACGCCGAGCGACCGAAAATCGACCCCGATTTTGAAGAAGCGACCGAGGGCGAAGAGGTAGAGCGCAAAGAAAAGCTCAAGTCGAGATGGGCGCAGCTCGAAGCGGTTGTCGGATCGGACAAGCGGCTGGAACTGGTCGCCCGCGATATCGTCGAGCATTTCGAGAAGCGGCTCGAAGCCATGGACGGCAAGGGGATGATCGTCTGCATGAGCCGCCGCATCGCGGTGGAACTCTATGGGGAGATCATCAAGCTGCGCCCTGCGTGGCATGGCGGCGGGGATGACGCCGGGTCGGTCAAAGTCGTGATGACCGGCTCGGCGTCCGATCCACCGGACTGGCAGCAGCACATTCGCAACAAGCCGCGCCGCGAGGCGCTGGCCAATCGCTTCCGCGATGCGAAGGATCCGTTTCGGCTGGTGATCGTGCGCGATATGTGGCTGACCGGGTTCGACGCCCCGTGCCTGCATACGATGTATATCGACAAGCCGATGCGCGGGCACGGGCTGGTGCAGGCTATCGCTCGCGTGAACCGGGTATTCAAGGACAAGCCTGGCGGGCTTGTGGTGGACTATCTCGGCCTCGCGCAGGAACTGAAACAGGCGCTCGCCACCTACACCGAGAGCGGCGGCACCGGCCGGACCGCGCTCGACCAGGACGAGGCGGTCGCAGTGATGCTGGAGAGGCATGAAGTCTGCTGCGCCATGCTTCACGCATTTGATTGGTCGAAGTGGACAACTGGAAGCCCGCAGGAACGATTGGGGCTTCTGCCGCCCGCGCAGGAGCGCATCCTGTCGCAGGAGAACGGAAAGGATCGCTTCGTCACGGCCGTGCGCGAACTTTCGCAGGCCTTCGCGCTTGCGGTCCCGCATGAGCGTGCTCTGGGTATTCGCGACGATGTGGCGTTCTTCCAGGCGCTCCAGGCCGTACTCTCCAAGCGGGCGCCCGGTGACGCTCGGTCGGACGAGGAACTGGATCACGCTGTCCGGCAAATCATCGCGCGCGCCGTAAGTCCGGAGGGCGTGATCGATATCTTCGCGGCCGCCGGGCTTCAAAAGCCGGATATCTCGATTTTGTCAGATGAGTTTCTGGCTGAAGTGCGCGGCATGCCGCAGCGAAACCTGGCCGTCGAACTTCTGGAAAAACTGCTGAAGGGTGAGATTAGGACCCGGAGCCGTAAGAATGTGGTTCAGGCGCGGTCGTTCGCCGAAATGCTCGAACGGGCTCTGCGGCGATATCAGAACCGGGCCATTGAGGCCGCGCAGGTACTCGAGGAACTCATCGCCCTGGCGAAGGACATGCGGGCCGCCTCGCGACGAGGCGAGGAACTCGGTCTAAACGATGACGAGATGGCCTTCTACGACGCTCTGGAGACGAACGACAGTGCGGTCCAGGTTCTTGGCGACGAAACGCTTCGTACTATCGCGCGCGAACTGGTAGAGACTGTGCGGAAGAACGTCACCATAGACTGGACAATGCGCGAGAACGTCCGCGCGCAGTTGCGCGTCATGGTTAAGCGCATACTCCGGAAATACGGATACCCGCCTGATAAGCAGGAAAAGGCCACGCAGACTGTTCTGGAGCAGGCCGCGCTTCTCTCGTCAGGTTGGGAGGCGTGATCTCATAGTGCTATGGCGAAAGCGTAGTGATCATCGCTATCGGGCGTGGCCCGCCACCCAGTCTCTTTACAGGACTGATCTTCTAGCCAAGGCACCAGGAATGCCGCAGTTCTGCGCCTTTCGGGCCTCACGCGTGGAGCCAGAGAGCGCCCTCTCTGCGTCGGGGTCGGGCCGGCGTAGCGGCTTTCTCTGCGGCGCGGCGATGCAGTCCGATGTTGCTGTTCAGCCGAGGAGCGTGCGGGCCTGTTCGTCCCAGAGTAGCGGGAGCGCAGTGGCTTGCAGGCGAGCGAGGTCGAGCCCAACAGGTTGCGTGCCAGCCGTGATCCGATCAACGGTCTCGGGGCTGAGGAAGCGCAGCCGTAGCAGCCGATCGAGGTAGCGCGGTGCGACCTGCTCCTGATGGGCGAGGCGCTCGAGCGTGAGGCTCGGGTCGGCTAGGAGCATCCCCCACCAGCGATGCGCTCGCTGCAGCGCCTTCATGAGCGCAGCATCCGGCGTGCGGCTGGGCTGCGCGAGGGTTGCGCCGATCGCGATGCGCTGCGCCCTGCCGCTGCGCTGGAGGCGGGCGTCCGTCTCGATCAGCATCGGAGCGGGTGCGACGTCGGGCTCCAGCTCCAGCCCGAGCGCTGCAAGCAGCGGCTTCGGGCGTAGCGCGATGGCGATGCGGTCGCGGGCGACGTCGATCCGCTCGACGGCGCTCGCGAGCAAGGCGGGGTCCGACTGCATGCGAAGGCTCGCGGTGAGGGCGCTCGCCCGTGCGATCGCATCGGCGATGCATTCCGCTTTCAGCGGCACTGCAACGCGGCTGCAGAGCGCGAGCGGATCGGCGACGAGGCTCGCGATCTGCGCTGCGGCGATCGCCTCGATCTCGGCCGCGGGCACTCGCACGCCCGTGGCGCCGGTCGCCTTGGTCCCATGCTGGAGCGACCGGCTGACATAGTAGCGATAGCGCACACCCCGCTTGGTCGCGTGCGTGGCGACGAGCGGCTCGCCCAGATCATCGAAGAGCTTGCCGGCGAGCGGGCTCGGGTCCCGGGCGTTGCTTTTCGCCCGGTGCCGGTGCGCGTTGCCTGCGAGCAGCGCCTGCGCCCGGTCCCAGATGGCGCGATCGACGATGGCTTCGTGCTGGCCGGGATAGCGCACGCCAGCGTGTGCGATCTCGCCGATGTAAATGGGGTTGGCCAGCAGCTTGTAGATCTGCCCGCGCCCGAGCGGCTGGCCACCGTAGGTCCGCCCAGAGCCGGACGTGCGCACGGGCGTGGTCACCCCCTCGGCTGCCAGCCGCTCGGCGACGGTGCGCACGTTGTGAAACTCAAGATAGAGCGCGAAGATGCGCCGGACGAGATCGGCCTGGTCGGGCACGACCGCGAGGCTGCGGCCGCTGGGCGCGTAGCCGATCGGCGGTGTGCCACCCATCCACATGCCCTTGGCCTTCGAGGCCGCGATCTTGTCGCGGATGCGCTCGGCGGTCACCTCGCGCTCGAACTGCGCGAAGCTCAGGAGCATGTTGAGCGTCAGCCGCCCCATGCTCGTCGTCGTGTTGAAGGACTGGGTGACCGAGACGAAGCTGACGCCCGCTGCGTCGAAAGCCTCGACCAGCCCGGCGAAATCGAGCAGCGAGCGGGTGAGGCGGTCGACCTTGTACACGACCACGATGTCGATCCGCCGCGCGCGGACGTCGGCGAGCAGCTGCTGGAGCGCCGGTCGCTCCAGCGTACCGCCCGAGAGCCCGCCATCATCATAGGCCTGTCCGATGAGCGTCCAGCCCTCGCTTGCCTGGCTGCGGATGTAAGCCTCGCAGGCCTCCCGCTGCGCATGGAGCGAGTTGAAGCCCTGCTCGAGCCCCTCCTCGCTCGACTTGCGGGTGTAGACCGCACGGCGGACGCGCTTCACGCCCGCTCTCCCTTCAGGCCGAAGAAGGCCGGACCCGACCAGCGCGTGCCGGTGATGGCGCGGGCGACTGCGGAGAGGCTCGCGAAGCGCTGGTCGCGCCAGATGAGCGCGCCGTCTGAGGCAACGCTCACCACCTGCGCCTCGCCCTGCCACTCGCGGACATAGCGCGTGCCCGGCGCTGGCCTGCTCACCCGCGCGGCAGGCTTGCCGGCCAGCACGCGACGGGTCTCCTTGGAGAGCCCGCCGAGCGCCTTCGCCTGCAACTCCCACGCGAGCGCGCGCAGCAGCAGGTCGCGGCTGATGTTGGGCGGGGCCGAGCCGAGCAGCTGCTGCCACTCGGCCCGGAGCGCCGCGCGCGGGAGACCCGACAAGCGCCCGATCTCCCGCTCCACGTCGGCTGGCTGTACGCCCGCCATCAGCCAGCGATCCGGTAGCGGCTGACGCCCTCGCCGCTGCTGCGCGCGACCGCCATGCCGGCCTTGCGCAAACCGGACAGCGCAGCGCGCGTGGTGTGCGGCAGCCAGCCGGTCGCTGCGATCAGCTCGTCGAGGCTCGCGCCCTCGGGCCGTCGCAGCAGCGCGACGATCTGGTCGCGCTTGGTCAGGCGGGCGGGCTGAGCCGGGGCGGCGGCTGGTGCTGTCGCGTCCGCTGCCGGCGGGTCCGCTGGCGACGAGTCCGAGGCGGCGATCTCCACCGTCGGCTGCTCGGGCGTCTCTGCGCCAGCCTTGCTCCGCCGACTCTTGCCGCGGCCCGGCTTGGGCAAAGACTGCGTCTCAGCCGTCGCTTCGCTTTTCTTAAGCAGGGCCGCCGGTGCTGCCACCACCCCGCTTGCGGTGATCTGCTCCGGGTCAGGTCCGGTCGGCTCCGTCACCGGCTGCACAGAGCCGGTGGATGCGATTGACTTGGGCGCGCGGGTCTGGCGGAAAGCAACGATCTGATCGGTGGGGGTCATAGGGTGGTCTCCTCTGCGGAGCAGGCCCAGGCGCCTGCTCCCACCACCCACAGCCCCGCCTGTGACCGGTCAGGGCGGGCCCGCTAGCTGAGCCCGGCCGCAGGCCTCGCCCGCGACTCGCCCCAGCACCAACGCTCGGTTCCGAAGCGAAGTCCAGTTGTTCCGAGTGGAGGTCGGCCCCTTGGGTGTAGCTTCGGCGCGATGTAGTAATGTCCAGAAGCTACGTTTGCCTAGACCGCGTCAACGTCTGCGACTGGGGAGGAACGCGGACCGGCCGCTTATGGGTGGCGATCGTTGCCAACGTTCATTGGTTCAGCAGTTCCCATAATATTTGATCGGAGTGGCTTAGTAACGCTTCTATCCAGCCAACGCTGAACCTTCACCTCATGCCCAAGAGGTTCTGTGCTCGCCACAGCTCGCCAGCCCTGCCGGACGGCGTTCTAGCAGTCAGGTTGCCGAGGGTCCGATGCAGCACCGGGGTGAGCGCCGGCCAGGCCTGTGCGTAGGCGTCGAGCAGGTCCGCAAAGGCCGTATCGCGTTCTCCCCCGGTGCAGGCGGCGATAATCGACGCGATCTCAACGAACTCCTCCGCGGCAGCCTCGGCAGAGATAAGCGGCAGGGCGCCGACGGGCCGATATTGGTCGAGCCGTCGACAGGCCGCCGCTATCTGGACCGCAATGCGGGTCGCCTCGTGCCGGTCGCGCCACGCGAGCGGCTGGAGCAGCGTGCGCCACAGCGAGGGCTCGAGCCCGGCGGCGACGAGGCGTGGGGGCCGCGTCGGGTCGGCCGCGAGCATCGCCGACAAGCGCGCGGCCTCCTCTTCCTCTAGCCCGCCGCCCGAAAAGGCACCGAGCTGCATCCAAGCGTCGGCGTTCGAAGGGTCAGCAGCTATGGCGTCGAGCGCGCCACGCACGAGTCCGTTCCTGATCTTCGGCCGGTCCATGCTGGCCTCGTCCAGCCCACCGGGGCTGTCGGCCAGGAATGACCCCATGGCGTTGGGCCAGGTGTCGCGTCGAAGCAGGAGCCGCACCTCGGGGACGACGATCCCCGACGAGCGGTAGACCTGCGCCTCTGTCAGGCGGTCCGCCAACGCGTCGCCCACGACCGGCCTGGGGTCCTCGCCCCCGAATGCGGCCGCTAGGCCGTGGTGCAGCAGCGCCGCCGGGGACATCCAGGTCGGCCAAGCGACGTCCGGTGCGCCCGCCGGTGCCAACCGCAGCAGGTCGACGCCCGCAACTCCCGGCTCATACCCCTCGATGCTCCTCCTCAGCGGCTCCGGGTCCAAGCGGGCTCCTAGCACGACGTCGAGCACACGATCGGCGTGGCACCATATTGCAGCCAGCGCATAGTCAGGCGGAGCGTCGCGCCATGCTGGATCGCGGAGCGCCTGGCGCTGAGTCCAGCGCAGCAGGGTCGTGAAGAGGCGGCCAGACCGCTCGGTCGCGCTCGCCAGCCGCTCTGCGAGCGCGCTCACCTCGGTCGGCGGACTTCCCGCCGACCTTGCGGCCGCGATCGCGTGCACGAGTGCGAGCGGCGTCCGCGCCCGAGCGGCTGCCGCGAGGAGGCCGGTGGTGTCTTCGCTCGTGCGGAGCACCGGTACGCCAGCCGTTTCGATCAGCCCGGCGCGCGGGTCCTCGGCGTCTCGGGCGCGCCGCGCGTCGGCAAGCGCCTCCGCGAAGGGTGTCGACATTTCCCGCAGCCCGGTGGACGCGAGGGTTCCGCCAAGTGGCGCGGGCGCGAAAATATCGAGGCGCACTCGACGCCCGCGGCTCAACGCCGATCGGGCGTCGTTTAGGCGGGCCATAGCGGAAACGCCACGCGCATCCCGGAGCACCTTCACCGTAGCGATCACGGACGGCGAAGTGAGCGCTTCCTGCACTGTCCGTTCGGCGGTGGCGTCGTCGAGCCTGAGGTCGCGAACCATTGCTGAGATCGCTTGCGCGCGAGCCTCGCCGCCCAGCGTTGAGAGCCGGAGCGTCGGATCGTTCAGCCTCGCGCGGACAGCGCCGGTCAGGATCACGGCGTCGCCATCCCGACGCAGACGGACTGGTCGCGTGGTGGTGCCCCTCGTCGCGCGCAATCGACCGCGACCGTAGATCAGGGTCCGCCGAACCTCGCGCCAGAAAGCCTCGGGCTCAAAGCTCGCAGTGCCGACCGTCACGCGCTCGAATGTGCCGCCGAATGCCGCCATGCTTGGATTGCGGAAGAGCTCGGCACGGATGGGGTCGGGCAGCCGGAGTATGCGGCGCGCGAGCAACGCCTCGAGAATGCGGCGGTCGCGAGCACGGCGCACCTCGTGTGATCGAGACATCTGGCTGTAAAAGTCGGCGAGGTAGCTGGCGAGCCGCGGCACGTAGGTGGGGTCCACCTCACTCATCGGCTCGACGGCGCGCACCCAAGCCCATTGCAGGTATTGCAGCCGCGATGCGCGTCGTTCGTCGCGGAGCCCGCCGATATCAACGGCCTGATCGAGCAGATGTGCGACCTGGATAATCTCGAAAGCGCCTTGAGCAACCGCCGGGTCCTCGCCCGGAATGACGCGCCCGACGTGGGTGCGCCGGGCGTTGAGCCAGAGCCAGTCGGAGCGCGCGATCCGATCCTCAAAGCTCAGTGCGGCGTCCAGCCATACGTCTTTCAGGCAGTTCGATAGGAGCCGCATCGCCGTTTGCATCGGCACGACTTCGTCGGGGCGCTCCTGGTCGGGGCGTGCGGCGCCAACCGCGAGATGCCGCTCGTGGAGAGCAACAGCTGCGACGGACCGGCGGTGAATGCCGAGCGCGGGCGTCTGGACCAAATGCTGCCCGCGGCTGTTGGCCGCCAGCAAGGCGCCCAACACCTCTTCTGCGTCAGGGACCATGAAGAGGGCGCCCGCGGCCCGGAGTTCGTCTCGCGCTCGCTCCTGGCGAGCAGCGGTGATCCGCCCTTCGCGTCGAAGCGCATCGAGTATGTCAGCGACGCCGACCACCGGCATTGAGCCGGTCCGTGCGTATCCAGTAACCAGCCGGTCGTCGATCCACGCCATAGCCCCCTCGGCTGCCGGGGCGGCAATGACGTCCCGAAGGCAGCGGGTCAGCGGCGTGTCGGTGTGGTCGGCAGCACCCGTGTTGTCGTCATGGTCATCGTCCTCACTCGCGGCTCGGGGCAGGAACTGGTAAGTGCCGATCTCCAATCCCGTCGCGATTCGCTGCCGCAGTCCGGCTAGGGTCTGGGCGGCGGCCAGCGAGGCGGCGGCCTCGTCGCGCGCCGCGGTTGCTTGGTCGAGGAGCGCTCCGTCGCACCGCAGGTCGTAGCGGGCGGCCACGGCCCCGAGAGCGTCCGCCGCCGCCAGTCGGCGCAGCGGCTCGGCCTCAAGTAGCAGTGGTGATCCCTCCGGCGGCGCTACACCATCGCTTGCTTCAGACAGTCCCGCGAGCGTGGCAGTGATCTGCCCCCCGCTGAGTGGCCCAGAGACTATGATAGTCTGGACCACGAAAGGGACGACAGATGCCATTCAAGAAGCACGAGCCGGAAGAGATCATCGGCAAGCTGCGTGAGGTTGAGATCGTG
>Ga0326763_1000516_pt1 | contig 13557 bp, 16 predicted proteins | sample NORPS_P_FD_207671 | JGI IMG/M metagenome (GOLD analysis project Ga0326763, IMG submission 207671) | Hot spring water microbial communities from Norris Geyser Basin, Yellowstone National Park, WY, United States - NOR.PS_P | ecosystem: Environmental > Aquatic > Thermal springs > Unclassified...
ACTGTGGGCCTTCGGCGTGTTGGCCGTCGGCGTAACCGCCGGCCTACTCCGTTGGCTAATTCATTCGTTATGATCAGAGATAAGTCGACCGGTTCGATCGTCCAAATCGAATAGCGTTTTGCGCAAGTAAGCCCGTAGTCACGACCTCCACGGCGACCGACCCCGCTTTGATAGCTGGAAGCGCAGAGCGCCGGGCGTTTGCGGCACGAACCGTATCCGTGCCCAGCCTCGTTGCGAGGCCGGCCGCTCTGAATTGCCTGTCCTACTTGAGCGTCCCCAGATAGGCGATCAGGTCTGCCCGTTGGGTGTCGTTCTTCACCCCGGCATAGGTCATCTTCGTTCCGGGCACGACCTGCTGCGGCGCTTTCAGGTAACGATCCAGCGTCGCATCATCCCATGTCAGGCCGGAGTTCTTGTTGGCGGCAGAATACTGGTAATTCGGAACCGTCCCGGCCGTGCGGCCGACCACGTCGTGTAGGCTTGGGCCAATGCCATTCTTGCCTTGTACCGCCGAATGACAGACGGCACATTGAGTCTTGAATACCTTTTCGCCAGCTGCAGCATCCTGCGCGGCTGCCGGCAAGATGTATGCCGGCATCATAAGAAGGGCTCCAGCAGCTATCTTTGGGTAGGTCATTCGTGATCTCCGCAGTCGTTCTGTAATGGCCGAAGGAAATCAGCCGGGCTGCTTGGCGTTCTTGTCCGGCGACAGGCTTTCAGCCTCGATTTCTAGAAAAATACGGTAGGCGTTGCCGCGATTGCTGGCCTTGAATGCTGGCATGTTACTGTAGCCGCTCCAGTCCGTCGCCTTGTACGCGTCGTTGAACTCCGTCCAGTTCTCCACCGCCTTGCGCATCTCCTGCCGGACATAGCGGATGTAGGTGTCCGTAAATTGGATCGCATCGGCTGCGCTCGTGGCCGGCTTGCCGTGCCCTGGGATGATGAAGCGTGGGTCGAAATTGGAGACTTCCTGCAGGCCGAGCAGCCAGTTGCGGGTGTTCACGGCAGCGCTCGCCATAAAGGGAATGCGGCCGTTCTGCACGATGTCGCCGGCGAACAGCACGCGCTCCGGCATGACTAGCATCATTACATCGCTCATAGAGTGTGCCGGGCCGGCGTAGACGAGTTGCAGGTGATGGCCTCCGATACGCAATTCAGCCGCCACCTTGAAAGCGACACCCGGTAGCACGATCCGCGTGTCGGCATTCACCCAGGGTGCGAGGGCTTCGCGTCGTTGCTCCAGCCGCGGGCCGGCCGCCTCGTCGTCGGTGTTGCCGGCGGCGGTGTAGTCGAGCGCCTTTTCCTGCGCGACGATGGTCGCGTTGGTCTGATCGCGGAACGCCTGCAGCCCATAGATGTGGTCAGCGTGATAATGGCTGAGCACGACGTATTTGACGGGCTTGTCGGTAATGCCGCGGATCTTTTGCAGCAGCGCGTTGCCGAGGCTGGGCGTGCCCAAGGTGTCGAAGACGACCACGCCCTCGTCGGTGACGACGAAGCCGGCGTTGGAGGTATGGCCCTCATTGGCCGCGCTCGGAACGCCGGGATGGCCCAGAGCATAATAGATCGGTGCACCCGGGACTTGCTGGATGACAAGATCCTCCGCCAGCGGAGCGTAAGGCGAAGCCTGCGCGCTCGTCGACCCTGCCAGCATCGGCAGCACGGCGGCGCAGGAGAGCCATCCCCGGCGGCTGGCGGCGCGTGCCGACCAAAACGGCGACTCGCTGTCGCCGCAGCAGCCGGACAGGGGCGGTCTACTGAGCAAGCCGTTGGAATCCAAAGGGGGAGAGCGCTGCAAAGGCGGCATCGCTGCGGATGAAGTCGAGCCATGCCTTTGCTGCGGCCTCGTGCGGCGCTCCGGCAATCACCGCCGCGCTGTAGACTGCCCTCGTGTTGACGGCGTCCGGGATCGCGACATGGGAGATCGGCGCACCGCGCCGCTCCTGGAACAACGCTTCCGACGTCCAGGTGACACCCGCCTGGCCGACACCCTGCATCAGCAAGAGTGGCGTTTGCCGATGGTGGATGCGGGTAAGCACGGTCTGTCCGGTCGCAACCTTGGTCTCATAGACCGACTTGGCCAGTTCCTCGCCACCCGCCTTGACCAAAGATGCCCGGATTTGCGCTGCGACGCCCTCGAATGCCGGGTTCGGCATGATGAGCGGGAGATCAGCCGCGCCCAGGTCGGCCAGCCCCGTCACGTGGCCGGGGTTGCCGGCCGGCACCATGATGGTCAGGTCGTTGGTCGCGAACGAGACCACCGGGTCGGAGAGTTTGCCCTGCTTGACCCAGTTCTCGCTGGCGCTCTTCTCGGCCATCATCACGTCCGGCTTGATCGTGAACGTCATATTGCCGGAGGTGATGGTGCCGCCGCCCTCGAGCTGCTTCATCAACAGGCCCGGCGGCAGCGTTTCGTAGAAGACCCGGCCGCGATACTCGGGATGCGCCTGCCCAAACGCTTCCACCAGCCCGGACATGGCGAAGAAATAGTTGCCGGACGCGTAGAGCACGAGCAGCGGGTTGTCGAGGCTGCCGTGGAAGTCGGCCAGAGAGTCGGCGGGCGGCACGGTGAAGACCAGGCCGGGGTTAGCCCCCCCGTCGTTCTTGCCGTCCTGCCACGGCGGATACTGCGCTTCCTGCGCCTGCAGTCGTCCGGCCGGGGAGTTCGGCGGCGGCGCGGCGAGGGCTGGTGTCGCCCCGAGGAGGAGCGCGGCGCTGACGGCGCGGCAGATTTTCATCGCGTATATGCGAAGCCCGCGTGGGCCAATTCCACCAGTGTCCCCACCGCGCCTGGCGTCAGGACCACGCCCGGGATCAAATGATTACTGAGTTCGGCGCACATCGTTTCCGTCGAGAGGTGGTCCGGATTGTTGTTGGTAGCGATCAGCCGTTCGCACAACTCCCAGATGGCATTGTGGCAGGCGAGGAATACGGCCCCGCGCTTCTGTAAGCCCTGGATGCTGTTGGCCGCCGGCGAGAACGGCCCCTTCGGGTTCTGGTAATTGGCCGGGTCCTGGGCGGAGGCTTCGGGGGCCGCGACGAAGCGGTTGTCCTTGACGTTGCCGCCGGCGATCTTCGCCAGACCGTATTTCTCCCAAATGGCATCGTCGTACAGCGCGAGTTGGGCGCTTCCGTGCGTGGCCGAGACACACAGGAAATCCGGGTGCTTGAACGACCAGATCTCCGAGTTCATGGCATTGCGCATGACGTTGAGCCAGGGACCGGTCAGGTCGGTGTTGTCCCAGCTCTGCTTCGGCGACCCGGCATAGTGCAGCACCGCGTCCAGCGCCTCCGCGTCCCATTGGTCGCGGTTATCCAGGATCATCGGCACGGTCTTGAAGTCCCGCCGCGGCTTGAGCGAGGCAAGCTTGGCCATCAGGGCATCGAGCGTCTTGGCACCTTTCGGCGCGAGCGGGTCCGTCGATCCTGCCATCGCGGCTTTACTCAGACCGGCGGCGCCAAGTCCGAGGACGAGAGCCTTGAGTCCGTGCCTGCGAGCTGTGTTCATGGGGTGGGGTTTCCTTCAGGGCCGGACCACGGTGTAGCCATGCTCGGCCAATTGCAGGAGTTGCGCGACGCCTGCTTCCACTTTGTGCGCCTCGGCGCTGAGCGGAAACGTCGTCCCGGTTTCGCGCTCGATCGTCTCGATCGTGTTCATGCAGGCGTCGAAGCGGACGCCTTGCGCAACCAGGCTTCGGATCTTCGCACCGTTGGGGTTGTCGTCGCGAAGAAGGGTGATGCCAGGCCCGAACGCGACGACTTCGAGGGCGAGCTTATCCGGCCCGTAGACTTTGAGCATATTGTTGGCGACGCTCAGCACGATGGCCTGCTTCGCCGGGTCGGCGTCGGACAGCTGCAACGCGAGGCGATGCTCGACAAACGCCGAGCCGGTTGCCTCGTCGGCGTAGGCGGGAACCGCTAGGGTCGCGAAAGCCAGGGCGGCGGCCAGCCCATTTCTCATGCCGCGTAGCCGGGATTGCCGTCTACGCCGCGGAGCGTCACGCGGCTGGGGTGCTCCGCCCGCACCTGCTTCATCCCGCGCAAGTGCTTGGCTACCACATCCCAGACGGGCCGCTGCTCCTGCGGCAGATTGACCGAGGCCCAGCCGGCGACGCGGTAGGTCTTGCCAGCCTCGACCGGCGTTCCGTCGAACAGCGTCATGTCGGAGATGCGCGACCCCATGGCGGCAGACGGCGTGCAACTGTAGTCGAAGCCGCCGACCCGAACCATGTCGCCACCCTGTTGGACGTAGGGATCGGGGTTGAACAGATTGTCGCACACGTCTTCCAGCACCGTCTTGATCGCGGCCCCGGTCATCTCCTGGACGTAGACGTCCGGGTAGGTGATGGCGGTGTGGGAATAGACCAGGTCCATGGTGACGGGGTCACCGGGCAGGACGCTGCGGCCCCAGCGGAAGCCCGGGCTGAGCGCGATCGGCACGTCCAACTCGCGCATCAGCGCCTCGCAGACGACATGGTCCATCGTGCCGGCAAAGTTGCCGCGGCGGTAGAGCACCTCGCCGGCAGGCGCGAGGGGCTCGTCCAGGGCTGCCGCATCGGGCGAGCGGATCGTGGCGATTTGCTTTGCGATGGCCGGGTCGGCCTCGAGCAGGTTGGAGAACACCGGGACGAGCGTGTATTTGATGCCGCCGAGCTTGCCCTGACCCACGTCGAGATCGAGCACGCCGAGGAACTTCCCGTTCGAGCCGCCATTGGCCACGAGCGTCTTGCCGCCGGGATTGGTGACCAGCGAAGGCTGCGGCACCGCGTCATGGGTATGCCCGCCGAGGATGACGTCGATGCCACGCACCCGGCTGGCGAGCTTGAGGTCCACGTCCATGCCATTGTGCGACAGCAGGATCACGGCGTCGGCGCGCTCCTTGCCGCGCACGGTGTCGACGACCTTCTGCATGTCGGGTTCGCGGATGCCGAAGGTCCAATCGGGGACGAAGCGGCGGGGATGCGCGATCGGCTGGTAGGGAAAGCACTGGCCGATGATCGCGACCCGGCGGCCGCCGATTTCACGGATCGTATAGGCCTTGAACACCCGGCCGCTATCGGGATCCTCCGCTTCGGCGCCATTGAAGGACGCGTCGTCGGTCAGGAAGACGTTCTGCGCGAGATACTGGGCCTTGAGTTGGCCAAGGTTCTTGCGGAACTGCTCCTCGCCATAGGTCATCTCGAAATGCGACGTCATGACGTCGACCCCGAGCGCGTTCTGCAGCTCGACCATCGCTTGGCCGAGCGATTTCTGGGCGGGCCAGCTCCCCTGCCAAGTGTCGCCGCCATCGAGCAGCAGCGTATTGCCGGGCCCGGCTTCGGCGCGCAGCCGGCCGATCAGCGCCGCGAGATGCGCGAATCCGCCCATTTGCCCGAAGCGGTGCGCGGCCTCGGGGAAGTCCAGGAAGGTCGTGGCGTAGGCCTTGGCGGTATGCGGCCCGATCCCGAAATGCTCGAGGAACGCTTGGCCGACCAGATGCGGCACCTGGCCCGCCGCCGGGCCGACGCCGATGTTGACGCTCGGTTCTCGGAAATAGACCGGCAGGAGTTGCGCGTGCGTATCGGTCATGTGCAGCAGACGCACATTGCCGCTGCGACCGATGTCGTACAGATCCGTCGTGGCCTGGGCTCGGGAGACTCGGGGCAGGACGCCGAGTGTTGCGGCGGCCCCGAGCGCTTGCAGCAGCGTGCGGCGCTCGACCATCAGCGGATCACGGCGTCTTGCCAGGCGGTCTCTTGCTCATGGGACTGCTCGATCGCGCGGGCGGCCAGGGCTTGCGCCTGATCGGCCTGCGTCGCCGCCTTGTCCCAATCCTTTGCGTCGAGCGCGACCTTGGCGGCCTTTAGCGCCGCCTCCGCGGGCAACCAACGATTGCCCGTCTTGCCGGCATCGGTCTCGGTCTGCGTCGCCTTGGCCAATGCGGCCTCGGCCTCGGCCTGCGTCGCGGCTTGGGCGGCGCCGGCGAGGCCGAGCAGCGCGGCGGCGATGATCCAGCGCTTCACGGCCGGGTTCCCGGGCCGGTGATCGGAATGCCGTTGCTCATGTAGGAGAGGAAATACTCGAGCGAGCGATACGCGGGATCCTGCGGCGGCAGCGGTTCCGATCGCATTTGCGCGCTGCAGCTCGTGAAACGTCGGTCGATGGTGCCCATGCTGCCCCAGTCGGAGCGGTAGATCGGGAACGCGGCGAGAATGCCGAGCGCCGGCGCCAGAATATCCCCGCGCAGGCGTTGCCCGGCGCCTTGGACGTGGCAACTCGCGCAGGAGAAGTTGAGCTGGCCCCGCCGCGTGTAGAAATAGCGCTCGCCCTCGGCGAAGGCGGCGCGGGCACGAGGATCGTCCGGGATCTTGATGTCGAACGGCTTGTCGCGCGACGTCTCCGCCATGTAGGCGGTCAGCGATGCCATCTTGCCGGTCTGATATGGGAGCGGTTTCTCGCCATTGGCCGTGCGGCATTGGTTGATCGCCAGGTCGAGTGTCACGACCTGGCCCGTCTTGGTGTCAAAATACGGGTAATCCTGGCGAACGCCGATGCCGCCATTCGCGAAGCAATCGGCGTAGGACTTGCCGTTGGCGAACTTCGTTTCGAATTCGGTCTTTCCCTCGTCGAGCGCGAAATCGTAGGGAGGGAACTGCATAATGTCCTCCCATTGCTTGCGCATCGCCGCGTTGACGGCATAGGGCCCGTTGCCGAAATCGGCCGGCTTCACGTCAGGGAACTTCTCCTTGAAGAATGCAGCGAATGCCTTCTGGTCTGCGGCCGGATCCACGCCCGGAGCCGGCGCCGCGCCGCCGAGGACGACAAGAGCAGCAACGACGCCGACCCGGCCGAGGAACCGCATCGCGCTCACGCCAGCTTGGTGGTCAGTGTGTCGGTCTTGCCCTGGTTGTCGACCCAGGTGACGACCAGCGGATCGCCCTTCGCTCCGCCCTTGAAGGAGAATTTTATGTAGGGGTCTTTGGAAACTGCCGGCCCCCAATCAGCCGTCAGCACGACGTTCCCGCTATGCTCGAACTTTATGGTTTCGATGTAGTGCGGCGGGATCAGGTTGCCGCTCGAGTCCTTGACGAAGCCGCTATCCATCGGATGCTGCACCAGGGCTTGAACGTCGGTGCTGTCCCCGGTGGCTTGTGCGCGGACGCGGATGGTGGATGCCATGATTGTTTCTCCTCAGCCGCCGCAACCGCCGAGAGTCACTTTGACTTCCTTGGCGGTGGTGTAGAGCTTGCCGTCCGACTCCACGACGGCGGTCACGTTGCTGGTCTTGGCCATCTTCAGTCGGCAGCCCACCGACGGCATCGTTCCGTCGGCGATTTTGTACGAGGCCGCCAGGGCAGAGGGATTGTCCGGCACCAGGATGCTGATGGCCGTCACGTTGGGCAGCGTCGAACTGACCGTAACGGGGACGACCGCCCCATTCTCCGCAATCTCCGGCACGTCCAGGGTGATCTTGTCGGACTTTTCGAACGGCTTTCCGTACAGCTGCTTGATCGAGTCGTCCACGCTCTTCTGCTGGAACGCCGCCTCCGGCCAGCCCGGCGCCGACGCCCAGGCCCGTTGCACCACCGCCGCCAGCCCGGCAAGCGCGAACAAGCCGAGCAGGCCTCGCCGCGAGGTGGAGGGGATGTCGTTGAATGGCCGCCGCATGGGCTCTTCTCCCTTAAAGCGTGTAGAGGAAATCGACGACCCGCTCGATCTCGTCATGGGTGAGGATGAGGTTGCGGCCGAACAGCGGCATGACGGTCTGCGGATTGCGCGCTTCTTCGTTTTGCAAAATTGCCACCAAGTCTTCCCGGTTGGGATACTTGCTCTTTAGGTCTGTAAGTTCCGGGCCTACATTGCTGGGCACGTCGCTACCGCGCATCGTGTGACAGGCCAGGCAGTTCCCCTTAGTACGGTCGAAGGCGATCGTCTGCCCCTGCTGCGCCGGGGTATCTGCGGCGTGAACGACGAACGGCACCACCATCGCCAGCACGGCCGGCAGAAGGAGTAAGCGGAGGGAGCGGCTCACTGCGGCATCGCCGTATCGAGCGGCCCCGTCGTTCGTGGTGTCAAGCTCTTGCCCTCGACCGTCTCGGCGATCTTCACGTCGGCCGGGTTGCGGCAATTCTGCATGCAGGCCTGATCGTGCGTGTCAGGCCGTGGGTCGGTCCAGGTAAAGCCATCGCGGTTTGGCATCTTCACCTTGGGCAAGCTGTTCTGGTCGGCGACGAAGTCATCGCCCACAAGGTTGTTCATGTTCAGCACGAAGGCGGTGATCGCGTAGACCTGGTCCGGCTGGAGCATATGCGGCGAAGGGAACGGCATCGCGCGGTTGATGTAGTCGAACAGCGTTGTGGCATAGGGCCAGAACGTCCCGACCGTCTCCTCCGGCCGGTCGCCGGTGAGGCTTCCTTCGCCGGCGAGTTTCGGGTAGCGGCCCGCACCCTCGCCGAACGTGCCATGGCAGGTGGAGCAGACGCTGGCGTAGAGTTCGTCGCCGTCCTTCACCGACCCTTTGCCGGGCGGCAGGCCCTGGCCATCCGGCCTGACCGCAATGGCCCAACCCTGGATCTGTTCCGGCGTCGGCGTAGTGCCGATGCCGTATTTGGGCCCCTCTCCAGCTTTAAGGGGGGCCACGGTGACCTCTGGTATCGAGGCGCTGCCGTATTTGGGCGCGTCCGCGGCTTGCAGCGACAGTGGCGCCACGACGAGCGCGACCGCCAGGAGAAGACCTCGCCTAGCCGAGCTGGACATTGAACACGCTCCCATCGGGCTTGATCTGCCAGGTCTGGATCGAATTGTTGTTGTAGATGCCGTTTGTACCACGCACGGCCCGCAGCTCCGCGATCGTCGGCTGGACGAAGCCAGTCTCGTCGATCGCCCGGGATTGTAGCAGCGCGGGCTTGCCGTCCCAGCGCCACTCCATGGTGAATTTGGTCATCGCCTTCGGCAGCACCGGCCCGTGCAACCGCGCATGCGCCCAGTTAACACCACCATCAAGGCTGACATCGACCTGTTTGATGGATCCAAGGCCCGACCACGCGAAGCCACGGATCTCGTAAACGCCTGGGCTCTTGGGCGGCATTTCCGGGCACGGAGACGTAATGACCGACTTGGCGTAGATCGGCCAGGTGAAGCCGCGTGCTTTGCCGTTCGGCATCAGCTCGGTGTATTTCGAGGTTTCTTCGCGGGTGAACCAGGGCTCGTCGCCGATCTGCAGGCGTCGGACCCACTTGATGTTCACGTTGCCTTGCCAGCCCGGCACGACCAATCGAAGCGGATAACCTTGCTCGGGACGCAGCGCCTCGCCGTTCTGACCATAGACGACCAGGACGTCATCGAGGCACTTATCGAGCGGGATCGACCGCGCCATGTGAGCGCCATCGGCTCCTTCTGCCAGGACCCATTTCGCGCCCGTCTTGATGCCCGTCTCCTCGAGCAGGGTGGACAGCTTGACGCCAGTCCACTCCGCGCACCCGATCATGCCGTGCGTGTATTGCAGCGAGTTGAGCTGCGGCGCCCGCCATTCCATGCCGCCGTTGGCCGGGCACTCGATGAAGTGGATGCGGTTCTCGCTTGGAAAGCGCTTGATGTCCTCCACTGTGAACAGGAGCGGGCGATCCACCATGCCGTGGATCATCAGCCGGTGTTCCGCTGGGTCCACGGTGGGGCGGCCGGCGTGGTAGCGCTCGAAGAAAACGCCGCTGGCCGTGATGATTCCCTGCTGGTACTGCAACGGTGTGAAGCTGATCGACGACTCGGCGCTCGCGGTCAGCCACGGCACGTTCCGACGCATGACATCGGTTTCGAAATGCGACGGATGGCCATAGACTCGGTCGCCAATGCCCGGGCCGAGCGATTGCGACCACGATGGATCGGCGGGCGGTGCAGGATCGTCGGCGCGGGCTAGCCGGGGTGCGGCAAACGCCAGCGCTCCCGCTCCAGCGCCCAACCCTGCTCGCAAGAGAGAACGTCGAGCTGGTGCGACGAGGTCCGTGGGCTGTTTCATGCCTGGCGGCTGCGCCATCCGTATTCCATCCCCTCGCACTCTCGTGCGTTGATTGTTCCATCGAACATTGCGTGAGCTTCTGCGGCCTGCGATTAAATTCGGTGACAGGTTGTAAACCTGAAGGGAGGAGATGGCTGCGATCCTTGTGATCGAGGACGATGCGGATACAGCATCGGAAATCGAGGCGGAGCTGAGCCGACTCGGTCATTTGGTTGAATGTGCCAATGACGGACCGAGGGGCTTGGAACGCGCCTGTACGGGCCACTGGGATGCGATGGTCGTCGACCGGATGTTGCCGGGTCTCGATGGCCTTAGCCTGATTCAAGACCTGCGCCGGCGTGGAATCGCGACGCCGAGCCTCGTGCTCAGCGCCCTCCAGCACGTCAGTGACCGCATCGTCGGCCTAAGAGCCGGAGGCGACGACTACCTGATCAAGCCCTTCGCCCTTGGGGAGCTTGCCGCGCGCCTTGAGTGCCTCATTCGTCGTCCCATCGGATCTGATCGCGCGATCCTGCACGTCGGGCCGCTCGCCCTGGACCTCATTGCGCGCAGAGCATCGCGCGGTCAGCGCGAGCTCGACCTACTCGGGCGCGAGTTCCAACTTCTTGAATTTTTCATGCGGCGTGCCGGGCAGCTCGTGACGCGGCAAATGCTGCTCGAGCAAATCTTTGGTTATCACTTCGAGCTGAAAAGTAACCTGGTGGATGTCCATGTGGGACGTTTGCGTCGCAAGCTCGACCAGCCAGATGACCCGCCGATGCTCGAGACGCGGCGCGGTATCGGTTTCATCCTCCATGTTCCGGCATAGAGTTCCGGTTTTGGTCGGCGCCATTGGGAGCATCTGCCGCAGCCGCGGCGTTCGGCAGGGGGTCGGCTTCGCCGCCGTACTTGGCCTTAGCCTATTGGCGATGTTCTGCCTGATGTATTGGCGCAGCACGGACCTTCTGTTCGAGACCCTCGATCGCACTGTCATCGAGCAGCTCGAGCTCCTCTCCGCACGTCCTCCCGACATGCTCCCGTTCATGATCGCGTCGAGGATGCACCATGGCCCGGAAGTCGTGACCCGGGTCGGCTTGTTCGACGGGTCGGGCGTCAGCTTGGTTGGCGACATCGCCACTCTTCCCGCCAAGCTGATCCTGAACGGCCGCGTCCAGGCGATAGCAGCGCCACATGACGCGTCGGAGCAGTGGCGCGCCGCAGGCAAGCGACTCTTAGACGGCCGAACCCTGGTCGTTGCCCGCGATGCGAGCGAGATCCTGATGGTGAGGGCCGATCTTCTGCGCGGCGCCGTGTTCGGCATCGTGCCGGCGGTGTTGCTCAGCCTAGCTGGCGGCACCTTGGTCGGGTTCGTGACCGAGCAGCGGCTCCGGCGAATCAATGCGATCTCGCAGCGGATCATCGAAGGAGAGCTCGACCAACGGCTGCCGGAGCGACCCGGCGGCGACGAACTCGACCGCCTATGCCGCATCGTCAACAGCATATTGGCGCGCCTGAATACCGTCATCGAAGCGCTCAGATCGACCGGGGAGAACATCGCCCACGATCTCCGCACACCGCTGACTTCACTGCGGGCTCGACTGGAACGCTCGATCGAGATGGCGGGGCGGGATACGTCCGTCGGCCGCACGATCGAGCAATCGCTCGTGGGCGTCGATCAAGCGCTGTCGATCGTGACCGCGCTGCTGCGAATCTCGGAAATCCGCCTGGTTCGGCGGACATCCGCCTTCGAGACCTTCGACCTGACGGAGGTGGTTCAAGACGTTGCAGATGCATTCCAGCCGGTGGCCGAAGAGAAGCGAATCACCCTGACGTACAGGGCAAGCCTGGTTGCGATGACGCTGGGTGACCGGCAGCTCATCATCGAGGCGCTGGCCAACCTCATCGACAACGCCGTGAAATTCACGCCCGAGCATGGAAACGTGCTGGTGGCCCTGGATGGAACTTCGGACCGGCCCGTCGTGGTGGTCGCCGACAACGGGCCGGGTATTCCGCCTTATGCGCGGACCCAGGTTTTCCAGCGCTTCTACCGCCTCGATCAGAGCCGGGCGACACCGGGCAGCGGCCTCGGCCTTCATCTCGTCAGTGAGATTGTCAGGCTACACGGCTTCTCCATCAGCCCGGACGACAACGACCCGGGTTGCCGGATCGAACTCCGCCTTTGGAAGGATGACGGCGCCCCGCCCGATCACGGCGCGGTTGGCACCGTCCAACCCCATTTTGCAAAGATGCGCCCAGCGTCGGAAGTAGCGAGATAGGCGGCAAAGGCTTTGGCCTCCGGCTTCAGCATCCCCGCTTTGGTCAGCGCCACGCCGGTGTCGCGAAAGATGTTGTATTCCGGTTCTACGGCCACCTGGTCCGCCAGCGATGGCTTGGCGACCTGCCAGATTCCCCAGATCAACCAAGCATCGATGGAGGTGTCCTTGGTCCAAGTGTCCTTGGCCACGGCGCTGTTGGGGGCGAAGCTGACGATATTGGAACGGAACGCCCGCACGCTTTCGATTTTGCCGAGGCGTCCGGCCACGTCCTCCCACAATCCCTGCTGTCCAGACCCGTTCACCACGACGATGCGGTGCCCGGGCTTCAGCAGGTCGGCGATCCCTTTGATGCCCTTCGGATTGCCAGGCCGAACCAGGATGGCCGTGGATCGAAGGTAGAGCGGGACCACTGTGGACGCGTCCATCTTGTCGCCGAGTGCGGTCGCAAAGTCGGTCATCATGACTTCCGACCCGCTGTAGATCACATCGCCATCCGCCTTTGCCTTCTCGATCCAAGCTGGGGTCGGGCCGGCGGTCATCTCCACCGTGGTGCCCGGATGGGCCGCGTTGAAAGCGGCAATGGCCTCCTTCATAGCCGGGGCTGGTCCACCTGGCCCGTAAACATGCACGGTCTCGGCTCGTGCCTGAGCGGCAGCGAAGCCGAGAAGCAGGGTGGTGGCGGCAAGCAATCGACGCAAATTCAACTCTCCTGCTGATCAGTGGACGCTTGGAGCTTCCGCCGCATTGGATTTGAGCCAATCCTGGATCGGCTTCCACGGGCCGTAGCGGTGCTGGTCCGGCGTGAAGGGGCCGACGAAGGGCGGATAACCAGCATCCGCCGGCTTCTTGGAGCGATCCGGGTAATCGGCCTCCAAATCGGCCTTATGTGGGCGGGGTTGCGAGTTGACGAACGCCATGACGTCGTAAGAGTCGGCGGGCGAAACCTGCGGCTCCTGCCAGTTCACGCCGTATGGCATGTTGGCGTGGACGAACCGCGCCGCCGTGATCGTGCGCGCCATGCCGGCGCCGTCATTGTAGCTGTCGGGACCCCAGAGCGGCGGGAACTGGTAGCGCTTGCCCTGCTCGGCGGCATCTGCGGCATCGAGGCGTTGCCCCATCCCGTCGGCGCCGTGACACGCTGCGCACACCGTCTTGAATACCTCCTGGCCATGGATGACGTCGGCAGCTCTATCGGGCAACGGAAGCGCCGGTGCGCCTCGGCCCTCGAGCGATTTGCCGACCTGCTCGCCGCCGCTGATGTAGCGGATGTAGGTCACCATCGCCTTCATCTCCGGCCCGTCCGGCGGGAGG
>Ga0326763_1000527_pt1 | contig 13404 bp, 14 predicted proteins | sample NORPS_P_FD_207671 | JGI IMG/M metagenome (GOLD analysis project Ga0326763, IMG submission 207671) | Hot spring water microbial communities from Norris Geyser Basin, Yellowstone National Park, WY, United States - NOR.PS_P | ecosystem: Environmental > Aquatic > Thermal springs > Unclassified...
GGGGGGGCCCCTGTGGGGGGGGGGGGGGGGCGCGGGGGGGGGGGGGGGGGGGGGGGGGCAGCTTGGCGGTCTTGGCGGCGTCCGTGTGCGGGGCGGCGCCGTTGGGGCCCTCGAACACCAGGTCGAAGGAGGGGGCCGGGTTGCCGTCGGGCGGGAGGTGGCGGATGGCGAAGCCGAGCAGGGCGAGCAGGATGAGCCCATGCCCCAGGACGGAGGCCGCCAAGCCCCAGCGGGGGCCGGTCGCGTCATCGGGCAGCACCGGCGCGAGCGGCGTCGGCTTCATGGAACGGGCTTCATCGCGGGTTCGGTGGCAGGGACGGAAGCGGCGGGCCGTGGGCGGGGCGCGGTGCGGCCCCTTGACACGCCCCTTGACACGAAGGGCCGCGCGCCGTTTCTACGCGCCTTGCGCCGAGGGCGGCTCCGGGTTGCGGGTTTCTGCGGACGGAGAGGTTTCGGTTCTGCAGGGGTGTAGCTCAATTGGCTAGAGCGCCGGTCTCCAAAACCGGAGGTTGAGAGTTCGAGACCCTCCACCCCTGCCATTTCGTGGTTCCTGTTAGGTGTTTTCAGTGGCGGTCAATCCGGCGAAGTTCCTCCGCGAAGTGCGGCTCGAAGTCAGCAAGATCACCTGGCCCTCCCGCAAGGAGACGATGGTGACGACGGGACTCGTGTTCGCGCTGTCGGGGATTGCCGCGCTTCTGCTCTTCGCGGCCGACCAGTTGATCGGCATCGGGGTGCGCGCCTTGTTCGGGGTGGGGTCGTAGGAAAAGTTATGGCCAAGCGTTGGTATGTCGTGCACGTCTATTCCGGGTTCGAGAAGAAGATCGCGCAGCAGGTAAAGGAACAGGCGGCCCAGAAGGGGTTGGCCGATCTGGTCGACGAGGTGCTGGTGCCGTCGGAAGACGTGGTGGAGGTGCGCCGCGGCCAGAAGATCAACACCGAGCGGAAGTTCTTCCCCGGCTACGTGCTGGTGAAGATGGAGCTGACGGACGATACCTGGCACCTGATCAAGGACACCCCGAAGGTGACCGGGTTCCTGGGCACCAAGACCCGGCCGTCGCCGATCCCGGAATCCGAGGCGGAGCGGATGCTCAAGCAATCGGCCGAGGGTGTGGAGCGGTCGCGTCCGGCGGTGCTGTTCGAAGTGGGCGAGCAGGTCCGGGTGGCCGATGGGCCGTTCACGAGCTTCAACGGCGTGGTCGAGGAGATCGACGAGGAGAAGGGCCGGGTGAAGGTCAGCGTGTCGATCTTCGGGCGCTCGACGCCGGTGGAGCTGGAATACGCGCAGGTGGAGAAGGTCTAGCCTTCCCGCGCCCCGTTCTCAAGACGCGTGCGCCGAGGTGACCGGGCCGTCGGCGAAGCGTTTCAGCGCCCGGTTACGCCAGGCGGCGACGAACACCAGCCCGTAGAGGGTGCCGAACGCCATCAATCCCCGATGCAGCCCCCATATTGACACCACTGCGCTCGCCCCGAGGATGCCGAGCGGGGCCGCGGCGTAGGCGGTGGCGCCGATGAGCCCGAACACCCGTCCCCGCATGGCGGCGGGCGTGACGTCCTGCACGAGGGTGTTGATGATCGGGTTGAGCGGCCCGCTGGCGAGGCCGAGGGCGAAGAGCATGGCGGAGGCGCCCGCCAGGTCCGGCAACCCGGCCAGCCCGGCGCGCGCGATCGCCAGCACGGCCAGGCAGGCGATGAAAGTTGCCCAGCGCAGGGCGGCCAGGCGGTTCCCGAAGGCAAGGTAGAGGACCGTTCCGAGCACCGCGCCGACGCCGTTGGCGCCGAGCAGCCAGCCGATGAGCTTGGGATCGCTCAGGACGTCGCGGCTGTAGATCGGCAACAGGACGGGGATGTAGGCCTCGTCGATGAAGTTCATGGCCAGGACGACGGCGAGCAAAATAGTCAGGCCGCGGTTGGCGCGGATGAAGCCGAAGCCGGCCGCCATTTCGCCCACGAAGGACCGGGTCGGGCGATCGGCGGCGGGCAGGCCGATCCTGCGCACGAAGGCGGCGACCAGCGCGGCGGAGAGCAGGAAGCTCGCCGCGTCGACGACGAGGGTCGTGGCGGCCCCGACCGAGGCGATGGCGATGCCGGCCACGGCGGGACCGGCGATCAGGGCGAGGCGGGGCGCGAGCTGGTAGAGCGTGTTGGCGGTTTGCCGCCGGACGCCGGCCCGATCGGCGAGGATGGGCAGGAGCGTGAGGCGGGCGACGTTGCCGGGCGTGGCGAGCAGGCTGCGTAGGAACAGCAGCGCGACGATGGCGGCGAGCGGGACGGATCTGTCGAGGAGCGGCACGGCGACGGTGAACAGGCCGGCCAGGAGGTCGGCGGCAATGCAGGACCGGCGGGCGCCCCAGCGATCGACGAGCACGCCGCCGGCGACGCCGGCGATGATGAGCGGCACCCCGTTCGCGGCCCCGGCGACGCCGGCCGCCATGGTGCTTCCGGTCCGCGCGAGCACGTAGATCGGGACGGCGACCATCGTGACGCCGTTGCCGAGCCAGGCGATGTAGTTGGCCAGGAGGAGCGCACGCAACGGGCCCCGCTCATGCTGGCGAGGAGCGGTGACGTCGCGCGTTTGCATCGTTGTTCAGGCCCGGCACTCTCGGCGTTCGATGTTGCCGGGCGGACGACCGGGCTTCAAGGGCGGGGATGCTGGCGCCGCAATCGGCGGGAGGGCATGGTCAGTGGCGGCGGTCGGGATATGGTGGGGGCAACACTCTCCAAGCGGGCGTTGAACGATGCAGCCGATTGACGATACGGGCCGGAGGCGGGTCGTGGTGTTCGGCTCGCTGAACGCCGACCTGATCTTTGCGGTCGAGACGTTGCCGATGGCCGGGCAGACGCTGCTGGCCTCGGCGCTGACCGTCGAGCCCGGGGGGAAGGGCGCGAACCAGGCGGTCGCGGCGGCGCTGGACGGGGCGGCGACGGTCCTGGCCGGGGCGGTCGGGGCGGACGGGCTGGCCGAGGTGGCGCTGCGCGGGCTGCTCGCCGCCGACGTGGACGTGTTGCGGGTCCGGATGGATCGGGCGGCCACCGGGTCGGCCAGCATCTGCATCGACCGCGAGGGGCGGAACCAGATCGTGGTGGCGCCCGGCGCCAATCTCGCGAGCCTGGCCGCCGACGTGGAGGACGGGCTGCTGGGTCCGGGAACGGTGGTGGTGACCCAGATGGAGACCGATCCGGCGGAAACGGCGACGCTGATCCGGCGCGCGCGGGACCGGGGCGCGCGCACGGTCCACAACCTTGCGCCGGCCGGGCCGCTCGCGGCAGACGCGCTGCGGATGCTGGACGTGCTGGTGGTCAACGAGGACGAGGCGGCCTGGCTGGCCCGGCACGAGGGCCTGCCAGGCGACGACGCGGCGGCGCTGCATGCCGGGCTCGGCATCACGGTGATCCGGACGCTGGGTGCGGCCGGGACCGAGTGGGCCGGGCGCGACGGGCACGGCCGCCTCCCCGCCGCGCCGGTCCATGCGATCGACACGACGGCGGCGGGCGATTGCTTCGTCGGCGTCCTGGCGGCGGCATGGGTTCGGGGCGCGAGCCTGGCGGCTGCGATCGGCCGGGCGAACGCGGCGGCCGGGCTGGCCTGCACGCGCCGCGGCAGCCAGGGCAGCCTGCCGGGTGCCGCCGAGATCGACCGGATGAGCAACGCGGGGCAGCCCGCGTGACGGCGTCGATGATCGGCCGTTCGCCTCAGGTGGCGTCGTGGAAAATGAGGCCGAGGGTGTGGCGGCGGCCGGAGCGGATTTCGCTGACGCCGTGGCGGAGCTTGACCTGGTAGTCGCCTTTGGCGCCGCGGTGGGGGCGGCTGTTGACGGCGAAGACGACGGCGTCGCCTTTGGTGAGCGGCACGACGGCGGGGCGGGACTGCATGCGGGGGCGCTGTTCGGTGAGGACGAACTCGCCGCCCTCGAACGCTTCGTGCGGGGCGGAGAGCAGTATGGCGACTTGCAGGGGGAAGACGTGCTCGCCGTAGAGGTCCTGGTGGAGGCAGTTGTAGTCGCCGGGCCCGTATTGCAGCAGCAGCGGCGTCGGCCGGGTCTGTCCGGCGGCGTGGCACCGCTCGAGGAACGCCGCATGGGTGGCGGGGAAGCGGACGGCCTTGCCCATGCGCGCGTGCCAGGCGTTCGCGACGGGGGCGAGGTTGGGGTAGAGGTCGGTCCGCAGCTGTTGCACGAGGCTGGGAAGTGGATAGGCGAAGTAGCGGTATTCGCCCCGGCCGAAGCCGTGCCGGGCCATGACGACATGGCTGCGGAATGCGGGGGTGTCGCCGTACAGGCCGGCAATGCCGTCGCTTTGGCCGGCGGTCAGCAGCTTGGGCAGGATTGCCCAGCCCTGCCGATCGAGATCGGCGGCGATCGCCTCCCGGGGGAGGTCTTGGATGCGTGTCGTGGTCAAGCCCTGTTCTCCTCCTGCGGGGCGACAAATAGGGGCGGATTGCGCGCGCCACGCTCCGGCGCTTGCTTTGCAATCGAAGAACAGCGGCTGCACAAGGGCGTGCCATGTTTTCCGTGATCTTCGAGGTTCATCCGAAAGCCGCTGAGTGGGATGCCTATCTCGGCCATGCGAAGATGCTGCGGCCGGAGCTGGAACAGATCGAGGGGTTCGTGGACAACATCCGGTATCGCAGCCTGACGCGAGAGGGGTGGATCCTGTCGCTGTCGAGCTGGCGAGACGAGAAGGCGGTGGTGCGCTGGCGCACGAAGGTCCGCCACCACGAGGCGCAGGAGAAGGGCCGCTCCGAGATCATGGCGGATTACCATCTCAGGGTGGGCCAGATCGTGCGGGATACCCGGCTTCCCTCCTGTCGCCAGCTGCGCGAGCAGCGTCTCGACGAGACCGAGGTCGGCGAGGGCACGGCGGTCACCTTCGTCAACGCGAGCATACCCCAGGGTTCGGTGCCGGGCATCCGGAGCCAGCGGCTCGCCGAGCGGCTCGGTCTGGTTGCGGCAGCACCGGGCCTGGTTGGCTGGGACATCTTCGATGCGTTCCTTTCACCGGGCGACGTGATCCTGCAGATGACGTGGCGGGACCGGGCTGCGGCCGCTGCGTTCGCCAGCGCCGAGCGTCATGATGGCGAGCGCCTGCGCGTGGTGCGCGTCGTCCGGGATTACGGGATGTTCGATCGCCGGGAGGCACCGCAGTTCTACCCGGACGCGACGGGCCGACCGACGCTGCACGCCTGAGCGCCGGGATGGGCTCGGAGATCGCAGACCGGATCGAGCGGCGCCTCGATGCATTGGGGCTGCTGCCGGAGCAGGCCGACGCGGCGGTGGGTCTGCCCAAAGGCACGACGGAGCGCTTGCGGCGCGGCGAGATCCCGCTGCCGGGGGGCCGCTTCCTGCGCGGCCTGTGCGCCGCGCTCGAGACCGACGAGGAGTATCTGCTGGGGCTGGAGCCCGGTGACCTGATCCCGGCGGAGCTGCTGATCGAGCCGCAGGGCGAGCTCGGGCTGCTCGCGCCGGACGAGGAGCAGTTGCTGCAGAACTACCGGAGCCTGCCGGTTGCGGTGCGGGCGGCGGTGGGGTTGATCGTGGCGACGGCGGCCGGTGTGGCCGAGCGGCAGGCCGAGGAGAAGAGGCTGCAGGCCCCGCTGCCGGAGAAGCGAGAGGCGGGGGAGAAACGCAGGAAGCGGCAGGGGCTGTTCGACTGATTCGGGGCCGGATCGCTGGTCCCGAATGTCTGGCCGCGGCTCTCCCGGGCTGCTAGTTCGGGCGGCCAGCCAAGCGAGGATTAGCGATACGATGTCCGAGTTCAGCCTCGAGGGTCCGAAGTGGGGAACCAGCGCGATCACGTGGAGCTTCGCGACAGCGACATACGCTGCCGACTCGTCGGACCCGTTCAGCGCCGCGATCACCGGCGGCTACCAGAGCACGATCGAGCAAGCCTTCTCGGCGTGGGCTGCGGTCAGCAACCTGACTTTCCAGGAGGTTCCCGACAGCGCCAATCCGGGGGCGGCGACGGACATCCGGATCGGCTTCGGCGCCTTCAATACGTTGTCGACGGGGACGATCGGGCAAACCGACATCCGCTATACGGTAAGCGGCGGGCAGAGCCTTCTCGTGCCTGACGAGGTCGTCCGGCTCGAGGATCCCTTGCAGCTCGGCTTGGTCGCGGATGGGAGCGGCAACTACGTGTACGCCGGGACGTCGGCGACCCTGAAACAGGTCGCGATGCACGAGATCGGCCACGCGCTCGGTCTGGGCCATGCGTCCGATCCGCAAGCCGTGATGTATTACATGGCCGGCGCGGGCAACCAGAGTTTGGATGCGACCGACGTCGCCGGCATCCAGGCGCTGTATGGCGCGCCGGCCCCGGTCGCCGTGCCGCCGCCGGTCGCCACCGCGACCCCGGCCGGCCCGGTGCTGGTCGGCGGGACGGGTGTGGACACGCTGGCGCTGTTCCTCTCCGAGGACGCGTATGCGGGCGATGCCGCCTTCACCGTGATGGTGGATGGCGCGCAGGTCGGCGGGGTCCAGACCGCGACGGCCGGCCACGGGGCACAAAATTTCGGGGTGGCGGGCACGTCCGCGGCGGACCAGGAGTTCGACGTGCAGGGGAATTTCGGGGCCGGGCCGCACACGGTCTCGATCGCGTTCCTGAACGACGCGTATGGCGGCAGCCAGGCCACCGACCGCAACCTCTACCTCGACCGCGCCACGATCGATGCGCACACCGTCGCCGGCGCGGCCTTCACCGCGTTCAGCAACGGGTCGAACAGCTTCGTGTTCCAGAACCCGGCGGCCGTCACCACCGCGGCGTCCGACAGCCTTCATCTGCAGCTTTCGGAGGATGCTTGGAACGGGGACGCGGTGTTCGCCGCCAGCCTGGACGGCCAGTCGCTGGGGTCGGCGCAAGCCGTGACGGCGTCGCACGGGGCGGGCCAGACGCAGGATTTCGCCTTTGCCGGCGGGTTCGGGGCCGGGCCGCACGACCTGGCGGTGAGCTTCCTCAACGACGCCTGGGGCGGGACGCCGGACACGGACCGCAATCTCTACGTCAACGGCGTGTCGTTCGACGGCGCGAGCGTCGGGGGGTCGAGCGCCTCGCTGTTTCAGAACGGAACCGTTCACATCCTGATCCCCGCGACCGCGACCAGCTGAGGACGGCGGTTCCATGATCCGGCCGGCGGTGCTGAAAGTGGCGCTGGTGGCCTCCTTGGTCCGCCGCGCGCTGGAGATCGGCCGGCCGCCTCCCCAGTCCACTGCCGAGCGGCTGGCCAATCTGCCGGTGGACGCCCCCGGGCTGCAGGGGAAGGTGACGATACGGTGGGATCCGCACCAGATCCCGTCGATCGAGGCCGGATCGGACGGCGATCTCGCCTTCGGGGTGGGCGTCGTGCACGCGCATCTGCGGCTGGTGCAGCTGGAGGTGATGCGGCGGCTGGCCAGCGGCCGGGTCGCCGAGCTGATCGGACCGGCGGGGGTCGAGATCGACCGGGCGTTGCGGCTGATGCGGTTCGGCCACGCCGTGCCGGCGATGTCGGCGGCACTACCGGACCGGAGCCGGGTTTGGGCCGAGGGCTTCGTCGCCGGGATCAACCACCAGATCGCGCGCGCACCCGCCGTACCCTACGAGTTCCGCCTGCTCGGCGTGGCCCCGACGCCCTGGACGGTGGCGGAGCTGCTGCTGGTCAGCCGGCTGGCCGCGACGGACGTGTCGTGGCTCCTGTTCGCCAACCTGCTGCGGGCCCAGGCCAAAATGCCGGCGGCGGCGTGGGACGCGCTGTGGCCGCTGCTGCAGCAGGGCGACACGCTGCCGGTGCCGACCGGGCTGGAGGAGGCGGCGCTCGGCCTGGTGCGGGGCAGCAACTCGGCGGCGGTCGCGGCGGGCCGGAGTGCCGGAGGCGCGGGGATGATCGCGTCGGACCCGCATCTGCCGACCATGCTGCCGCCGCTGTGGCTGATCGCCGGGCTGCACGCGCCGGGTCTGGACGTGGTGGGGCTGATGATCCCGGGGCTGCCGGTGGTGGCGCTCGGGCGCAACGCGGCGCTCGCCTGGGGCGGGACCAGCCTGCATGCGGCGAGCAGCGAGCTGATCGACGTGTCGGCCGAGCCGATGACGGAGTGGGAGGAGGTCATTGCGGTCCGGGGGCAGGCGCCGGTCACGGTGACGCTGCGGGAGACGCGGTTCGGGCCGGTGGTCAGCGATGGGCTGTTGCTGCGCTCCGGCCGGACGCTGGCGTTGCGTTGGGTGGGTCACGCGGTCAGCGACGAGCTGACGGCGATGCTGGACGTGATGCGGGCGGGGAGCCTCGAGGCGTTCCGCGCGGCGCTGCGGGGGTTCGCGGTGCCGGGCCAGACGATGGTGGCGGTGGAGGCCGGGCCGTCGGGCCACGCGGGGCGCGTGGTGGCGGCGCACCTGCCGCGCCGACCGGATGCGCCGATGGCGGGCTTGGTGTGCGCGCCTGATGCCGCGTGGGGGCTGGACGACCTGGTGGAGGGGGCGGCGCTGCCGCAGGCTGAGGACGAGGTGGTTGCGTCGGCGAACGAGCGCCCGGCCGGATCACCGGTGCCGGTCGGCTTCTTCTTCTCGCCACCGGGCCGGGCCCAGCGCCTGCGGGCGCTGCTGGATACGGGCGAGAGGGTCTCGCTCGCGACGATGCGGGGCGTGCAGCTCGACGTGGCGCAGCCCGGCGCGCTGGCGTTGCGGGATCTCCTGCTCGGCCGTCTGCGTGCGGGGCCGCGGCAGCGGGACGCCGTGGCGGCGCTGGCGGCGTGGGACGGCGCGTATGGGACCGGTTCGGCCGGCGCGCTGGTGTTCGAGGCGCTGGTCAGCTTCCTGGCGCGGCGGCTCGTGCCGGGGGCCGAATTGGCGCTGCTGACGACGCTCTTCAGCGGGCGCGGGGTGGTCGCGCAGCGGATCGCCGGGGCGCCGCCGCGGGCGCTGCGAGGTGCGCTGCGGCAAGCGGCGCGGGTGCTGCGCCGGCATGGCAGCTGGGGGGCGGTGCACCGGATGGGGCTGCGCCACCCGTTGGCGATGCTCCCGCTGGTCGGGCGGTGGTTCCCGGAGGTGGGGGGCCCGGTCGCGGGCGGCAACGAGACGCTGAACAAGAGCGGGCACGGGCTCGTCACCGGGCGGCACCGGGTCACGTTCGGCGCCTGCGCGCGGCACGTGTCGGACCTGTCGCAGCCCGACCTGAACTGGTTCGTGCTGCTGGGCGGCCAGGATGGCTGGCTCGGCTCGGCGACCATGACGGACCAGGTTGCGCTGTGGCAGGCGGGCGAGGCCATCCCCGTGCCGCTCCGGGCGGAGTCGGCGCGCGGCTGGCCACACGTGACGACGCTGGTGCCGGCATGATGGACGCGACGGCGCTGCTCCGCCTAGCGGCGCAACGGCGTCTGGCGGGGCTGGCGCGCCTGGACCCGGTGGACGCGCAGCGGGCGACGCTCGGCCGGCTACTGCGGCGGGCGGCGGGGACGCGGTTCGGCCGGGACCATGGGTTCGGCGGCATCACCAGCGTGTCCGGCTATCAGCGCGCGGTGAGGCCGCGGAGCTATGACGATTTCTGGCGGGAGTATTGGGCGGCCGATTTCCCGGTGCTGCGGGACGTGACCTGGCCCGGGCTGATCCCCCGCTTCGCGCAGAGCAGCGGCACCACAGGCGGGACGACCAAGCGTATCCCGGTCAGCCGCGCGATGATCCGCGCGAATACCGGCGCCGGGCTCGACACGATGGCGTTGCACCTCGCCGCGCGCCCGCACTCCCGCGTGTTCGGCGGCGCCAACCTGTTGCTCGGGGGCAGCGTCGGGCTGGAGCGGCTGGCGCCCGGGGTGACGGCGGGCGACCTCAGCGGGATCGCGGCGGACGCCATGCCGTGGTGGGCGCAGCGACGGGCGTTCCCGCCGCGCGACCTGGCGCTGATCGGCGACTGGGAGCGCAAGATCGCCGCCCTCGCGCCGGCCTCGCTCGCGGCCGACATCCGCAGCGTGTCCGGCACCCCGAGCTGGATGCTGCTGTTTTTCGAGGAGCTGGCGCGGCTCCGCCCGGACCGGCCCCGCCGGCTGGTGGCGCACTACCCTAACCTCGAGCTGGTGGTGCATGGCGGGGTGTCGTTCACCCCGTATCGGGACAGCATGGCGGCCTGGCTGGAGGGCAGCCACGCCGAGACGCGGGAGGTGTATGCCGCCAGCGAGGGGTTCGTCGCGATGGCCGATCGCGGGCCGGGCGAGGGTTTGCGGCTGGTGGTCGATCGCGGGCTGTTCTTCGAGTTCGTGCGGCCCGGCGAGCTCGGGCAGGACAATCCGGACCGGCGCTGGCTGGGCACTGCCGCGTTGGGGGTCGAGTACGCGCTGCTGCTGTCGAGCAATGCCGGGCTGTGGTCGTACGTGATCGGCGACACGGTCGTGCTGACCGAGCGCGACCCGCCGCGGCTGCTGATCACGGGGCGCACGGCGTTCACGCTGTCGGCGTTCGGCGAGCACCTGATCGCCGACGAGTTGGACGCCGCGACGGCCGAGGCGGCGCGCGCGCTCGGCGGGGGTGTCATGGACTATGCGGCGGGGCCGCTGTTTCCCGGCGAGGGCCGGGCCCGTGGCGGCCATGTGTTCGTGGTGGAGATGGCGCCCGATCCGGAGACGGCCGACGCGGAGGCGCGCTTTGCCGCCGTGCTGGACGCGGCGCTGGCGCGGGGGAACGCGGACTATGCCGAGCACCGGGCCGGCGATTTCGGCATGCTGCCGCCGGAGATCCGGCTGGTGCCGCCCGGCAGCTTCGCCGCCTGGATGCGACGGCGCGGCAAGCTGGGCGGGCAGAACAAGGTGCCGCGGGTCATCAACGATCCGGCGCTGCTGGCGGACCTGCTCAGCTTCACCGAGCCTTCACATCGGGGTGCTTCACGCAATCGCGGGCCGGCGGGATGAAGCGCCGCCGCCGGGTCGTCGTTAGGACGGGGTCAGCCCTGGATCGACGCTGAAAGGACGAGGCGCATGAGTTCGACGCAAGCCGGTTCCCCGGCACCGATGAAGCCCGGCGACGAGGCGGCCGAGGGCACCGTCGGCACCGGCGACGATGTCTGCCCGGATTGCCACGGCACCGGCAAACAGGACGGCGAGCCCTGCACGACGTGCGCGGGCACCGGGACCATCACGCGCGCGATCGGCGGGGCCTGACCGCAGGCGGGGTCAGGCCGCTCGGGATTACTGCTGCGGGTAGGTGAATTTGAAGGTCTCGCTGAACGGGGTCCACCAGGCGGGCACGCCGGTTTCCTTGTCGACATGGCGCATGAAGCCGTTCACCTCGGGGGGCGAGAACCGGTAGGTGACCTGGTAGGTGCCGGGGCCGTTCATCTTGACGTTGTCGGCGTAATGCGGGCCGTCCTTGGCCTGCATGGGATGCAGGATGCCGCTCGCCTTCCAGCTGCCACCTTGCTTCTCGATGGCGTAGGCGATGGTGAGATAGCCGACCCAGGCGCCATCGGGGTATCCGTAGACGTTGTCCGCCGTGGCGTGGACGTCGGCCTCGAGGTGGATCACGTCGGCGCCCATGGCCATGCCGGGCATCATCGGCACCATGTCGACGCCGACGAGGTAATTGGCGACGATCTCCATGTCGTGCTGATGGACGGGGCCGCCGACGAAATACTCGCGGGCCGAACCCGGGTGGGCGGCAAGGCAGAGGGATGCGGCCAGGGCGGCGGCGGCAAGTCGGCTCATGGTGACCTTCGTTGCAGGAGGGAGGGTTGGCGGGGGCGTGGCGCTGCTTGCCGCGTCTGGCGCGCGCCGACGACGAGCGCGGCCAGCACGGCGAGCCACGCGGCGAGTTGCACGCCCATGGGGCGGTCGGCGTAGCCCACGAGGGCGTGGAGGGCGCGGCCCGGGATGCTGTCTTCGGGCAGCAGGCCGGATGTGTCCCAGAGCTGGTAGCCCCAGGCCGGGATCAGGTCCGCCCCGGCCAGGATGGCCGCCGCCTGCCCGGCCATCCCGGCGGCCAGCAGGGCGATGAGCCAGCCGGTGACGGTGAACAGCTTGGCCACCGGGATGGCGACCAGGCTGCGGTAGAGCCCGAAGGAGACGAGCGCGCCGAGCAGGACGCCGAGCGCGCCGCCCAGCATCAGGGCGCCCCAGCCCTCGTGGCCAGAGGCTGCGATTCCGTAGAGAAACAGCACGACCTCGGCGCCCTCCCGCAGGACCGCGACAGCCACGACGAGCGCCATGGCGAACAGCGAGCGGCGGCCCAGCGCCACCTCGCGGCCGAGCGCCTTCATCTCTCCGGCCATCTGCCGGCCGTGGCGGGCCATCCAGAGCTGGTGCCAGCTCAGCATCAGGACGGCGGCGATCAGGATGGCGGCGTTGAACGCTTCCTGCCCGTTGCCGGCGAAAGCGGATTGCACGGCCCCGGCGAACAGCGCGAGCAGCGCCGCCCCGAGCGTGCCGGCCGCGATGCCGCCGGCCAGCCAGGCGCCCCGGGCGGCGACGCCCTGGGTCGCGGCCAGGACGATGCCGACGACCAGCCCGGCCTCGAAGACCTCGCGGAACACGATGACGAGGCTGGCGAGCATCGGGCTACTTCTCCGCCTGGCGCTCGGGGACGATGAGGACGCCCTTGGCGGTGTCGGGGTGGTAGTCGTCGAAGAAGCGGTAGGTACCGGGCTTGAGCGGCCCCGCGATCACGGTGATCTTGCCGCCCGGCACGATGATCTTCTCCGCCCGCAAATCGCTGCTCTCGAATTCGGCCGGGGTGCCGTCCTGGTTCGTCACCTCGATGCGGAACCGCTCGCCGGCGGGGGCCTGAATCTCGGCCGGGACGAAGCCGTGATCTTTCAGCATGAGCACGACGGGCTCGGCGGCGAGTGCGGCGCGCGAGCCGGCGAAGGCCAGAGCGATGAGGAGGGGAAGGCCGAGCCGACCGATGGGCATGGGGAGCTCCGTGGCAATCTGACGTCTTGATAATGCGAGTGACTTGCAATAACAACCCCCCACATGGCCGATCCCAGCTTCTTCGACCCGATCCGCGTGCCTGCCAGCTTGCTCATCTCGCTGGACTGGCGGCCGTATCACTTCGCCATCCAGCCGCTCCACTACGTGCTGCGCTCGGCGCACGTGGTCGCCACGGGCGCCTTCTTCGGCGGCATCGGGCTCCTCGACCTCAGGTTGGTGGGCTGGCGCGGCACGGTTCCGCTGCGCGCCTTCGCCGAGCACGTGCTGCCCTGGTTATGGGTGACGTTCGGGATCGCGGTGGTGACCGGCGTCGCGCTGTTCCTGTACGACCCCGTCCGGGTCGGCTCGCACGCCTACTGGGCGCCGAAGCTGTTGGCGATCGGGCTCGGGCTGGCGAACGCGGCCCTGTTCCATCGGACGGGCTACGTGAGCGCGCTGGCCGCGCAGGCGCGGGTGCCGCGCGCGGCCCAGGCGGCCGGAGCGCTGTCCCTCCTCTGCTGGACCGGGGCGATGGTCTTCGCGAGCCTCG
>Ga0326763_1000533_pt1 | contig 13317 bp, 13 predicted proteins | sample NORPS_P_FD_207671 | JGI IMG/M metagenome (GOLD analysis project Ga0326763, IMG submission 207671) | Hot spring water microbial communities from Norris Geyser Basin, Yellowstone National Park, WY, United States - NOR.PS_P | ecosystem: Environmental > Aquatic > Thermal springs > Unclassified...
TCTCTATCATGGCCGCCAGCCCAAACGCCTCGTGCATCAAGTCGAAGCCTCCGCCCGAGGTGCCAGTGGCGGCCCTGACTCCGGCGTAGGCCGCCCCTATGGCCATGTTTATCGCCGCTATTTCGTCTTCAGGCTGTACCACGGCCACGCCGAACCTCGGGCCCCACTCTGCCAGCCAGTGGAGGATGGGGCTTGCCGGCGTCATCGGATAGGCCGCGTAGAACTTCATACCGGCCATGACCGAGCCCAAGGCGAGGGCCTCGGCGCCGGACATCAGAAGCTTGGATTCGCCTATCTTCTTAACCTCGGCCACCGGCGCATATCTGCCGCTGGCATATTTATACGCCTCTTCTAAAACCGCTATGTTGGCCTCTGCGATCTTCTCGCCTCTCTCTCCAAACTCACTCTTAATCTGCTCCGCTATATATTTCGTGTCGAGGCCTATAAGCGCCGCGAGGCCGCCGAGCGCCGCCACGTTCCTCATAATTCTATTTCCATGTCTCGTGGCTATTTCCGTAAGCGGTATCTCCTTCTCAGAAATCACGTACCTAGCCCCCGACCTGTACGCAGAGAGAGCCGCGTCGTTAAGCGCAATCAACACGTCGAAGTTTTTCCACCTGCCGTGGCTGTATATACGCCTGTCAGACACCCTTATCTGATAAAACATAGTGGGGTTGCCCTTTATGATGGAGCCGTACTGCCTGTAGGCGAAGACGTGGTAGCCGAGTCTCGCAAACACGGCGGCCAGCGTCCTGCCTGTTGTTTCTATTCCCTCTCCCTGCGCCCCGGAGATCCTAATAGTCAAGTCCATGACGATGGTTCGATTTCTAGTTAAAAACCTAAATTATAGATAATGCAGATGGCGGGTGAACTGTTTATAAACTTTTCCCAACGACGCAGTTCCCGCAGTGAACTTTGGTTCCTCACGTGAAAAACGTCGTGAACCTTCCTCATCCCTTAAAAAACGGCGAGGAACGTAGTCCCATGGAAATCGTGGTAATAGGCAGGGGGCCCCGCCCAGGCCTTTACTACGTCGCCACGGCCCCCCCACGTTGCGGCCAGATCACGGTAAAACTCATGGAGCTACCCACAAACGCGGAGCCGCCCTTCAAGGCCGACCTCCTCAAGACCAGGCGGGGCACTGCCCTCCTCAACACAACCCCCCTCGACCTAGACGAGTGGCTTCTGGAACACCTAGACCAGCTCATAGAGGGGGAGGTGAAAGACGGCGTGCTTGAGGGCGTGGTGTGCAACAAGAAGCTACAGGTTAAGGTGCTGGACCCCTCCGTCTCGGGTCCCGTCTTCGCAGTTGTGCCGGTCGCAAGGAGGAAAAAAACACCGCCGCCCCTAGTACTTACGTTGCTTGCATATAAGATTCAGATCGCAGGTTAACCACCGATCATCAAGGTGTTCTAATTGTGCGACGGCTACGGCGAAACATAATAACAGCAAAGACCGTGTTTGGTCCTAAAGAATGACTATTTATTTAGGTGTTGTCTCCCCTTTATGCCTGTAGAGAGGACGCTTGTTCTATTGAAGCCGGATGCAGTTGCGCGGGGGCTGGTGGGGGAGATAATTGCCAGGTTTGAGAGGGTTGGTCTTAAAATAGTTGCCATGAAGATGGTGAGGGCTACGCCGGGGCAGATGGAGCGCTTTTACCCCTCGTCTGAGGAGTGGTTTAGGTCAGCCGGCAATAAGCTGTTGAAGGCGTATCAGGAGCTCGGCATAGATCCCAAGAGTAGGCTCGGGACGGACGACCCCGTGGAGGCGGGCCGCCGTATAAAAGACAACTTGATAAGGTACATGACGTCGGGGCCCATAGTAGTCATGGTGCTTAAGGGAAACAGGGCCGTGGAGGTGGTTAGGAAGCTGGTGGGGCCCACTGCGCCTCACGCCGCGCCTCCGGGCACCATCCGCGGTGACTACTCGGTGGATTCCCCCGACTTAGCCGCTGAGGAGGGAAGGGTCGTCTTTAACCTAGTCCACGCCTCAGACAGCCCGGCTGAGGCTGAGCGGGAGATAAAGTTCTGGTTCAGCGAGGAAGAACTGGTTGACTACTAACGATGCGAAAACCAGAGGGTGCTAAACACTAGAGGCAAAGCCGGGAGGCGACGGACTCCTCCTGTATTAGAAAAGCACGTAGGCCACGAGGGGCATCACCAGGCCGAGGGCAGTCGACACGAAGGCGGTGTACGAGGAGGTGATGTTGTCGGCAATGGGGCTCGGCGCCTCGGCGACCATCCGCAGAGCCCGTAGGTAATACGGCGTGGCCATGGCGCTGTTCACCACGATCCACAACACCAGAAACGCCGCGATTGCGGCGGGGTACGACAAGGCGAGAAGAACCAGAAAGAGCTTTGGCCAGAAGCCGAGAAGCGGCGGGAGCCCGAGTAGGGAGAGAATATTAAGCACGTTCAAGGCGCTCCTCCTCGGCGGGAGCAGGTCGGAAAACGCCGTGGTCAAGTAGCCGAAAACCCCCGCTTTAGCGAGACCTGAGGTCAAGGCCTCCAGAACCACCACCAAAGCCGCTAGGTCGGCCGCAGAGACGTATATGCCGAAGAGTTGCGGGGTCTTCGCCGGCTCGCCGAGCCACCACACGAGGGCGACCGCCGCCAGCGCGTAAGACATGTGCGCGATGGAGGACCACGCCATGACTCTGCCGAGGGTCTTCGCCGTAAGGCCTGCCACGTTGGCCACAAGCATCGACGCCAGGGCCACCACCAACGCCGCTAGGCCGACCGCGCCGTCTCCCGGCAGAGATCTAAACAGCGTAAGCAAGACGAAGAGTGCGGTCACCTTGCTAAACGCCGCAAGAGCCGCCGCGCCTCTCGGCGAGCCCAAGGCGTAGGCATCCACAACCCAGGCGTGAAACGGCGCGATCCCCAGCTCAAACATGAAGCCCAGCACTGCCAGGTAGAGTCCTTGGACCCAGCCGTAGGCCGCCAAGGCGTAGCCCAGCACGATGAGCACCTTCCCCACGCCTGAGAAGACAAGATACTTCATGGCTCCCTCCACGTTTTCCCGGGTCCTCTCCATGGCGAGGAGCCCGTACACGGCGGCTGTGGCAAGCGCCAGCGCTATCAGCCCGTACACAGGTGGCGCCCCGGCGTAGTAGACATACGCCGCCAGAACCGCCGCTGAGGCGGAGAACGCCAGGGCAAAGCCAAAGGCCCCCATGCGCCAGTCCAGAGACAGAGACAGCGCTACGACGGCGATCACCACGCCTATTGGCAGGCCGAGATACGCCGAGATGACGAGCAACATCGCAGACGTCGCCGCGGCCACGTAGCGCCCCTCCAGCCTGCCTGCAACCACCGCGGCGGCAGACAGCGCTAGGATCAGGTAGGCAAATAGGTCAATCATAGCACCACCAGCAGAAGCAGTGTTATCAATATACCCACCACGCCGTATAGCACGTAGAGGCTGATGTTGCCCGTGATCAGCCTCCTAGCCCAGTTTGACAACGTCTCGAAAACCCCCGGAATCGCGTTGTGGTACAAGCCGTCAAACAGCCCCCTGTCGAACACCACGTAGATAAACCTAGAGAACCAGAGATACAGCAGTGGGAGTACGCCGTCGTAGAGGATGGGCAGATAGAACCTGCGGTAGGCCGCCTCCCAAAGGGGCCTCAACGCCTCGGACCTCACGCCGGGGAGCCAGATGTACAACACAAGGCCTGTCAGGAAGCCCAGCAACACCGCTATGAGGGCCTCGGTTAGTGGGAACTTCACAAACACGGCGAAGTAGACGCCTAGCGCCAGCGTGGCCGCCGCAAGCGCCGTGTAGGGTAGCCACATGAGAAGCGGCGCCTCGTGCACCTCCTCAGGCTCCTTCCCGTGCACAAAGGTGAGGCCGATCAGCCGCAGGCCGTAAATCGGCGTGATGAACAGAAGCAGATAAAGCGCCGGCGCAAGCCAATCCACGTGATACACATGACCGGCCTCCAGCACGTTTTCCAGGGCCAAGTCTTTGGTTATGTACCCCACGAAGGGCGGGATGCCCACGAGGCTTAACATGGAGAGAGCCATGGCGATGGCCGTGATCTTCATGTGGCGCCACAGCCTGCCCACCTCGCCTATGAAGCGCGTGCCGGCCTCGTGGATCACTGCGCCGAACCCCATAAACAGAGACGCCTTAGAAACTGCGTGGCCCACTATGTGCAGAAAGGCGAAAAACAGCAGGCCCTGCAACAACTCGTGCTCGTGCATGCCGAGGAGCCCCGCGGCGCCGGCCGCAGCCGCAATTATGCCCAGATTCGCCGCTGTGGAGCCCGCGAGCACAAGTTTAAACTCAATGGCCGTCAAGGCGATTATGGTGGCCGCCAGCGCCGTGGCCACCCCCACCACTGTCACAACCCAGAAATACAGCTCCGCCCCGGGCATAAGCAGGAAGATGGGCGTCGTGACGATCAGCACGTAGACGCCGGCCTTGACCATCGTCGCTGCGTGGATCAGCGCCGAGACGCTCGTGGGGCCCGTCATGGCCGTGAGAAGCCATTCGTGAAACGGAAACTGTGCGCTTTTCGTGAACGGCCCGAGGGCGAAGAAGATCAGCGGCACGACCCCCAGCGCCTTTAAAGCCTCAGCCTTCTCCAAGCCAGTAAGCGAGACCGTGCCGGCTACCGTGTAAAACAGTGCGATGGCCACGAGGAAGAAGGCGTCTCCAAAACGCACAGTCAATATGGCGCGGAGGCCGGCTTTGCTGGGCGTCCACCAATAAGGCACGCCGAACACCTTCTCCTCCTTGCCGACCCACTTGTCGTACTCGTCTCTGTACCAGTGGCCTATGAGAGCCCAGGAGGCCAGCCCAACGCCCTCCCAGCCCGCGAGGAGGAACCAGAGGTTGTCCGCATACACAATTATCAACATGGAGGTGGCGAAGAACCCGAAGAAGAACCAGTACCACCCGGGCCTGTAGTCTCCCTCCATATACTTCACCGAGTAGAGCGAAATCGCCGCTATCAGCCACGCCACCAACACTCCCATGGGGAGGCTGAAGTAGTCCAGCCGCACGGCGATTTCGGCGCCTATCGAGCCTATCCAGGAGACGCTGTAGACGCCCGGCTTGATAGACATGTATACGTACGTCGCCAGCAACGCGGAGACGAAGGTGCCTAGGGTGACCGCCCACGCCTTGAACTTCTCGGCTGTGCTAAACAGAGAGATTAGGGAGGCGACGAGCGGCGCGAAAATGGTGAGAAGTACTACTTCCATAGCCCCGCCGCAACTATAGTCTTATATATATTGTCCGCCAGCGCGCTGGAAAACGGCGGCAGAAACAGAAGCACAGAGAGGAATGCCACGACCACGATTGACATGAGCGCTATGTCCACGGGTCCCTGGTCCTCCCGCTTGTGCGGCCCGAAGAACACAACGCGGATTGTGTTGAAGGCGTAGATGCCGGTGATCAACAGCACAACGGCGTATGGGATGTAGTACATGTAGTCCTGTGCGAAATACTTCGCATAAGCCACAGTGAGGACGATTTCAGATACCATGCCCACGGTCAAGATGCCGGCGAGGTTGAGGAAGCCCACGATTGCCGCGCCGGCCAGCTCGGGCCTCCAGCCGTAGAGCCCGCCCATCTTCTCGACGTCGCGCGTGTGGAGATACATGATGAAGTAGCCCGCCGTCATGAAGAGGACTGCCTTGCCGAGGCCGTGGCTGAGATAGAAAAGGGCTGCGGCCGCGTAGCCATGTGGGTTAAACAGCGCCACGCCGAGCAGTAGGTAGCCCATCTGCGACACCGTGGAGTAGGCGAAAAGCCTCTTGATGTCTTTCTGCAGAAATGCCATCAACCCGCCGTAGATGGCTGTGGCGATGGCGTAGTAGACAAGCCAACGGACCCACTCGGCACCGGGAACCACGTACATGGCCACGGCGGCGATCAAATAGCCGCCGATGCCCACAAGAACAGGCGATAAGAGGGCAGATAGCGGTGTTGGCGCCTCCGCGTGGACGTAGGGCAACCACATATGTACTCCCAGCGCCGCCATCTTGATGAGGGACCCTATCAGGATGAGGAGGAAGGCGGTCTGGTCCGCGCCTAGGTATCTGAGGTCGGCTAGAAGCGGCACGTAGTATACGCCTTTTAGATACAGGAGCAGGAAGCCGGCTAGGGCGAGCAGTGCGCCTACGTGGGACCATACTAGGTACATGATGGTTATCCGGACTCTGTCGCCGTAGCCGTAGTAGAGTACCTGAAACAGCGAGGCTATTAGGGCTATTTCGATGAAGACGTAGACCATTATGAGGTTTGCCGCCACAAAGGCGCCGGCGAGCCCGCCGAGGAAGAAGCCGTAGGTGAGGTAGAATATCGACGTGTCGCGGCCTAGCTCGCGGCTTCTGTGTTCCATATACGGCGGGCTATACAGCGCAACGAAGATGCCCACCAGCGCCACGGTGAAGGCGAATACTCCGTTGAAAGGTGTTATCCTAAAAGCCGTGACGTCGAACCCCTGGAAGGTGCCCTCCCTGAACTCCACGCCCCCGAAGACCGAGTACGCCGAAACCACTAGGAGAGGAAGCAACGCAACGGCCGAGATGTAGCCGGCGAGGTAGGGCGACCTCTTCGCCGCCGCGTAGGCCGCCAGCGACAGCGCCATCGGTATGAGGACTGAGAACAGAATTATCATGGCTCCCTACCCCCCGCGACCGCCGAGACGTCCGTGCTTTCTGTGAGGGCGTAGGTGCGATATATCAACGCGGCCAATATGGAGGCCTCTGATACGCTTATCATCACGAGTATGAGGACTCCATAGAAGAGGAGGCCGGGGTTGGCCGACGCCAGCGGCGCCAGCGCCGCGAAGGCGCCCACAGTTACGAGCTCAAGGGCTATTAGGATCCTCACGAGGTTTCTAGTAGTCGCTATGCTGTAGAGACCTAGGAGAATTAGTATAAACCCGACGACGACCGCGGGGCTCATGCCTTCCTCGCCACCTCGATGCCCACTACTAGGGAGACTGCGGCTACGCCTATCAGCAACATCACAGCTGGCAGGAGGTCACCTAGTTGCACCGGCGTTGGCTTGGCCGGCGGGGCCCCCCACAGAAACGCCCCCAGGGCCGCCGCGGCGAGGAAGACCAGGGTTGTGGCGAGGAAGTATCTACCGCCCCACCTCTGGACGCCTCCGTACATCGCCGCCGTAATTATGACCAGCAACATCACGGCGCCTATGTAGATTACGAACACAAGAAACGCAGGGGCGAACTGCGCCAAGTAGGCGTAGTACGCACCGACGGCGCCGGCGGCCGAGGCGAGGCTCACCGCCGAGTAGACGTTGTCTCTGGAGTATACGGTTAGTATGCCGAAAAACAGGGCTACCGATAGGAGTAGGAGGTCTATCATGATGTTTAAGTAAGTAAAGCTTTTAAAGTATTACTCCTGTAGCCTTACCTTTTTCGGGATCCCCCCGACATATTTAATGGCCACCTTCACAGATTTGTAGGGCTCCTGTATCTTGGGAGGCTCCCTCTCCATATCTGGCGTATAGATCATCTCCTTGTAGTCGTACCATGTAAGTTCTTTGACGTCTGTGCCGTAGAGTGCGTCTGTGGGGCAGACGTCTATGCAGAAGTGGCACATGATGCAACGGCCGTAGTCTATGCCGGGGTAACGCTTCCCGTTTGGCGCCGGGTACATCTTTATGGCGTTTGTGGGGCATATCCTGGCGCACAGCATGCAGGAGGTGCATTTCTCAGTCCATAGGCCGATCCAGCCGCGCATCTTGCCGTAGTCCAGCCTCTCGTAGGGGTAGTAGATGGTTATCCTCTCAGGCTTCACGAAGTTTCTAGCCGCCACCGCCAACGCGTCTATAGTCGCCTTTACCACGCCACTAAGCGTCGTCTTCTCGGCGCTCATGGCACCGCCCCGGCCAGGCGCAACGCGGCCGACCACAGCACCGCCAAGAGGCCTAGCGTCAGCAGGCCGCGCCAGCCGAGAACCAGCGTGTGGTCGAGGCGCAAAACCGGCATGGCGGCGCGTAGGAAGGCGAAGAAGAACATAAGCACTGTGGTTTTGAGGAAGACCCATACGGCCAGCGTTAGGTGCCCTATCATGTCCTGGGGCCAGGGCCCCGGGGCGTAGCCGGGGAGCGCCCAGCCGCCGAGGAAGAGGAGGGTGGCGAGGAACGAGTAGGAGAAGGTGGCGTAGTAGGTGCCGCCGGCGAAGGACAGGACTAGAAATATGCCGCCGTAGTCGCTGTAGGGCCCCGTGGCCACGTCGCCCTCGTAGTCGGCGATTTCGAAGGGAAATCTCGCGGTGGCCATGGCGGTTGCTACCACAAAGACGAGGAAGGCGAGGGGGTTGAGGATCGCCCCAACGAGGAGGGTCTGCTTCTGAACTATCTCCAAGGGGTTCAGCGTGCCGTAGAGTATGGCCATGGCCAGGAAGGAGAGTATCAGGGGCAGTTCATACGCGGCCACGAGCAACGCCTCCCGCGCGGCGCCGATGTATGCGAACTTGTTGTTTACAGACCAGCCGATTATAACAATTGATATCGACACGAGGAGGAGCACCACGAGCGAGAAGACGAGGCCGTGGGGGAGCAGTGAGGGGTCTTTTTTTATCAGCCTAAGCTCGGGGGTTAGGGGGAGGAGGAGGGAGGCGCCGAAGGCCAGTGTGACGAATACGGCGGGGCCCCAGACGAAGAGGATCTTGTGAGCGCCCCTCGGCACGATGGGCTCGCTTATGATGAACTTGAAGGCGTCTGCCAGTAGCTGCAGGTATCCGCCGAGCTGCGGCGACACATGGTACGGCCCCACGCGCATCTGCACCCTCGCAGCTGCCTTGCGCTCAAACCACACCACAGTGAGCAACACCGCCCCCGACGCGGCGAACATGAGTATGAAAAACCAGAGGCGGGGCGAGAGGAGGAGACTCCAGAGGTCCATGGACATGACCAAATCCGCTATTTTAATTTATTACCTGTCTTGCTCCGGCGGGAAGTAGCCGAAGGAGCCGTATATGGCCGGTAGGTCCATGAGCCTCGCGCCTATGAAGGCCTTTATCATAGCGCGTAGGTTCTGCCAAGAGGGTGTGGATATCCTTACTCTGTACGGCTTCTCGGAGCCGTCGCCGTAGACGTGGAAGAAGTAGCGGCCGCGGCCGCCCTCCGTGATGCCGAGGCCCTCGCCCTCTGGCAACCTGGAGGTGAAGAGGGCCCCCAGTCTTATGAGCTGGTTTGCGGTCTCCTTCTGCTTCGGCGGCATTCTGTGAAGCACCGCCTCGCCCACGAGGGGCCCGTCTCTAGGCGCGCGGTCGAGGGCCTGTCTGATGATCTTAGAGCTTTGTCTTATCTCGCATATCCTAACCATGGTTCTTGCCAGGGAGTCGCCGCCATCTTCCACGCATACCTCCCACTCCAGCTCGTCGTAGACGCCGTATTTATAGACGCGGCGGGCGTCCCAGTCTATGCCGGAGCCGCGGGCGCCGGGGCCGGTGGCCATGAGCCTCGCCGCGTCTTCCCTGCTCAGATAACCCACGTCTTTAAGCCTGTAGTAGCCGACTGGGTTCTTCACGACGAGGCGGACGAACTCGTCCATCTTCTTCTCTAGGTAGTCTAAGAAGCCTTTTGTCTGTTCGTAGAAGACGTCTGGCGGCGCGGTGCGGACGCCGCCGGGTAGGACCCAGGTCGGGGTGGTTCTCGAGCCGGAGACCATGGCCCAGAGCTGCACCACCAGCTCTCTGAGGCCGAAGCCCCACATGAAGCCTGTGGATGAGCCTATCATTATGGCATGGAGACCCAGGTCGTAGAGGTGTGTGGAGATGCGGCTGAGCTCCGCCATTATTACCCTGAGGTACTGGGCCCTCGGCGACACGTCCATCTTGGCCAGGCGTTCGATGGCCGCGGCGTATGCCCATGTGACGTTTATGGCGTCTGGCAGAGAGAGCCTCTCGAAGAGTGGTATGTTCTGTATCCAGTGCCTCGTCTCGCCGAGCTTCTCCATGGTGCGGTGGACGTAGCCTGGGTCCGGCGTGACGTTGACCACTACGTCACCGTCTACCTCCACTATGAGGCGGGTGTGTCCCGAGGTGGGGTGTTGCGGCCCCCAGAAAAGATCGAGAACGCGGCGGCCGCCCTCTAGTTTTTCCTCTTTTAAAACTAAGCCATACTCCTCTGACTTGATCATATCTGAACGATGAACTAAACTATTTATCTATACCTCCTCCCAGACCATGTGGATATTTGCTGTGGCGATTTTGGCCTATGAGCTTCTGCATCTTGCCGCCGAGGCTTCTATGCGCGCGACGCCAAGCGGCGGCTGTAGGGCTGTGGTGGTTTTACCCGTCAAAAGACCTCGCGATTTGCGGAGATTCGCGGGGGTGGTGGACTACGTAGTGGTAGACGACGAGGTGGACGCAGAGGCGGCCGAGGCGGCGGGGCTTAGGTGGGTTTTAAATAAGTACGGGGGCAAGTCGGGGGCGCTGGCCACGGCTCTGGAGGAGGTGGAGGCAGATCTCTACGTCTTTATCGACGACGACGCTCATCCCGGCCGTTGGCTGGAGACGCTTCGGGGGGCCTGCGGCAGATTCGCCACGGCCTACCGCTGGGTGCTGGACAGGTTTCAAAACCTCTTCTCCCTGGGCGGCTTCGACTGGATGGTGTGGAGACGGACCCGGTTTCTCTACGGCGGGGCCATGACGGTGCCGGCGGCGAGAAGGCGGGAGGCGGCGGAGGCGCTTAAGAGGTGCCCCGTGGACGACATGGCCCTCACGGCGGTGGCCGGCAACATCGAGGTTCTGCCGGTGTTGGTCCCGATGGACGGAGCCGAGGACGCGTCGGGCTTCTTCTTACGGCAGGCCACGGCGGCTAAGCTGGCGAATTTCAGGCTGTGGCTCGTGGAGACCCTCTACTACGTCTTGTGGACGGCGGCGGCCGTTTTCTTTCCGCCTCTTTTCCTCATCCACGCGGCGAGGACTGCCCTCAGGTCGCGGAGGGCCTTGGGGAGGATGGACTGGGCGCAGGTTGTCCTTTCGCCTCTGGAGAGGCCGCTACAGGCGGCGGTGTTTTTCGCCTCCGCATTTAGGCGGTGTTTCGAATGGCGTGGTCGCGTTGTCTGCGACAAATGTTAAAATAGTAGTTTCGAGTTCGTGCCGTGATTGCCGAAAGGGAGCAAAGGCTTAGGCCTGAAAAGGGCGTGGAGACTTTGTTGAGGCATCTTGGCGAGGACGTTTCTAGGCCCGGCGTCGCCGACACGCCGAAGAGGTTCGTAAAGGCTATGGAGGAGCTGACTAGGGGGCTTAGGGAGCCGCCACCTGAGGTGGTGTTTTTCCCGCTGGAGTACGAGGCCGAGGTGGGTCCCGTGGTTATTGAGAACATAGGCGCCGTGGCTATATGCGAACACCACCTGTTGCCTATCTTGCTCCGCGTCTCCGTTGCCTACGTCCCGGGGGACAGCGTGCCGGGGCTGAGCAAGGTGATTAAGCTGGTGAAGTGGGCAGCCGCGAGGCCCATCATGCAGGAGCGGTTCACGGAGTGGCTGGCGGATCTGCTCATGGAGAAGCTGAGGGCCCGCGCCGTCAAGGTGAAGGTGTGCGGGGTCCACATGTGTTCCTTCATCAGGGGGGCGCGGGACGAACACCACAACATGATCACCGAGGCAAGAAGAGGCGACATAGATGTCCAGCTAGACTGCAGGCGGCCGCTGATCTGCAGGTGATTCACCTCAACCACGTAGCTTTTCTCACAACATGCTTGCCGACAAGTTCCTCCACGAGTTCTACGTATTGCCAGCCCTCTGAGCGAGCGGCGTACCGGCTCCTCATGTATTAAGCCGTAGAAGCGCTCTCGGTGCAGTCTGCTCCTCACATCGATGAAGTATGCGGCCTATTTCTCCGCCTCTTCATCGCTGAGACTAAAATGCATTTTTACGAACATCCTCCAAGAAGCTCCCTCGGCGGGTCGCCCCTGTCCAGCATTTTGAGGGTCAGCGCTACGGTTGCGTGTCTCACGCGGCCCAAACCTTCTCACATGCATCAACATAGTCCTCTCTGATGAGTTACGCCCCCTCCAGACAGCGCTTTGCCGTCTCAAGAAGCTTGAAGGGGCTGGTTCAATCTGTCCTCCGCAGTCTTTTTATAAAGCTTTATAACTCTACATCGCAGGCGCGGACATGGCGACCACAAGTTTTCGCGTAGCTAGACCAATTAGTGGGCGGCTATGCCGTTGAGGATTGTGGTTACTGGGGCAAGCGGCGGCATCGGCAGGGCCTTGGTTAGGCTGGCGAAAAGCCGCGGCGATTACGTGGTTGGGATCTCGCGTAGGCCTTCCGACGCCGATGTCCACTATAGTTGCGACGTGCTCGACTTCCGGTGTCTCAGGAAGGCGGCTGAGGAGGTGGGCAGGGTAGACGGCGTAGCGCTGTTGCACGGCCACGGCGATGCCAAGCTGTGGGTTAAGGGCGTGGGGGAGCTGGACGCGCGGGACTTCCTAGAGGTCTTCAACGTAGACGTGGTGGGGAGCTTCAACGTTGTCAAGGCGTTTCTGCCCGGGCTAACGCCCAGCTCCTCCATCGTCTTGGTCTCGTCGACGCCGGGCTTAATAGGCGATGTCTACGGTATACCCTACGCGGCGGCAAAGGGGGCTCTTGTGGCGCTTACAAGAAGCCTCGCGAAGGCCCTGGCGCCTGTTAGAGTGAACGCCGTGGCGTTTGGCCCCATTGAGACCGGGTGGACCGGGTGGGTCTCTCCGCGGGAGCTCGCCGCTTTTAGAGACAGGACAGTCCTCAGGCGGCTGGGCGCCCCGGAGGAGGCGGCCGAGGCTGTGTACTGGCTTCTGTCGCCTGCGTCTAGCTACGTGACTGGGCATGTGCTTGTGGTGGACGGCGGCGAGTCGCTCTAAGCGCGAGAAGCGCAGCTGTAGCGATAATCACTGCTGTGACGCCCACGAAGATGTGTGTCATGCCTTGCGGCGGCGCGGCAGTGGTGGTGGCGGCTGTGGCCGGGGACTCCACCGTCAGTTGCGTCACCTGTCCCGGCTTGAGCGTCACGGTATACGTCACGTTTCTGCTCCCCATGTCGGCCACGACTGTATATTGCCCGGGAGGTAGCTCCACGCGGCGCGGCATGCGGTCTACAACGCTGTAGTTGCCCAGTATATACACCTTGGCGGGGGGTTGGCGGTAGTTGAGAACCAGGTAGGCGTTTTCAATGGCGACTATGAGCGTTTCGGACGGGTATTTCGTGGCGACCGCGGCCTCCCTCCTGGCGAAACCTGCGTCTACTTCCATCCTGTAGACCTCGCCGGGTAGGACCCAGAGCTCGGCCTGGCCTCTGTAGGTGTTGCCAGCTATCTTGATGGCCCAGTCGTTTCTCACCA
>Ga0326763_1000535_pt1 | contig 13246 bp, 12 predicted proteins | sample NORPS_P_FD_207671 | JGI IMG/M metagenome (GOLD analysis project Ga0326763, IMG submission 207671) | Hot spring water microbial communities from Norris Geyser Basin, Yellowstone National Park, WY, United States - NOR.PS_P | ecosystem: Environmental > Aquatic > Thermal springs > Unclassified...
CCGTCTCTTCGCCCCTACGCCGGGCCGCCTTCCGCAGCCGCGCGGTCGATCGCTTCCTGAATCAGCCGCGCGGCGGCCTCTGGTCCCACCCACGCCCCGACCGAAACCCACTTGCCGCGTTCAAGGTCCTTATAATGCTCGAAGAAATGCGCGATCTGGGCGCGCATCGCCGGGCGCAGGTCGTCGACGTGCTTCACGTCGCCATAGTAGGGGTTCAGCTTGTCGACCGGGACGGCGATAACCTTCTCGTCGCCGCCGCTCTCGTCTTTCAGCAACAACGCGCCGATCGGACGGCAGCGGATCACGCAACCGGGGACCACGCTCGTATGCGCGAGCACCATGATGTCGATCGGGTCGCCGTCCTCCGACAAGGTGTGCGGGATGAAGCCGTAGTTGACCGGATAGTACATCGGTGTGCCGAGAAAGCGGTCGACGAACAGCGCGCCACTCGCCTTGTCGAACTCGTACTTGACCGGCTCGGTCGATCCTTGCGGGATTTCGATGATCGCGTTGACGTCCCAGGGCGGGTTGGTGCCCGCGGGAATTTTTAGGATGTCCATGCCGTGCCCTCTAATGGAGAGCACGCCGCCGCGCCAGCGTCAAACGCTGCGGGTCAGGTCGCCGTAGAGCTCGGGGCGGCGATCGCGGAAGAAGCCGAATGCGCCCCGATTGGCTTGCACCTGCGCGAGGTCGAAGCAGGCGGCGACGATGCCCTCGCCATCAGCGCCGAGTTCGGAGACGACGTCGCCGCGCTCGTCGGCGATGAAGCTGGAGCCATAAAAGGTCTGGCCCTCCTCGGTGCCGGTGCGGTTGCACGCGACCACCGGCGCGACGTTGCAGACCGCGTGCCCCACCATCGCGCGGCGCCACATGCGGCGCGTGTCGAGATTGGGCTCGGCGGGCTCGCTGCCGATGGCCGTGGGATAGAACAGGATGTCGGCACCAAGCAGCATCATCGCGCGCGCGGTTTCGGGGAACCACTGGTCCCAGCAGATGCCCACGCCGATCAGCGTACCATCGACGGGCCAGACCTTGAAGCCGGTATTGCCGGGGCGGAAATACCACTTCTCCTCGTAACCCGGCCCGTCGGGAATATGGCTCTTGCGATAGTTGCCCAGCACGTCGCCGCGATCGTCGATCATCGCCAGGCTGTTGTAATAGTGCTGGCCGTCGCGTTCGAAATAGCTGCACGGGATATGGACGCGCTCCTCCCTCGCGACCGCGCGCATCGCTTCGACCGCCGGGTGCCGGATCAACGGGAACGCGCGGGAGAGATAGCGCTCATGCTCGTGGCGGCAGAAATAATAGCCCTGGAACAGCTCGGGCGGCAGCACGACGCGCGCACCCTCCCCGGCGGCGCGGCGCACCCAGTGGGCGGTGTGCGCGATGTCGCGGTCCATGTCGTCGGTGAAGGCGAGCTGCAGGCCCGCGACGGAGAGCTTGGTCATCGTGGGGCGCGATATAGGGCGGAGCGGGGGCCGATGCGACGGGTTGGCAGCCGCTTCGCGGAACCGAGAGGTGGACGCTTGCCCAGCCGTGGCCGCAGGGGTTGGGACGGGACGGACAACGCCACCGGCGCTGGGGCCACCTCTTTACGCGGCGAAGATCAGGCGGGTGGCGCTTTGGCCGGGGCCGGGGAGGCGGAGTTCGGCGCCGAGCTGGCGCGCAAGGCTGTCGAGGATCATGAGGCCGAGGCCCTGCGCGGCTGGCGGGCGGGCGTCGGGCGCGGCAGGCATGCCCGGGCCGTCGTCGGTGACAGTCAGCATCAGGCTGTCGGCCTCGCGCGTCAGGTCGATCGCGATGACGCCGCCCGCGCGGCCACCGAAGGCGTGCTTCAGGCTGTTGGTCATCAGCTCGGTGACGATCAGCGACAGCACCGTCAGCCGCTCCAGATCGAGCCGCGCGGAATCGGCGTGCACGCGGACCTCAACTCCGGCCGCCCCGGTCGCGTCCATCAGATCGGAGCAGAGCGCGCGGAGATAGTCGCCGACCGACTGCTCCAGCGCGTTGGGCAGGTACAGGCGGCGGTGGATCCGGCCCATCAGCTCGACGCGCCGGATCGCCTCGTCGAGCGTCGCGGGCGCGGTCTCGGGCGCCTCGATCACTCGCTTGCGCTGGGCGAGCAGCATCGCGGAGACGAAGGCTAGGTTGTTCGCAACGCGATGTTGCAGTTCGGAAAATAGCGTGCGCTGAGCTTCCGCCAGACTAGCTGCTCACGCGGACTCGGCCTGCAGGCGGTCGTGCGCTCGGTGCATTCGCTGGATGATCCAGATGCTGACGCCCGCGACCGCGGCATAGAGGCCGAGCGCAATCGCCGCGCCGGGCGTCAGCGTCCAGCTCTTGACCGGCGGCACGAACCAGTACCAGCTCGCAACGCCGCAAAGCACAGCCGACAGCACGCCCGGCCCGGCGCCTGCAATATAGCTGGTGACGATAACCGCAGGGATCATCGTAATGAACGGCAGGCTGCTGGGCAGCACGCTGTCCAGTCCCCAGCGCAGTTAGATTGCGGCCGCGGCGATCACGGTTGCGACGTTGTACGCCGCCCAAGGCTGATCGCGCAGCCGCCGCCGCGTTAGGGCAGGGGAACCTGCTGGGTGATGCAATGGAACGATCCCCCTCCCGTCAACACGGCGTCCGCGCGGACGCCCACGGTCCGGCGGCCGGGGAACAGCGTGCCGATCCTCTCCACCGCACCTTCGTCCCCGTCCGCTCCATAAAGTGGCACGACGACGGTGCCGTTCCCAAGCACGAAATTCATGTAGGAGGCAGCCACCGGTTCCCCGTCCCATTCGATCCGGCCGGGCGAGGGCAGGGGCGCGATGGTCAGCCCGAAGGCGCGCGCGCGGGCGTGGGCGTCGGCATAAGCGGCGGCGTTGGGGTCGTCGGCTCCGGCGGGTTCGGGCAGCGCCAGCACGCCCGGCGCAACGAAGCGCGCCAGGTTATCGACATGGCCGTCGGTGTGGTCGCCCGCGAGCCCCTCGCCCAGCCACAGCAGCCGATCGATGCCCAGGTCCTCGCGCAGCCGCTCTTCGATGTTGGTGCGGGTTAGGCCGGGGTTGCGGTTGAGGTTGAGGAGGCACTGCTCGGTGGTGACGGCGAGGCCCGTGCCGTCGACGTCGATCGCGCCGCCTTCCAGCACCCAGCCGTGCTCGCGGAAGGGTAGGCCGAGCGACGTGGCCATGAATCCGGCGACCTCCGCATCGCCATCGAGCACGTATTTCCCGCCCCAGCCGTTGAAGCGGAAGCCAGCAGCGCGCCGCTGACGCCCGTCCGACAGCACGATGCAGCCGGTATCGCGCAGCCAGATGTCGCCGAACGGCTGTTCCGTGACGGTGACGCCAGCCGTTCCACCGAGCGCGCGGCGTGCGTCGGCGGCGGCGTCGGCATTGGCGGCGAGCACCGTCACCGGCTCCCCCCCGGCGAGCGCGCGGACCATCGCGCCGACCGCCTCGCGCGCTGGCTCCAGGTCTTCGGCCCACAGTTCGGGATGGCTGGGCCACGCGGTCCACATCGCCTGATGGGGCGCCCATTCGGGGGGCTGGCGGAAGGTCATTCGGGCGTCTCCTCGGCCGCAAGGCCCGATCGCGCGCGCACCGACCCCGCCTCGATCCACGCCGATCCGTGCCACTGGCCGGGGCCGTTCGACAGGCCGGGCGGGCCGCCGCGGCGGAACAGCGTCTCGCGCTCCGCGCCCCGCCCGGCCTTCCTCAGCGCCTTCAGTTCCGCCGCGCTCGGTTCGGAAGTCACCGGCTGCCCGGCGCGGCTGAGATCGCGCGCGGCCCTGAACTCTGCCTGCGGCAGCCAGTTGGGCCAGCTGCGCGCGTTCGCCAGCCCGCGGATCAGCCTGTAATCGAGCGCCAGGTCCTCGCTCGCTCCCGACCAGTCCCAGTTCGGATCATATTCGTCCTTGGGGCTGTGGTAGCGCCTGGCGACATAGTCGGCCTGCTGCGCCCGCCCGAAGGCCGCGCCCTTGCCCCGCACCTCCACCCCGCCCTTGGGGTACAGCATCGGCACCCCCGCCTTCGCCAGCGCATAATGGTCCGACCGGTAGTAGAAGCCCTTCTCGGGACTCGGCTCAGGTTCGAGGCGGCGGCTCTGGCGCTGCACAAGCGGCGTGAACAACGCCTCCAGCTCGGACTTGCCCGCGCCCAGCACCACCACGTCCGTCGTGCGGCCGAGGAAGCTCAGCCCGTCGATGTTCACCCCGCCGACCGTCTGCGCAAGCGGCACCGCGGGGTGCGCGGCGTACCATTCAGAGCCGAGCAGGCCGCTTTCCTCTCCGGTGAACGCGACGAAGGTGATCGAGCGCGCCGTCGGCCCGCCCGCCTTCAGCGCCTTTGCCAGCGCGAGCATCCCCGCGACGCCGCTCGCATTATCGATCGCGCCGTTGCAGATGTCGTCACCGTCGGGCGCGGGCGGGCAGTGGCCCAGATGATCCCAGTGCGCGGTCACCAGCAGCGTCTCTCCGGGGCGATACTGGCCCGGCAGCTGGCCGACGACGTTGCGCGAGGTGAAGCTGCGGCTTTCGACGCTCGCGCTCGCGGACGCGGTCCACGACAGCACCGCCGGCCTGAAGCCTGGCTGCCCGGCGGCAGTCTCGGCCTTCGCCAGCCCACCGACCGGCTTCAGCAGGCGGTCCGCCGCCGCCGCGGTGATCCATCCCTCAAACGCCGGGCGCGATGCGCCGCCGTCGGACCGAGCGGGCGCGAGCCTGGGGCGGCCGAACGACGATCGCACCACGTCCCAGCCATAGGCGGCCGCATCCGGCGAGCTGTGGATGATGAGCGCAGCCGCCGCGCCGCGCCGCGCCGCCTCGTCGAGCTTCCAGTCCCAGCGCCCGTAGAGCGTCATCGCGCGCCCGTCGAAGCGGCCGCTAAGCCCCGCCTCGCGCCAGTCGGGATCGTTCACCAGGATAAGGACGGTCTTCCCGCGCACGTCGACGCCCGCATAGTCGTCCCACCCGCGCTCGGGCGCGTGGATGCCATAGCCGACGAACACCACCGGGCTGGCCGCAAGCGTCACTTCGGGCGCGGTGCGCTGCGTGAACAGCACGACGTCCGCGTCCTGCGCCAGCCGCACCGATCCGCCCGGCCCGCTGAAGCCAAGCGTGGGGGGCGCCGCAAAGCGCGTTTCGCTGACCGGCACGTCCTGGAACCAGCCGCGCCCGGACCCCGATCCGGGGTCGCCCGCTGGCTTGAGGCCGATCGCCTCCATCTGCCCGGCGATATAGTCGGTCGCCTGCGCCTCGCCGCGCGTGCCGGGAGCGCGCCCCTCCATCGCATCGGCCGAAAGCGCCCGCACCCAGCCCTTCATCGCTTCGACATCGATCACCACCGGCCCGCTGGCTGGCGGCGGCTCTTTCTTGCGCGCAGCCACGGGTTCGGCGGCGAGGAGCGTCGCAGCGGCGAGCAGCAGGGGAACGCGGATCATCGAACCGGTTCGTGCCGCGTCGGCCGGGCGGGAGCAAGCGCGTTCACGACGATCGCATCGCGGCGGCGCGGCGGGGGTTTCGCGGGTGCAGCAAAGCGCCTAGGTGGCGGGATGGCGGGGCGCGCGGGCACGGACGGGTTTCTTCTGGCGACACGGGTTCTGATTACGGGCGTTTCGGGCTTCGTCGGCGCTGCGGTGGCGCGCGCGTGCGCGGCGCGCGGCTGGGTGGTGCGCGGGCTGATCCGCGCCTCCAGCCAGCGCACGAACGTGGCGGATTTCCCCGGCGATCTGGCCGAGGGCGACATGCGCGACGCGGCCGCGGTCGAGCGCGCGCTGAGCGGCTGCGACGCGCTGCTGCATGTCGCGGCGGATTACCGGCTGTGGGCGCGCAACCCGCAATCGATCGTCGACAACAACCGGCTGGGCGCCGAGGCGGTGTGCGCGGCGGCGCTGCGTGCGGGCACGCAGCGGATCGTCTATACCTCCAGCGTCGCGACGATCGCACCGATGGCTGACGGTCGCCCCGCGGGGGAGGACCGGCCGCTGGCGCCCGAGCACGCGATCGGCGCCTACAAGCGCGGCAAGGTGATCGCCGAGCGGCTGGTGGAGCGATGCGTCGCCGAGCGCGGGCTGCCCGCGGTCATCGTCAACCCCTCGACCCCGATCGGCCCGCGCGACGTGAAGCCCACTCCGACGGGGCGGATCATCGTCGCGGCGGCGGCGGGGCGGATGCCGGCGTTCGTGGAAACCGGACTCAACCTCGTGCATGTCGACGACGTGGCCGAGGGCCACTGCCTGGCGCTGGAAAAGGGCGAGGTTGGGCGGCGCTATATCCTGGGCGGGACCGACGTGCCGTTGTCCGAATATCTGGCCGAGATCGCGCGGCAGGTGGGCCGCAAGCCTCCGACCGTGAAACTGCCAGTGGGGCCGCTGCGCCCGCTCGCCGCGGTCGCCGAGGCATGGGGAAAGCTGACGGGCCGCGAGCCGATGCTGACCGGCGACGCGCTCAAGATGGCGCGGCATCACATGTATTTCTCGTCCGAGCGCGCCGAGCGCGAGCTTGGCTATACGCACCGCGACTGGCGCGAGGGCGTGGCCGACGCGCTGAGCTGGTTCCGCGCTGAGGGCATGGTGAAATGAGGCCGTCGCCTGCCGCCATGACCCGGCCCGCGCGCGGGGGAGCTGGCCCGCAGGGCCGGCGGCGGCGGGTGCGCCCGTGACCGCGCCCGACATCCTCGCCAGCTGCGCGCGCGCGGCGCTGTTCGGCTGGGTGGTGCTGGCGGCGGCGAATGGCGGGTTCTGGCGCGCGCGTGAGACCGACGCCGAACCCGTCCCCGAACCCGCCCACTGGCCCGCTGTCACCGCCGTGGTCCCAGCGCGCGACGAGGCTGCGGTGATTGCGCAGTCGCTCAATTCCCTGCTCGCGCAGGATTATCCTGGTGCGTTTCGCGTGGTGCTGGTCGACGATCATTCGAGCGACGGCACCGGTGCGATCGCGCGCGGGCTGGGCTGCGGGCGGCTGAGCGTGATCGACGGCGCGCCGCTGGCGAGCGGGTGGACCGGCAAGCTGTGGGCGGTGCGGCAAGGGGTCGAGGCAGCGGGCGCGCCCGACTATCTGTGGCTGACCGATGCCGACATCGCGCACGCGCCCGATACGCTGCGCAGTCTGGTGGCGCGGTCGGAGGCCGAGCGGCTGGTGCTCAACAGCGCGATGGTGCGGCTGGCGACGGAGAGCTTCGCCGAGAAAGCCATCGTGCCGGCCTTTGTGTGGTTTTTCGCGATGCTCTACCCGTTTGCGCAGGTGAACGACCCCGATCACACGAAGGCGGCTGCGGCGGGCGGCTCGATGCTCGCGCGGCGCGATGCGTTCGAGGCAGCGGGCGGCATCGCGTCGATCCGCTCCGCGCTGATCGACGATTGCGCGCTGGGTGCGGTGATGAAGCGGCAGGGGCGCATCCGGTTGCAGCTGACCGATCGCTCGCGGTCGCTGCGCGCCTATGGCTGGCGCGAGCTGTTCCAGATGACCGCGCGCTCGGCTTACGCGCAGCTGAAGTTCAACCCGCTGCTGCTGCTGGGGACGGTGGCGGCGCTGGCGCTGCTGTTCTTTGCACCGCCGCTAGCCGTCGCAACGCTTCAAGGCGGGCCGCGGCTGGCAGGCGCGGCGGCGGCGGGGCTGATGGCGGGGCTCTACCAGCCGATGCTGACGCGCTACGGGCGCTCGCCACTGTGGGGCTTCGCGCTGCCGCTGATCGGGGCGTTCTATCTCGCGGCGACGCTGTGGAGCGCCGTGGAGCACCTGCGCGGGCGCGGCGGCATGTGGAAGGGCCGCGCGCAGGCCGTGGCGGGGGCGGGCGTGTGACCGATCTCAGCAGCGGCAAGGGCCACCGCGACGAGAATTTCCCCGTCGCCAGCCGTCTGATCGCCGCGAGACACCGCCCGGCGATCATGGCGTTCTACCGCTTCGCGCGCGCGGCCGACGACGTGTCGGATCACCCGTCCGCGCCTCCGCACGAGAAGCTGCGGCTGCTGAACGAGATGGCGGCGACGCTGAGCGGCGAGGCCGATGTCAGCGCCGAAGCTCGGGCATTGCGTCAGATGTGCGCGGCGGCCGGCGTCACGCCGCAGCACGGCCTCGATCTGTTGGAAGCGTTCCGGCGCGACGTGACCAAGCTGCGCTATGCCAACTGGGCCGAGCTCATGGACTATTGCCGCTACTCGGCGTCGCCTGTCGGCCGCTTCGTATGCGACGTGCACGGCGAATCCCGGGCGCTCTGGCCGGCGAACGACGCGCTGTGTTCGGCATTGCAGGTGATCAACCACCTGCAGGATTGCGCGAAGGACCGGCGCAATCTCGACCGCGTGTATCTGCCCGAGGACGAGCTGGCGGCCGCGGGCGCCTGTGTGGCCGATCTCGATGCGCCGCGCTCCAGCCCCGCGCTGCGGCGCGTGATCGTGGGGCTGGCCGACCGGTGCGAGGACCTGTTGGCCAAGGCCAAGCCGTTTGCGTGCGGCATCCGCGATCGCGGGCTGGCGCTGGAAGTGGCGGCGATCCAGGCGCTTGCCGAGGATCTTGCGCGCACGCTCCAGCGCCGCGACCCGCTGGCCGACACCGTCCACCACACGAAGTCGCAGGCGCTGCTGATCGCTGGCGCCGCCGCGCTGAGGCGGCTGATCGCATGAGCAGACTGGACGATCCGGCCAAACGCGGCAAGATTGCAAAATCCAGCTTTTACGCAGGTATGCGCGTGCTTCCGAAGGCGGAGCGCGAGGCGATGTTCGCGATTTACGCGTTCTGCCGCGATGTCGACGATATCGCCGACGATCAGTGCCACGCCGCCGCCGCGCGGGAGGCGGAGCTTGACGGCTGGGCGGCCGACGTGCGCGCGCTCTACGCGGGCGGGCCGCCGGGCCGCGCTGGCTATCTCGCCGACGCGGTCGCGCGCTTCCACCTCGCCGAGGCCGATTTCCACGCCGTCATCGACGGGATGCGCATGGACCTGGCCGCGGACATCGTGGCGCCCGACTGGACGACGCTCGACCTTTATTGCGACCGCGTGGCGAGCGCGGTTGGGCGGCTTTCGGTCAAGGTGTTCGGCATGGAGGACGAACCCGGCCGCGTGCTCGCGCACCATCTCGGCCGCGCGCTGCAGCTGACGAACATCCTGCGCGACATCGACGAGGACGCCGGGATCGGGCGGCTCTATCTGCCGCGCGAGGCGCTGGAGCGAGCGGGCGTGCGGCTCGACGGTGCTGCGCCGGGCCGCGCGGGCACGCTGGCGATCGCCGCCGATCCGGCGCTTGACCACGCCGCACGGCAGGTCGCCAGCACCGCGCGCGCGCATTTCGCCGAGGCTACGCGCGTGCTGCGCGCGCGGCCGCGCGGTCACCTGATCGCGCCGCGGCTGATGGAGATCGTCTATAGCGACATCCTCACCCGCATGGAGCGCCAGGGCTGGACCCCACCCCGCCGCCGCGTCGCCACCAACAAGAGCCGCCTGCTGCGCAAGCTGCTGCTGCTGAAGCTGGGGTTTTGACGCGTGGGCGCCGGGCGTGCAGCCTTCCCTGGCGCGCGGCGACAGCGGGCGCGTCCGCGGCGCATGGCGGCGGGGCTTCGCCGCGTTCCCCCGGTGTCACGCTGCCTGCGCGGCGCGCCGGCTCCCCCGGATGCGGGGGAGCGGTCTGGCGTCAACCGATGACCGTTCACATCGTCGGCGCAGGCCTCGCCGGGCTGTCCGCCGCAGTCCACCTCGCCGACGCGGGCCGGCGCGTGACGCTTTACGAGGCGGCGCCGCAGGCGGGCGGGCGCGCGCGGACCTATCATGACGCGACGCTTGGGCTGACGATCGACAACGGCAACCACCTCGTGCTCGCGGGCAACCGCGCGGTGATGGATTACGTGCGCCGCATCGGAGCCGCGGACCGGCTGCGCGGCCCCGCCGAGGCGCGCTATCCGTGGGTCGATCTCGCGACGGGCGAGCGCTGGACGCTGCGGCCCAATGCCGGGCGGCTGCCGTGGTGGATCATGGTGCCGTCGCGACGCGTCCCGGGGACGGGGTGGCGCGATTATCTCGCGCTCGATGCGCTGCGCCGCGCCAAACCGGGCCGCACGATCGGGCAGACCATTCCGACCACCGGTGCGCTGTGGCACCGGCTGCTGGAGCCGTTCCTCGTGTCGGCGCTCAACACCCCGCCGCGCGAGGCGTCCGCGCAGCTTGCGGGTGCGATCATCCGTGAGAGCCTCGCGCTTGGCGGAGCCGCGTCCGCACCGCGCATCGCGCAGCCGACCTTGTCGGCTGCGTTTGTCGACCCCGCGCTCGATCACCTGCGGCGGCGCGGTGCCGAGGTGCGGCTTGGCACGCGGCTGCGCGCGCTCTGCACCGGCGAGGGCCGCGTCACTGCACTGGCGTTCGGCGACGGCGAGGCGCCGGTCGGCGCCAGGGATCGCGTGATAATCGCGACCCCGGCGTGGGTTACAGCCGAGCTGATCGCCGGTGTGCAGGTGCCGACCGAGCACCACGCCATCGTCAACGCGCATTTCGCCTGGGCGCCACCGCCGGGCACCGAGCCGATCACCGGCTGCGTCGGCGGCATGACCGAATGGGTGTTCGCGCATCCTGACCGGCTTTCGGTGACGATCAGCGCAGCCGACCAGCTTTCCAATCGGCCACGCGACGAGCTGGCGATGAAGCTGTGGATCGAGGTGCAGCGCGCAATCGGTGTTGCAGACGTGCCACTTCCGCTGCACCGCATCATCGTGGAGAAGCGGGCCACCTTCGCCGCCACGCCCGAGCAGGATGTGCTCCGCCCAAGTCCGCACACGATCTTCGAAAATCTTCTGCTTGCGGGTGACTGGACGCAGACTGAACTCCCCGCAACGATCGAAGGGGCAATCCGTTCCGGTGTTGCTGCGGCCGGGCTGGCGTTGCAGCGCGGAAACGCCTAAGCCTGCCCGCGATTATGCTTGCGACCCCCGCATCACGGCCGCTCGCGCCTGCCGACCCCCATCTGGACGACACCGTTACCCGTGCAGCCGACGCGCTCCGCCGGCTGCAGCAGGAGGACGGCCACTGGGTGTTCGAGCTTGAGGCCGACGCGACCATCCCATCCGAATATATCCTGCTGCGCCATTGGCTTGGCGAGGCACGCGATCCAGCGCTGGAAGCTGCGATCGGCCGCTATCTGCGCCGCATCCAGTCGCCCGCCCATGATGGCTGGCCGCTCTATCACGACGGCGCGTTCGACGTCTCGGCGACGGTCAAGGCCTATTACGCGCTGAAGCTCATCGGGGACGACGTTGACGCGCCGCACATGGCGCGCGCGCGCGCTGCGGTGCTGAAGGCGGGCGGTGCGCAGAGCGCCAATGTCTTCACGCGCATCCAGCTGGCGCTGATGGGCGCGGGGCCGTGGCATACCATCCCCGAAATGCCCGTGGAGATGGCGCTGCTGCCGCGCTGGTTCCCGGTGCATCTCCTGAAGATGAGCTATTGGGCGCGCACGGTGCTGGTGCCGCTGCTGGTGCTGATGACGCTGCGCCCCGGCCCGCAGGCGGGGCCGGTGCCGACAGTGCCCGAGCTTTACGCGCCCGGCTGCGGCAAGCCTCCGCGGCCGGTGGGCAAAAAGCCGTTCTTCCGCTGGTTTTTCGGCGGGCTGGACGTGGCGCTGAAGGCCGCGCGCCCGCTGTGGCCCAGCGAGCGGCGCAAGCGCGCGATCCAGTGGTGCGTCGATTTCGTGACCGAACGCCTGAACGGCGAGGACGGGCTGGGCGCGATCTACCCGGCGATGGCGAACAGCGTGATGATGTATGCCGTGCTCGGCATGCGCGACACGCCGGAGTTCGCGACCGCGCGCGAGAGCCTTGAGAAGCTCATCGTCCGGCGCCCGGACGGCGAGATCTACGTGCAGCCGTGCGTATCGCCGATCTGGGACACCGCGCTTGCAGCGCACGCGATGCTGGAGGCGGGACGGCCGCAGGACGAGGAGGCGGCGCTGCGCGGGCTCGACTGGCTGATCCCGCTGCAGGTGACCGATCTGCGCGGCGACTGGGCCGAGGTGAAGCCCGACGTGACGCCGGGCGGCTGGGCGTTCCAATATGCGAACGCGCATTATCCGGATACCGACGATACCGCGGTGGTGGCGATGGCGCTCGACCGCGCGGCGCTGAAGGGTGGGCGCGACTGGGACGAGGCGCTGGCGAAGGCGCGCGCGTGGATCGAGGGGATGCAGTCGCGCGGCGGCGGCTGGGGCGCGTTCGACGCCGACAACACGCACTATCATCTGAACGAGATCCCGTTTGCCGATCACGGCGCACTGCTCGATCCGCCGACGGTCGACGTGTCGGCGCGCTGCGTGGGCATGCTCGCGCAGATGGGCGACCGGCCCGATTCGGCGCGCGTCAAGGACGCCGTCGGCTATCTGCTCGCCGAGCAGGAGAAGGACGGCAGCTGGTTCGGCCGCTGGGGCGTCAACTACATCTACGGCACCTGGTCGGCGCTGTGCGGGCTGAACGGCGCGGGCGTCGCGCCCGAGCACCCGGCGATGCGCAAGGCGGTGGCGTGGCTTCAGGCCATCCAGAACGCGGACGGCGGCTGGGGCGAGGGCTGCGACAGCTATAAACTGGACTACAAGGGCTACGAGCCCGCTCCATCGACTGCATCGCAGACCGCGTGGGCGCTGCTGGGCCTGATGGCCGCGGGCGAGGTCGACAGCCTCGCGGTCGCGCGCGGCATCGCGTGGCTGCAGGCGCACCAGCAAGCCGACGGCCTGTGGGGCCAGGAACACTATACCGGCGGCGGGTTCCCCCGCGTGTTCTACCTGCGCTACCACGGCTACCCGGCCTATTTCCCGCTGTGGGCGGTGGCACGCTACCGCAACCTGAAGCGCGCGAACGACAAGCGGGTGGGGTGGGGGATTTAGGATCACGCCGGGCGCTTTGCGGGCGCTGATCCCCGGCGACCCCGGAAGACCGTCGGCACCGGACGTCCGCGGTTCGGCACCACCGGAGGCTGGCCGTCCGGCCACGCCGACACGTCGACGAGGGCTGGATTAAGCGGCCGACACACCCCCCGCGTGCTGCGGTGGACTTGCCAGCCTCCCCGCCGTCTCGCGGATCAGCGCGATCATGTTCGGGACGCCCTGCGTGCGGTTGCTGCTGAGGTGCTTTGACAGCTCGAACGGGCCGAGCTCGGCGGGGAAATCCGTCGCCAGCACGTCGGCAGGCGTCTTGCCCTCGGCCAGCAGCAGGATGAGCGCGACGATGCCCTTGGTGATGTGCGCGTCGCTGTCGGCCAGGAAGTGCAGCCGCCCCTCGCGCTCG
>Ga0326763_1000539_pt1 | contig 13180 bp, 10 predicted proteins | sample NORPS_P_FD_207671 | JGI IMG/M metagenome (GOLD analysis project Ga0326763, IMG submission 207671) | Hot spring water microbial communities from Norris Geyser Basin, Yellowstone National Park, WY, United States - NOR.PS_P | ecosystem: Environmental > Aquatic > Thermal springs > Unclassified...
GACGTCGAACGAGACGTCGCCATGCTCCAGGTCCCGCCCCGCGACCAGCCCGCCCAGCCGCAAATTCTGCAACTGGCCCTGCGATTCGATCGTCACCTGTTCAAAGGTGAGGTGGTGCACGAGTGGGAGCTTTACGGACAGGCTGGCAGAGAACTGCCCCGCCGAATCGGTGATCGGAACGGGGTGCGCGCTCAGCAGCTTCAGCCGGGGCTCGCGCAGCACCTTGATGAGATCCGGCACGCGCCCGTGGAGCTTGGTCGTGATCGCCAGGTCCTGATCCTTGTGCGACAGCCCGGTGAACCGGAGCACGCCGTCCCGGAGCGCGATCGGGCCCTGACTGGCCCGCGGAATGTCGATCACCAGCTCGTCCGGGCCCAGGACCTTCAGGATGGCTTGCGCGTTTTCGATCGGCGGCACCGTCCGCAGCCAGTGGATGACGACCTCATCGGCCAGCATCGTCCCACCCGCGGCAAGCACGTTCGCCTTGGCCGGGTCGGCGAGCGGGATGGCGACCGTCGCCGTGATCGCGGCGTCATGCGCCTCGCCAGCCGTGACGTTCTCCGTGAGCCACGGCCGCACGTGGCCACCCCAGGTCGCCGGCCAGAGGCTGGGCAGGTCGGCGAACGACGCGTGGTCCAGGCCGATCGTCGCGTGGGCCTCGTACTGCGCGTCCTGCCGCGTGGCGTCGACCGTGATGCGGGCAGTGCTCTCCCGCTGGCCATCGGCGACGACCACGGCGTCAATCGGGTCGATGGTCCATGTCCGGGGCCACATCGAGTTCTCGTCCCACCCGGCCTTCCCCGCGATCGCGAGGCGGGCGAAGTGGACGGGGCTGCTGTTCGGAACCGCCAAGGTCCCCGGGCCGGCTGAGATCGTCAGGGTTCCGCGCACCGGGCGCAGCGCGCTGGTCAGGTCGACGCTGGCTTGCGCGGTGACGGTCGTGTCGAGGCCGATGCTTGCGAGCGCCGGGTCGAGCCGGGTGAGCAGCGCGGCCTCGAGGTCATGCGTGCCCAACGGGGCCAGCGTCGTTTCGACATGTGTCGTCCCATCGGCCAGCACGGTGGCCGACATGGCGAGCGAAACCGAAGCGCCGCCCGCCGAGATCTTGCCGTTTGCCGCGCCGGTGATGCCGCCGCCGTCGCGGCGTCGCAGCACGAGATCGGTGATCACGCCCTCGATGGAGCGGTGGGACGCCTCGTCTTCCAGCGTCACCGTCGCATGCTCGAGCACCACGAGCTCGAGGTCGCGCAGGGTGGGATCGGACTGCGCGCTCCCGCCGGGCCGCCGCAGCTCGGCGAGAATGTTGCCGGCCCCACCATCACCGCCGCCGGAGCCGACCACGGCGAAATGGATGGCCCCCTCCGCGTCCCGCGTTGCCCGCAGCCGCACCTGATCGAGCACGATGCTGCGCGGGGCGATGGTCGCCGAGAGCAGCGGCCCGGGCGCGAGCGAGACATCGGCCTGGCCGATGCTCGCAGCCGGTCCACCGCCGCCGCGGTCAGGCGCCTGCAGGTCGTGGAGCCGGATTTCGAGCCCGCTATGCGCCCCGCTGTTGAAGCCGCTCCAGGCGAGCGTCACGCGCCCGACTTGCCATTTCGGTCCCCCCCCCTTCGGCATCAGCAGGGTCTCGGCCTTGCGGGCCAGCCAGGTCACGTCGAGAGGCCCCTGCGCCAATCGCCAGGCCAGGCCGGTGGCTGCGAGCGCGAGCAGGACACAGACCACCAGCACGAGCCCGAGCAACAGCCGCAGCGCCTTGGCCGGCCACCGCAGGATGTGCCAGGCCGTCGTCCAGCCGCCGCTCGCTGGTTGACGGGTCTCCTCTACAGCGGACACGCTGCCGCCCGATGACCCACTTCCCGTGCTGGCCTGCTCCAGCCGACAAAGACGCGGCCGCCCGCCTGCTCGAGCGTTTCGCCGAGCGCGGCCCGGCCGAAGCCGCCCTGGCCGGCAGCGAGACCGGGCGCCCCATGCTCGAGGCGCTGGGCGGCGGCAGCCCCTATCTCTCCGACCTGCTGATCCGCGAGCACGGTACCGCCCTCGCCTGCTGGCAGGAAGGGCCCGGCCACGCGCTCCGTCTGGTTCAGGCCGACCTCGAGGCGCTCGACACAGCCGCACCGCAAGCCACGGTCGCCGCCAGCCTGCGCGCCGCGAAACGACGCATCGCGCTCCTCTGCGCCATTGCCGACATCGGCGGCGCATGGACGCTGGCCCGCGTGACGGAAACGCTGTCCTGGCTGGCCGAAACCGCGTTGCGAAAGGCGATCGATCACCTGCTGCTCGCCACTGCAGCGGCCGGAAAGCTCGCGCTGCCCAACCCGGCGGCGCCCGGGCAGGGAAGCGGCCTGATCGTGCTCGGCATGGGCAAGCTCGGCGCGGGCGAGCTGAACTATTCCAGCGATATCGACCTCATTCTCTTCTACGATCCCTCCGCGCAACCGGACCGGGACGCCCTCGCCGCCACGTTCACCCGCATCGCCCGTACTCTGGTTACCATTCTGGAGGCCCGCGACGCGAACGGCTACGTTTTCCGCACCGATTTGCGCCTCCGCCCCGACCCGGCCGCCACGCCGCCCGTCGTCGCCCTGCCCGCCGCGCTCGCCTACTACGAAAGCATGGGCCAAAACTGGGAACGGGCTGCCATGATCAAGGCGCGCCCGATCGCCGGCGACATTGCCCTGGGCCTCGATTTCCTGCGTCAGATCCGCCCGTTCGTCTGGCGACGCCTGCTCGATTTTGCGGCCATCGCCGATCTCTATGCGATGAAGCAGCGCATCAACCACCACAAGGGCCTCGACGGTCCGCAGGCGATCGCCGGGCTCGACGTGAAACTCGGTCGCGGCGGGATCCGCGAGGTCGAGTTCGTCGCCCAGACCCTGCTGCTCGTCTGGGGCGGACGCGATCCCAGCTTGCGGGACCCGACGACGGTCGGCGCTCTCCGGCAGCTGTTCCGCGCCGGCAAGCTGGGGCGCCGGGCGGCGGCCGAGTTGATCGTGGCCTACCGCGCGCTGCGGGCCGTCGAGCATCGTCTGCAAATGGTGTCGGACCGACAGACGCACGCGATCCCCACTAAACCCGACGAGATAGAACGCTTCAGCATCTTCTTGGGTTTCCCGGACGCCTCCGCGTTCAGCGTGTGGCTGGAGAGGCACATGGACCGCGTGCGCCAGCGCTACGCCGAAGTCTTCGAAGCCGTCCCCGAGCCGCCGCCGGGCACGACCCTGCTCGATCTGAGCGGCACGGACGATCCGCCCGCCACCGTCGCGGCCCTGCACGCGCTCCAATTCAAGAACACGCCGGGCGTCATCGCGACGCTCCGCTCCTGGCGGACCGGACGCCTGCGGGCGTTGCGGTCGGCGCGCTCGCGCGAACTGATCGACCTTGTGTTGCCGACCCTGCTGGCCGCCCTGGCGGAACAGACGGATCCCGACGCCGCTTTCATGCGCTTCGACCAGATGCTGCAGCGGCTGCCGGCCGGCGTGCAGATCCTCTCGATGCTGCAACGCAATCCGGCGCTCGTCCGGCGGGTTGCGGCCGTGCTTGGCGCGGCACCCTCCCTCTCGGAGCATCTCGCGACCGTGCCGATGGCGCTCGAAGGACTGCTCGCGCCCGAAATCGTCGAGCCCGAACCGGCGCGCCTGCTGCACGCACGCCTGGCCGACGCCCGCTCGCTCGAGGACGTCATCGCGATCACCCGCAGCCTCGTCCGCGCCGAGGAATTCCGCCTCTGCGTCGGCCAGATGGAGGGGAGGCTGGACGTCGACGCCGCGGGTCTGGCCCGCACCGCGCTCGCCGACGCCGCGCTGGCCGCGCTACTTCAAGCCGTCCTGCGCAACCATGGGGAGCGTTACGGCCGCGTCCCGGGCGGCGCCGTCGCGGTCGTTGCGCTCGGCAAGGCCGGCAGCCGCGAGATGATGGCCGGGTCCGACCTCGACCTCATGCTGATCTACGGACACGCCCCGGGCGCGACCGAGAGCGAGGCGCCGAGCGGCGCCCGCGTCCTGCCGGTGAGCACCTGGTTCATCCGGGCCGCCCACGCCTTCGTAGCCGCGCTGACTGCACCCGGGGCCGACGGGCCTCTCTACGCCGCCGACATGCGCCTCCGCCCCTCCGGCAGCAAAGGCCCGGTGGCGGTCTCGCTCGCGGCGTTCCGGCGCTACCATGCCGAGAATGCCTGGACGTGGGAGCGGATGGCGCTCACCCGGGCCCGGGTGGTCGCCTGCGACTGCCCGACCGGCGACATGACGGGCACGGTCGAGGCTGCCATCGCCGCCGCCCTCGCCCATGCGCAACCGGCGGACATGACCCGGTCCGACGCGGCACAAATGCGCGGCCGCCTCCTCCGCGAGCATCCGCCGACCGGCCCCTGGGACGTAAAGCTCCGCCCCGGCGGCATCATCGACGTCGAGTTCATCGCGCAGACGCTGCTGCTCGTCACCGGCGTGCCTCCCGGGCTGCAGCGAACGGCCGATGCGCTGGCCCATCTCGCCGCGATCGGCGCCATTCCCCCCGGCGACGCCGCCTCCCTCATCGAGGCCGACCGGCTGTGGCGCACTGTTCAAAGCATGCTGCGCATTCTCGTCGGCCGCACCACCACCGAACTTCCGTCCACGGGGACCGCTCCTCTGCTCCAAGCGACTGGCGCTCTTGACCTCTCGGCCCTGCACGCCACGATGGACGAGACGGCCGCCGTGGTGAGCCGCGCGTTCCAAACCCTCGTGGGAGACCTCGATTGACCGTTGCCGAAGCCGAACCGGCTCCCGACTTCACCTTGCCCGCCACCGGCGGCCGCACCGTGAGCCTGGCCGCCATGAAGGGCAAACCCTTCGTGCTCTACTTCTACCCGAAGGCCGATACGCCCGGCTGCACCAAGGAGGCCGAGGCGTTCCAGGACGCTCTGCCCACGCTCGAGGGCATCGGCCTCGACGTGATCGGTGTCTCCAAAGACCCGATGAAGGCGCTCGAGAAATTTGCCGAGAAATACAAGCTGACGTTTCCGCTCGCCTCCGACCCGGAGGGCACGACCGTCGAGGCATACGGCGCCTGGGTCGAGAAATCGATGTATGGCAAGAACTACATGGGCATCGACCGCAGCACGGTGCTGGTGGCGGCCGACGGCACGATCGCCAAGATCTGGCGCAAGGTGAAGGTGCCCGGCCACGCGGCCGACGTCATGAATGCGGCAAAAACCCTGCTGTGAGGCGCGAGTCGGTCACATCTGGCTGGCGACACCGTAGGCCATGACTAGCCCCAGCGGGACCAGGCTCAACGCCGCGAGCTTGGTCTCGCGCCATGTCTGCCGGGCCAGCACCGCCCAGAACAGGACGATCGCGAGCGCAAAGATCGCCTCGGCGAGCCGGAATGAACTCTCGGACAGCATGATCTGAAACGCGATGCAGCAAAGGGCGAGCGCATCCACCAACCGCGCGCTCCCTCGTTCGCGGCATCGCCAATGCACGAAGCCCAGCACGCCGAGCAGCGCGGCCCAGGCGAAATCCTGGTACAAGAAGCTCCAGTCGCCCGGATCGAGGTAGCGGTCGATCCCGAAGGCGAACACGACCAGTTCGTTGATGCCGGCGCCCGCGGCGAACAGCACGACCCAGAACACCGCCGAGTTGCCCAGCGCGCCCTGCGCGCGCCGCCGCAGCCAAAGCGCCGCCATGACCAGTAGCCCGGCCACCAACACCTGGCCGCTCGGCCCCAACCCGAACGTCACGTCGGCTTCGGCCAGGACCACCTTGTTCGGATCGATATGCGTGCCGAAGCGATACCATAGCCACTCCGCCGCGAGCGTAAGCACCGCCGCGCAGGCGCCCGCCATCAGCAGCCCGGGCATGGACCGGTCCCGCCCCGCCGGCATCGCGCGCCAGATCATGAGCCACAGGAACACGCCCACGAACAGAAGCGGCAGCGACACGTCGGCTTTCGTCTGCAGGATGAAGTGGATCAGCGCCAGGACGGTGAGCCCGTATACGAGCCTATGCAGCCGCTTCCACCGCGGCCCCATCCGCAGGACGGCCTTGTCCGTCGAGGTCACCGTCAGCACCGTGAGCCCGACCAGGGCGACGAACCCGATCGTCAGGTAGAAGCGCTGCACGATCTCGCTGACGACGGTCAGCATCCGCCAGTTCTCGTCAGCGCAGTAGAGCGTCAGGTGCAAGGCCGCGTAGGCCCAGGCGGCGTTTCCGATCATGCGCCGCAGGACGACGATGCTGGGAAGATTGAACACGGCCTTGGCCGGGGTGATCATGAGCGACAGGACGAGCCAGCTGACAGCCCAGTAACCAGTCGAATGGATTGCTGCATTGATCGGCCGGGCGCCCATCATGTGCAGCGACAGGCGGATCGCGAGCCAGGCAGCCGGCAACAGCAGCAGCGCCAGCACGACGGCGCGCGTCCGGTCGAAGCGGCCTTTCTTGTCGGTCCAAGGCGCCCATTGCACCCAAGCCGGAACCGGTGCCGCCAGCCTCCCCATGCGCGCCGCTGCCCCCCTACCGCTTGGCCGGCGCGACAGTTCGTCCGTAGCCCGCCGGCGGCGTGAAAATGGCCGGGTCGAGCCGCCCATAGGCGACCTTGGCGGCCGCCACTAATATTTGGTCGCCCTCTCGGGCGCGCAACATCACCCCGTCATCGGTGAAGCAGGCGGCGACCGCATGTCCTGCGCTGTCCTCGGTGTCCCATTCGGTGCATTGGAGGCCAGCCACGGTTGCGGTGCCGAGCCGGCGAAAGGGCGCGCTTTCGGCCGGGACCGCGGTGGCGCGGGCCGGATCGTAGGGCATCTGGATCACGCCGCGCTCCGCGTCACTGACCATGTCCATGGTATGGGCGTCGCGGTTGACGATCACGTAGAGCCCGGGCGACGGCGTATCGATCCGAATCTCCGCCGCTCCCGCCGTGATCCGTGTCCGCTGCTGAACCGGCTGGCCACCGACCGTCGCCACGTAGACGACGTCGACGTCGCGCGTGGGCCGGGTCACGGGGCGCTGGTCGGCGAAAGCGGGCACGCTCAGCAGAACCAGGGCGGCCACGAGGGCCCTCATCGAAACTGGCTGAGGTTCGGCATCGTCAGCTGCATATACCCGGCGGGAACCTCGAAGCTGCTTGCCGGCAACGGCCCGGGGGTCACCGAAAGCGCGACGAAGCTGCCCTGCTTGCCGTCCACGTCGCCCGATCCCCGCAGCGCCACCCCATCCCGGGTCAGGCAGACGACCCCGTGCCCGCGCCGGGCCGCGACGTCGTACTCGGTGCATCGCAGGCCGGCGATCACGGCCGAGCCGCGCCGCGTCAGCCGTGCATCGGCGAGCGTGATCGGCTCCACGTCCTTCGGCCGCATCGGCAGCTTGATCACGCCGTGCAGCCCCGGCTCGATCAGCTCCGCCTGCGGGACCGCGAGGTCGACCAGCAGCACCTGTCCGCGCCCCTGCGGCTCCACCCGCAGGCGCCGCCCCGCCGCGTCCCATAGCAGCTTGGTCGTTTCCGGAAGCCCGCCCGGCACCGCGTTCCGCGCAGCGCCGTCGAGCCGATACACCACGCTGACGTCCCGCACCGGCAGGGTCGGGGGGCTCGGTTGCGCGAGCGCCGGCAAGGCGGCCAGCGTCGCGAGCAACGATCCAAGCAGGGCGCGCATCACCCCTGCTCCAGCACCGCGTCGAGCAGGGTAGGGCGATACAACGCCTTGACCTCGGCCTCGAACTGCTCCGCTTCTGGCTCAGGCAGCCACCGCGCCTGCACCTGGACCGCCGCGGCCAACATCGCCTTGTAGGTATCGCGCGGCACCTCGATCGCGCCGAACTGCGCCAGGTGACTCGTCACGAACTGCGTGTCGAGCAGCACGTAACCGCCCATCCGCATCCGCGCCACAAGATGCACCAGCGCCACTTTCGAGGCGTCCCGCGCGACGCTGAACATGCTCTCGCCAAAAAATACGCCCCCGAGCGAGACGCCGTAGAGCCCGCCCACGAGCCGCGTATCCTGCCAGCATTCGATCGAATGGGCGTGGCCCTGGTGGTGCAGATCAAGGAACAGGCGTTCGATGTCCGGGCTGATCCAGGTGTCCTCCCGGCCCGGCGCAGAGGCAGCGCATCCGGCGATCACCGCCGAGAAGGCGCGGTTCGAGGTCACGCGGAACTCCCCCGACAGCACGGTCCGCCGCAGCCGCTTGGGCATGTGGAACGTGTCGAGCGGCAGGATGCCTCGCTGTTCCGGGTCGAGCCAATAGAGCCGCGACCCCCGCCGCGTCTCGGCCATCGGGAACAGACCGACCCGGTAAGCCCGCAGCGTCAGCTCCGGCGTGACCTCGATGGTTCGGCGCGACATGGCAGCATGTTGCGGGTCCCGGCGCCGGAAGCCAACCTCAATTATGTGTCAGCGCCGACGAAACGCTCCAGCCAGTGGATTGTATAGTCTCCCGCGCGGAACTCGGGCGCCTCCATGATGCGCCGGTGCAACGGGATGGTGGTCTTGATGCCCTGGATCGCGAACTCCATCAGGCTGCGCCGCATCCGCGCGATCGCCTCCTCTCGAGTCGGCGCATGCACGATGAGCTTGGCGACCATGCTGTCGTAATAGGGCGGCACGACATAGCCGGCATAGAGCGCACTATCGACCCGGACCCCCAGCCCGCCCGGCGGCTGGTAGAGATCGACCTTCCCGGGCGTCGGCATGAACGTCACCGGGTCCTCCGCCGTGACCCGGCACTCGATCGCGTGGCCGCTGAACGACACGTCCTCCTGCCCGTAGCCGAGCTCCTCGCCCGCGGCGATCCGGATCTGCTCGCGCACCAGGTCCACGTTGCAGACCATCTCGGTCACGGGGTGCTCGACCTGCAGCCGCGTGTTCATCTCGATGAAGGCGAACTGACCGTCCTGATACAGGAACTCGAGCGTTCCCGCGTTGCGGTAGCCGAGCTGGCGCAAGCCGGCGGTCACCACCGCCCCGATCGCATCCCGCGCCGGCCCGTCGAGCGCTGGCGACCCGGCTTCCTCAACCAGTTTCTGATGGCGGCGCTGCAAGCTGCAATCCCGCTCGCCGAAATGCACGACGCTGCCGTGATTGTCGGCCAGAACCTGCAATTCGATGTGGCGCGGCCGGTCCAGATACTTCTCGAGGTAAACCGCGTCGTCCCCGAACGCCGTGCGCGCTTCCGTGCGGGCGACCGTCCAGGCCTCCTCGATCTCGGCCGGGGCGTGCGCGACCTTCATGCCTCGCCCGCCGCCGCCGGCCGCCGCCTTGATCAATACCGGGTAGCCGATCTGCTCGGCGATGCGCCGCGCCTCGGCCAGCGACCCGATCGCGCCATCCGATCCGGCGACCAGCGGCACGCCAATCGACGCCATCGCCGCCTTGGCCGCGATCTTGTCGCCCATCATGCGCATGTGCGTGGGCGAGGGCCCGATGAAAGTGATGCCATGCGCTTCGACCATCTCGGCGAACCGCGCGTTTTCCGACAGGAAGCCGTAGCCCGGGTGGATCGCATCCGCTCCGGTCACCGCCGCGGCCGACAAGATGGCCGGGATGTGCAGGTAGCTGTCCCGGGCTGCCGGCGGCCCGATGCAGACGCTCTCATCGGCGAGCCGCACGTGCATGGCGTTGCTGTCAGCCGTCGAATGCACCGCCACTGTCGGTATCCCGATCTCGCGGCAGGCGCGTTGGATCCGCAGCGCGATCTCGCCGCGGTTGGCGATGAGGATCTTGCCGAACACTACTCGATGACCAGCAGCGGCTGCCCGTATTCCACCGGCTGACCGCTCGTCACCAGGATCTTGCCGACGGTGCCGGCCTTGCCGGCCTTGATCTGGTTGAAGGTCTTCATCGCCTCGATCAGCATGACGGTCTGTCCCGCGGTCACGGTTTGCCCGGGCACCACGAAGGGCGGGCTGCCCGGGTCGGGCGAGAGGAACGCGACGCCGACCATGGGGCTGGTGATGGCGCCGGCCGGCGCCACGTCCTCGGGTGCGGCAACCGGCTCGGGCGCTGCGGCCACGGCAGCCGGCGCCACGCGCACCGCAACCGGCTCGGTGGCTGGGACGGCCGCGCGCACGACCCGGATGCGCCGGTCGGCTTCGACGATCTCGATCTCGGTCAGCCCAGCGTCGCGCAGAATGTTGGCGAGGCTACGGATGGCCTCTGGATCGAACTGGATCGAGCTCATGCTCAAATCTCTACGCTGCCCGCGCCCCTATGTCACCGCTGGGCGCGATGAGCTATGGACCCTTCCAAACGGCATCGACCTCACCGGGGGAAACATGGATTTCGACCTCTCCGACGAACAGCGCCTCTTGAAGGACAGCGTCGACCGTTTCATCACCGACCGTTATGGCTTCGAGGCCCGCCGGGCGAACCGCGCCGAACGCGGTGGCTGGAGCCGCGCCGCCTGGGCCCAGATAGCCGAACTCGGCCTGCTCGGACTGCCCTTCTCGGAAGAGGATGGCGGCTTCGGCGGCGGCCCGACAGAGACCGCCATCGTCATGGAGGCGTTCGGCCGCGGCCTGGTCGTCGAGCCCTACGTCGCCACCGCCATCATCGGCGCCGCGTTGCTGCGCCACTGCGCCACCCCCGAACAGCGGGCGCGGCTCGTGCCAGAGATCGCCGCCGGCGAGCGGGTTCTCGCCTACGCCCAGGTCGAGCGCCAATCCCGCTGGAGCTTGAACGACGTCAAGACCCGCGCCGTCCGCAGCGGCGACGGCTGGACGCTGACGGGCAGCAAGTCGCTCGTGCTGCACGGCGACACCGCCGACACGCTGCTCGTGACGGCCCGCGTCGCTGGCGAAGAGCGGGAGCGGCATGGCATCGGGCTGTTCCTCGTGGACGACGCCGAGGCAAGGGGCGTCACGCGGCGCGGCTACCCGACCCAGGACGGGCTTCGCGCGGCCGAGATCGAGTTCGACAACGTGGCGGCGGAGCCCCTGGGCGATCCGGCCGAAGCCCTGCCGGGACTCGAATGGGCGCAGGACGAGATTTTGGCCGCGCTGTCGGCCGAAGCGGTCGGCGTGATGCAAGCCATGCTGGACATGACCGCCGACTATCTCAAAACGCGGAAACAGTTCGGAAAAGCGATCGGCGACAATCAAGCATTGCAGCATCGCACGGTGGACATGTATGTGAGCCTCGAACAAGCCCGCTCCATGTCTCTTTTCGCCACAATGATGGCGTCTGATGAGACTGCCCTTGAGCGGCAGCGGGCGATGCATGCGGCAAAAGTCCAGATCGGACGCAGCGGCCGCCATATCGGCCAGGAAGCCGTGCAGATGCACGGCGGGATCGGCGTGACGATGGAGTACGCAGTGGGACACTTCTTCAAGCGTATGACGATGATCGAGCGTGGCTTCGGCGATACCGACACGCACCTGGCTGCACTGGCGCGGCTTGGCGGGCTCATCCCCGCTTGATGGGCCGCTCTTGGGCGCTGCTGGCCGCGCTGCTGGCACCGTGGCCGGCCTTGGCCGGAGCGGTCGATGCCGCGCCGAGCCCGTTCGCCGAATGCGAAGCGGCAATCGCCGCGGCCGCCAAGCTGCCCGGCCATGCGCCCGACAAGCTCCTCCCGTCGATCGCGCGGGTTGAGAGCGGCCGGCTCGATCCCGCCACCGGCCGGGTGCGCGCCTGGCCGTGGACCATCAACGTGGAGGGGGCGGGCTATTTCTTTGAGACCAAGTCCGCCGTCATCGCCGCGGTGCAGGCACTGCAGGCCAACGGTAAGCGGAGCATCGACGTCGGTTGCATGCAGGTGAACCTGCTTCACCACCCCAAAGCGTTCGCCACGCTCGACGAAGCCTTCGACCCCGGCGCCAACGCGCGCTACGCCGTGCGCTTCCTCTCGGCCCTCTACCTGCAAACGCGGGACTGGCCGCTTGCGACGGCCATGTATCACTCGAGCACGCCGGAGTTCGGCGAAGAGTATCAGCGCCTCGTCTTCGGCCGCGTCATCACCCCCATGGGCGCCTCCTCCGGCAGCAGGCCGGCGGGCGACCCGTTCGCGGCGTGGACCGCCACGGCCCGCCAGTTCGGCGCCATGCCGCCCGCGAGCCTGCATTTCGGCGCCTTCTCCCTCAACAAGCCTGAGCCGGCTCGCTTCGGCGGCATCGCGATGTTCGGGTTCGGCAACCCGGTGCCTTTCGGCGCGCCGGCGGCAGCGAAACACAGATGAGCCTCGGGTCGCTACTCGGCAGCATCCCGCAAGGGGCGCCCGGCGATCTCGGGCAGCAACGGCACCAATAGCCCCATGTCCCGTTCGGCAAGGCAGTAGAGGAACTCGTCGGACGCGGCCGATGTCTCCGTCGAGACCAGGCCGTCGCTGTCGAGGGCAACGGGGGTTAGCCCCAGATCCTCGTAGACCTTCGCCAGCGCCGGCCCGGCGCGGTAGACGGCCGGGTCGCGATGCTCCTGTAGCGCGAGGTCGCGCAGGTTCCAGATTGCCGAGACCCGGTCCGACTCGGCCCCCGCCGGGTCGCCCAGGCCGAGCAGCACCCGGCCGACCCGGCGAAACGGCACCGCCGCCCGTTCGTTCTCGCCGAACACGACGCCATCCGCATTGGCCGGCGGATCGATACCGAGAGCGGCATAGCGCAGCCGCCCCTCGCCTTTCCATTCGAGCCATCGCACGCGGACCGGCCTGATCAGCCGCCACAGCGCAGCCAGCGCCAACAGGACGACGAGCGCCAGCGTCACCCGCGAGCCGTTAGAGAAGTCCGGTGACATCACAAGGTCAAACAGGCTGTTCTCGGACAGACCCCGGACCCGGGGCTCCAGCAGGGCCAGATTGAGCGCGCAGACCGCGAGCACCAGTAGCGGCACCAGCGTCGCGGGTTGCAGGGGCGTGGCGATCAGGCGGGCATGGCGGTAATACGCCTCGCGGAAAGGCGCGATCATGATCGCCGTGAGCAGAAGCGCGGCCGGCACCCAGGTCGCAGCGCCTTGCGCCGTCGTGTAGGCGGCGCCGATCACCAGCAGGATGATGGTCATCAACCAGGCGAAGGTCACGCGCCGGGTCAAGCCGATGGCCAGCACCATCAACGCGGCCCCGATCAGCGAGGGGATGAACTGCCCCGCATGCGCGGCCACCTCGGCGAAGTCGGCGTCGAACCAGGGGAATTGCGGCCGGTCATCCAGGACGCCGATCCCGAGCAGCATGGCGCCGCACAACGCGACTAGTCCGGTGGACGTCACCACCGCGAAGCTCCGTTCGCTG
>Ga0326763_1000542_pt1 | contig 13138 bp, 13 predicted proteins | sample NORPS_P_FD_207671 | JGI IMG/M metagenome (GOLD analysis project Ga0326763, IMG submission 207671) | Hot spring water microbial communities from Norris Geyser Basin, Yellowstone National Park, WY, United States - NOR.PS_P | ecosystem: Environmental > Aquatic > Thermal springs > Unclassified...
AAATGGTTCAATGCCACCAAGGGGTATGGCTTCATCATGCCGAAGGATGGCGGCAAGGATGTTTTTGTGCACATCACGGCAGTTCAGGCTGCCGGGCTCAAGGGCCTCAATGACGGACAGAACGTGAGCTATGACGTCGTCATGGAACGCGGAAAGGCCGCCGCCTCAAACCTCAAGTTGGCCTGACCAGAGCGACACTGGTTGCCTTCGTCGAAGGCAGCTTCGTCAAGCTTGTGACTGATGTATCTCGGGGCGGCGTCTCACGCCGCCTCGGCTAATTTCCGCCCCCGCTACCGCGCCTTCTCTGCCGGAGGGTTCGGGTCCCAGAAGCCTGATTTCGTCGACCCGAAGGCGGGCGCTGGTTCCGTGGCCTTGTCGGGCGCCGCCGCAGGGTGAGCCACCGTCCGCACCTGGATGGAGGGCGGCGCCTTTGTCAGGCTGATCATCGCCTGTACGCCCCCCAGCGAGATTGCGGCCATCACCAGGAATGCGAGGACATAGCGGATGATCCCCATGCCGAGCTTGCGCGGCGGGATCGGGCGCGGCGGCGGCGGTGGCGGCATCGGACGCGTAGGCCCTCGCCGGACCGTGGCACGCGGCGGCTGCCATGCCCGGCAGGCTTCGTCGTAGGCGGCGCGGCGATCGGGGTCGCTCAGCGTATCGTACGCGTGTTTCAGGGTGATGAACGCATGGGCGTTACCCGACTGCGCATCGGGATGCAGCTCCTTTGCGCGGCGGCGATACGCGCTCCGAATCGCCTCGTCGGAGGCGTCCGGAGCGACCCCGATGACCGCATACAGGCGTTGGACGTCGGTGCTCATCACCCCCGCTGTATCACAGACAGGGGCCCGATCCGACCGCTGGGTGGATTAATTCGCGCCGTTCTGCCGGGCGTTGGTTGACGCCTCCGTGCAAGGGGTGACAGTCGGGGCGCAGCGGATTTTCCCAGGGAGGCGCACGATGCGAGGGTTGTTCGATCTGACTGGGCGCACGGCGCTGGTCACCGGGTCCTCGCGCGGGCTCGGCCGTTCGATGGCGGAGGGCTTGGCGGCGGCTGGCGCGGCGGTGGTGCTCAACGGCGTCGACCTGGCACGGCTCGAGGCGGCCGCTGCAGCTTTCCGCCAATCCGGCGCCACCGTGCACGAAGCGGCTTTCGACGTATCCGACGAGGGAGCGGTGACGGCGGCGTTCGAGCGGTTCGACCGCGATGGCATCGCGGTCGACATCCTCGTCAACAACGCCGGCATCCAGTTCCGCCGCCCGATGCTCGAGCTTGAGATGGACGATTTCCGCAGGGTGCTGGATACCAACCTGACTAGCGCCTTCATGATCGGGCGGGAGGCGGCGCGGCGCATGGTGGCCCGCAAATCCGGCAAGATCATCAATATCGGCTCGCTGATGAGCCAGTTCGCCCGGCCGACGGTCGCGCCCTACACGGTGGCCAAGGGAGGCATCAAGCTGCTGACCCAGATGATGGCCGCCGAATGGGCCGAGCATGGGGTTCAGGCGAACGCGATCGGGCCGGGCTACATGAGCACGGACATGAACCAGGCCCTGATGGACGACCCGAAATTCGACGCTTGGGTGAAGGGGCGCACGCCGTCGCGCCGATGGGGGCGGCCAGACGAGTTGGTCGGAACCTGCGTGTTCCTCGCGTCATCAGCGGCGGACTACGTCAATGGCCAGATCATCTATGTTGATGGCGGCATGTCGGCGGTGCTGTGATGCGGGCCGTCATCATCCACGGGGCGCGCGACCTGCGCATCGTTGAAGCGGAGCTGCCGCCGCTGGGCCCCGGCGACGTCCATGTCCGCATCCGCAACGGTGGGATCTGCGGTTCCGACCTGCACTACTACCAAGACGGCGGTTTCGGCGCGATCCGGATCCGAGAGCCCCTGATCCCCGGCCACGAGATCGCCGGCGAGGTCGCGGCGATCGGGTCCGAAGTCACGCACGTGGCGGTGGGCGACAGGGTGGCGGTCAACCCGAGCAACCCCTGCGGGCATTGCGAATATTGTCTCGAGGGTAAGCCGCGGCATTGCCTCGACATGCGCTTCTTCGGCAGTGCGATGCGGTTTCCCCATGTGCAGGGCGGGTTCCGCGAAGTGCTGGCCTGCACGGAGGCGCAGGCAGTGAAGCTGCCGCCGGGCTTGAGCCTGGCGCATGCCGCGTTCGCGGAACCCCTTTCGGTGTGCCTGCATGCGGCGACCCAAGCCGGTCCGCTGCTGGGCCAGCGCGTCCTCGTAACTGGTGCGGGGCCGATCGGGGCGCTGTCGATCCTGGTCGCGCGGCAGGCCGGCGCCCGGGAGATCGTGGCGACCGACCTCGCGGACGCGCCCCTGGCCATCGCCAGGCGCATCGGCGCAGACGGGGTCGTCAACGTCCGCAGCGACGCCGCAGGCCTGGAGCGTTTCGCGGCCGGGAAGGGCTATTTCGACGTGGTGTTCGAAGCCTCCGGCAGTGCGGCCGCGCTGAGTGCCGCGATCGGCGTCGCGCGACCCGGCGCGGTCGTCGTCCAAGTCGGGCTCGGCGGCGACATGGTGCTGCCGATCAACACGATCGTCGCGAAGGAGATCGAGCTCCGTGGGACATTCCGCTTCGACCGCGAGTTCGAGTGGGCAGTGGGCTTCCTGGCCAGCGGCGCGATCGACGTCGCGCCGCTGCTGACAGAGATCGTCCCGCTGGATGAGGCGGTGCGCGCATTCGAACTCGCCGGCGACCGCTCCAAAGCGATGAAGGTGCAGGTCGCTCTGTAAGGCTAGCGTTCGAAGCGGACTAGCTTGCCCGAGGGCTCCCCGAGCACCTCGTCGTCCTGCATCACGACCCGGCCGCGGATGATGGTCGCCTGCGGCCAGCCCGTCACGGTCGTGCCGTCGAATGGTGTCCAGCCGCACGGGGACACGATCCAGTCGTTCTCGATGCGGCGGCGGCGGCCCATGTCGACCAGCGTGAGGTCGGCATCATACCCCGCGGCCAACCGGCCCTTCGCGAGCACGCCATAGACTCGAGCCGGGCCGGCGGACATGAGGTCGACCAAGCGGCCCAGGCTGAGCCGGCCGGCGTTCACGTGGTCCAGCATCAACGGCACCAGGGTCTGCACGCCGGTCAGCCCGGCCGCCGTGTCGGGCCAGGGACGCTCCTTGGCGGCTCGGGGATGCGGCGCATGGTCGGAGCCGATGGTGTCGGCGGTGCCGTCCGCCACGGCGCGCCACGCCGCCTCATAATGGCGGCGGTCGCGGATGGGCGGGTTCATCACCCCGTAGCCGCCGAGCCGGTCGTAGACATCGGGCGCCCACTGCGTCAGATGATTGACCAGCAGCTCGGCGGTGGCGAGGTCGCGGTAGTCCTTCAGATAGTCGAGCTCTTCCGCCGTCGAGACGTGCAGGATGTGGATGGGCCGCCCGGTCTTTCGCGCCAGCGCCACCAGGCGTCGGGTGCCCAGGAAGGCACATTCGACATCGCGCCAAACGGCGTGGTCGCTGAACGGATCGCCGCGCTTGAACATCGGCTTGCGCTCCTGCAGCCGGTATTCATCCTCGCTGTGGAACGAGACGCGGCGGTGGCCCGAACGCATCACGGCCTCGAGCGACGGATCGTCCTCGATCATCAGGTCGCCCGTCGACGACCCGGCGAACACCTTCGTGCCGCACACCCCCCGCTCCAGCTCGAGCGCGGCCAAATCGGGCGTGTTCGCGCGGGTGGCGCCGATATAGAAGCCCATGTCGCACCACGCGACCCGCTCGATGTAGTCCTGCTTCCAATGCGCCTGCTCGGCGCCGGTGATCGACGGCGCGGTGTTCGGCATGTCGAAAACCGCGGTCAGGCCGCCGAGCACGGCTGCCCTCGTCCCTGTCGGGATGCTCTCAACGGCCGGGTCGCCGGGGTCGCGGAGGTGGACGTGCGGGTCGATCAACCCGGGAAGCACGTGCAGCCCGGCCGCCTCGACGACCCGGTCCGCGCCCGCACTCCCGAGCGCGCCGATGGCCCGGATGCGGCCGCCGCTGACGCCGACATCCGCCGCAGCCTCACCCCAGGGGAGGACGCATGTGCCGCCACGGATCAGCAACTCGTATTGTTCGGCCACCGCGCCCTCCCGATAATCGCGGCGTTGGTGCCGTAGCGCACTCCGATACGCAACCCAGGCCTTGACCCGGGCAGCGCGGGGCATCACATCGGGTCAATCTGGACCGGTCAGGTCCGCTTAGGCGCCTTGAGCATGCTGAGATTGTCCAAATTGGCGGATTACGCCGTCGTCGTTCTCGCCCGCCTCTCCTGCGGCGATTGCGTGCAGACATCGCCCGGCATCGCGGCCGCGACCGGCTTGCCGGAACCGACGGTGGCCAAGGTGCTGAAGGGCCTGGCGACGAGCGGCCTGGTCACGAGCCAACGCGGCGCGCGCGGCGGCTACCGCCTCTCCCGGGCGTTGAACGCCATTCTGGTGTCCGACGTGGTTGCGGCGATCGACGGTCCGGTGCATTTGACCGCCTGTGTGCAAGGCTCGCCGTCAAGCTGCGAAGCCGAGCATATTTGTAGCTGCCGAGGCGGTTGGGATCGCGTGAACGAGGTCGTCATGCAGGCGCTCGGCACCATCTCTATCGCCGACATCGCACCCATCCGGGCGTTGCCCGATCATCTTGCTCCGGCTCTTCCCGAGCCGGGCATTCCAGCCGAGTAGGTTCCCATGCCCGCAGTCGCTGAAACGCTCGATACCGTCCAATCGATCACGCAATCCGGCTATAAGTGGGGTTTCGAGACGAATATCGACATGGAGATCGCGCCGAAGGGCCTGTCTCCAGACACGATCCGCATGATCTCGGAAAAGAAGGGCGAGCCGAGCTGGATGCTCGACTGGCGGCTGAAGGCCTACGAGAACTGGCTGACAATGGAGGAGCCCAACTGGGCCAAGGTCGGCTACCCAAAGATCGATTATCAGGACATCCATTATTATGCCGCGCCGAAGCGGCCCGCCCCGAAGAGCTTGGACGACGTCGATCCCGAACTCCTGGCGATGTATGAGAAGCTCGGGATCCCGCTGAAGGAGCGGGCGATCCTGGCGGGGGTTCAGGCGGAGGCGGAGGATGATGACCGGCTCAGCCCGCCATCCGGCTCCAACATCGCGGTCGACGCCGTGTTCGACAGCGTCTCCGTGGCCACGACGTTCCGCGAGCAGCTGTCCAAGGCCGGCGTGATCTTCTGCCCGATCAGCGACGCGATCCGCGAGCATCCGGAGCTCGTCCGCAAGTATATCGGCTCGGTCATTCCCGCCGGCGACAACTATTTCAGTGCGCTCAACTCCGCCGTGTTCACCGATGGCAGCTTCGTGTACATCCCCAAGGGCGTCCGCTGCCCGATGGAGCTGTCGACCTACTTCCGAATCAATGCCCGCAACACCGGCCAGTTCGAGAGGACGCTGATCATCGCCGAAGAGGGCGCCTATGTCAGCTATCTCGAGGGCTGCACCGCGCCGCAGCGGGACGAGAACCAGCTGCACGCCGCCGTAGTCGAGCTGGTGGCGTTCGACGACGCGCAGATCAAGTACAGCACCGTGCAGAACTGGTATCCGGGCGACAGCGAGGGCCGCGGCGGGATCTACAACTTCGTCACCAAGCGCGGCGCCTGCCGTGGCAAGCGGAGCAAGATCAGCTGGACCCAGGTCGAGACCGGGTCGGCGATCACGTGGAAGTATCCGAGCTGCATCCTGCAGGGCGACGACAGCGTGGGCGAGTTCTACTCGGTCGCGGTGACGAACAACCGACAGCAGGCCGATACCGGCACCAAGATGATCCATATCGGCAAGAACACGCGGAGCACGATCGTCTCCAAGGGGATCAGCGCCGGCCGTTCGGACAATACCTATCGCGGTCTCGTCCGGATCATGCCGAAGGCGACCGGCGCGCGGAACTTCACCCAGTGCGACTCGCTGCTGATTGGTGATCAGTGTGGAGCGCACACCGTGCCCTACATCGAGAGCCGCAACCCGAGTGCGACGATCGAGCATGAGGCGACCACGTCGAAGATCGCCGACGATCAACTGTTCTACTGCCGCAGCCGCGGGCTGTCCGAGGAGGATGCGGTCGGTCTGCTGGTCAACGGCTTCTGCAAGGATGTCTTGAAGGAGCTGCCCATGGAATTTGCGGTCGAGGCGCAGAAGCTGCTCGCCGTGTCGTTGGAAGGGTCTGTTGGCTGATGCTGCGTATTCACGCGTTGTGCGCCTCCGTCGAGGAGAAGCCGATCCTGCGCGGTATCGACCTCGAGCTGCCGGCCGGTCAGGTCCACGCAATCATGGGGCCGAACGGGTCGGGCAAGAGCACGCTCGGCTATGTCTTGGCCGGCAATGACGGCTACGCGGTGACGGGCGGCGAGGTCACGTTCGATGGCCAGAACCTGCTGGAGATGGAGCCGGAGGAGCGCGCCGCGGCCGGGCTGTTCCTGGCGTTCCAGGCGCCGCTCGAGTTGCCGGGGGTCAACAACGCCAACTTCCTGCGCACGGCGCTCAACGCGGTGCGGCGGGCGCGGGGCGAGGACGAGTTGGACGCGCCGTCCTTCCTCCGGCTAGCGCGGTCGGAAAGCAAGCGGCTGCAGTTCCCGGACGACATGCTGAAGCGCAACGTCAACGTCGGCTTCTCCGGCGGCGAGAAGAAGCGCAACGAAGTGCTGCAGATGGCAATCCTGCGGCCCAAGCTCGCCGTGCTCGACGAGACCGATAGCGGCCTCGACATCGATGCGCTCCGGGTCGTGGCCGATGGCGTCAACGCGCTGCGCCGGCCCGAATTTTCGGCGCTCGTGATCACCCATCACCAGCGGCTGCTGGACCATCTCGTGCCGGACCGGGTGCATGTGCTGAGCAAGGGCCGGATCGTGCGCAGCGGCGGCCCGGAGCTGGCCCGCGAGCTCGAGGCGAACGGCTACAGCCAGGTGGTGGCGGACGCGGCATGAACAGCGAAGTGCGCGGGGGCGCCGACGCGTTCCTGGCCCGGTTCGAAGGCCTGCGCGACCGGTTGCCGGGCGATGCCGCGGTGCGCGCGGCGGCAGCGGCGGCTTTCAAGCAGACCGGGCTGCCGACGGTGCGCGACGAGGCCTGGCGCTATACGTCGCTGCGGGGGCTCGCCGCGATCAGTTTCGAGGAGCCCCTGACGGCAGTCGACAGCGCGCCGAACCTGGCGCCGACACTCGATGCGCCTCGGATCGTGATGGTCGATGGACGGTATCAGCCGGCGCTGTCGACCGTGCCGGAGGCGATCACGCTCTCGACGTTCGCCGACGAGCCGGTGTTTGGACGTGCGCCCGACTCCAAGATGCCGATGGTCGCGCTGAACACGATGATGGCCGATGACGGGATCCGCCTGCGCGTGGCCGAGGGTGTCGATGCTGGGACCGTCGTCATGCTGTCGATCGGGCTGGACAACCATCGCCCGGTCGCCTTCCACCCCCGCCACCGCGTGGAACTCGAGCCCGGCGCGCGCCTGACCATCGTCGAGGTCGCGCGCGGCGAGGGGACCTATCTGCACAACGCCGTGCAGGAGATCGTCGTGGGCCGAGGCGCCACCCTGGCGCACGTGCGGCTGCAAGAGGAATCGATCGACGCGTTCCACATGCAGACCGGGTTCGCCGAGGTCGCGGAGTCCGGCACCTACGATGCGTTCGTGCTGACTCTGGGCAGCAAGCTGGCGCGGACCGAGATCCATGCCCGGCTGACCGGGCCGAACGCGGCGGTTCACCTGAACGGGGCGCAGCTGCTGGGCGGCGATCAGCATGGCGACATCACCACCGTGGTCGCCCACGACGCGCCGAACTGCGCGTCGCGGCAGACTATCAAAAACGTGCTGTCCGACCGGTCGCGCGGCGTGTTCCAGGGACGGATCGAGGTGGCCCGGGTCGCGCAAAAGACGGACGGCTACCAGATGAACCAGGCGCTGCTGCTCAGCCCCCACGCCGAGATCGACTGCAAGCCGCAGCTCGAGATCTACGCGGACGACGTGAAGTGCAGCCACGGGGCGACAGTGGGCGAGCTGAACGCGGACCAGCTGTTCTACCTGCGGGCGCGAGGCATCCCGGAAGAGCAGGCGCGCTCGATCTTGGTGCGGGCGTTCCTCGCGGAGGCGCTGGACCCGATCGCCCACGAGGGTGCGCGGGAGATGCTGGAGCGGGCGGTCGAGGCCTGGTGGGCAAAGCGGGACACGCCGACATCGTCCCCGAGGAAGGAATCATGAACTCCATCACGCGCCCCGCTTTCGACATCGAGCGGATTCGCGCCGACTTCCCGATCCTCGGGCAGAGCGTCTATGGCAAGCCGCTGATCTTCCTCGACAGCGCGGCCTCGGCGCAGAAGCCGCGCCAGGTGATCGATGCCCTCGTCGAGACCATGGAGACGCAATACGCCAACGTCCATCGCGGTTTGCACTGGATGAGCGAGCGCACCACCGAGGCGTATGAAGGCGTCCGCGGCAAAGTCGCCCAATTGCTGAACGCGCCGGATCCGCGGGAAATCGTTTTCGCCAAGAACTCCACAGAGCTGATCAATCTCGTGGCCCATAGCTACGGGCGTGGCGTGATGAAGCCCGGGCAGGCCGTCGTGATCTCCGAGATGGAGCATCACGCCAACCTGGTGCCGTGGCAGATGCTGCGGGATTCGCATGGCATCGAGCTCCGGGTGGCGCCGATCACCGATGGCGGCGAACTCGACATGGCGGCGTTCGAGCTGCTGCTCGAGGACGGCAAGGTCGGCCTCGTGGCAATGACGCATATGAGCAACGTGCTCGGCACGGTGACCCCGGCGGCGCGGATCGCAGCCCTCGCGCATGCCCACGGCGCGCGGGTCCTGTTCGACGGCAGCCAGGCGGTGGTGCATCGCGCGGTCGACGTGCAGGCGCTGGACGCCGATTTCTACGTGTTCACCGGACACAAGCTGTACGGCCCGACCGGCATCGGCGCGATGTATGCCAAGCGCGAGCTGCTCGAGCGCATGCCCCCCTTCATGGGCGGCGGCGACATGATCGGCAGCGTGAGCTTCGCGCACAGCAGCTGGGCGGAGATTCCACACAAGTTCGAGGCCGGTACGCCGCCCATCATCGAGGCGATCGGCCTGGGCGTAGCGATCGACTACGTGCAGTCCATCGGCTACGAAGCCATCGCGGGGCACGAGGCCGAACTGGTGGAGCACACGCTCCGGCGGCTGGCGGAAATCCCGAGCGTGCAGGTGCTGGGTCACGCGCAGGACCGCGGCGGCGTGTTCAGCTTCAAGATGGCCAACGCGCACGCCCACGATATTGCCACGCTGCTCGACCGAGGCGGCATTGCGGTGCGGGCCGGCAACCACTGCGCGGAGCCGCTGATGCACCGGCTCGGCATGGACAGCACGGCCCGGGCCAGCGTCGGCATCTACACAACCACCGACGAGATCGACGTGTTTGCCAACGCGCTCATCCGCGTGGGCGAGTTCTTTGCCTGATGTTCGACCCTTCGACCCTCGCCGATGTGCGCGCCCTCTACAGCGATGCGATCCGGCAGCACGGGCGGCATCCCGGCCATGCCGGGCGGCTCGCCGAGGCGGATGGCGTCGCCAAGGGTGACAACCCGATGTGCGGGGACCGGGTACAGGTCTTTATCCGCCGCGCCGGAAGCACCATTTCAGAGGCGTCGTTCGAGGCTCGCGGCTGCGAGATCAGCCTGGCCAGTGCCGATCTGATGTGCGAGGCGGTGGCCGGTCAGCCGATCGACCGGGTGCGCGACTTGGCGGGGGAAGTCGAGGCAATGGCCCGGACCGGGCGCTGCGACGCCTGTGACGACGCGATGACCCGGCTGCAGCCGCTGGCTGCGGTGCATGAATTTCCGTCGCGGGTGAAATGTGTGACGCTGCCGTGGCGTGCGCTGATTGCCGCGGTGGACGGCTTGGAGGAGGCGACCAGTGAGTGACGGGGTAGTCGAGAGCTGGGTCCCGGACGGGGTTCCCGCCGAAAAGCCGAGTGAGGACGCCATCATTGGCGCGATCGCGACGGTTTACGATCCGGAGATTCCGGTCAACATCTATGAACTGGGGCTGATCTACGCTGTCGATATCGACGATGCGAACGCGGTCAAGGTCGAGATGACGCTGACAGCGCCGGGCTGTCCGAGCGCGCAGGAACTGCCCATCATGGTGCGCGACGCGATCATGGCCGTCCCGCACGTTTCCGCGTGCACGGTCGACACGGTTTGGGATCCGCCATGGGATCCGAGCCGGATGACCGAAGATGCCCGTCTCAGCCTCAATATGTTCTAGGGACAACACGATGTCCGAAGCGACCACCACCACCCGCAAGCCCCGCACACTCCCGCCGCTGATGCAACTGACGGACGCCGCGGCCGAGCGGCTTCGCTCGCTGTATGAGAACGGCCGCCAGGGCATGCTGCTGCGGATCAGCGTCAACACGAAGGGCTGTTCCGGCCTCTCCTACACGATGGATTGGGTGCCGGGCCCGGGTCCCGGCGATGAGGTCGTCACCAGCCAGGGCCTGACCGTTCTGGTCGACCGCAAGGCGAGCCTGTTCCTGATCGGCACGCAGATGGACTATGAGGTCAAGGCGTTGACGAGCGGCTTCACGTTCATCAACCCGAACGAAAAGGGCCGCTGCGGCTGCGGCGAAAGCTTCCACGTCTAACAACCCCGTCGCCGAGCTAAGAGGCTCGTTTGAGCTCGCAAAGGCGGATCGGCTCGGGGCTGAGGTTGCTCACGACCGGCCGGCAGGCGGAGCGGGATAGGCCGTAGCGCGCCAGGGTGGCGTCGGCCCGGGCGCCCTGCGTGGCGGGGGAGTCGAGGCCGAAGAGCGGCCCGGTATGGCTGGCGATGGCGCGCTCCACGTCCGGCTGCATAGGGTTGCTCGAGTCGAGCGACATGAAGAAGTCGTTGGTGCCGATGAAGCGGATGCGGGGGTCGGCGAAGGCGGCGAAATAGCCGAGCGGCTCGTTGTCGAGCAACAGAACCATGCTGTTCGGTGGCAGTCTGCCGAGGTCGACGGCGAACGGCGCCGTGTTACCGGGAGCCGTGCGGTTCACTTGCGGGTAAACGGTCAGATATGCGCAGCAGCCGAGCAGCGCTGCGGAGCCGGCGAGCAGCAGGCCTGGTTGCCGAAAACGGCGGGCGAGCGGGAAGGCGGCCATCGCCAGCATGGCGCCGACCAGCAACTCGAGCACGCTCAGATAACGGATGATCGAGAACTCGAACCGCCAGAGTACGAAGCCGAGCACGAACCAAGCCGGGAGCACGAGCCAGGGCCAAGGTCGCCATCGCGGCGCGGACCACCCGAGGCGCACGAGGCAGAAGGCGGCCGCTATCATCGCCAGCGAGAACCGAGGATCCCGCAGGCGCGACTCACTCGTTGCCCAGGAGAGGCGCAGCGCCCACACCCATGGTGCCTGCAACGCCTGCAACCAAGTCCGCGGCAGGAAAGTCGGATCCACGAACGATTCAGGCACGGCCTTCGGCGAGCGGAAGATCTGGTTCATCATGGGAAAGAACGGATTGCCGTAAAGCGTCCACTCATGCGCCCACCAGTAGCCCGTCAGCGCCAAGGCACCGGCGGCAAGGCCACACCCGAACAGGACAGGGCGGCTCACCAAGTCTAAAGCCCGGCGACGGGGGATCAGCAGCAAAACGCAGAGGAACGCGACCGACGCGAAGCTCAGCGTCAACTTGAGCCCGCAGGCAGCGCCGACCAGCAGTCCGGCCACGAACAGCCGGCCTGCTGATGGCAGCCGGTCGAGCTCTGGTTGGATCAGGATTGCCCACGCCGCCAATACCAGCGCGCCGGGCAGGATCTCGCTGCTGCTCGTCGCGATCGTGCTGAGCGCGGCAACGCCGGTTGCCGCGAGTGCCGTCATCAGACCGAGCGCGGCGGCCTCGACCCCGTTCTGCGGTCGCACCAGGCGCCAGGATAGAAGCCAGGCGAGGCAGGCGGCGAACGCCTGCGGCACGGCCAGCACGGCATTCAGCAGGAGCGTCGATGGGATGGAGCGCGCCAGACTGTAGTAGAGCAGGTCCAGCGTTGGCGGCAGGAACGTTTGCATGTGCGCCGGCGCGATGTCGGTCCCGACTGGTTTATGGAGCAGCGCAAAGGGGTTGTAGAGGTGGTAATTGCGTAGGTCCCACGTCGCGTCGCCGCCTGCACAAGCCGCCACTGTTTCCATTCCCAGCGCCAGTAGGACGGCGATGACCCAGAACCAACGGTCGAGCGCCGCTTGCGACGCGGTTTCGGGCACCCAAGACCGCGGGAGCATGGTTCTGTTCATCGTGCGACCATTGTAGCCGGCGACTCTTAACGGGCCGTATCTTCGCCGGCTTCGGAAAGCACGTAGGTGTAGAAACGGACGCCACCGCCGGGCTGCGCTTCGCGGTAGACGCCTTGGATCTCTGTGCTCAGGCCCGGAAACGCATTCTCGAGCGCCTCGAATGCCAGCATGTAGTCGATCATCGGCGACGAGTTGCGGCCGATCCGCTCACCGGGAACGATGAGCGCGATTCCCGGCGGATAGACGAGCATCAGCGTGGCCGCGACCCGGCCGCGGATCTCGCTGATGGGCAGGTAATCCACCTTGTTGCGCGTCAGCAACTGCGACGCTTCCTGCGGCGTGATGACCAGCTCGGGTAGGTAGTCCGCCTCGAATTGCTGCCGCTGCAGCCGGCTAATATCCTGGTCGCGATAGAAGCGGTGCATCTGGCCGCAGAGATCGCGCAAGCCGACACCGTGGTAGCGGCTCGGCCGCTTGCGCACGAAATTGGGCACGACTTCCTGCAGCGGCGCGTTCTCGTCGTGCAGACGCTTGAACGTCACCAGCCAGCTCAGCAGCGTGCCGGCTTTGCTGCTTTCCACCCCCGGCGTCAGCAGGAACAGAATGCTGTGGAGGTCGTTCTTCTCCGGCACGATCCGGTTCTCGCGCAGGTATTCCGCGAGCAGGACGGCGGGCACACCGTGTTCCTGATACTGGCCCGTGACACGGTCGAAGCCCGGCATCAGCAATGTGAGCTTGTTCGGGTCGGTCATCGCGTAGCCGGGCGCGACCCGGGTGAAGCCGTGCCAGTTGCGGTCCGGGGCAAGCGCCCAATAGTCCGGATTTGTGACGAGGTCGTCGGTCGGCACGTCTTCCCACGGGATCTCGCGTGCGG
>Ga0326763_1000552_pt1 | contig 13024 bp, 9 predicted proteins | sample NORPS_P_FD_207671 | JGI IMG/M metagenome (GOLD analysis project Ga0326763, IMG submission 207671) | Hot spring water microbial communities from Norris Geyser Basin, Yellowstone National Park, WY, United States - NOR.PS_P | ecosystem: Environmental > Aquatic > Thermal springs > Unclassified...
GACGAGTTCCACGCCAAACCGGTGACGTTCGACGAACTCCTGCGGCAGATCGACGAGATGCTGCTCCGGGCGGAGGAGGATGGGGGCTAAGCCCTCATCCGTGGAGCGGCCACACCCAGAGGATCATCGGCAGGCCGACGAGGATCACGATAAGCGATAGGGGGGCACCGAGGCGGGGGTAGTCCGCGAAGCGGTAACCGCCGGGCCCCATCACCAGCGTGTTGCACTGATGACCGAGCGGGGACAGGAAATCGCAACCCGCACCGAGCGCCACGGCCATCAGGAATGGATCGACGCTGAACTCCAGCTTCGTCGCGACGCTGGCCGCTATCGGCCCCATGATGAGCACGGTCGGCGCGTTGTGCAGGAACGGCGTCACGATCAGCGTGACGACCAGGATGAAGCCCAGCGCCCACGGGCCGGGCAGTCCCTGGACGACCGACAACACCAGATTGGCCAGCAGCGCGGTGCCGCCGGTGTCGTGCAACGCGTGGGTGACCGGGATCAGCGCGCCCAGCAGGATCAGCACGTGCCATTCGACGGTCTCGTAGGCCTCGTGCATCGTCATGGTGCGCATCAGCAGCATGACGACCGCGGCCAGAAAGAAGGCGACGCCGACCGTCAGCACATGCGCGGCCACGAGGCCCATCGCGGCCACCAGAACCAGGGCCGGCCACAGGCTGCGCTCGTTGCGGCCCAGGGTGATGCTGCGATGGGCCAAGGGGAGGATGTGCAGTGCGCCCAGCGTGTCGGCCATCTGCGGCGAGGCACTGCGGAGCACGATCACGTCGCCGGCACGGAGGCGAACGGTGGCCAGGCGCTGACCGATCCGCTGCCCGCTGCGGCTGACCGCCATCACGCTGATCTCGTGGCGTTGCTCGAACTGTGCCTGCGCGAGCGTGCGGCCGACCAAGCTCGACTCCGCCGTGACCACGCCCTCGACGATCTGCGCCTCGCCGCTCGCGGCCCCGGCAAGTTGGACATCGGCTCGCGCCACGAGGCGATCCAAATCGGAGGGCTCGCCGCGCAAAAGCAGCAAGTCGTTCTCGCGCACCAAGCTGTCGGCCCGAGGTGGCAGACGGCGGAACCGCTCGCGGATCACCATCGCGACCTGAACGTCGCCCTCGGCCATGGCTTCGACCTCGGCAATCGTGCGGCCGACCACGGCCGATTTCGCGGGGACGTTGGCCTCGGCGGTGTAGTCCTCCAAGTTGAACGCCGCTTCGAGCCCGGAGGCGCCCCGCCGGCCCCGGGGCAGCAACCCCCACGCGAAGCTCACGAACACCAGCCCGGCCAGCGCGACCGTCAACCCGACCGGCGTGAAATCGAACAGGCCGAACGGCTTGCCGATCGTGTCGGCACGGACCTTGGCGATGAGGATATTCGGCGCCGTGCCCACCATCGTGACCACCCCGCCCAGCATCGCGGAGAACGCCATCGGCATCAGCACGGCGGACGCCGGCGTCTTGTTCCGGCGACAGATCTGCAGCGCCACCGGCATGAACACCGCCAACGCGCCGACGTTCTTGGTCACCATCGACAGCGCCATGCAGCAGGCCGACAGCACGGGAACCTGGGTCGCGGTCGTGGTCAGCCTGGCCGTGATGGGCCGCATCACCGCTTCGACCACGCCCGACCGGGCGATCGCGGCGCTGACCACGAGCGCGGCCGCGATGATGATGACGACGTCGTCGGAGAAGCCTTCGAAGGCATGCTTGGCGGGGATGATGCCGACCACGAGCCCCACCCCGAGCGATGTCAGCGCGACCAGATCGTACGGCAGGCGGCCCCAGGCGAAGGCTGCGATGGTCAATCCGAGCAGAGAGAAAGACAGGATCTGGTCGGTCGTCATCGTGCCTGCTACCTCATGCCGGACGCCAAGGTGGAACCCTGGATGCCGCCTGGTGTTGACCAAATGACAGGCTTTAGCCAGCGGAAAAGTCGCGGCGGGCCGGTCGCCGGAGATCACGATGAGCAAGATTCTACTTGTCGAAGACCATGAAGAGATTTGGGACTTCCTCTCGCGCCGGCTGAAGCGGCGCGGCTTCGAGGTCGTGTTGGCCACCGATGGCCAGCAGGCGGTCGACAGGGCGGCCAGCGAACGGCCGGACATCGTGCTGCTCGACATGAACCTGCCGATCATGGACGGTTGGACCGTCGCGGGCACGCTCAAGGCGAATGCCGAACTCGCCAAGACCCCGATCATCGCGCTCACGGCTCATGCCATGTCGGGAGACCGCGAGAAGGCGCTGGCGGCCGGGTGCGACGACTACCACCCGAAGCCGGTCGATTTCTCACGCCTGCTGTTGCAGATTGACGAGCAATTGGCGCGCACGGTCTCCGCCTAACCCTTGGTTCAATGGCCTAACCTGTTCGGCCGGGGCGAGCCCGCGGACGGGGCTTCGCTCGCGCTCGAACAGGTCGCAACCGGCGTCGGGCCCGCCCTGTTGGGCACCGCGGAGGCGAGCGCGGCGCAGCCGGCCGGACGCCGTGAGCGAGCGCCCGACGCCGGATCGGCGGTGATCGCCGAGGTGTTGGGCGCCAAGCTGATCCATGGATGGCTGCAGAATCGTCACCAGACGCTGATGCCGCTCACCTTTAATCTCGCGATCCTCACCGGGGAGCAGCAGGCCACGCTTGCCCACATCCTAGCCTCCCTCCTGCTCGCCGGGCGGCCCGCCGACGCCGCCGCGGAGTTCGCGCCGGTGCTGCGCACCTGGCTGGCCGATCGGGGGGCGGGACCGGACGCACTCGCGGCGTTCGATGACGGGATGGAGCGGCCGTTACCGCTGAATGAGATGTTCGATCAGGCGCAAGCCGGGTCGCTCGCGATCCATGCTTATGTCGCGGCGTTGATGGCGACGGACGCGCGATACCCCGTCAGTGCCTTGCTGTGCGACGTTATCCAGAGCCGGTTCAGCCTGCCCACCGCCCTGGTGCGCAGCGCAATCCGGCGCTACCGGCGCTAGCACACCCGGCGGCTTAGGCTTCCGTCAACTCGCGGAGCGCCTGCTGAAGCCCGCTGCTGCCGACCAGCAATGTCCTCGAGATGTCGGCAAGCGTGATCCAGCCCACGACGGCCGACGTTTCGGCGTCTTGCACCGGCATGCGGCGGATGTGATTGGCGGCCATCGCGTCCATGGCCGCATTGAGGGTGTCGGTGGGCCGGCAACTGATGACCGGCCGCGATGCGATGTCCCGCACGCGGGTCGAGACCGGGTCGCGTCCGGACGCAACGACCCGGTAGAGGATGTCGCGATCGGTCACGATGCCCAGCAGCCGCTCGGCCCCGCCGACCGGCAGGGCCCCCACGTCGATCTCGCCCATGAGTTCGGCCGCTTCCTGCGCCGAGGCCTCCGGCTCGATGAACTCGACCTCGCGGCTCATCACGTCGCCGACGTTCATGCCCCGTTTTGTCCGAGCTCGAACAGCAGCAGCGAGCGTCCCGTCACCGTGTAATCCTGGTTGAACGGGAAGATGGGTTCCCCCTCGAGGTCGGGCTGATTGGTGTCGATCATCAGCCGCCAGTCGCTCCCACCGAACACCTCGGGCAGCTGGAAATTGACGGCGTCATGAGACGCATTGACGATCAGCAGCACGGTCCGGTCGCTGCCGCGCTGACGGATGCCGGTCACCTGAGCCCGACCGTCGAGAATGAGCCCCATGCATTTCGCGACGGGGTCCTCCCAATTTTCGGGAGCCATCTCGGTGCCCGCCGGGGTCAACCACGTCAGTTCGCGGACCTGCAGCTCCTCGTTGTACGTCCCGGTCAGGAAGCGCTCGCGCCTGAGGATGGGGAAGTTTCGCCGAATCTGCGCCAGCTTGGCGACGAACCGGCTGAGCGACTGGCCTGCCTCGTCGATGTCCCAGTTGATCCAGGAGATCTCGTTGTCCTGGCAGTATGCGTTGTTGTTGCCGTGCTGGGTGCGGCCAAACTCGTCGCCGGCGACCAGCATGGGGAGCCCCTGCGAAAACAGCAGGGTGGCCAGCATGTTCCGCTTCTGCCGCTCGCGCAGTTCCCTGATTTCCGGATCGTCGGTCGGGCCTTCGGCACCGCAGTTCCAGCTGAGGTTGTTGCTGCTGCCGTCGCGGTTGTCTTCGCCGTTGGCCTCGTTGTGCTTCTCGTTGTAGCTGACCGCGTCGTTGAGCGTGAAGCCGTCATGGGCGGTCAGGAAGTTGACGCTGGCCCACGGCCGGCGCCCGCCCCAATCGAATTTGTCGGCCGAGCCGGTGATCCGCTGGGCGAGTTCGGCCAGCTTGCCGTCCTCGCCCTTCCAGAACCCGCGTACGGTGTCGCGGAAGCGGTCGTTCCACTCCGCCCAACCCGGCGCGAACCCACCGACCTGGTAGCCGCCGGGCCCGCAATCCCACGGCTCGGCGATCAGCTTGACTTCCTGCAGCACCGGGTCCTGCCCGACCGCCCGCAGGAAACCGCTCTGCTGATCGAAGCCATGCGGCTCGCGCGCCAGGATCGTCCCGAGATCGAATCGGAAACCGTCGACATGCATGTCCTCGGCCCAGTAGCGCAGGCTGTCGGTCACCATCTGGATGACGCGGGGATGGCTGAGGTTGACCGTGTTTCCGGTGCCGGTGTCGTTGATGTAGTAGCGCGGCTGGTCCGGCAGCAGCCGGTAGTAGCTGGCGTTGTCGATACCCTTGAACGACAGGGTGGCGCCCTTCTCGTTCCCCTCGGCGGTGTGGTTGTAGACGACGTCGAGAATCACCTCGAGCCCGGCATCGTGGAGGCGGGCGACCATCTCCTTGAACTCGGCAAACGCGAAATCGACGTTGCTGGCGTAGCGGCGGACCGGGGAGAAGAAGCTTATCGTATTGTAGCCCCAAAAGTTGGTGAGCCCCTTCTCGAGCAGGTAATCGTCGTTGACGAAGCTGTGGACGGGCAGCAACTCGACGGCGGTGACGCCGATCGACTTCAGATGGCGGATGACGGCCGGATCGGCGAGGCCCCGGAACGTCCCGCGGTACTGCTCCGGAACGTCCGGGTGGAGCTTGGTATAGCCGCGCACGTGGAGCTCGGCGACGACGAGGCGATCCCAGCCGCTCCGCAACGGGCGGTCGTTGCCCCAGGTGAACGCACCGTCGATGACCCGGGCCTTGAGCATATATTTGGCGCTGTCGCGTTCATCGAACGTGAGGTCGTCGCCGGACTCGACCTGGTAGCCGAACAGAGCCGGGTTCCATTCGACCTGGCCCACGAGCGACTTGGCGTAGGGATCAAGCAGCAGCTTGTTGTGGTTGAACCGATGGCCCTCTTCGGGCGCGTAGGGCCCATGCACGCGGTATCCGTAGATCGTGCCGGGCCGTGCATCGGGCAGAAAGCCGTGGAAGATCTGGTTGGTGTATTCCGGCAGCTCCAGCCGCTCGAGCTCCGTCTCGCCCTGGCCGTCGAACAGGCAGAGCTCAACCTTGGTGGCGTTGGCCGAGAAGATCGAGAAATTGACCCCGAGCCCGGTCCAGGTCGCGCCGCGCGGAGAGGGGCGTCCTTCGAGAATGCGGGACTTCGGAACACTTGCGCTCATGGAATTTCCTTAGCGATCTCCCGATCAACACCGATGGGGCGTCCAGAGTTCGCCGCGAGACTACCGTTCTCGCGTCAGGGCTGGGATGTCGAGGGAGGCGCGCTCGGCGCCCTCGGCCTGTCGAACTGGTCCACGGCCATTTCGATGCTGCTGGATAGACGGAGCCGACGCTACGCCGTCAAACCGATCGCGCTACGCCATTGCGACCTTTTCGGCCGCCTCGCCCGACGTCGCCGTTTCCGCGCGACGCCAGCCATAGCCTTGGTGGATTAGCAGCGCGACGGCTCCGGTCCAGCCGGTCTGGTGCGACGCGCCGAGGCCCCGTCCGTCATCTCCATGGAAGAATTCGTTGAACAGGATCGCTTCCTCGCCCGGCCCGGCGTCGCGCGGCGCCCGATCCCCCCGCGCGAAAGGCTGAACCCCGTCCGGGCCGCGCTTGAACAAGGCGACCAGCCGATTCGCGAGTTCGGCGGCCGCTTCGGCCAGGGTCACCATGGTGCCGGACCCGACGGGGCACTCGACCTGGAAATCATCCCCGTAATAGGCGTGGAAGCGCTGCAGCGCCTCGACCAGCAACAGGTTGAGCGGCATCCAGACGGGGCCGCGCCAGTTCGAGTTGCCACCGAACATCTTGCTCGTGGAGTCGCCCGGAACGTACGAGACCTCCCAGGTGCCGCCGCCGTGCTCGAACACGAACGGATGGGTCTGGTAGGCCTTCGACAGCGAACGGACACCGTGCGGCGAGAGAAACTCGCGCTCGTCCAGCATGCGCCGCAGCAGCATCGTCATCCGGTGCCCCCGGAGCAAGGAGAGCAGGCTGCGCTCGCCTTTGCCCGGCTCGTTCCAGCGCGAGATCAGGGCGGCCAGATCGGGCCGGTAGCGCAGGAACCAGCGGAGCCGGCTGGCGAAATCCGGGAGCGCGTTGATCAGCACCGGGTCGATCACCTCGACCGCGAGCATGGGGATCAGGCCGACGATCGAGCGGACCCGCATCGTCTCGACCTGCCCACCCGGCAGCCGCAGCAGATCGTAGAAGAACTGATCCTCTTCGTCCCAGAGCCCGACCCCCTGCCCGCCCAGATCGGTCATGGCGTCGGCGATGTAGAGGAAGTGCTCGAAGAACTTGGTCGCCATGTCTTCATAGGCCGGGTTGGTCTTGCCGAGCTCGAGCGCGATGCGCAGCAGGTTGAGCGTGTACATCGCCATCCACGCCGTCCCGTCCGCCTGGTCGAGCCAGCCGCCGGTCGGCAGCGGCTTGGAGCGATCGAACACGCCGATATTGTCGAGGCCCAAAAAGCCGCCCTGGAAGACGTTGCGCCCGTCCGCGTCCTTGCGGTTCACCCACCAGGTAAAGTTCAGCATCAGCTTATGGAACGAACGCTCGAGGAAGCCGGTATCCGCCGTCCCCGTGAGCTGCCGATCCATCTGATAGACCCGCCAGCACGCCCAGGCGTGGACCGGCGGGTTGGCGTCCCCGAAGGCCCACTCGTAGGCCGGCAGCTGGCCGTTCGGATGCATGTACCATTCGCGAAGGATGAGCAGGAGTTGCCCCTTGGCGAAAGCCGGGTCGATCAGCGCGAACGTGACCGCGTGGAAGGCGAGGTCCCAGGCCGCGAACCACGGGTATTCCCACCCGTCCGGCATCGAGATGACGTCGCCGTTGTTCATGTGCTGCCAATCGGCGTCGCGTACCCGCGTGGTGGGTGGCGGCGGCTGCGCGGGGTCGCCGGTGAGCCACCGGCGCACGTCGAACAGATAGGTCTGCTTCGTCCACAGCATGCCTGCGAGGGCTTGCCGCTGAATGACCCGGGCCTCCGGGTCGTCGATGTCGGCTTGCAGCGCCGCGTAGAACTCGTCGGCATCGGCCCGGCGCTGTTCGACCCGATCCGGGAAATACAGAAATGCCGGGCTTTGCCGCTCGCTGGGCCGGAAGCGCAGCCGGACCACCTCCTTCGCGCCGGCCGCCAGTTCATAGGTCAGGTGCGCCGCGCATTTCGTGCCGCGCTGTGCCGGATCGACCGCGCCGTGAACGCCGTCCACGACATAGTCGTTGATCCCGTCCTTGAACGGCCCCGGCTGATCCTGCCCCCACAGCCGGCGGACGTTGGTCTCGTTGGCGCAGAACAGCCACTCGGCGGGCGGCTCCTCGATCTCGAAAGTCATGTCCCGGAGGCGCGGGTGGACCGCCTGGACCACGCCCTCCTTCAGCGTCAGCAGCGGCCGGCGCTGGCTGTCGGCCCAGGCCCAGGTGTTGCGCGCCCAAAGCTGCGGCAACAAGTGGATGCGGGCTGCCTCCGGCCCGCGATTTACGACCGTGATCTGCATCAGCATGTCGTCCGGCGATGCCTTGGCGTATTCGACGAAGACGTCGAAGTAGCGGTCGCCGTCGAAGATGCCGGTGTCGGCGAGTTCGAATTCGGGGTCGTCGAGACCGCGCCGTCCGTTCTCGTCCAGCAGCCGTTGATAAGGGAACGCCGCCTGCGGATACTTGTAGAGCATCCGCATGTAGGAGTGCGTCGGCGTGCCATCGAGGTGGTAGTAAACCTCCTTGACGTCTTCCCCGTGATTGCCTTCCGCGTTGGTCAGCCCGAACAGCCGCTCCTTCAGAAAGGGGTCGCGCTCGTTCCACAGCGCGATCCCGAGGCACCAGTTCAGCCGCTCGTCGCCCCACCCTGCAATGCCGTCCTCGCCCCAGCGGTAAGCCCGGCTGCGCGCCTGATCATGGGTCAGGTAGTCCCACGCCTCGCCGTCGGGGCTGTAATCCTCGCGCACCGTGCCCCATTGCCGGTCGCTGACATACGGGCCCCAGCGTCGCCAACCTTGGCCGCGTGCGGCCGATTGCAGTCGCAGCCCCTCGGCCGTCTCTAGGATGGTGCGCGCTGTCATGAGTTGCCTTCGGTCGGAGAGGAGCGGGCAGGCTGCGGCTGGAAGCAGTCGGATGGGCCCCCTTGCGCGCAGCAAAGAGGCCGTCGCATCTTACATGAACGGAAGATTAGGAAACGGGGCTCGGGTTCGACGGTCGTTGCATAGTCGACCCGGGACTGGCCGCGTTTGCAAGAGATCGAGGGGATATGTCTTGAAGGTCGGTTCGGTAAAGGAAGTGGCCGCGGGCGAAAAGCGCGTCGCGTTGTCACCGCAGTCTGCCGCCGCATTGAGCAAGCTCGGGTATCAGTGCCTGGTGGAATCCGGGGCCGGGGCGGACGCGCGGTTTTCGGACGAGGCGTATCGGGAGGCGGGGGTCACGGTGGTGGCTGATGCCGCCGCGCTGTGGGCAGAGGCGGACGTGGTCGTCAAGGTGCGGCCGCCGGAGACACGCGAGGTCGAGATGGCCCGGCCGGGGCAGATCCTCGTCAGCTTCCTCTACCCGGGACAAAATCCGGATCTGCTGGAGGCGCTGCGAAGCCGCGAGGTGACGGCGCTGGCGATGGACATGGTCCCGCGGATCAGCCGGGCGCAGAAGATGGACGCGCTGTCGTCCATGGCGAACATCGCCGGGTATCGGGCGGTGATGGAGGCGGGGAACAATTTCGGGCGGTTCTTCACCGGGCAGGTGACGGCGGCGGGCAAGGTGCCGCCGGCCAAGGTGCTCGTGGTGGGCGCGGGCGTGGCGGGCTTGGCCGCGATCGGCGCGGCGGTATCGCTGGGCGCGATCGTTTATGCGTTCGACGTGCGGCCGGAAGTTGCCGAGCAGATCCAGTCGATGGGCGCCGAATTCGTCTTCCTCGAGTTCGAGGCCGGGCAGGACTCGTCGGCCACGGGCGGCTACGCCGCGCCGTCCAGTCCGGAGTTCCAGGCAAAGCAGCTGGCCAAGTTCCGCGAGTTGGCGCCGGAGATGGACATCGTCATCACCACGGCGCTGATCCCCGGCCGCCCCGCTCCGAAGCTGTGGACGGCAGACATGGTGGACGCGATGAAGCCCGGCTCGGTCATCGTCGACCTGGCGGCCGAGCGCGGCGGCAACTGCGAACTGACCGTGCCGGATCAGGTGATCGAGGCCGGGCCCGGCGTGAAGATCATCGGCTACACCGACTACCCGAGCCGCATGGCAACCCAGGCCTCGACGCTCTACGCGAACAACATCCGCCACCTCCTGGACGACCTGACCCCGGGCAAGGACGGTGTTCCGGTCGTCAACATGGACGACGACGTGATCCGCGGGGCGACCGTCACGCGGGAGGGGGCGATCACCTACCCGCCCCCGCCGCCCAAGGTGCAGGCGATCGCGGCGGCCAAGCCGAAGCCGAAAGTGGTCGAGGAGAGCCCGGCCGACAAGGCTGCACGCGAGCTTGCGGCATTCCGGCAGAGCTCCCAGCGGACGACGACGCTGCTGGTGATCGGCACGCTCGTCATGCTGCTGATCGGCTTGGTCGCGCCGGAAAGCTTCATGCAGCACTTCATCGTGTTCGCGCTCAGCTGCTTCGTCGGTTTCTACGTGATCTGGAACGTGAGCCACGCGCTCCATACGCCGCTGATGGCGATCACCAACGGCATCTCGTCGATCATCATCCTGGGGGCATTGTTGCAGTTCGGATCTGGAAGCGCGGTCGTGGTCATTCTGGCGGCGCTGGCGACGCTGATGGCGTCGGTGAACATCTTCGGCGGCTTTCTGGTGACGCGCCGGATGCTTGCCATGTTCCAGAAGAGCTGAGGGGACTACGGCAATGCAGTTTGGTCTCGTCACAGCCTTCTACGTCGTCGCGGCGATCCTCTTCATCCTTGCCCTGGGAGGCCTCTCCAACCAGGAGCGGGCCAAGCAGGCCATTTGGTACGGCATCGTCGGCATGGCCCTGGCCGTGCTCGCCACGATGTTCAGCGGCGCCGGGCATTTCTGGCTGTTGATCCCCATGGTGGCGATCGGCGGCGCGGCCGGCTGGTATGTCGCCAGCCGTGTCCAGATGACGCAGATGCCGGAACTCGTCGCCGGGTTCCACAGCCTCGTGGGGCTGGCGGCCGTGTTCATCGGGCTCAACGCGCATCTGGAAGCGGTGCGGGTCGCGCGGGTGTTGGCGCTCGCCGTGTTCGAGGGCCGGCTGCCCGGGCCCCTCATCGGGTTCGCGGCGACGCTGGCCCTGAAAACGCCCGTCGAATTGCGCATCATGCGGGTGGAGATCTTCCTCGGCATCCTGATCGGGGCGATCACCTTCACCGGATCGATCGTGGCTTACCTGAAGCTCGCGGGGAAAACCGGCTCAAAGCCGCTGATCCTGCCGAACCGGCATGCGATCAACATCGGCGCGGGCGTGGTCTGCCTGCTCCTCGGCATCACGTATTTCATGGGGGCCGGGCTTTGGACGACGGTGCTGGTCGCCCTGATCGCCGGCTTCATCGGATGGCACCTCATCATGGCGATCGGCGGCGCGGACATGCCAGTCGTGATCTCCATGCTGAACAGCTACTCGGGCTGGGCGGCTGCGGCGATCGGCTTCACGCTTTCCAACGACCTGCTGATCGTCACGGGCGCGCTGGTCGGCTCCTCGGGCGCGATCCTGTCCTACATCATGTGCAAAGCGATGAACCGGAACTTCGTCTCGGTCATCCTGGGCGGCTGGGGTGGCACGACCGGGCCGGCGATGGAGATCGAGGGCGAGATGGTCCCGATCGACGTCGACGGTGTGGCGGCGATGCTGGACGACGCCGACTCCGTCATCATCGTGCCGGGCTACGGAATGGCGGTGGCCCAGGCCCAGCAGGCGGTCAGCGAGTTGGTCAAGCGGCTGCGGGCCAAGAACAAGGAAGTCCGCTTCGGCATCCATCCGGTCGCCGGACGCCTGCCGGGACACATGAACGTGCTGCTGGCGGAGGCGAAGGTCCCCTACGACATCGTGTTGGAGATGGACGAGATCAACGACGACTTCCCGTCGACCGACGTGGCGATCGTCATTGGGTCGAACGACATCGTCAACCCGGCGGCGCAGGAGGACCCGAATTCCCCGATTGCCGGCATGCCGGTGCTGGAAGTCTGGAAAGCCAAGCACGTGCTGGTCATGAAGCGTGGCCAGGGCACGGGCTACTCGGGGATCGAGAACCCGCTCTTCTACAAAGAGAATGCGCGGATGTTCTACGGCGACGCGAAGAAATCGCTCGACGCGCTGCTGCCGAAGCTCGCCTGACCCGGAAGCCGATCGGGAGAGGGTGGCTGCCGCCCTCTCCCGCCAGTCTGATCCGGCTTAGGCCGAGACCGCCCGCAGAACCGACCGCGATTCGCCGGCTAGGTTGCGATAGATCGAGAGATAGTCCTCGGCCATCCGCCTGGCTGTGAAGCGGTTGTCGAACTCTTGTCGGACCGCCGCACGGGACAGCGTGCCGAGCTTACTCACCGCCGCGATGGCGCCGACCTCGTCCTCGACGATGAAGCCGGTCAGGCCGGGCTCGACGATCTCCGGCACTGAGCCGCGATTGAAGGCAATCACCGGCGTGCCGCACGCCATTGCCTCGATCATCACGAGGCCGAACGGCTCCGGCCAATCGATCGGCATCAGCAGGCCGACGGCGCCCGACAAAAATTCGGGCTTTTGCGCGTCGTTGATCTCGCCGATCATCTCCACGCCGCCATCGGCCAACATCGGCCGGATCACCGTGTCGAAATAGACCTGATCGACCCGGTCCACTTTGGCCGCGATCTTGAGCTTTATACCCGCGGCCCGCGCGATCCGAATGGCTTTGTCGGGCCCCTTCTCCGGGGCAATACGGCCGAGGAACGCCAGGTAGTCCTGCTTGCCGGGCTGCGGCGTCAGCAGATTTTGCGGCAGGCCGTGGTGCACCGTGCGGACATAGTTGGCCTGCGGCAGCGGCCGGCGCTGGGAGTCCGAGATCGAGACGACCGGCGCATGCGGGAAGGTGTTGAACACCGGCTGCAGCTCGGGCAGGTCCAGCCGTCCGTGCATGGTGGTGACGAACGGGGTGCGCTGCCGGCCGAACAGGCTGAACGACCAGTAGTCCATGTGGAAGTGCAATACGTCGAATTCATCGGCGCGGCGCCGGGCTGCCTCCATGAGCAGCATGTGCGGCGCGATTGGATCGCGAATGGCCGGGTCGAGGCGAAGTGCCCGCGGCCAGATCGGCTCGAGTTTGGCGGAAGTCACGGAATCGCCGGAGGCGAACAGCGTCACATCATGGCCGAGGGCCACCAGCTCCTCGGTCAGGAACGAGACGACCCGCTCCGTCCCGCCATAGAGTTTGGGGGGGACCGCCTCGTGAAGCGGGGCAATCTGGGCGATTCGCATCGTAAAAGTCTCTCCTGGGGACGATGGAGAGACGTTAGCGGCCAATCAGGGCACAAAAATGACGCGCTGCAATATTTGGGGCGGCTCGGATCAGCAGCCGCCCTGGTCGGGTCTAGGTGCTAGAACCCCTCGCGCTCGAGCCGCTTGCGCTCGGTCTTGCGGGCGCGGCGCACGGCTTCGGCCGCCTCGCGGGCGCGGCGCTCGGAGGGCTTCTCGTAGTGACGGCGCAGCTTCATCTCACGGAACACGCCTTCGCGCTGCATC
>Ga0326763_1000556_pt1 | contig 12977 bp, 16 predicted proteins | sample NORPS_P_FD_207671 | JGI IMG/M metagenome (GOLD analysis project Ga0326763, IMG submission 207671) | Hot spring water microbial communities from Norris Geyser Basin, Yellowstone National Park, WY, United States - NOR.PS_P | ecosystem: Environmental > Aquatic > Thermal springs > Unclassified...
GCACCGCCCAAGGATCCGAGGTGGTCCTCCAAGGCAGATCCTTATCGCCATGCAGACGGTACCACTCCACAATAACTTCCGCAAAAGCCAGAGGAGCCGGGGGGCGGCAGTCCATGCGGCTACGGCTATGCACTCCATATAAACGTTGCAAAACAACGCTCAAGGACGGTTGCCAGGTGTTGACCAATTGACTGTCAAGCTCTCACTACAGTTTAATAGTTTAATGAGGAGCTTAACAAGGAGGTGGCGCCGCCGCGGTTTATTTTTCGCTTCCTGTTGCCGCCGATAGAAAAGAAAGAGCTACAAGGCTGTAGGTTATCTAGGAACATGTGGACAATACCCTACCGCCTGCTCTCCCTAGCGCTGACCCTGCCGGCAATAGGATGCAGAATAGAGGGGCAGACGCGGAGAGACGGCAGAGCAATAAGACATATCAACTGCTAATTATTGACTGATATTATGTTTCTGCGATGACTGGGAAATGCTACAGCGGAACAGCCCATGATTGCAAACATTTCTTTGTTGAGAAGTCTGGTGAAATATTTAACCTAGATTGTAAAATTATAGTAAGAAAAGTTAGTAGCGATCGATTCAGACTAGCCGTGGCGGCATCGCTTGTGGCTGGTTAAGCAGTTCTACGCCTTACCACCTTTACGACGTCAACTCTTAATGCCCTCGGCAAATGCATAGTTTTAGATCCCCTCAGCTTCGTGCTTAAGCTTTAAGTTAGAAAGCAATCTACGAAAAGTGGAACTGAAACCATACAAAAAATGGATTAAGGGTAATATATATCGTTGGGTTATTCAACTTCCAACCGATGTAGAAGTGCCACCAGTCATATATATTCTTTCTAGAAATCCGCTGGTGTTGGCTTCTGTCAAAGAACTTGATGTTGAATTTTGCTTAAATCTACATAAAAAATGGATATAAAATGAGAAATAAATTTAAGAATATCGTTTAAGTCTATTTTCGATGCAACAATTCTTGCATCACTTGTGGCTGGTAAGAATTTGCTGTTGGTGGGGCCGCCGGGTTCTGGCAAGACGAGTTATATTTGGGAGCTTCTTGGGGAGTTGGGGATCGACTACGTGCTTAGGACCGGTAACCCCGAGTGGACCGTCTTTGACGTCTTTGGAGGGTTAGACATCCAGGTGAGGTGGCGTGACGGCTTTCTCACCACGGCAGTTAGGAGGGGCTTGGAAGGCGGGCGTCCCGTGTGGGTTGTAATAGACGAGCTTAACAGGGCGAACTTGGATCTGGCCCTCGGCGAGTACTTCACCCTTCTCGATGTGGAACACAGAGGCGAGCCTATAGACGCTGGCGGCGAGAGGCTGAGGGTTCCCTACTCCTTTCGGCTCCTGGGCACTATGAACAGCTTCGATAGGTCTCTTCTCCAGGGGCTCGGCTTTGCGCTGAGGAGGCGCTTCGCCGTGGTGGATTTCACCAGGTTTAGAAAACTCACTTATTCAGGAAATGAGGAGAGAGAGTTTTGTAGAAGCGTAAGAAGTAGAGAGTTGCAACTGTGTAAATTGTCGGAGATTGATATGAAGAGAGCGTTGAGCATTTTTGAGCTAGCGAAGCCGCCCGACTACGCGACGATTTTGGCGATATTTATGAGTGGTATGGTAAAAACAAAAATTCCGCGCCAAAAGTAGAGGTTGCGTGTCCCGACGAAACACAAGAGATGAAGCAGATAAGCATATCGCTAGACGGTCCCCTGGCGTGTATAGTGGAGGAGATGAATAACGTATTGAAGAGCTACAGTAAGTGTGAGACGTGTCCCGTGGAGGCTACTCCCGGCATCGTGGCCGACGCCTTGAGGTTCCTAGTTGCCGCAAAGGCTATCCATGAGTTGGCGGCGTCCGACAACGCGCCACAAGGTGAAGCCGCTGGCGGTCAGCCGCGGGTTTGGCCACCGGGGAAGTTGCTGTATCTTCTCGACTTTGCCGTAGCCACGTATATCGTACCGCAACTCGACGTCTTGGCAGGTTACGTACAGGTAGAGGGCCGCGAGGGACAAGCAGCACAGACATTAACGGAGGTAGTAAAAAAGTTACGGGGCTGGGGGCTAAGAGCTTCTGCCGAGCTGGTAGAAAAGCTAAGTCAAGGCTTCAATGTTCCGTGAGCTTAAGGAGGACGTTGTTTATGATTTGGGCGAGTTGGGGGAGTTAGCTGAGTGCATCCAGTCCTCCGTCGAGGAGTTGAGACATTGGATCTTTGCGTGGCTCAGAGCCGTCTATGAGGTGTCTCCTGCTGAGGCAGGCGTTGCTCTGCCTGAGGTTGGGGATGGGTGGGTTCGCTTCAGCGGGTTTGCAGGCCGTATCGAATGTCCCGGCGGCGTGGTGGAGGTGGTGGCTAAGGTTGGGTGGGATGGGGTTCGCAGGATGTTGGATGACGTCGTTTCCGTCTTTAGGAATCTACCGACGTATTTACGCGCGGGCTCTCCCCTGGGGGTTGTGGCGTCCGCCGTGGCGCTTGGGTGGGGGGATATCCTCGCCGTGGAGTATAGTCCTGCCGTACTGGAGTTGACGTGGAAGTTTTTATCGACGTTTAGGCCTCTCTCGTTGGAGAGGCTCTTGGTGAAGGCGGGGGGCGTGGTGGGGAGGCCCAACGTGGCTGAGACAGCTAAGTTTATGATGAGGGGCGTGCAGATGGGAGTCTTCTCTAGGGTTAGGGTCGTAGAAGATCTCGGAGCTACCGCTGTGTTTAGAGCTTTAAACGAGGCCGTGAAGAGGGACCTGGAGGCCCTAGTTCAAAAATTCGAAGAGTTTACGGACCTCAAGACGTCCAGCGTCGGCGTGTTGACGGAGGAACTCCATCGTCTTATCTCTGCACATAGAGAGGTCTTGTAGCGGCTTCCTGAGACCGGCGGCGTGTTGATAACGCGGGAGCTCCTTATGAGGGTTAGGGAGGTCGGCAGGGGCAACCCTGTGATAGTTGCTGGAGTCGACCTGTATATAGCATATAGGGCACATCGCCACCTCCTGAAAAGGGGTGGGGAAGACCGTCTTCACCTCATCTCGACGCACAAGCTTTACGAGTTATGGATTTTAGCTAAGGTGCTGCAACGCGTGGGGGCTATACGGCCTGCGGGGCGTCTGAGTTTGAAAGCCGGCGGTAGATTTGTCAATGATGTAGAGGTTGAATACGACGTTAAGTATGACAGCGAGTTGCGGAGCCTGGCTGGCGGCGCACATATAAGGCCTGATATCGTGGTGAAGCTCCCCGGCGGGAGGACGTTGGTAATCGACGCGAAGTATAAGGCGGAGGTGTCCGAGGAGGATCTCGGCCGGCCGCTCATCTATACCGTCGAGCTTTCACAGCCAGACCTCTCCGGCGCCATGGCGTACCTCGGGGAGAGCAAGACGTGGAGATCCCACGGGAGGAGGATAGCGCTATGCAAAGCCGACCCGCGGACTGGCTACGTGGATTTCAGCTGTCTCGGTTTGGAGTGACTATAACCGCTGGAGGAGCGGAAGGCCGCCCAGACCAGTCCAGTTGATGGCCTCCCGCACGTACTGGGCCTCTCGCGTAGCGTATACCGTCTCTTTGACGGCGGCCCGCCACACCTCTACGCCCAGCATGGGCAGTGCTACGACGCCGTTTACGACCTCCGCGGCGCCTGCCCCGGCCTCCGTCGCGTCAATCGCCGAGACGGCGCCAGCGAAGCCCAAAGCCCGGCGCTCGGCGTTGCGAAGAATGGCGTACCTTACCCGCTTTTTTCTTTCTTCCGCTTTTACAGGGCGCCGAAGAATGGAGCGTCGATTTTACTCAACGCCATGTGAAATGAATGTAAAGCGTGGTTTCAAGCCGACCGCCGAACTTACAAAAAACCAAAGAAAAACTTAAAAACCCACAAGAACCGAATATACAAGCCCCAGAATCTCAAGAAGGGTTGAAACAAAAGAGACACCTGGCGTCGTAGTAGCGGAAGCGGCGGCAATATTCCAGAATCTCAAGAAGGGTTGAAACAACATAGCTGTCCAGTGTAGAAGCGTCCTTCCCTCGTCATCCCAGAATCTCAAGAAGGGTTGAAACTCATTAAGTGCCGCGTAATGGAGCGGCGTGCGGCCGAGCTCATCAACCCAGAATCTCAAGAAGGGTTGAAACATGCCCTGGTTGTATATTGTTGCGTTGCCAATTCCGGTGTTCTCCAGAATCTCAAGAAGGGTTGAAACCTCATGAACACCAAAACTCAAACCCAAACCCCTCAACAAAGCCAACCAGAATCTCAAGAAGGGTTGAAACTATCTTCCAACCTCTTCATACATATTTCTTCTATTTCTATTCCAGAATCTCAAGAAGGGTTGAAACACAGCTGTGACCGTACGACGTTCGTACAACTTCGTATGCTTTACATCCAGAATCTCAAGAAGGGTTGAAACAGCGTGGCGGAGCACTGCTCAAGAGCTGTGTTTCTGGCTTCGGCCAGAATCTCAAGAAGGGTTGAAACCACAGCCTAGCGGCGAATCCGTAGATCGGCTTAACCCAGAATCTCAAGAAGGGTTGAAACTATCCGCCAACTCCCTCAGGTCCAACCGGTTTTGTTCGCACCGTCCAGAATCTCAAGAAGGGTTGAAACTAGTACGGGGCCAACAACATACCCCTCATTGTCAACAAACCAGAATCTCAAGAAGGGTTGAAACCCGTGGGAAATTTTAAGGGAAAACACGAAATGCGCTTAAGGCCAGAATCTCAAGAAGGGTTGAAACAATGAACTTATCGGTGCTAAATATCTCTCTTCCAACGGCAAGCCTAGCCAGAATCTCAAGAAGGGTTGAAACTCCAAGAGCTTCAGGATCTTGATTGCCATCGTTTCCACGTCAGAATCTCAAGAAGGGTTGAAACGCGACAGCTTTCCACCTACCCCTATAGTGGATGATCCAGAATCTCAAGAAGGGTTGAAACGCAAACAACGCGAACAAATTCGCATGCACGTTCCATTTCTCACCAGAATCTCAAGAAGGGTTGAAACGATATTCTACACAGTTGCGGGCATTCATACACGTCGTGCCGGCCGGCCAGAATCTCAAGAAGGGTTGAAACAAAAAACTCCCGCGCCCTGGGGAACCACCTCTCAGCCCAGAATCTCAAGAAGGGTTGAAACATATATCAGCTCCAAATACACCTCGCCCACCTCGCTGGGGAGCCAGAATCTCAAGAAGGGTTGAAACCACAGCCTAGCGGCGAATCCGTAGATCGGCTTAACCCAGAATCTCAAGAAGGGTTGAAACCGATAACAGTCTCGCTGACGGGTCTGTCGTGGACAGACACGTCCAGAATCTCAAGAAGGGTTGAAACGGAAACGTGGTGGAAGACCAAGCATTTCAGCAATCTTTTTTACCACCAGAATCTCAAGAAGGGTTGAAACTATTTTCGAGGGCGTACCTGATTGGGAGTTGCCTCTTGGAGTCTCATGAGGCTACATATCCACCGTCGATTAGCTGACGGTACGTAGAGTGGCAAAGAATAACGCCGTAGGCGTAGTAGTCTCGTAGGCGCGGCGCCTGTTGTCTTCGGCCTGGGCGTCTAGTCCGCTGTTACATGTTTTTATGTTTGTAAATGGTCTGTGACATGTTTATGTGGCCGGCCTCGCCGTCTGGCCTCCGTCAGCCGCCTCCGTTTTCACAACCGCTCTTTACATTCATCTATACGCAACTTTTTATTGCTGTGCGGTTCGGCGGTTATGTTTAGGGATTTGAGGCTTATCCGGGGGATGCGGATGGAGGTTGGGGAGGAGCTGAAGACGGGGAAAGCCGCCCAGGGCGGGGCTCAACGAGCCGCCGCAGAGCTGATGGGCTACTCAGAAAAACTGCCGGCGTAGGCCATGTACCTCTACGTAGGGAAGGTGCAGGTCGGTCCGCTCTCCGGCTACCTCTGGCTTCTTGGTAACAGGCTTTATCTGAAGCTGGGTTGGCGCCCAAGCGACACTTACTTCCTTGGCAACCTCTCCGACCCCCTCACCCTAGCCGTTAGGCTCAAGCGGCTGGTCCCGCGTCCAGTGGACGTGAGGAGGGCTGCCGTCGCGCTGGCAAGAGCGCTGGCGGCCTCGCTGTATGTGGCCAGGCGTTGCAGGGACAGCCCCAAATGGAAGGTACGCACTTGGGAGGCGGAGGTTGCGATATTGGACGCCGCGTCTGCGCTGGCTTGGATATGGCCAACGGCGCACAAAGCGCTGAGGAAAGAGCTCAAGAAGCTGGGCGAGGAGGCGCCGGTGTAGACCGACGCCGCATCTCGACGGCGTCAAGTCCCGAGAGGTTCTCGCTGGGGGGCCGGTGGTCTGCCTCCGCGCGGCTTTAAGACAGCGGCTAAGCCGAGCGCCTCCAGGCGAGGATCACAGGCATGTCCCTCTCCACCAGAGCCAGCGAGGCGGCCCATGCCGACTTCGCCCCAGCGGCGAAGCAGAGAGCCGTATTCAACGCCGTCTCACTCCGTTGACAGTCCCAACTGAGATTCTACCCCCAGGTGGGCCGGCGTGGATTCGAGCCCACCCGGGACGGGATTTCAACCCTTCTTGAGATTCTAGTCTAGACGCCTACAGATCTGCAGAGCCATATCGCGCGATTTGGGCGTGTTTCAACCCTTCTTGAGATTCTAGGGCGACATGTTCTGCAGGGACATGTGTCACGTTAATTCTGTAGTTTCAACCCTTCTTGAGATTCTAGCGTGAGGAACTCGGCGTGGGCTAGGGAGCTGGCGTCGATTGCGCCGTTTCAACCCTTCTTGAGATTCTAGCTTGGCATGAATAAGGCTATGCGCCTGCCAGTTCTAGATGTTAGTTTCAACCCTTCTTGAGATTCTAGTGCCGCCGACGCAACCGCCGCAGACCGCGACGCCACGTGTTGTGTTTCAACCCTTCTTGAGATTCTAGTGTCGAATTTGGGAATGCGCTTTGCATGTATATCCATCCGCGACGGTTTCAACCCTTCTTGAGATTCTAGTTCGCCGCCTACCTCGGCATGGTGCTGATAATAGTCGCAGTACTGTTTCAACCCTTCTTGAGATTCTAGTTTCTTCTCGGGAGGGCGGGATTCAGCGTTGGCGTGTTATATTGCGTTTCAACCCTTCTTGAGATTCTAGCGAGTACATCCTCGCCCATGTTGACAACCCTGCCACAGACTGGCGTTTCAACCCTTCTTGAGATTCTAGGGGAGACGTTGTGTGGAGCAACTTCAAGCAGACTTGTTGCGCAAGTTTCAACCCTTCTTGAGATTCTAGCCATATGCAGTGTGTTCAGACCATGAAGTCGATGAAGCCCTTAGTTTCAACCCTTCTTGAGATTCTAGGCACCGCAGGCGGCGCGTCGGTATCGCCTTCGTCAGGCAGGTTGTTTCAACCCTTCTTGAGATTCTAGGGCTTGTATATTCGGTTCTTGTGGGTTTTTAAGTTTTTCTTTGGTTTTTTGTAAGTTCGGCGGTCGGCTTGAAACCACGCTTTACATTCATTTCACATGGCGTTGAGTAAAATCGACGCTCCATTCTTCGGCGCCCCGAAGAAAGAAAAGAGAGAGAAAAGGAGGAAAGGTACGCCATTCTTCGCAGTTGGTGGTTTTGTAGGGCGCGGCGGCGTGTGTGGTCTGCTGAGGTCCGACCGGGGAAGGGGGTGGTGCGGCTTGGTGGATACGGGGCCGGGGTGGCGGGTTTATGTGGTGCCTCGGCCTGTGTGTATCTAGGAGTGGGCGTAGGCATGGTCTCGGTGGCTTGTTCTGTCTGCACGGCGGCTGTGTGTTCTCTGGGGGTTCTTGGCGTTGGTGGGGTTTGGGTTGTAGGGGCCCTAAAATTTATATAGGCGTGGAGTGTGGGTGGCTATGCCGAGTTGGAGGGAGCTTGTGCTTGTTAGGGATCATCCCATGCGGAGGGTGTTCATCGAGAAGGTGGTGGTGAATATTGGCGTCGGTACGGGGGGTGAGAGGCTTGAGAAGGCGGCTGAGTTGCTGAAGGAGCTTACGGGTGCTGAGCCTTCGAGGAGGAGGGCTAAGAGGTCGATTAAGGATTTCGGCATTAGGAAGGGTGAGCCGATTGGGGTCGCGGTTACGCTTAGGAGGGATAAGGCTGTGGAGTTTTTGATGAAGGCGTTGCAGGCGGTTAACAACAGGGTTAAGCAGTCGAGCTTCGACGATAGGGGGAACGTGTGTTTCGGTATTAAGGAGCACATTACGATCCCGGGCGTTAAGTACGACCCGGCGGTGGGGATCTGGGGGATGGATGTCTGTGTGAAGCTGGCAAAGCCTGGCCTCAGGGTGCAGCGGAGGAGGAGGAAGAGGAGCAAGGTGGGCAAGGGGCAGCTGGTCACCAAGCAGGAGGCGGTGGAGTTTTTCACCAAGGTGCTGGGGGTGCAGGTTGATTGATGCGTGTAGGGGTCGTCTCTGACAGCCACGATAACGTTTCTGCGATTAGGAGAGCCGGGGAGGAGCTGAGGAGGCGTGGGGTCGGGCTTGTGCTTCACGCGGGGGACTGGGTTTCGCCTTTCTCCGCCCGCTTCCTCCGGGAGGCCTTGGGCGAGGGGGTGCGGATAGTCGGCGTATGGGGCAACAACGAGGGGGAGCGGCCCTTCTTCCTCGAGGTGGCGAGGAAGTTCGGCGTGGAGGTGGCGGGGGAGGCGGCTGAGCTTGAAGTTGCTGGGAGGAGGGTGGCGGTTTACCACGGCACGTCCCCGATCCTCTTGAGGGCCTTGGTGGAGTCTGGTCTCTACGACGTGGTGGTGTATGGCCACACGCATCAGGCCGTTGTGGAGAGGCGCGGCGGGACGCTGGTGGTTAACCCCGGCGAGCTCTGTGGTTGTTTGACTGGCAGATCCACCTACGCGGTGGTAGACCTGGATAAGCTGGAGGTGGATCTCTTCTTCCTGTGAGTTGGACGCCTGACGAGCTGGTTGCCTTCGTCGGCAGGGTGCTCTATGAGGTGGTGGAGCGGGGGCTTACCTTGGACTTCGCTTTTCAGAAGGTGAAGAGGGGGTGGCGGCGGCTGGATAGCTTTAAGGTGTTTTATGACGTGTCTTTTGACGCGGTTAAGCACTACTTCCTTCTGCGGCATCTGGCGGCGAGGTTGCTGGGCTCGTCGGGGGCGAAGGCTGTGGCGCGGGCGTGGTTTATATACCGGGCTGATGCCGTCTTGTATAACAGAGATATGGTGGCGCGGTATAGGAAAAGGCTTCTGAAGAGGGCTAGGGGTAGCCCGGAGGAGGCGTTGCGCTCCATCGAGGAGCTGAGGGGGGATCCGGTGCGGTACCTATCGACGAAGTACAGCTACCACCCCTCCATCGTGGAGGCCCTCCTTTCTAACCTCCCCCGGGGGGAGGTGGAGAGGATACTGGAGGCGGGCAACGTCACGTGGATTTGGCTGAGGATAAACACCTTGAGGGCTGATGTGGATAAGGCGTTGAGGATGCTGGAGGGGGAGGCGGAGGTGGAGCCGCACCCCGCCATACCGTTTGCTGTCCTCCTCAGAAGCTCCAGGAGGCCTGTGCAGTATCTGACCGCGGTGAGGGAGTTCGTGGCGGTGCCGCAGGACCTCGCCTCGATCTACGCCGTCCTTTCGCTGCGCCCCAGCCCGGGGGACAGGGTCGTGGACCTCGCCGCGGCGCCTGGCATGAAGACGAGCCTCATTGCCCAGCTTGCCGAGGGCAGGGCCAGGATAGTGGCTGTGGAGCTTTCCACGAAGCGGGTGTACAGGATGAAGCGCCTGCTGAAGCTTCTCGGCGTTGCGGACCAGGTGGAGGTGGTGCGGGCCGACTCGAGGAGGCTGAGGACTAGGCGCTTCGACAAGGCTCTTCTGGACGCGCCGTGTACGTCAAGCGGCGCCTTCACCAAGGAGCCTGCCACGAAGATATACCCAAGGCTGGAGGAGGCGGCGCGCTACAGCAGGTTGCAGAGGGAGCTTCTCGCCAACGCCTTGACGCTGGCAGACGAGGTGGTCTACGCCGTCTGTAGCATCCTGCCCCAGGAGGGGGAGGAGGTGGTGGCCGCGGTGGGCGGCCGGGCGGAGAAGCCCCACCCCGACCTCGCCCCGTCTTACCGAGGCGGCGTCGGCGGCAGGACGTTTCCCCACATACATAGAAGCGAGGCGTTTTTCATCTCGCGCGTCACCCCTTCTTGAGCCTCTCCACGCCGGGGGGCGCGGTGCCGCCTCTGGCCATCAGCGGAATTTTGGAGCTAGGGAGGTCCATCACGGCCACCGAGCCGTAGAGGCCGCCGAGGTCGTAGACGTCGCCGGGCTTCGCGCCGGGGATCGGCACCAGCCTCACCCCCAGCGGCTTGTCCAAATGGACGGCGAGCGCCATTACGTCTGCCATAAGCGCCGCCACCGCCTCCGGGCTCGCGTCGGCCGGTATCCCCACCATGTCTATGCCTGTGTTGCAGACGGCGGCCATGGCCTTGAGGGTGTCGAGGGTGAGGGCGCCTTCGGCCGCGGCCTTCGCCATGGCGGCGTCTTCGCTGACTGGTATGAAGGCGCCGCTGAGGCCTCCGATGGTGGAGGCGGCTACGGCGCCTCCCTTCTTGACGGCGTCTGTGAAGAGGGCTAGGGCGAAGACGGAGCCGGGGGCCCCCACCCTGGGCAGGCCTATGGCTTCGAGGATGGCGGCTACGGAGTCGCCGACTTTAGGGGAGGGGGCCACGCTGAGGTCGACCGCGCCGAAGGGGACCCCCAGCTCCTTTGCCACCTCCCTCCCCACCAGCTCGCCTAGCCTTGTGATCTTGAAGGCGGCGCGCTTGATGGCGTCGTGGAGGGTTCTCACGTCTGCGTCTGGCAGATTCCTCACGACCGCCTCGATGACGCCGGGGCCGCTTACTGCGATGTTTACCACGGCGTCTGGGAGGCCGAGGCCGTGGTATGCGCCGGGCATGAACGGGGCGTCTTCTGGCAGGTTGGCGGTGACGGCGAAGCGCGCCGCCGCGTGGGGCCTCATGGCGAGGATGATCTCGGCGGCCTTCTTGACTGCGTCTAGGTTGATGCCTGTCATGGTGGAGGCCGTGTTTAGGAAGCCTGCCACCCTGGCGGTGGTGTTCAACGCCTCTGGCAGCGCCTCCATGAGGGCCTTGTCGCCTCTGGAGGCGCCCATGTGTACAAACGCGGAGAAGCCTCCCACCATGTCGACGCCGTATTTCTCGGCGAGTTTGTCGAGGTGCCGCGCCACCTCAACCGCGGCGGCCCCGTCGCCTATGGGCTCGAGCAAGATGGATACGGGAGACACGGCCAGCCTCACGGTCACGATCCTCACCCCCAGCCGCGACGCCACCCGCTCCACCGCCGGCCTAAGCCGCTTTAGATACGGCTCAAGCACCTCCTCAAGCGCTGGCAGAAGATCCCCCGGCCTCGGCCTGGCGGCGGGGAGGGTGTTTACGCTCAGAGTGACGGCTCTGATGTCTAGCTCCCTAAAAAGAAGCATCTCCAGGACTTCGCCGATCTCCCCGGGCTCAAACCTCATATCCTCTGCATGTACCGAAATACGTCTATGTGGTAGACGCCTACCATAACTCCCAGCCTCCGGCCCTCCTCCTCCAGCTCCTTCCTGAGCTGGGAGATGTCCACGTCGGCTTTTGAGATGTCTACGACCATGATCATGGAGAAGATATCCCGCACCACGGTCTGCGAGATGTCTACGATGTTGACGTTGTGGCGGGCTAAAACGTTCGATATGCCAGCCACGATGCCCACCCTGTCGGCCCCCAGCACAGCTACGACGGCCATCTCCATAGGCGGAGGTCCAGACTGGCTTATAAAACATGACCTAGACGGAGTACAGGTGGAGGAGCCGGCCTGGGCGCTGGAAATGGGCCCATCGTCGAGGGGCCCGGCCGTTTGGCCGTCGGCGGTGCCGCGGCACGATAATTATAATTATCAACAGCTTCATTGCTTTGATGGATGTTGTGCCGATGTAATATATATATGGGGCGTTTAACACTTCCGCAATGTATTTCCCCGGTCTTGAGGGCGTTGTGGTGAAAGAAACCAAGATTTGTCACATAGATCTTGAAAATTCCAAGATCTACTACCGGGGGTACGACCTGGAGGAGCTCGCCGAGAGGTCCACGTTTGAGGAGACGGCGTATCTCCTCTGGCACGGCAACCTGCCTCGGGGGTCGGAGCTTGAGGAGTTCAGGGGGAGCCTCGCCCAGCACCGCATCCCGCCGAGCCACGTCAAGGACCTCCTGCTGAGGGCGCCCCGCGCCGCGGAGCCCATAGACGTGTTGAGGACGGCGGTTTCGGCGATGGCGTTTGGGGAGGATCTGAGGGATAAGTCGCCGCAGGTGGAGCTGGCGAGGGGGCTGAAGATCACGGGGGTCATGCCCTACATAGTCGCCGCGTTTGACAGGTCTAGGAGGGGGCTGGGGCCGGCGGAGCCCGCGGAGGCCGGAAGCCACGCCGAGTTCTTCCTATGGGCGTTGAGGGGCGAGAGGCCCACCCCGCGGGAGGCGAGGGCTCTCGACGTCATGTTGATAATATACGCGGAGCACTCCATGAACAACAGCGCCTTCACGGCCGTCACCGTGGCCTCCACCCTGGCCGACATGTACGCCGCCGTCACGGCGGCGATAGCCAGCCTCAAGGGGCCGTTGCACGGCGGTGCAAACGTAGACGCCTCGCTGATGCTGGAGGAGGTGGGTGAGGCGAAAAACGTGGAGAGGTGGGTGGAGGAGCAGCTGGCTAAGGGGCGCCGGATACCGGGCTTCGGCCACCGGCTGTATAAGAGGGGGCCGGATCCCCGTCTTAGGGTTTTGAGGCGGCTCGCCAGGGACCTCGCCGCCGACCGCGGCGACTACAGGTGGGTGGAGTTGGCGGAGAGGCTGGAGGAGTACGTCACAGCTAAGTTGTCCCAGAAGGGCATCTACCCAAACACTGATCTCTACGCGGCCGTTATCTTCCGCTACCTAGGTCTGCCTGTGGATGTGAACCTGCCGGTTTTTGCCATGTCTAGGGTGGCTGGCTGGGTGGCGCATGTGGTGGAGTATAGACAGGCGAACCGGCTGATAAGGCCTA
>Ga0326763_1000558_pt1 | contig 12963 bp, 14 predicted proteins | sample NORPS_P_FD_207671 | JGI IMG/M metagenome (GOLD analysis project Ga0326763, IMG submission 207671) | Hot spring water microbial communities from Norris Geyser Basin, Yellowstone National Park, WY, United States - NOR.PS_P | ecosystem: Environmental > Aquatic > Thermal springs > Unclassified...
GTAGGGTTCTCCATGGGACATAATCTACCGCAGTGGCCGAGGTACAGGCCACATCAAAGCGCCACCACCCGGCCTCTGGGAAGCCCCTGCCCATGGCCGGTGCGGTTACAGTATTTTCTCGCCACCCCGTTTAGGCTTGGGCCATGCCAACCCCTAGCATGCATATAAGCCCCCGGCTTTTCGGGAAACACCAGGAGGTTTCAGATGGGTAGCAGTCTGCCAGCCAGAGCTCTTTGGACCGGCGTTTTTCTGATTCTGGTTTCCACCCTGGCCGTCATGAGCACCAGCCTCACCCCCACCGCCCTGATTCCGGGGGCGTTGGGCCTGGCCATTGCCCTGTTGGGCATCTGGGCCGATAAGTCCCCCAATCAAAAACTTGCCATGAATATTGCCCTGGGTCTGGCAGTGCTGGGCATCCTGGGTTCGCTGCAGGGCATTCCCGGCTTCATCACCATCCTGGGCGGCGGTACGGTGGAGCGACCCATCGCCGCGATGGCCCAGTTCGCCACGGTGTTTATCTGCTTGGGGTTTGTGGTGCGGTTCTGGGTAGAGCGCCGGCGCAAGAGCTAAAGCACCGGTAGCAGCAGACGGGCAGGCTCTTCCTTAATGGCTTCCAGCCTGCCCTGCAGGGTATAACCCGCAATGGCCTCTACCCTAACCCAGACGGTCTGGCCCACCCGTACCGGCCCGGTAAACTCGGCCTCGTAGTAGTCCGGGGTGTGGCCGTAGGCCCGGCCCCCGCGAAAGCTTTCCACCAGCACCTCGAGCCGGTGGCCCAGCTTGGGCTGCACCCGCGCTTCGGCCAGGCGGGCCGCGAGGGCCTGAAGCTCCCTATTGCGGCGCTTGCGCACCTCGATGGGCACCTGAGGTAGCGCGGCTGCACGGGTTTTGGGGCGGGGGGTGTAGGTGAACACATGAACGCGGCTGGGCCGTACTTCCTCCAGGAAGGCCAGGGTTTCCTGGTGTTCCTCCTCGGTCTCGGTGGGTAGACCGGCAATCACATCGGTGGTGAGGGCGAAGCCGGGGATAAGCAAAGAAGCCCGCTCTACCAGGGCACGGTAGTAGTTTTTATCGTAGCGACGGCCCATCAGGGCCAGCAAGCGGGCCGACCCTGTTTGCAGGCTAAGGTGCAGGTGGGGGCGCACCTGGGGCGCAAAGCGGCCCATCACCTGGAGCAGCTCTTCCCCGGTGTCTTCGGGCTCGATGGAAGACAGGCGCACCTTAGCGCCCATCAGGGCCAGCTCTTCTACCAGCCCGGCAATCCCGCGGGGATGGCCCTTGTAGGAGCCCAGACGAACGCCGGTAAGCACAATTTCCTGAACCCCTGCTTGCAGCAAGGCCTCGGCTTCCCGCAGGGCCTCCTGGTGCCCCCGGTGGCGTTCGCGCCCACGCAGGCGGGGGATGATACAGTAGGCGCAGCCCACGTTACAGCCATCCTGCACCTTGAGGAAAGCCCGCACATAGTTGTTCAGAAGGCCCCGCTCGCCCGCTCCCCAGAACTCGTTGGGGGGTGTGGTGATGGGGTCGGCGGGAAGGCCAAAGTGCTGCAGAATGACGCCGGGAAGCTCGGCTTTGCGGCTGTTGGGCAGCACCGCATCGGCCCCCAGCTCGGCCAGTTGCTCGGGGGCCAGCTCGGCATAGCAGCCCGTAACCACGATAAAAGCCGCGGGGTTGGCCCGGCGGGCCCGGCGCACCTCCTTGCGGGCATCGGCCTCGGCGCTGGTGGTTACAGCACAGGTGTTGATAACCACCAGGTCGGCGCCGCTTTCCAGGGGCACCACCACCGGGTGCAAAGGTTTGAGCAGGCCCACCAGGGCATCCGATTCCACCTGGTTAACCTTGCAGCCCAGGGTTTTTACTGCCAGCCGCACCCCTTCCATCAGGGGCATTGTGGGGCAGTGGGGGAGGTTCGGTCAAGGGTCGGTGAGGACGAGCGCGGCGAAGTCGTCATCGGACTCGTATTCCTCCAGCACGCACAGTGGTTTTAAGCGCACCACCTGGGCCGGGGGGTCGTCGGGGCCAGACTCGCCCGTTACGGTGCTCCGGGCCACGCGCAACATCTGCTCCTCGAGCATCTGCAAAAGTTCGGGGGTGGCCTCGCGCAGCGTCACGGGAAGGTTCTTTAGTACGTGAAATGCAACCGGGTACACGTCCTCGAGGTAGTGCAATGCCTCCAGCACTTCTGCACAGGAGACCAGGTCGTTACTCACTATGTTGCGCGGCCGCTCGGTGGGGGATTCCCGGGCTTCTAAAATGCTGGTCACGTACAGGTCGAAGCCTGTCTGGTGCCGGCGAATCCAGAGCTTGAGTAGTTCCCGCGCGGTGGGGGTTTGACCGACCAGCATTTGACCGGGCTCGAGCTGGTAAATAGCCTCGGCGAGCATCCGCATGGAATCACTGTAGGGCAAACTGTCTTCTTGCAAGGGGCCTTCTGAGCGTTACAAAAGCCTTGGGCGTTACGTACCCTCCTGTTAACATGGGGCTGTGCTAACCCTGGACGACATCCAATGCGCTGCCCGCCGCATTGCTCCCTATATTCACCAAACCCCGGTTTTTAGCAGCCGGGGACTCAATGCGCTGCTGGGCAAAACCCTTTTCTTTAAGGCCGAACACCTGCAAAAAACCGGCAGTTTCAAGGCCCGGGGCGCCCTCAACGCGGCCCTTCAGTTGAAAAACCCCAGGGGCCTGATTGCGGTTTCGTCGGGCAATCACGCCCAGGGGGTGGCCTATGCGGCCCAGGTGATTGGGGTTCCCGCCCTGGTGGTGATGCCGGAGGAGGCCTCCCCCATCAAAAAAGCCGCCACCCGCGCCTATGGGGCCAAGGTCTTCGACCAGGGGGTAACGGTGGAGAACCGCGAGCAGGTGATGCAAAGGCTGGCCGAGCAGACCGGCTACGAGGTTGTCCATCCCTTTGACGACCTGCGGGTCATGGCCGGGCAGGGTACGCAGGCCCTCGAGCTCTTAGAGCAGGTGCCTGAGCTGGAGGCTGTGCTGGTAGCGGTAGGGGGTGGGGGGCTGATTTCCGGCATTGCTACCGCAGTCAAAACCCTGCGCCCGGAGTGCGAGGTGATTGGGGTGGAACCCGAGGGCGCCAACGATGCCCAGCAAAGCCTCCGGGTGGGCGTGCGGGTCAAGCTAACGCAGGCCCCCCAGACCGTGGCCGACGGGGTGCGCACGCTGGTGGTTGGGGAAAAAACCTTCCCGGTCATGCAAAAGCACGTAGACCGCATCCTTACTGTACCCGACGAGGTAACCCTGCAGGCCCAGCGCCTGATGATGCAGCGGCTCAAACAGGTGGTGGAGCCCACCGCCGGGCTGGCTTTAGGGCCCCTGCTCATGCGCTACGAGCTACCTGAGCGTATCGCGGTGATCATATGCGGCGGCAACTGGGTGCCTTCTGCCTGCAGGTGAGCGTTGGCCTAACGCAACAAGCGCTGCAAAATCCCCTGCACCAGCCGACCGGTCTGGGCCATGAGCACTGGGTCAGCCACGGTGTCGGTGGGGCGGTGATAGTTGGGGTCCAGGCCCCGGAAAAAGAAGAGCACCGGCACCCCGGCCTGGGCAAAAGGCACGTGGTCGCTGCCACCCCCCGGTGCGCTACCACAGGCCACCTGCAGGGCGTTACAGTCGGCCAAGGCCCGCAGTTCCTGGCTGCCGCCTATTCCCAGGCTGCCGTTCACGTCCACCCCCACCATGTCCAGGTTGAGCATGGCCTTCAACCCCCGCACAAGCTCAGGGTTCTGTTCCACAAAGCGCCTCGAGCCCCACAGACCATCCTCTTCCCCATCGAAAAACATAAACCAGACGCGCTCGGAGAGGGGGCTATTTGCTAGCTGGCGGGCCAGCTCGAGCACCGTCACGGTACCCGAGGCGTTGTCGTTGGCGCCCGGGCTGCCAGGCACCGAGTCGTAGTGGGCCCCCACGATGGCCAGGGGGTTCTGGCTGTTCCGCCGGGCGATCAGGTTGCGCCCCTGCACCTCCTCGGTCACGATGCGCGCATCCAGTACGGCCCGACTTCCCGTCAGGCCAAAAAGCGCCTCCCCGTCGCTAGAGGAGATGGTCACGCCCGGGATGGGGCTGTGGCCCCCAAAGCTAAAACGGGTGCCGCTGGGTTCTTCGGTCACCAGGATAACGCCCAGGGCCCCCTGCTGGGCAGCCAATCGGGCCTTCTGTAGGCCTGGAATTCCACCCCGGCGCACCACCACAATGCTATTTTGCAGGTTCAGGTTGGCAAAGTCCGCCGCTAGCCCCGCACCCGGTACCACCACCAGCGGCCCTTCAACCCGCCGACCAGGGCTGCCTGCCACGCTGCTGACCGGAAAACTGACCCCTCCCACCTGAAGGCTCGAGCCCTGGTCGTGGGTACGGTTGTAGGTGAAGGGAAAAAACTCCACAGTGTAGCCCACCTTGCGGAGTTCTGCGGCCAGGTACTCGCCCGCCGCCACCGCCGGGGTGCCCGCTACCCGCGGCCCCTGCGCTAGCAAGGCCTGCAGGTCGGCCTGCATGCGCTCGAGGGAAAAGGCCTGGGCCAGCGCCAGTAGCGCAAAAGCCACCAGGCCTAAAGCCGCCCGCAAGAACAGGTTTTTACCCATGTCTCAATCTTGCCATCCAGCACATGAGTTGGGTGGGTAGCAGGGCGAAAACAGCATGCGAAGATGCCTAAGTGTCTCCATAAGCGAAATGCAAGATGCCGTACCGAAAGTTCGCTTTAGGAATTGCGCCAGGTATGCATTGACTCATTCCGCTGGTTTTGCCAATCTGCCCTGGCGCAACTTAATCCTTGAATAGCTTGTCAAAGGCCTGCTGGTTGCTGTTCTTGCGCTTGAGGCGAAAGAGGTCGTTTTTTAGCTCGAGCGCCCCTTCTTTGAGCAGAAGCTCGAGGGTGCGCCGCAGCTCGTGCCGGGAAAAACTCTCCCCCTCATCTTCCAACCAGCGCGCCACATCCTGCTCGCTGGCAAACCGCAGCGTCTCAATGGCTTTGAGCACCCAGCCCCGGGCGTCCATACCTGAATATACCGCAGGCCTTTTCCGCCTTCCAAGGTCTTGCCCAAACCCCCAACACAACTACTAAGGCCCCGGTTCAGGATAGGCAAACACCACCCCATAGCCAGCCTCGAGCTCAATCTCCACCCGTCCCAAAACCACATTGGAAAGGGTGCGGGTGCTGCCTAAGTGCACCTCGGCTTTTTGCAGCGGCCAGCGGACACCACGGATACTCAGGCCGATAAAGCCACCCAGCGGCAACAAGCTGAGCCTGGAGTAGTGCGGTAGATCCAGCTGCAGCGTCCCCGGCACCAGGGGATGGGCCTCTTCGCTACCTGAAGTCAGCAGGGTGGCAATGCCCTGGCGGGCCAGCCGGATGCCCAGCAGCAGATGGGCCATGGTCTGGTCGGTCTGACCCCCCAGGGCCCCTACCAGAATCAGCTTATCGGCCCCCCGGGCCAGGGCCGCCTCGATGGCCAGTTCCCCATCGGTAAAGTCCTTGTTCACGGGATGTTCTTCACGTGGTATGTGGTGATAGGCTTGCTGGAGTTCCGGCGAGGCCGAGTCGAAGTCGCCCACCCACAACTCCGGCTGGAGCCCCAGAGGTTGGGCATGAACCATACCGCCATCCGCCACAATCACCCGGCTCCCCCTCACCTGGGCCTTGAGCCGCGGGGTTACAACGATTGAACCGTTTAAGAGAATGGTAAACGGGTGCATGTGGGGTAAGGTTCAGCTATGGTTTCGAGCCGCCGGGCCTGCCAGGGGTTGTCCTGGCTGCGCTTGCCCATGCTCCGGCTCTTCTTCCAGCGCAACCACCTTCGACCAATCTACCTTTATCCGGGTAGTGTCGCCAGGGTAAAGCCCCTGCTCCGGGCCTTCCAGGTATAGCCTCTGGCCCCGCCAGGCCAGCTCGAGGGCCACCACAAAACCCTTGAAAATGCGCTCTCGCACAAGCGCTTCTTCTCCCTGGCCCAGCATTATGGCCTCCTGGGGCAGCAGGTGTGGCCGGGCCGCAAGGCCTAGCTGACGGCTCTGCTCCGCGGAGAACAAATTGCGGTGGCCCAGAAAACTAGCTACCCAGTAGTTCCTGGGCTGGCGAAAAAGCCTTTCGGGCGAGCCCTGCTGCACAATAGAGCCCCCCCGCAGCAAGGCCACCTGCTCGGCCAGCACAAACGCTTCGGACTGGTCGTGCGTGACCACAATGGTCGGTACCTCGATCTGCCGCAGGATGGCCCGCAGCTCCGACAGCAGTTCCTGCCGCAGCTTCAAATCCAACGCCCCCAGCGGCTCGTCCAGCAGCAGCAAGCGGGGCTGGTTGGCCAGGGCTCGAGCCAGCGCAACCCGCTGACGTTCGCCACCCGAGAGCTGGTCGGGGCGCTTTTGGGCATGGGGCTCCAGGTGGGTCAACTCCAGCAAAAAAGCCACCCGCTCCCGGATTCTAGCCATATTCCAGCGGGCCTCCCGTAAGCCAAAAGCGATGTTTTCCCATACCGTCAGGTGTGGGAATAGGGCATAGTCCTGGAACACGAACCCCACCCGACGCGCTTCAGGCGCCAGCGGCGTGATCTCGGTCTCGTCCAGCCACACCTGACCCGCCTCTGGCATTTCCAGACCGGCAACCAGCCGCAAGAGCGTGCTTTTGCCGCTGCCCGAAGGCCCCAGCAAGGCCAGGGTTTGCCCTGGGCTGACCTCGAGTGAAAGCACGAGCCTGAAGCCCGGATAGCCTTTAGCGAGCCCGACCAAGCGCAGCATAGCCTTAGCCTACAGCAAGTGGACGATGGAGTATTTCATACCAGATTCGGTCGTCACCGAACGGTGACGAACTAACCCGAGCGAAGGGATACGCTTTCTTCGCCGAGCGCAGCGAGGGGTGTGCTCTAGATTCAAAAAGATAGCCTCTTAGCGCTTTTTGTTTGAAGATTATCTTTTTGAATCCGGTATCACAAAGAGCGTTATGTGCCATTCATCGCTACATGGGCAACCAGACGCAAAATTTGGCTCCTCGGCCCTCCTGCGACTCTACCCAGATGCGCCCCTGGTGGGCCTCCACGATGGCCTTGGAAATGTAAAGCCCCAGGCCCGTACCCACAATGCCCCTGGCGATGGCGCTTCTGGTGCGGCTGTAGCGCTGAAAAAGCTGGCCCTGCTCCTCCAGCGGGATGCCGGGGCCAGTATCTTCGACCTCAATTAACACCCCATCCTGCGGCCTGGCCCGCAACCAGATGGCACCCTGGCGTGGACAGAACTTAAAGGCATTGGAAAGCAGATTGCCTACCACCTGACCAATGCGCTCTGGGTCGGCCTCGATGATGGGCAGTGTGTCGAGCTCGAGGGTGAATTGAATCTGGCTGAGCTTGGCTACCCCGGCAAAGCTATGGGCAATCTGGGCCAGGGTAGCCTGCAGGTCTACCGGCTGCTTGCCAATGCTAAACCGGCCAGCTTCCAGGCGCGAGGTGTCCAGCAGGTTGTTGACCATATCCTTCAGCCGCAGGCTGCTGTGCTGAATGTTCTCCAAAAAACCCTCGAGCTCCGAAGGGCTATAGTTACCGCCAAGCAGCAGCTCGCTAAAACCCAGAATGGAAGCCAGCGGCGTCTTAAGTTCGTGTGAAACCGCCGCAATAAACTCCGACTTTAGCCGCTCGGCCTCGCGTTCATGCGTAACGTCCCGAAAAAGAATCAGGGCGGTGTCGCTTTCCATGGGGACAATCCGGGCCTCAAAGTCCCGCCCCTCCAGGTTAAGCTCTAGCTCCTCGGCCTGCTCACCTGCCAGCACCGCCCGAACTGCCCGTTGAAGCGCCTGGGCCACATCTTGAACAAAAAGCTCACCCAGGGTTGTCCCTAGGAAGCGATCCATAGGCAGATGGCTGGAACTCTTACCCGCCTTGTACTCGCGGATGTTGCCCTCCGAATCCACCAGCATCATATCGTCCGGAATAGCCTCCAATATGGTGCGAATACGCTGCTCACGCTGATATTCCTGTATGCTGTCTTGCATCTTTAAAATCTTACCCAGCAACCCTTGAAAGAATTACGAATGTCCTAATCCTTCTGGTCTATCCTGACTTACATGAGCCTGATCGCCGCTTTTCTGGCCGGCATTCTATCTTTTTTGTCCCCCTGCGTATTACCGCTGGTGCCCACCTATTTGCTTTATTTGAGCGGAGAGCGGGGGCGGCCCCTTTTCAACGCCTTCTTCTTTGTGGGTGGGTTCTCGCTGGTGTTCTTGTTGTTGGGGCTGCCCTTCACCATCCTGGGAGGGCTGCTGTCCGAGCATCGGCAGTTGCTGGGGCAGGTGGGCGGGGTAGTTTTGGTGCTGTTTGGGTTGTACATGCTGGGCCTGAAGCCCAGGTGGGGGGTTAATTTGCGCTACCAGGGAGATACCAGCCGCCCCTGGGGGGCCTTTATGCTAGGCATGGTTCTGGGACTGGGCTGGACACCCTGTATTGGCCCGATTCTGGGGGGTATTCTAACCCTCACGGCCACAGGTGGCGGGGTCGGCTTTCTCCTGGCTTATATCCTGGGGCTGGCCGTCCCGTTTTTGCTGGTGGCCCTTTTTGCCGACCGCATCCGCCCCGCGCTGCGCAGGGCAGCCCGCTTTTCTCATGGGGCCGAAGTGGCGGCTGGGGTGGTTCTGGTTGCAGTGGGGATACTGATGCTTACCGGCTCTTTCACGCAGCTCAACAGCTTCTTCCTAAAAATTACCCCCGAGTGGCTGCTGAACCTGGAGAAGAGCCTGCTGGGCCAGTAATTTGCGCGTATGATGAGTTCTATGCTGATCGAGGCGGTATCGGTTTCCAAGCGCTACGGGCGGGACTGGGTGCTACGCAACCTGGATTTCCAGCTGGCTAAACACGAAGCCCTGGCCCTGGTAGGGCCCAACGGTGTGGGTAAAACCACCTTGCTGCGGGTGCTGGCCGGGCTGGTGCGCCCCACCCAGGGCTCGGTTCGGCTTGGCGGCAGGGTGGGGTTTCTGGCCAATCCACCGGCTTTTCATCGGCACTTTACCGGAGCCGAAAACCTGCATTACGCCTTGCGACTCGATGGGCGAGCCGACAGCCGCAGCGAGATTCAGGCAGCCTTGGCCCAGGTTGGACTTCCCTTCGATAAGCCCGTGTTGAGTTACAGCAGCGGCATGAAAAAGCGACTGGCCATGGCAAGGCTGCGCCTGCAAAACCCAGATATCTGGCTGCTGGACGAGCCCGAAGCAGCCCTGGATGCAGAAGGACGGGGCTTGCTAGAAAACCTGGTGAACTACGCCCGGTCGTTCGGAGGGGTGGTAGTCGCTACCCACGACAAAAGCTGGCTTCCGTTGGTGGATCGGGTGGTCGAGCTCGAGCCCGCCTAGAGCGGTTCCCAGGAATGCCCTGTCCAGCGGTTTTTGCTAAGCCCCGTCTCCAGGGCCAGCTTGCCCGCAATACCCAGATTTTGCCCCCAAAATTACTTCAGGGCTTTCAAGTACCAGCTTAAGGTAGGGCCACTATCGCGCAGGTGCTCAAAGCCCAGCCGCTCCCAGAAGCGTTTGGCCTGCTGGTTGTTGCCATACACCACTGCGTATAACCGATCCATACGGCTTCGCAGCAGGGCCTCGAGCTGCTCCACTGCAGCTTTGCCCAGGCCCTGGCCCTGAAGTTTCTCTTCGATGAGCAACAGGCTGATGGTTGCCGAGTGCAGGTCGGGGTAGGCCACTTTGTAGTCCAGAAAACCCACGGCCCGGTCTTGGTGCAAAAGCAAAACCGCCTGACGCCGGGTGTCGTGGCGAAGGGTATCGAGCTCACGTTGAATGTCGTTCAGGGAGGGCATGTCGCCCCCGATAAGCGAGATATAGGTGGGGCAATTCAGATACAAACTGTGCACGACTGTAGCTGAATCACTTGTAACAGGCAGGAAGTCGAGGCGCGTAGAAACTTTCATAGCTTCACTCAGATTGTAAGCAAAAGCGCCCAGCTGGGATGTAATTTTCAACCCACACTGGGCTGAACCCCACCCAAAACCTCCTGCTAGCGTGTAGACCTAATGCCCAGCGCCTCCAGGGCCTTCTCGAAAGGGAGGTCGCGCCCGGTGTTGGCGAGCTGCTCGAGGGAACTCTCCACCACAAAATCCGGGGTGGCTCGAGCTGGGAAAGGTGTTCCATCGGCAAAAAAGGCCCGGTTGTAGGAGATGCTCAGGGCCCCTCCGTTAATCAGGTTGAAGGGGCGGGTGGTGGTATTGCCGATGCCCAGGGTGGGCACGCCTACCAGAGGTGCCACCCTGGCCTTCTGGAGGGCCGAGGCCAGGTACTCCCCGCCCGAGGCGGTATTTCCGTCTACCAACACCACCAGTGGGCCACGCCAGCGGGTCAGAAAAGGCAGGTTGGCGCTCTCAGCTTGACCATTGCGGGTAACAGTAAGCCGTCCATCGCGGACGCGGAACTCGTTGCGCTCGGTCTGGTAGCGATCCACCAGGGCCACATAAGCCTCATCCAGGAAAGCAGCCGCCGAAACGATCATCTCGGTGAGCAATCCGCCGCTATTACCCCGCAATTCCAGTATCATGGCCCGTGCGTTTTTCTGCTGGGCTTCGCGCACAAGCTCGTGCACCCGCCGCCCCACCTGACCCTGAGCGTCGAAGTCGGGGATTTTGAGCACCGCCACCCCGTCCGGCCTAATTTTGAGCGAGGGGAAGCGGGCCAGGTTGATCTCGCGGCCCGTAAGGGTGATCTCGAGGCGCTGGCGTTCAGGGCCCCGCAAAATACTCAGAACCACCGGACGCCCCGACTGCACCGATTGCGTCAAAAACTGCACCACCTGGTTGTCGTCGGGTAACTCGCTCAGGGGCCGACCGTTGATGGCAATGATGCGGTCACCATAGGCCAAACCGGCCTCGTCGGCAGGCCCTCCCTCTACCACATCCACAATCAGGCGGTCACGGGAGCCGGGTATGGGCAGGTGGGTTACGCCGATACGCAGCGTGCGGGAAGGTGCGTTGCCCTGGCGGCTTTCACGGGTGCTGCGCAGGGCTTCGGGGCTCAGGTAATAGGTGTGGTTGTCGCTCAACTCCTCCACCATCTGCTGGATGATGGGCACCGCCTGGCTATAGGAGCAGGTGTCTTTTTGGGGTGCGCAGGCGCGATCCAGCGCGCTTTGGTAGCGGGCCGTAAGCTCCTTGAGGTTCAGGGTAGCGGGGCCGTAGTAATAGAATTCCACATAGAAGCTGGCCTGGTCGAAAAGATCCTGGGCAGGCGAGGCCAGCGAAAGCGAGCCGAGCAGCAGGGCCAGGGTTGCAAACAGTTTGCGCATAGTATCCACCTACCGCAGCATTTCCAGGGCACGCTCCAGTATCCGGTCGCGCCCTGTAACGAGGGCCTCGAGGTCGTCTTCCATCACCACGTCGGGGCTGACTTTTAGGGGGAAGGGCGAGCCGTCCAGGTTGCGCATTCTGAGTGAGGAAACCGCAATAAACTCGCCGTTGATGAGGGGGCCTTCAGCGCTCCCGGACATCCCCAGGGCGCCGGCCGTAGGCTCGCCCACCACCCTGGCCCGGCCCGCGGCCTGCAGGAAGTAGGCCAGCATCTCCGCGGAGTTGAAGGTGTTTCGGTTGACCAGCACCACCAGTGGTATACGGGCCAGGTAGGGCCGCTCGAGGGCGCTTTGTTCTTCCTTCTCCTCGCCTTCGGGCTGCACATAGAGCTTACCGTTTTCCACCGTGTGGGTCTCGTCCTGACCTTCAAAGCGGCGATCGTAGATAAACCCACCCCTGCCGATAAAGGCCGCCGCACTCAGCAGGGCTTCCGAATCGTAGCCGGTGAGGGCGTCACGGAGATCGACTATCATCCCTCGAGCGCCGGCTTGCTCCGCCTGGCGTGCGGCATCGTGAATGCGCTGGGCCGTGGAGTAGTTTTCGGAGCTGTACAGGTGATAGACGCGCAGATAGGCCGTGTTGTTGTTGATCTCGAGCCGGGGTTGCATGGTAGCCCCGGCGACCCGTGGGGTAAGGGTGACCGTGCGGGCCGTCCCCTGGCGGGTGTAGCTCAGGCTAAAGGCATTGCGGGCTGCCTCAGCCGCACTCAGGCGGGCCAGGGTTGCGGGCTGGCCTGCAACCTGGGTAATCAGGTCGCCCCGGCGCAGCCCTGCCTGGTAAGCGGGCTCGCCAGGAAAGGCCTCGCTCACCACCAGCCCCCTGGGGGTCTCCCGCACCCAGACCCCCACCCAGGGGGCAGCCGGCCCCAGGCCCGCCCCATAGCGCTGGTCGTCAATGAGCTGGTCTCTGGTAAGCAGCATTGTAAAAGGGTCGGCAATGTCCTGCACAATGCGTTCGATAACCCGTCTGGCCTTATCGAAGCCGCAGCGATCCCCTTCGGTAGCGCAAAGCCGCTGGAGTTCTGGCTGATACTGCCGCCGGAGCTCCCTAAAGTGGGGGACTTTAGCCGGGCCGTTGTAATAGAAACCTATCAGAAAGGTGGCCTGGTCGAATAAATCCTGGGCAGGAGAGGCCAGCGCCGAACCGGCCATTCCGAGCACCGCCAAACCGCTCAACAACGCTTGACGCAGGGTCATACTTCAATATAAGCAAGAAAATGATAAGCAAATGGTAAGATGGTCTTTTAGTTTGGCTGAACAGTCACAGCCAGGGGGTCACCCAGCCGCCTACGTTTGCCCACATCCAGCAAAACGCGTACCCCAGCAAAGAGGGCTTTCGCCACCTGGGAAGGCCCAGGCACGACAAGGCGCTCGAGGTTGCAAGGCGGGGGTGCTACACCCGCTTAAACAACAGGGTCGCGTTCATGCCCCCAAAAGCAAAGGAGTTCGAAAGGGCGTAGTCCACCTGCTTTTCTCGAGGGGTGTTGGGCACATAGTCGAGGTCGAGTTCGGGGTCAGGGTCGTCGAGGTTAATGGTGGGGGGCAGAATTCCGCTCGCCAGGGCCTGAAGGCTGGCAATGGCCTCAATGGCCCCCGCCGCGCCCAGCAGGTGTCCAATCATGCTCTTGGTGGACGAGACCGC
>Ga0326763_1000565_pt1 | contig 12897 bp, 13 predicted proteins | sample NORPS_P_FD_207671 | JGI IMG/M metagenome (GOLD analysis project Ga0326763, IMG submission 207671) | Hot spring water microbial communities from Norris Geyser Basin, Yellowstone National Park, WY, United States - NOR.PS_P | ecosystem: Environmental > Aquatic > Thermal springs > Unclassified...
GGGGCGCCCAATGGCCGCATCCCGCTGGCCGACGGCGCGGGAGTGGTCGAGGCCGCCGGAGACGGCGCCGAGTTCGCCCGGGGCGACCGGGTCGTGTCGTGCTTCTTCCCGCAATGGCAATCCGGCCCGCCGACCCTGGGCGACTTCAGCCTCACGCCCGGCGACGGCGCCGATGGCTTCGCGCGGCAACACGTGGTGATGCCCGCCACCGCCTTCACCCTCGCGCCGAAGGGCTACGACGCCGTGGAGGCCGCGACGTTGACCACGGCCGGGCTCACCGCCTGGCGGGCGATGGTCGTCGACGGCAAGCTGAAGGCCGGCGACACCGTCCTCCTGCTCGGCACCGGCGGCGTCTCGATCTGGGCGCTGCAGATCGCCAAGCTGATGGGCGCGGCCGTCGCGATCACCTCGTCATCGGGCGAGAAGCTCGAGCGGGCGCGGGCGCTCGGCGCCGATTTCACCGTGAACTACCGCGAGCGGACGGAGTGGGGCCGGGTCGTGCGCGACTGGACCGGCGGGCGCGGCGTGGATCATGTCGTCGAGGTCGGCGGGCCCGGCACCTTGGCCCAATCGATCGAGGCCGTGCGGGTCGGCGGCCACATATCGCTCATCGGCGTGCTGACGGGCCGCTCCGGCGACATCCCCACCGCCGCGCTGATGGCCAAGCAGGCGAGGCTCCAGGGCCTGATCGTCGGCAGCCGCAGCGAGCAGCAGGATTTCGTCCGCGCCCTCGACGCCTCGGGCATCCGCCCCGTCGTCGACCGCCGCTTCCCGCTCGATCAACTGGCCGATGCCTTCCGCTTCGAGCAGGGTGCCGGCCATTTCGGCAAGATCGGCGTCGCGTGGTGAGGGGGCCGGCATCAACACGAGCGGAGGCGTGTTGAGTCGGCGAGGCGCCCGACCAAGCTGCTGCAGGCAGGCAATTGTCCAACGAGGTGACAGAATGTCCGACACCGATCGCGAGCAAGTAGTCCGGCAGCGCGCCCATTCCTTGTGGGAAGCCGATGGTTGCCCCGACGGCCGCGCCGAAGAGTATTGGCATCGCGCCGAGCAACTCGTTGCCGAGGAGCACGACCCCGACCGGCCCACCATGACCGACGTGCCGCCGCTTTAAAGCGTGGCGGGCCGCACCAGCCGCTTGCGGCCCGCTCCCGCGGCGCCCGCCATGCCGACCGCCGTGTAGGCGATCAGCAGCGGGCCCGCCGCGCTCCAATCTCCGGTCCATTGATGGGCCAGGCCCAGAAGCAGCGGCCCGAACGACGCGAGCATGTAGCCGACCGCTTGCGCCATGCCAGACAGCTGCGCCGCCGTCCCCGCGTCGGGCGAGCGCAGCACGATGATGGACAGCGTCATCGAGAACACCGCCCCCTGCCCCACCCCCATCAGAGCGGCCGCGCCCCACACCCACGGCAGCGGCAGATAGAGGCACCCCAGGAACCCGGCGAGCCCGGCCGCAAGGCTCAAAATCGCCGGCGCCCGCTGGTCCGGCCACAACGCAGCGAACGGCGCGCCGCCGAGCGACGATCCCACCTGCACCAGCACCGACCCGGACAGCACCAGTCCCGCCGTCACCGCGGCCATGCCTCGGTCGCGCAGGATCAGCGCCAGCCAGCCGAAGGCGCAATACGTGGTCGTCGACTGCATGCCCATCAGCAACGTCACCTGCCAAGCCAGGCCGTTGCGCCACAGCCCGGGCAGCTTGCGGTTCGCGACGGGAATGAACGTCGCCGGCAGCGCCGGGATCAGCGCCAACCCGGCGAGCAGCGCCGGCGCCGCCCAGATCGCGAGCGCCGCGCCCCATGAGCCGAATGCAAGCGTCAACGGGGCGCTCGCCCCCGCCGCCAGCGCCGCGCCGATTGACAGCACCATCGTGTAGAGGCCGGTCATCAGCGCCACCCGGTCCGGGAAGTCGCGCTTGACCAGCGCCGGCAGCAGCACGTTGACCACGCCGATCGCAGCGCCCGCCAGGATGGCACCGGCAAACAGTGCCGTCGGCGTCTCCGCCCATCGGATCAGCGTCCCGGCCGACAGCAGCAGCACCATACCCAGCACGGTCCGCTCGATGCCGAAGCGTCGCGAGAGCCGCGGCGCCAGCGGCGCGAACAAGCCGAAGCACAGCGCCGGCAGCGTGGTCAGCACGCTGGCCGCCGCCGCCCCGATGCCCGTGCTGCGCATGACTTCGGGCAGCACCGGCCCGAGGCTTGCGATCGCCGGCCGCAGATTGAAGCTGGCCAGCAGCAGCGCCGCCCCCAGCACCCAACGGCCGCCACGGCGCCCCGGGCCCGGCGCCACCTCCGTCAAGGAGCGAAGGCCGAAGGCGCCAGCCGCACCTCGCCGACCCGGATGCCGTTCCAGTTCCGAAGCTCGGGCCGCGCAAGCCGGTCCACTACGCCCGCCGCCTCGCCGCCGGGTTGGAGGAAGTGCTGCACCAGCGCGGCCGTCACCACCTCCGCCGCCCGCCCCGCCCCATCGTCGCACTTGACCGCGAAGCCGAGGCCCAGATCGGGCAGCGCGCCGCAATAGACGCCCTCCGCCCCGGTCTTGACGAAAGCGCGCGCGCCCAACGCCTGCATCAACAGCGTATCGAACCGTCCGGTGCCCGCCACCATGAACGGGTGCGCCGCGACGGCCGAACGGATGCGCCGGGCCGCGGCGGCGCGCGCCGGCCCGAACCCGTGTCCGCTCCCGAACCGCGCGAAGCCGAGCGCCAGATGCCGCAACGGGATCGCGTATGCCGGTATCGAGCACCCATCCGTCCCGTGGTCGGACAGCTCGGCGCCCGTCACCTCTGCCAGCGCCGCCGTCACCTCACGCATGACGGGGTGGTTCGGCCCGACATAGCCCGCGGGATCGACCCCGATGGCGCAGGCCGTGCACACGAATCCCGAATGCTTGCCCGAGCAATTGTTGTGCAGCGCCGACGGGCGCCCGCCCGCCGCCGCCAGCGCGCGCGTCGCTTCCGCTCCGGACGGCCAATGGCTGCCGCACTCGAGACAACTCTCGTCCCGCCCCGCCTTGCGCAACATCGATGCGGCCGTCTCGGTATGGCCGGGCTCGCCGGAATGCGACGCGCATGCCAGCGCGATCTCCGCCTCCGTCAGCCCGAACCGGTCCGCCGCACCCGTCTCGAGCAACGGCAAGGCCTGGATCGCCTTGACCGCCGAACGCGGGAACACCGGCATCTCGACGTCGCCGAGCGCGAGCACGGTCGCGCCCGCCGCGTCCACCACCGCCACCGCACCGCGATGCCGTGACTCGACCCGGCCCCCGCGCGTCACCTCCACCAGAACCGGATCATCCATGGCTGGACACGAAGGCTCTGATTTCCCCGGCAATGCGGTCCGGATCCTGCAACTGCGGCAGATGCGCGCAGCCCTCCAGCAGCTTGAACCGCGCCTCGGGCATCAGCCCGGCCAGCTCCTCCGCCAAAGCCGGTGGCGTCGCCTGATCCCCGTCGCCCGCCATCAGCAGCGCCGGCATCGCCAACGACGGCGCCGCCGACCGCAGATCGAGCCCGGCCAGCTCGGCGCACGCCCCGGCGAACACGTCGACATCCGTCGCGAGGAATCGCGCCCGGCGCTCCGCCATGATCTCCGGCAAGCTCGCCTGTACCTCCGCCGGAAACAGCCGCAACATCGCGACGTCGACGATCCCGGCCAACCCCCTGTTCCGCGCGCCCGCCTGCATGCCGCGGAACTGCGACGCGCCCGCCTCCGGGAAAGTGGCCGCGGTGCCGGCGAGCACGAGGCGGGTCACCAACGCGGGGTGGCGCAGCGCCAGGGTCAGCGCGACGAAGCCGCCATAGCCGTTGCCGAAAACAGTCGCGGGCCCCGAGGCAGCGCTGATCGCCTGCGCCATGCGGTCGGCGACGTCCGCCAGCGCCGGGCCGCACGCGGCCGAACCGCCGAACCCCGGCAGATCCGGCAGGAACACGGTGAAGTCGCCGGCTAGGCGCTCGGCCAGCGGCGCGCAGCTGCCGGCGTCGGCGAGCAGGGAGTGGAACAGCCAGATCGGCGCGCCGTCACCCCGCCGGTCGATCCGGACCCCCGCTATCGTCTCCTGCATGCCGCTCTCCCCCTTTTGCCGGCATCGCTCTGGCAGATTTGGCCGCCTGCGCCAAGGCGGAACAGGGAAATTAGCTTGACGTAAGATATCACGGCTCGCGACAAGGGGGCGTGAAGCTCCAAGACCACGTCTGCGCCACGCTCCGCGACGACATCCTGGCCTGCCGCCTGCTGCCGGGCGCGGAATTGCGCGAGCAGACCCTCGCGGCACGACTCGGCGTCAGCAAATCGCCGGTGCGCGAAGCCCTGCTCCGCCTCGCGCAGGAGCGGCTGGTCGCCATCCGCCCGCGCCAGGGCTACCACGTGGTGCCCGTCTCCCTGCCGGAGGCCGCCGAGGTGCTCGAGCTGCGCCGCGTGCTCGAGTTGGCCTGCGTCCGCGGCGCCGCGAGTCGTGCGACGGCGGCGCAGCGCGAGTCGATCGCCCGAGCCGCCCGCTTCGAGGGCGGCAGCGACGCCTTCATCTCCTACAACCGGCTATTCCACACGAGGCTCGCCGAGTGCTGCGGCAACGCCCGCCTGGCCCAAGCAGCCGCCGGCGCCATCGCGCAGAGCGACCGTCTCGTCCAGCTCAGCCTCGGCACCCTCGAGAACCGCGATCCCGTGCGGCTCGTCGCCGAACACGCCGACCTTGCGGCTGCCGTGCTGGCCGGCGATGGCCGGGCCGCCACGCGGCTGCTGCGCCATCATCTGGAGGCTGCCGAGCACCGCGTGCTCGACGCCCTCGGCAAACTAGCGGGAGCCGCGGCAAGCGGCGTCATTGGAGAGGAAACCGGATCATGGACCAGGCGGCCGACCAGATAACACCCAGCCAAGCCGGGGCGGGCGCAGTCAACGCGGGACCGCGGCTCGACCGCCTGCCGATCTCGGCCTTCCACAAGCGGCTTTTCGCGCTTGTGGGTCTCGGCATGTTCTTCGACGGCTTCGACATCTACATCGCCGCCACCATCCTGGGCTCTACCCTGCGCTCCGGCTTCTCCACGCTGGGCCAGAATGCCGCCTTCGTGTCCTCGACCTTCCTCGGCATGATGATCGGCTCGTTGCTTACCGGTTTCATCGGCGACCGCTACGGGCGCCGGGTCACCTATCAGCTGAACTTGCTGCTGTTCGGCGGCGCGTCGCTGCTTTCCGCCTTTGCGCCCTCGATGACCGTGGTGATCGGCCTGCGCTTCCTGATGGGGGTCGGCCTCGGGGCGGAGAACGTGGTCGGCTACGCCACCATGACGGAGTTCGTCCCCGCCGCGGTCCGCGGGCGCTGGCTGGGCTACGTCGCGGTGCTGGTCGTCACCGGGTTGCCGGCCTCGGCCCTGGCCGGCTGGCTGCTCGTGCCGTATTTCGGCTGGCGGGTGATGTTCGTGCTCGGCGGGGTGGGCGCCCTGCTGATCTGGCGGGCGCGCAAGTCTTTGCCGGAGAGCCCGCGCTGGCTGGAGAGCATCGGCCGCGGCGCCGAGGCGGAAGCGCTCGTGTCGCGCATCGAGCAGGAGGCGTCCGGCGGGGCCCCGCTTTCGCCCGTTGCACCCGTGAGCCGGGCGGCCCCGTCCCGCTCGATCGCGGCGCTGTTCGCCGCGCCCCTGCTGAGCCGCATGGTGCTCGGCACGGTGTGCCTCATCGTGGTCAACACGCTGATCTACGGCTTCATCACCTGGCTGCCGACCTTCTTCGCCAAGCAGGGGATGTCGATCGCCACCTCGTTCGGCTACTCGCTGGTGATGGCGTTGGGCGCGCCGGTGGGCGCCTTCATCGGTGCCGCGACCGTCGACCGGCTCGGCCGGCGGCGCACGATCGTCGGCGCCGGCCTTGTGTCGGTCCTGTTCGGCTGCATCTACCCGTTCGTGTCCGATCCCGTCTTGCTCCCGCTCACCGGCCTGGCGCTCACCATCCCGATCTACGTCCTCGTCGCGGTCCTGTTCGGCGTCTACATCCCCGAGTTGTTCCCGACCGAGGTCCGGCTGCGCGCGTCCGGCATTTGCAACACGTTCGGCCGCGGCGCGACCGTGCTGACGCCGTTCATCGTCGTGCCGCTGTTCACCAGCTACGGGGTGGGCGGCGTGCTGGCGCTGATGGTGGGCCTGCTCGTGCTGATGATCGTCACCGTGCTGGCGCTCGGCGTGGAGCCGAGCGGGCGGTCGCTCGAACAGATGGCGAGCGCCGTCCCGGACACTGAACCGATGCTTGCGGAGAACCGGCCCTGATGGATGGAATGCAGCCTTTCGCGGGGCGGCGGGAGGACCGGCGCCTGCTGACCGGCGCCGGCCGCTACACCGCCGACCATGACCGCCCCGACCAGTTGCACGCCGTGTTCGTCCGCTCGGACCGGGCCCACGCCCGCATCGCCGGGCTCGACATCGACGCGGTCCGTGCCGCCCCGGGGGTCGCCCTCGTGCTCACCGGCACCGACACAAGGGATGCCGGCATGCATCGGACGCCGGCGCTGCTGCCGTTCCCCGGCCGGGACGGCGCCCAGCTCATCGTGCCCCCGCGCCGTGCGCTCGCCGATGACCGCGTCCGCTATGTCGGCGAGCCCGTGCTCTTGGTGCTGGCCGACACCGTGCAGCAGGCGATGGACGCCGCCGAGCTGGCCGTGATCGACTACGAGGACCTGCCGGCGCTCGCCTCCCGGGCGGCTTCCCTCGCCCCCGGCGCGATCGCCATCCACGCGGAAGCGCCGGGCAATCTCTGTCTAGATTACGAATACGGCGACGAAGCCGCCGTGCGCGCCGCCTTCGCGCAAGCCGCCCATGTCGTCACACTCGAGACCACCAGCGACCGCGTGGTCGGCAACCCCATGGAGCCGAAAGCCGCGCTCGTCGAGTGGGACGGCGACACGGTGCATCTCTGGGCCGGCAACCAGGGGTCCGTCGCGCTGCGGGACAGCCTCGCCGGGCTCACCGGCCTACCTTCGGCGAACATCGTCGTGCACGCCGATGACGTCGGCGGCGGCTTCGGCATTCGCGGCCCGGCCTATGCCGAACACGTCGCCATGGTGCTCGCCTCCCAGCGCGCCGGCCGTCCCGTCAAATGGGTCGCGTCCCGCTCCGAAACCTTCCTGAGCGACTATCACGGCCGCGGCCTCACCATGACCGGATCGCTCGCGCTCGATGCCGAAGGCCGCTTCCTGGCGCTGCGCCACGATTGGGTGTGCGACCTCGGCGCCTATCCGGTCGCGACCGGGCCCCTCATCTCGACACTCAACCCGGCCATGATGTGCACCGGCTGCTACCGCATCCCGGCGGTCTACGGGCAGCATCGCCTGGCGCTGACCAACACGGTGCCGATCACCGCTTACCGCGGCGCCGGGCGCCCCGACATGGCCTATGTCATCGAGCGCCTGGTGGACGCGGCGGCGCGGCAGACCGGGCTCGACCGGATCGCCTTGCGGCGGCTGAACGCGCTCCCGCCCGAAGCCTTCCCCTACACGCTGCCGACCGGCGGCAAGATGGCCGCGACCTACGATAGTGGCGACTACCCCGCCCTGCTCGAGGCCGCTTTGACCCACGCGGACTGGGACGGCTTTCCCGCACGGCGCGCCCAATCCGAAGCCAGCGGCCACCTCCGCGGCATCGGCTGCGCGCTCTTCGTCGAACCGGCCGGCGGCGTCGTCCCGAAGGACGAGGTGGCGCTCATCATCGACCGGGACGGGGTCGAGATCCACTGCGCGACGAAATCGTCCGGCCAAGGCCACGAGACCGTCTTCCCGGAGATCGTCGGCCGCGCCCTCGGCATCGCGCCGGAGCGGATCACCCTGCACGCCGGCGAACCCGACGGTCCCGCCCTGCTCGGCGGCGGCGCCTTCGCGTCACGCTCCATGCTGTCGCAGGGCGCAGCGAGCCAACTCGCTGCCGCCACCGTGATCCGCAAGGGCCGCGCGCTGGCCTCCAGCGTGCTCGAGGCGGCGGAGGCGGACATCGAATATGGCGACGGCATGTTCCGCGTCGCCGGCACCGACATTGTGCTCGACCTGTTCGAGTTGGCCGGCCTGCACCCGGGCGGCCTCGACACCGTCGAAGGATTGACGGCCAGCCGCGCGTATCCCTCGGGTGCGCACGTCGCCGAGGTCGAGATCGACCCGGCGACCGGCACGGTCGGGCTGCTGAACTACGTCGCCGTCGACGATTGCGGCGTCGTCCTCAACCACACGCTGATGGAGGGCCAACTTCTCGGCGGGATGGTGCAGGGGCTGGGCCAAGTGATGGGCGAGGTCTGCGTCTTCGAAGCGGACTCGGGCCAGATCCTGACCGGCAGCTTCATGGACTACACGATGCCCCGCGCGGAACTGCTGCCGCGCTTTTCGCTGCACGAGCTCTCGCAGCCGTCACCCAACAACGCGCTCGGCGTCAAGGGCGTGGGCGAGGCCGGAACGACGGGCTCGCTGAGCGCCGCCATGAACGCCATCCTCGACGCCCTTGCCCCGGCCGGCGTCACCCACTTCGACATGCCGGCCTCGCCCAGCCGCGTCTGGAACGCGCTCCAGGCGGCTAGAGGCGCTTAGGCGCTCGGGGTCGCCGGGGTCGCCTCGGGCTCCGCGCTCTCGGCGACGTTCTCCTGCTCGGCGGGAGGCTCCTGCTCGGCGGTGGCCTCCTCCGGAGTTTCCACGGCCGCCACGGGCTCCGGCTTCTCCGGGGGCGGCTCCTTCGAGCGGTCCCGCGCGGCGCCGAGAAAGTCGAACACCAGCGGGTCATGCCCCTCGAAGACGAGGTGATACTCGGCCCGAACCGGCGCATGCGTCGCCTGGTCGACCTTGCCGACCTTCCAGATCACCCAGCCCTGGCCGCGGTCCACTAGGACCGGCGGCAGGCTCTCGATCCGGCTCGGCGGCCGCTTCTCGTCGCGGCCGCGACGGCCCGGGCCACCCGGCCCACCTCTGCCGCCTTTCCGCTCGCTTCTGTTCATGTCGAATTGCGCCGGGGCAGCGGTTTTCGCTTTGGGCGTGCCGGGTTGCTTAGCCATGCACCCTCTTAAAACAATCCGAAGCCCGGCGCCATGTCCTCGCCTCCATCACGACAGGAGCCGCCCCACGAGTTCGCCGGGTCTGGCCTCTTCGCGGATCTGCTCGAACGTGCATTGGCGCGGCGCTTTGTCCGGCCGCCAGCGGAGCAGCATGGTCCCGTGGCGGAACCGCCCCTCCGTCACTTGGTCGTAGCTGACTTCGACCACCAGCTCCGGACGAAGCTTCTCCCAGGCCGCCGATTCCGCGGTTGCCCAGCGGCTCGGACCGCCCGGCGCATCGCCCGTGAAGCCCTCGCCGCCGCGTAGCGCGAGCAGCCGCCGGGTCAGCTCCGGCTTGTCGGCGTTGCTGATCGCCGAGGTGAAGCCGACATGGTCGAGCCGGCCCGCCTCGTCGTACAGCCCGAGCAGCAGCGAACCAACCATGCCGGACCCCTTGCCGTATCGGAAGCCGCCCACGACGCAATCCGCGCTCCGATGCGTCTTGACCTTGAGCATGTCCCGCTTGCCCGGCGCGTAAGTCGCATCGATCCGCTTGGCGATAACGCCGTCCAGCGCGCCATGCGCCCGCTCGAGCCACGCCGCCGCCTGCTGGCGGTCATGGGTGTACGGCGAGAGACGGACGCGGTCCGCCGGCGTGAACCCGGCCACCGCGCGCTCCAGCGCCCCCCGGCGCTCGCCGAGCGGCGCCTCGAGCAGCGCCGGGGCCGCCGCCGTCGCCAAGCAGTCGAACACGACCAGCAGCGCCGGCGTCTCGGCCGCCAGCTTGCGGATGCGGCTCGGCGCCGGATGGATCCGGTCCTGCAGGGCGCCGAACGACAGCGTGTCGCCCCGCGGCACCATCAGCTCCCCATCGAGCACGAACTCGTCGGCCTTCGCCCCCGCCAGCGCGGCGACCATCTCGGGGAAATAGCGCCCGAGCGGCTTACCCGACTTCGCCCGTAGCTCGACCTCGGCGCCCAATTTGAAGGCAAGGCAGCGGAAGCCGTCCCATTTCGGCTCGAACTGCCAGCCCGACGCGTCCGGCAAGCTGTCCACCACCTTGGCTTCCATTGGCGCCGTCTGCAGGTCGAGCAGAAAGATCACTGCTTAACGGCCGATCGTCGTCGCGGCCCCCCGGGGAAGGCTGTTCAGCGTCTGAAAAGGCAACTGCGGCGAGGAGCTATTTTGCGACCCGCCGGGAGATTGTGTCCCAACCCAGGGCTCGCTGTTCACCGGACCCGGCACGGCCGTCTGTTGCGCGGCCACCGGCTGCCCGGCTGGCGGCTGCGCGGCACAGCCGCCCAGAACGACCAAAATGCAGGGAACGAGCGCTCGAAGGTTCACGGTACTGCCTCCATCGGGGTTCTACTCTCCCGTAACGCTGGACGACCCCGGCACGCCCACGCCCGCGCAAAAGTGAGCAAGCGGGAGCCGGGATGGACCGTTGTCAGGTGATCGACCACGAGAGGAGTTCGCCATGAACGACAAAACCCAGCCCTCGACGCGCAAAGACGGCTTCGGCACGGAAGGTATCGGCGAAGCCGGCGACGGCAGCATGGGCCAGGCTGGCAGCAGCGGCGGCGGCACCGGCGCGTCCACCACCGGCGGCCGCCGCAACGGCGCCACACCGGCCGAGGGCGCCTTCGGCGATGACGCAGCGAAAGGCCGGAACGTCCCGGCGAACAAGCAGGGCATCGATAACGGCAACGGCGCGCAAGACTAGCGTACTCCCGACCGGGTGGAACCACCGGTCGGGAGTAATGCTCGTCGGAACAAAGAGATAGAGCACCACCCCCGAGCTAAGTGGCTCGGGAAGTGCTGTAGTTCAGAGCTGGTTTGCGAAGGGGCCCAATCGGTTTAAACTCGGCATCAGAGCCAAGCCGGCAGAGGTCCCGCTGGGAGGAAACCGAATGGCCGAGAGCGCCAGAACCGCCCGCGCCCAGCCGGGCCCGGATCGAACGCTCTTCACCGTCCCCTCGACCACCATCCGATCGTGTGCACGACCGAGCTGTTCCCGGTCCGCCGCGGGGTGAGCACGCCGTGGGCGTGCAGCTCCGCCGCGATGGCGCGGAAGCTGCTCGCCCCTTAGGCCTGCACCTGGCGCACCACGGTCAGCACGTTCGATGCTCGCGCCGCCACTTGGCGGCTACGCGCCTGCTGGGCTGCCGCCGCCATCTCTGCCGTGGCAGGGGTAAGGGAGGGACTGCCGAGGCCGGAGAGGATTTCTGCCTGGCACACGGCGGCGGTGAACAGCTCGTCCGATGGCTGGCGCACGATCCAGTCCGCGACTTTGCGCTCAGGCTCGGGACGCATGATCTCGGAGAGCATGTTGGTGTCGAGCATCAGCATCAATCGAACCTGGGCGGCTCGCGCACCGGCTCGCGCGGCGGCAGTTCGAGCTCGATCCCGCCCAGCGGTGCAAAGCGGGCGCGGACCCGGTCGTACAGATGGCGCACGGGCGGGGCATCCTGCGGTGCCAGCGCGGTTTGCAGAATGACGCGCGCCTCCGCCTCCATCGACTGGCCATGTTGGGCGGCGCGGACGCGCAGCCGTTCCTTGAGGGCCGGATCGAGGTTCCGGATGGTGATCGAGGCTGGGGCTGGGTGTCTGCTGGAGTGCATACCCCAATGTAATCATTGATTGCGTTGATGGCCAACGATGACGCCGCCGCGCTTCCGCTGGAAGCGGACGACATCGCCCTGTTGCAGCGGGTGTCGGCGCTGGATTGGGCGGAGGTGGACCCCTCCATCCTTGGAACCCTGTTCGAGCGTGGCCTGGACCCCGACAAGCGCAGCCAGCTTGGGGCGCACTACACCTCGCGCGAGATGATCGAGCGGCTGATCGAGCCAGTTGTGCGCCGTCCGTTGCTGGCCGAGTGGAGCGAGGTGCAGGCGCAGATCGCGGCGGCAGGCGCCGCAGCCAAGCCAGGCAGGAGGGCCAAGCGCGACGCGCTACGCCGGGCGGAGACGCTGTTTCGCGGCTTTTTGGACCGGCTGCGGGCGTTCCGCGTGCTGGACCCGGCCTGCGGCTCCGGCAACTTCCTGTATCTCGCCTTGCTCGCGCTAAAGGATCTTGAGCACCAGGCCATGGTGGAGGCGGTCGGCCAGCTCCTCCAAGCGTACCTCGTGCCGCTCGGACACTGCATTGGTCCAGTTGGTGCGAATGGTGATGCGCTCGACGTCGGACGTGACCAGCAACGGCGGGTTTTCCAGCGCGCCCGCGTACTGCAGGAGCTGCCGGTGCGCGGCGTCCAGGTCCTTATGCTTCCCCTTGTACTCCCAGGCGAACCGCCCGCGCCGCCACACGTCCGCCCAGCCCTCGCCGCCGCTAGCCTTGGTGGCACCTTTCTCGAAGGCATAGGCTGCGCCGGTTGGGTCGGAGTTGGGCGTCGGTTCGTCCAACGACGCGCACAGGTCCAGGAAATGCTCCTGCGCGGCGGCACGCTCGTTGCGGGTATTGGCTCGCCATTTGGCGACGACGGCCGTTGGGGTCACGCGAAAAGGCTATCCCGGGTCATTCCGATCTCGGTACAGCGCGCACCGCCTGACTTTTTAGCGTAGCCATGAACTTGAGGCGGATTTCTTCGAACAGGCCATAAGGCAGGGGACCGTACGCCGTGCTCTGTGCGTCGCCCGGTGGCAATGGGCGCAGGTCTGGTCCTGGCCAGATAAAGCGGTTCGCCTCGGCCAGTACTACCCATGACCGCTCGTCATCCAGCTTGAGGCGCCGTTTGACGGCAGCGGGTATCTCGACGGCAAGCAGCGGGTTGGACGGCGGCGTGTGCGAAATCGGCAGCACCGTCACCACTTGGTCGCCCGCCTCATCGGCCATGGTAAGAACAACGGCACACGGCCTGTCCTTTACGCCTTCCTCCTGGCCGCGCGCCTGCTCTGACGCCCAAAGGTAACTG
>Ga0326763_1000566_pt1 | contig 12879 bp, 15 predicted proteins | sample NORPS_P_FD_207671 | JGI IMG/M metagenome (GOLD analysis project Ga0326763, IMG submission 207671) | Hot spring water microbial communities from Norris Geyser Basin, Yellowstone National Park, WY, United States - NOR.PS_P | ecosystem: Environmental > Aquatic > Thermal springs > Unclassified...
GGATGTCAGGATGCCGCATCAGCGTGATTGCCCACAATCCCTATTTTCGTATGAGCCGAGCTGGTCCCGCAGTTCGCCGCGATGACACGCCCGGCGCACGCTAAGCCGAGCTCTTCTGCTGCGCGCGAGCAAGGCCCTTTGCAGGGGATGTATGGTGCCCCCTTCTGCGACACGACTGCACCACTCTCATGCCATTTCCGATAAAGGATTGCAGGCTTGCGAGATGGACTGGAATAAGGATTACGGCATTCCCAGATAGCAGCCTGCTCCCGGTGACAAGATGCTGACGGCGCGACTGTCCACACCCAACTTCCCGCGAGAGTTCAGTGTTCCGGCGGATCGCCGCTATCGCCAAACTTCCGGCCTGATTTGGCCGGGTGCGGTGCTGGCTAAGCCCAACCTGCCTGCTCGCGTGAGTAGGTGCTTGACGGAAGAGGGGTGCCAGCGCGTGCCTCCTCGGGGCGTGCGCTCGCGCATTGTCTCAAGCTGAGAAGCGATCTGCTGCAGCGTTCGATCCGGCGCGGCGGCCGCAATGTTGGCAACCAGTCGAACGAGCCGGTCGTCACCGCCCAACCTCCGCGCGCGATCCAGGAGTTTCGGCTCCACTATGCCCTCGGCTACCAGCCGCTGGACGGTTCTGCGCAGCCTTTCGACTGTCCAGGTCGCGGCTCCGTCGCGGTTGAGCACGCGAACGACGTCGCCCCAAGGTTGGTCGGGGCGCATACGGCGCACGGTCGGTAACCAAGCGTCAAATCCGGCAAGTATGCTGGCCAAGTGACCCGCGTCGCGGCTCACCCGCAGTTTCCGGATCGCGTCTGGGTCGCCGGCGCGCAGTCCAGGGTTACCGCCGACCCGGCCGCGGCTGCGAGCGGCGCTCAGTCCGGCCTTGGTGCGCTCGGCAATTAGCGCGCGCTCGAGCTGCGCGACGGCCCCGAGGACTTGCAGGGAGAACATACCCTGAGGCGTGGACGTGTCGATCGGATCGCGCAGGCTGCGGAAGTGGGCACCTCCCGCTTCGAGCTGGTCGATTACCGAGAGCAAGTGGCTGACGGAGCGAGCAAGCCGGTCGAGCCGAACCACTACCAGGGTTTCGCCGGGCCGGATCTCGTGCAGCAGCCGGGCCAGCACCGGGCGAGCACGGTCAGCGCCGGAGGCGTGTTCCTCCAGCACGGTCGCGCAGCCCGCAGCCCGGAGCTCGTCCAGCTGTGGATTGGTGCCTTGGTCCTCGGTGGACACGCGTGCGTAGCCGATCAGACGGCTGGGGGAGGGGAGTTTGGCCGTCTTCGCCGAAGCCATGCTGTTCGATCCCTGCTCAGCGGCACTGTCTTACAATTAAACAGGGCGCGATCAAACGACCGTTTGCAGAGGTGGCCGGGTCGTTTGGGCGGCCACCGCAGGCTCGGGATGGCCGCCATCCATGGCCTATCGCCGTAGGATCATCGCGAACCTGGAAGCTTTCTATCGCGATCCGTAGGCCTGTTTAGCGCGATTAGAGGATCGAATGCGGGCCTAGGCCGGCTGGTCTTCGGGCTTTCTCGCGATCGCGGATCCGCAACAATTCTGGCAGAACCCGTGTCGGCCAGCAACGCCCGGCAACCACAGTTATCGGGCATAGGTGGGCACGATGCATAATGCCCCCGGAGCCTGAACGCGCGTTACCGCGTCTTAGTCGGCTTGCCTTATTCTTGGCGAGTCAGCACGGTGGCTAGCGGCTTCATGGGTCAGAGGCGGGGTGTGGAGATGAAGGCGGTGGGAGCAGGTGGAACTGAGCAGACCGAAGCCGCCATTCCCAGCGGCCAGCATGACCTTGCGGAGAACCCGGTCGCGCCAGCCCGCCGGCCCGGCACCGTCAAGCCACACCTCGCGGCCGAGACGCTGCGGCTCTACGCCGGCGACTGGGCCCGCTTTCAGACCTTTTGCGTCGAGCGCGGCACGAAGGCGCTTCCGGCCGCGCCGGACCTGGTCGGTGCCTTCCTCGCCGCCCCTGGCAGCGGTCGGGCCGCTTTGTCTCGCCGGCTGGCCGCGATCAATCACCAGCACCGGCTGCGCGGTCTTCCGCTCCCCGGCGACGAGCCCGCCCTGCGCGCGGCGTTGCAACGGGCCCATCGGGCGGCGCCGAGAAGCCACCGCGTGCCCGCGCCGACACCGGTGGCGCTTGAACGGATGGTCGACAGCTGCCGGGGCGATCTCGTCGGCCGACGCGACCGGGCCTTGCTGCTGCTGCTCGCCGCCGGGCTCGGCCGCGCCGCGATCGTCGCGCTGCAGGCCGAGCAACTCCGCTTCGCCGAAGCCGGGCTCGCCATGACGGTGCGTCCGACCGACGGCACGCGGCAAACGCAGCACCTCTCCCGCTCGGCCTCGGCCGCCGCGTGTCCGGTGCGTGCGGTGGAAGACTGGCTGCGCAGTTCGGGCACGCGCTACGGGCCGGTGTTCCGAAAGATAAATCGCTGGGGCCAACTCGAGCACGCTGCCCTCGGCACCGATGCGATCCGCCTCATCCTGGTCCGGCGCACCGCCGCACAACGACCGGGGCGGCCCCCCTAGTGGCGCGCAGCCCGGCCGCCCGCACGCAGGCAGCCGCCGATGCGCTGCTCGACTGGCTCGGCGAGCGCGTCGGTGATCCCTCGCGCTTGCCGTCGGAGCCGCTCGCACCCCCGTCCATCAGGCAAGCAACGGAACCAGTCGACGGCGATGCCGTGTCGCCCGGCACCCACGTCAGTCGCTCGCTGGGACGCGATGCAACCCGGCGGGACACGACGCCGGCGGTTGCGCCGGCGCACACGGACTGGTTGTTCCACCACCTGCGAGTTCAGGGACCGCCAGAAATCGTGGCCGCCTTTCGGAAGGCAGCGGCGGGGGCCGGGGTCATTCCGTGGTATCTCGATCTCGATCGCGTGGAGGAGGACGCCTTCCTGCGACTTGCGGCGCCGTCGGGTCAGCCGCGCACGCTAAGTCTCGAGGGCGCGCGTATGCTGGCGGCCGAGCTGCGCGATGCCGTCGCGCGACGGCATGCGCTCGCCGTCGCCCGGGTCGGACACAGCCAGGCCTGCCTCTTCGACCTGCACGCGCTGCTGCCGGTCCCGGGCGACGTTCTTCGACTTGGGCCGGATCATCCAAGCGCGCTGCAGTGGCTGTGGACGCACTGGGGCACGACCGAGGCCCTCCGCCATGTCGCGCTCGCGCCGGATCGTGGCGCGGCGGCGGCGAGCAAGGCGGTGTTCCGAATCAGCTTCTGGTCGGCGGATTGGACGCCGTGGCGGGCGATGGCGGTGGTGAGGGGGCGGTTCCCAGAGCTCGGCTTCGAGGTCCAGCCGCACTACGAGCGCGCATGAACGACACCGTCGCGGACCCGGTCGCGACCATCCCGGTGACGTCGCGAGACATGTGGGAAGATGCGCCGCACAGTCCATCCGCAAGTGCGGCGCCGGTGCTGGCCGTCGCCGGGTTCGAAGGGCCGCTCGACTGGCTGCTGGAAATGGCCCGGGCGCAACGGATCGATCTGGCCAAGCTGTCCATCGTGAATCTCGTCGATGCGTTCATCGCCGCATTGGACGCCGCCCTGTCGGCGCCTGAGACCAGCGCCGACCTGTCGCGCTGGGGCGAGTGGCTGGTCATGGCAGCCACGCTCGCCCTGCTGCGCTCGCGCCTGCTCTTGCCGCCCGACGTGCCCGAAGCCCGGGCGGCCCAGGACGAGGCGGAGGCGATGCGCCGGCAACTGGTCGAACGTGCCGTGGTTCGCCGAGCGGCCGACTGGCTGGACGGTCGCTTCCAACTCGGGCGCGAAGTGTTCGGCCGCGGTACTTTGGCCAACGCCGCCGCTAGAAGCGGTCGATCCATGGACATCACCGATCTGTTCCGCGCCTGCCTAGTAGCGCTGCGGGTGCCGGAGCAGGGCGACGCCTACCAACTCCGGTTCATAAAACTGTGGCGGGTGCCGGATGCCATGGCGCGGATCACCGAACTGCTCGCCGGGCGGCCGGAGGGTGGGACGCTTTCGGGCTTTCTGCCGCTTGTGGACCGGGAAGGGCCGGACCGCGAGCTGCGCTGCCGGGCGGCGCTCGCCAGCACCTTCCTGGGCGGGCTCGAACTGGCGCGTGCCGGCGAGCTCGGACTGCAGCAGGAGCAGCCGTGGCGAAATATCGAAGTCCGGCGGGCATAATCGAGACGGCACCGGCCAGCCGCCGACAGCCGGCACGTCAGCCTCGACGGGCGCGTTCCGTCTTTAGGCGCATGGGGCCAAGCAGGCACGCGTTGAACCAAGCCGGGCCGAGGCGCATATTGGTCCCATGACGCTCAAACCTCATCCAGTCTCGACGAGATCGCGCCCCGACACGCGCGAGGGCTGGTATCGCGGTGTGAAGCTCCAGGCGCCGGCGACGTCGCCCAAAACGTCGCTTTCGCGCCTGCAGGAGGCCGTCAAGCACGCGGTTGCTAAGAACGCCGATGCCCTCGCAGGGGACAAGTAGCCCGTCTCGTCGGCGGTCGGTTTTCATCAACTGCCCCTTCGACTCCGAGTACCAGCCACTGTTTCGGGCCATGTGCTTTGCCATCGTGGCGTGCGGCTTCGTGCCGCGCTGCGCCCTCGACGAGTCGGACAGCGCGATGGTGCGGTTCGAGAAGATCCTCGACCTGATCACCGCCTGCGAGTTTTCTGTTCATGACGTCTCGCGGGTTGAACTCGACGCCCGCTCAGGTCTGCCGCGGTTCAACATGCCACTCGAGCTTGGCGCCGACCTCGGCCTGCGCCTGAAGGGGCCGGCGGCGCAACGCCGGCGCAGAATCCTCGTACTCGACGCGGTTGCCCATCGTTATGACCAGACGCTGTCCGACATTTCGGGAATGGACATCGAGGCGCATGGGAATGATCCCGCCCGGCTGATCAAGTCCGTCCGCGACTGGCTCAACGGCGGGCGGGACAATGAGGCGCCGCTGCCGGGTTCGTTGGCGATTTTCGAGGACTACGCTGCCTTTCAGCTGCTCGTTCCCGACATCATCGCCGAGTTGCGGCTCGACACGTTCGACGCCCTCCCACACAGCGACTACATGCATCTGGTGGAGACGGCGCTTCCCCAGATCGAGCGGGCGCGTGACGCCGCCATCCGCAGGTAGGGCGGAGCCGTCCGCCAGGGATCGATGCGGTTGAAACGCGCTGTTCGAACGCGGTTGTTGTCACGCCGCGATGGGGCGCTCAGCCGCCGACCGAAAGGCAGGCGCTGGCCTGATTAAGCGCGGTCGCGATCCGCATGGTGACCGCCGGTGACGTGTTGACGTAGGTCGGGCTCGGATGAGGCATGGCGACGAGCGCTAGATCCGGCCGGGCTTCACGAAGGATCGGCATCGCAAGCGCCGCCGTGCGGCCAGCCATCACAACGACTCGAAGTCGTTGCAGCAGTGCGACGAAACCTGGAAGTAGTGAAATGCCCATATCGATCTCGGCGCGTCGCGGTTCGCGGTTGCGAGCACCGGGCGTGTGGATAATCCAGGGTACCGCGTTCCATAAGACGGTGTCCCGCCGCTCGATACGGGCAGTCGACAGAAAGCGGCGTAGGTTCCGGGCGGTGCCGGTCGGGTTGTCACGGGACACGAAGCGCGGCGCCGCGCCCCAGGGTCCAGGCGTTTCGAGGAGCAGGAGAAGATGTGCATCCGTCCCGCCATCAAGCGGGTCGACATGCGGCGTCGGACCGAAACGGGCAGCGATGCCTCGGCAGTAGGCGTCGAGGGGCGCGAAACTCGGTCCGGCGAGCAAGGCCGCTCGCCGCTCGCGATCCTCGGGTCTTGCGAGAGTACCCGTGTCATCGTCATCCATGCAGCAATCTGTCCGGTAGCGAGAGCATCCTGGGAGGAAAGATGCTTCAGGCGTCGTCGTCCTTTAACCCCGAATGCTGAGCCAATAGAACGCAAAGCCAAGCATGGTCAGCCCGAGCAGGATCGGCATGAAGGCGATCTGCACCAGCGCGTCGCGCCCGCTGACGATGCCCTCGCGCGTTTGCACCCGGCCGCGCAGGAAGGCGGCGAAGCTGCGATGGGTGACTTCGCCGCGGGCGGCAGCGGCGCTTCGGCCCAAGGTAAGGAACAGGCCGAAATAAACGGCACCCAAGCCGGTCACGACACCAACGAGCATGGCGGTGTAATCGAACGCCCAGCCGATCCACGAGGCGGCAAGAAAGATGCCGAAGCCCCCTAGCGCGAGTCCGATCGCGCCGGGATGGACGAACTCGTCCGGAGCCACTTCTGCCTGCGGAGCGGTGACGGCAGTCGGGATCGACATCGAGATCGGAAGCTCTGCGATCTCGAGGTAGTGGCGCTCCGAAAGTTCGGTGATGGCGTTCATGACGGTCTCCATGGTGGCGTGATCGCCGCGCCCCTGAACCTGGCGCGACCGGGTCGCGCGATCCAACAACGACGCATGATCAAATCAATCTCTGGCTGGATTGCCGCCGCGGAACTCATCAGCATGGACGATGAGACGCATCGCGCGTCGTTGTTGGATTTGGTGAGCTGACGCGGCGATCTTGGCGCCACGCAACCTGCCGAGAACGCCATGCCGATCAGCACCAGCCTCGTCGTTTCCAGTGAAACGCTTCTCTCAGCCCCAAAAAGGGACAGCTCCGGTCGGGGGTGGAAAGCGCTCCAGGCGGCCGGCAGCATATTGCCGGGCCTCCTGCTATGCCTGGCCGTCACCGGAGCGGCGCTCGGGCTGGAGCGGATCGAGGCGGCGGCATTCGGCGCCACTTGGCTGGAGGCGCTGGTCCTGGCCATCCTGGTTGGCACCGCGGTCCGCACCGCCTGGCGGCCGAGCGCGCGCTGGACCGGCGGCATCGCGTTCAGCGCCAAAACGCTGCTCGAGATCGCCGTACTGCTACTCGGCGCGTCGATCAGCGCGTCCATGATCATCGCCGCCGGGCCGCTTCTGATCGTCGGCATTGCCGGGATCGTCATCGTCGCGATCGCTGCCAGCTACGGCATCGGACGCGCGCTACGCCTGCCGCACCGCATGGCGCTGCTGGTCGCGTGCGGTAATTCGATCTGCGGCAACTCCGCGATCGCCGCCGTGGCACCGATCATCGGTGCCGATGGCGAGGACGTCGCTGCCTCCATCGCCTTCACGGCCGTGCTCGGCGTGTTGGTCGTGCTCGGACTGCCGCTGCTGCCCGCGGTGCTGCACCTGAGCGGGCTGCAATACGGCGTGTTGGCCGGGCTCACCGTCTATGCCGTCCCGCAGGTCCTGGCAGCAGCAGCGCCGCTCGGCACCGTTGCCGTCCAGATGGGCACACTCGTCAAACTGGTGCGGGTGCTGATGCTCGGACCGGTCGTGCTCGGCCTTTCCCTGCTGACCCGGCGCATGCGCGACGAGACCGACGAGGCCGCCCCGCACCTCACCGCCGGCGATCGCCCCAAGCCCGGCAAGCTGCCGCTGCACAAGCTGGTGCCGTGGTTCATCGTCGGCTTCCTGGCGCTGGCCGCGCTGCGCTCCTTCGGCCTGATCCCGACCGTGTTTCTCGCCCCGGCCGCATTCACCGCCAACTTCCTGACCATCATTTCGATGGCGGCGCTGGGCCTAGGGACCGATCTCAGGACGGTGGCCGGCGCCGGGCCAAGGGTGATTGCGGCGGTGACGGGCAGCCTGGCGGTGCTGATGGTCATCAGCTTCGCGCTGATCAAGGCGCTCGGCGTCGCCTGATCGAGCAGCGGTCGAAGACCCGGAGATTGCAATCCCCGGGTCCCTCGCATTTAAGCAGTGCGGCGGCGGATGGTGATTAGTCCGACCATGCCGACCCCGAGCAGGGCCAGGCTTGCGGGCTCCGGCACGCTCACGCCGAAATTGCTGTTGTCAGGCGCGAAATCGGCGATCTGGCTATTATCCGACAGACCCGAACGCGGCCACAGATTGACCGTATATTGCGCGGTCGAGAATCCAGTTGAAGGGAGCAGTGCGCCGGCTACCATGACGTCGATGCTGTTGCCGTTGATCGTGGTCGCGCTCGCGGCGAGCGGAGTGACTGAATTGGCCACGAAGTCGCGCACGACCGTGGAGACGTTGGGGGTCACGATCACAACGCTGTCGAACAGCACGCCGGTGGCGATCGCGCCAAATCGGGCAGTGCCGGCGCCGCGATTGATGCCGAACACGTAGACCGTACCGGCCGTGCTGCCGACAGGGCCGGCGAACGTTCCGCCAAAGTCGAAATTGCCATTCGCGTAACTGGCGGAGGCGGCAACGACGTCTCGATCGGCCGTCTTCGCGCCGGTGAAGCTGGGGATGAAATCACCGACCGGATCGGTGATCACGGCGGCATTTGCCTGCACGACGAATGCCGTGAGGATGGCAGCGAGGACAGCGGTTTTGACCATGACGAGGGCTCCGGGGGGGTTGCACCACCCGATGAACGTCGTCGCAGGTCGGTTATTCCCGGAGCTCTCAACCAAATTTCAGGGTGCCCCGTCGCGGTCCGTCTGCGCGCGCACGCTTTGCGCTGCCTGTAGCAGCATGTCGCGCGACATGTGGCCGGTGACCGCCAAAGCGAGGTGGCGCTCCGCCCACAAGACGGTACCGACGTCGCCATGGCGCGAATAGTGGAACTCTTCGCCGTCGATCCCCATCGGCTGGACGTAGACGGTCAGCCGTGTGCCGTGATCGTCATCGTACATCAGCAGCGCGGCGGGAGCGCCGGACGTGGGCAGGAGTCGGCCGCCCATCAAACGCCATCCGATCGGCGCCAGGTCGGGCGGACGCAATGGGCGCTCGAGCCGGTTGGAGAGCCATTGCGCGAGATGCGCGCCGTCCTCCGCACGAACCTCGACGGGATGGCGGACATCGACGGTGAAGGTCGCGTAGGCGGCTTCCGCATTTGCGGCGGCGTTGCGCAGCTTGTCTGGCGTCGCCGGACGGTGCGCGAACCACCCCGCGGCGGCGCTGCCGCTGACGATGAGGAGCACGGCGGCGGCCCGGGCCAGCGCCGAGGAGAGACGGTGCCGCCGCCGGGTCAGCATGGGGCCGACGCGGTGACGAGAGGGGATCGGCTCTTCGAGCTTCGGCCGCAGCGCGTCGGATAATGCGGCCCCTTGCTCACGGTAACGCTCCAGCCGGCTAGCCAGCTCGGGATGGGAAGCGAGATACGCCTCGACGACCGGCAGCCGCGCCGGCGTCAGCCGTCGATCGACCCATGCCGCCAGATCGTCCTCGCCAACGGGCATCGGGGGCATCGGCTCGGTCACTTCACTCTCCTCAACGCGACAGGCTCCCCATCGAGCAAGCGGCGGAATGCTTCGCGCGCCCGGCTCAGCCGCGACATGACCGTGCCAATGGGAAGGTGCAGCACGGCGGCCGCGTCGGCATAGGAGAAGCCCTCGATCGTCACGAGCAACAACACCGCCTGGTGCTCATCGGACAGCGCACCGAATTGGGCCAGGATGTCGCGTCCGATCAGCGCGCCGTCCTGTGCGGGCAATGCTGCGACATCGTGCGCATGCAGCTCCAGCCGGTCGTGCAACGGACGGCGCCGGCGGACGCGGGCGTCGTCGACAAACAGGTTGTGCAACACCGTGAACAGCCATGGTCGCAACTGGTCGCCTCGCAACGTCCAGCGCCGAAGCGCGCGTTCGAGCGTGTCCTGCACGAGGTCGTCGGCCGCGGCGTGATCGCGGGTCAGCGCGAAGGCATAGCGCCGCAGCGCGGGGATCTGCGGCTCGAGCAGGGCGGCGGCGTGGCGCATGCGGGTGGAGCGGCCCGGCCGTAGCCGGGCCTATCCGCAAGGTTACCGCTGCACTTGCACGGGGCTGCCCGGCGCGGCCGCGGTGCCGTGCGCGATCACCAGCCAGCGCCGCGCCGGCCCGGTGTCGCCGGTCACGACCTGCCGCAGTGGCCCGATCGCGTTGACGATGGCAGCGCCGGCCGGGTTTGCCATGAAGGCGGCCAAGGGTTGCAGCGTCCCGCCGCCGGAGGCTTCGGTCGACAGCGCCAGGACGTAGGGCTGCTTCGGCTCGAGCCCGGTGACCCCGGCCTGCAACACCTGCACGAGACCTTGGTCGAACAGCGTCACTTGCGTCGCCGCCGGGCCGCCTGGAGCGCCGAGCACGAGTTGCGCCGTGTTCGCTGCCAGGCCCAAGGGTTGCAGGTTCTGCGTGCCGGGCCCTTCCGGGACCGCGCCGGGAACATAGGCGACGCCCTGCGGTCCTTGCCCGATCGGGATCGTCGCGATTACCTTGTTCTGCATCGTGTCAATCGCGGCGACCGCGTCTGCGTTCTCAAGCCCGACATAGACCCGCGTCCCGTCGCCCGATGGCCACAACCCATGCGGCAGCGCGCCGACATCGATGGTCGCGACTTGGCTGAAATCGTCGGTGCGGAACACTTTGACCTGGTTCAGCCCGCCGACTGTGACGTAGGCGAACTGACCATTGGCGTTGACGGCGATGTTGACGTGGTTGGTGATCGGCCCGGTGTCGAGCACCTTGAGCACCGTGAAGGGCGGCGCGGCGTCGAACACCATCGTGCGGCCGACGTCCTTCAACGTCAGCCAGACCTGCTTGCCGTCCGGGGTCGCCGCAATATCGGGCGAGAACGGGCTCTCCTGCTTAACCCGGCCGACGATCTTATGATCTGCGACCGACACCACCACGGTCTCCGGCGAGAAGCTGCTGGCCACGTAGGCAAGCTTGCCGTCCGGCGCGAAGATGACCATGCCGGGTCCGTTCGGGACATTGAAGCGGTCCTTTTCCGCGTAGGTCTTGCCATCGAGCACGGCGATGTAATCCTCGCCGCGCACGCTGACCCAGACCTCACTGCCATCTGGTTTGAAGAACGCCTCGTGTGGCGAACGGCCGACATAGGTTACGTGCTTGATCGCGTTCGTCGCGGTGTCGATGAAGGTGACCGAGTTCGACCCGATCGAGACCACGTCGAGCGTCTTGCGATCCGGCGAGAAGCCCATCCCGTGCACGAGCAGCTGGCCCTTGTAGAGCGGACTCAGATTGGCCGGCGTCGAGTCGCCGAGCCGGATCACGCCGAGGAGCTTGTTCGTCTCCGGGTCGATCACCGAGACCGTGTTGGAGAACTGGTCCGACGTATAGAACCGGTCCTTGCCGCTGACCGGGATGTTGGGCGCCGCCGCGGCGAACGGCGCTTGTGCGGCCTGGGCGGTGAGCGACGTGCCGAGCAAGAGCAGGGCGGCGAGGTGCAGTTTCATCTCAAGGTTCCTTGGCATTGGGTGCGGACGTGCTGATACCGCTCATTGCGCCAGTGCTTTGCGCATCACCGTGATCTCCTGCTGCTGCTCGACGATGATGCCTTGCGCCAGGCGGCGCAGGACCGGGTTATGGCCGAAGCGGAGCTCCGCCTCGGCCATCTCGATCGCGCCTTGATGATGCGGGATCATCATGGCGGCGAAGTCGTGGTCGGGGTCGCCGGTGCCAGGTCGGCTCATCGCCTCGTGCATCCGCATCATCGAAGCGTCCATCGCCGATGCAAAGCTAGCCGTCGCGGCCTGGCTCGCCAGGGTCGCTCCGGCAAACACGCCAACAGCGACGGCGAGCGCCAATATGGCGCGCCGATGATGCTGACATCTCATATGTCCAGTCCTCTATTCTCCGGCGCGATTGCCGGAAGCTTGCGACGGACGTCGCAGTTGCCGAGTTATTCCCTGCGATCCTTCGAAATGATTTCGCGCCATCACTTCGCGACGGGCAACGCGGCGAAGTACCACGATCTGCGGCACGTCCTCCTCCGCGACCGGCTCCATAGCGGATCGGCACCAGGCGCCCGGGATGATGCCACAACGCTGTGCCGGACAGGATTTCCACCGTCCGTTCGCCTCGTCCATACCAGCCGGTCACCTTGACGCGTCGCCACCGGGTCTTCGGATGGATCAGGCGATCGGCCAGGCTAGCCTGCCGCGTTCCAATGACCCGAGGTCGCCCGATCGTTCCAGGCCGGCGCCGAGCCGGCGGGTCAAACAGACGTGCATCCAGGCGTAGACGGGTGATCATGCAGACCCGGCCGCGGACCGCGTTGAGCAGGTCAATGGCAGCGTAACTACTGTCGGCTACGCCGACGATCTGCCGATCGGGAAGCCACCGCGCCGTCTGCAACAGCAATTGGCGTCTCCAATCGGTGAGCTTCTTATGCCGTCGCCGGTGAGAGTTGGCATATCGCTGGGACGGCGCCAACGTAGTCAAGAACGGCAATCCCCAGACGCGCCCGGCCCAGGCGATCTCCGGCAGGATCATGACCGAGAGCCAGCGCAAGCCGCTCGCCTTGACGAAATGGCCATGGCTGGAGCGGGTTGGATCGCGGTAAATTCCGCGGGCGGCAATCTTGGCACCCCAGCGTCTCTCCAGCGTGTCGTCCAAGCCGATAATGACGGGCCCGCTCGGAACGAAGGTGCTGACCAGCAGGCGAAACAGGCATCGTGCGGCTTGGCGGCTGGACCAACGGCTGCGATTAAGTACGCGGTGATAGTTGGTGAAATGCGGATCCTGGTCCAAACCAGTAACGCGAAGCGCGGCTGCCAAGGTCCGGCGTCTGGGGCTGAGCACGGCACCGATCAGCAGCACCAACACACGCCGCCAGGTTGGGGCGGTAAACATGTTCCCGAACGGCTCCATCTAGCCGGCGAGCTTCACCTGCGCCGTCTCGAACACCCAACCATCCGACATATCGACCCCGGACCAAAGTTCGGGATAGACTCGCCGTCGCAGTTTCAGCCGTAAATCCCTCGCCGCATCACGTTCGATTCAACACGGGGCCCAGATGAAATTGGCCGAAGTCGAGCTTAGGGTTGCACATTCAATCGATATGTTGGTAGCTTAACTCATTCGACTGGACCCGGTGTAATCCCGGGTGGCTATTCCAGCCGCCAATCCGCTGGATCATCAACACGT
>Ga0326763_1000567_pt1 | contig 12863 bp, 16 predicted proteins | sample NORPS_P_FD_207671 | JGI IMG/M metagenome (GOLD analysis project Ga0326763, IMG submission 207671) | Hot spring water microbial communities from Norris Geyser Basin, Yellowstone National Park, WY, United States - NOR.PS_P | ecosystem: Environmental > Aquatic > Thermal springs > Unclassified...
TGAGGCAGTTGGCATAGTAGACGATGCCACCCGCGTCGGTGTCTTCCCAGTAGATGCGCACGGGCCAGGTGTGCCCCGGCGCGGCGCTGGCGGCCGACGGTTCAGCTGCGGCGGGCGGGATCACGCGCCACCTCCTCGGGTCGCAGTTGGGGAGCCAGGCGGTTGAGCACGCCGTTGACGAATTTGTGTCCGTCGGTGCCGCCAAAGGTCTTGGCCAGTTCGATGCATTCGTTGAGAACGACGCGCCAGGGCACGTCGGGGCAGTGCTGCAGCTCATAGGCGCCGATCCACAGCACGGCATGCTCGATCGGCGACAGCTCGGCCAGCGGGCGGTCCAGCAGCGGACTCAGGTGCGCGTCCAATTCGCTGGCCTGCGCAATGCAGCCGTGCAGCAGCGCGTCGTAGTGCGCGCTATCCGCTTTGTGAAAGCCGCTGAGGTCGCGCGTAAAGACATCGATGTCGGCTGCCTCGTTGCGGCCGACCAGGTGCTGGTACAGCCCTTGCAGCGCGAATTCGCGCGCGCGGGTGCGGGCAGATTTTTCGGATGCTTTGGTCATGGGCGCTATTGTCCCAGACCACGGGGGTCAGTCGAGCGGGTAGCGCCGCAGCAGCGCGGCCATCTCCACCGCCACGCGGGCCGCGTCACGGGGTTTTTCGTCCTGCCGAGCGACGGCCTGCGACAGATTTTCGGTGGTGAGGATGGCGTTGGCGATCGGGATGTGGTGATCCAGCCCCACGCGCGTGATGCCCGCTGCCGACTCGTTGCACACCAGTTCGAAGTGGTAGGTCTCGCCGCGAATCACGCAGCCGAGCGCGATCAGGGCGTCGAAGCGGCCGCTTTGCGCCATCGCCTGCAAGGCGAGCGGCACCTCGAGCGCGCCGGGCACTTGCTCCAGCACGACGTCGGCATCGGCCACGCCCAGCGCGCGCAGCTCGTCGCAGCAGGCTTTGGCCAGGGCGTCGGTGATGCCCTGGTTGAAGCGCGCCTGCACGATGCCGATGCGCAGGCCACGGCCATCCAGCGCCGCGGCTTGCCCTTTGTGCGCTCCCATCATGTCGGGTTTCCTTCTGGGGGTTGGGGGTGAATGAAGCCGACCACTTCGAGCCCGTAGCCGGTCATGCTGGGCATGCGCCGGGGGGGGCCGAGCAGCGCCATGCGGTGGATGCCGCAGTCGCGCAATATCTGCGCGCCGATGCCGTACGTGCGCAAATCCATGCGGCCGCGCTCGGGCGCTTGTGACGAGCGCGCGGTGCCGTCGAACTGCGCCAGCAGCTGCTCGGCGCTCTCGCCGGCGTTGAGCAGTACCGCCACGCCACGGCCGGCCTGCTGCAAGTGGCGCAGGCTGGCCTCCAGGCTCCACGAGTGCATGCGGCGGCCGACTTCCAGCGCGTCGAGCACCGACAGGGGTTCGTGCACGCGCACCGGCACCACGTCGTCGGGCCCCCACTGACCCACCACCAGCGCCAGGTGCACACCGCCGCCGGTCTGGTCGCGGTACGCGTGTGCGGTGAAGGGGCCATAGGCCGTCTGCAGCGGCCGGCTGCCGACCCGGCGCACCAGGCTCTCGGTGCGGCTGCGGTATTCGATCAGATCGGCGATGGTGCCGATCTTGAGCCCATGCCGCGCCGCAAAGCGCTGCAGATCGGGCAGCCGCGCCATGGTGCCGTCGTCGTTCATGATCTCGCAGATCACCGCGGCTGGCGTGCAGCCCGCCATGGCGGCGAGGTCGCAGCCGGCTTCGGTGTGGCCAGCGCGCATCAGCACGCCGCCATCGACCGCCTGCAGCGGGAACACGTGCCCGGGTTGCACCAGATCGTCAGGGCGTGCGTCGGGGGCGACGGCGACGCGAATGGTGTGCGCGCGGTCGGCGGCCGAGATGCCGGTGGTCACGCCTTCGGCGGCTTCGATGGAGACGGTAAACGCCGTGCCCATCTTGGTGCCGTTGCGCGGCACCATAGGCGGCAGCTGCAGCTGCTCGCAGCGCTGGCGCGTCAGCGTCAGGCAGATCAGCCCGCGGCCGTACTTGGCCATGAAATTGATCGCTTCGGGCGTGACATGATCGGCGGCGAGCACCAAGTCGCCTTCGTTTTCGCGGTCTTCCTCATCGACCAGGATGACCATGCGTCCGGCGCGCAATTCGGCGACGATGTCGTCGACCGGTGAAATGGGGGCCACGGCCTCGGCCGGGCCAGCAGAGGGGGCGCAAGCAGGGGTGTGCATAGGGTAGATCGCGCCATCGCCGTCACGCCGACGCCGGCGTGGCGCCGAGCGAGAGCATGCGTTCGACGTAACGCGCCATCATATCGATCTCGAGATTGACCCGCGATCCAGCCGCCAATGTGCCCAGCGTGGTGTGCTGCACGGTGTGTGGGATGAGGTTGATGGTGACTTCGCACCCGTCGGGGCGGTCGGTGACGCGGTTGATGGTCAGGCTGACGCCGTTGACCGTGATCGAGCCCTTATAGGCCAAGTACTTGGCCAGCACGGGCGGTGCGAGCACGCCCAGTGTCCACGACTCGCCCACCGGCTCCAGCCGCGTGACGGTACCCACCCCGTCCACATGGCCGCTGACGATGTGGCCACCCAGCCGGTCGGTGGCGCGCAGTGCTTTTTCCAGGTTGACGGGCCCGGGTTGGTCCAGCCCCGTGGTGCGGGCCAGCGACTCGGCCGAGACGTCCACGGTGAACGTCCCCTCCGCCCGGTCCAGCGTGGTGACGGTCATGCACGCGCCGTTGATCGCGATGCTGTCGCCCAGTCCGACGTCATCGAGGTAGTCCGGGGTGGCCGCCACCTGCAGCCGCAGGCCATGGTCCGGGCCGGAGCCCAGCGGGTGCAATGCCTCGATGCGCCCGACGTGCGTGATGATGCCGGTAAACATGGCCCCGATTGTCGCAGCTTCCGCACGGTCGACAGCGCCTCGTTGGCGTACACGCACCTGCAACGGGGCGACGGCGTTACCATCGGCGCGGCAGCGATCGGCGTGCCCGGTGGCACACCGCCGGTTCATGCGCTGCCAACATCGCGTCGACCCCACACCATGCGCCAGCGACCCACCGCGCGTTTGACGGTACCGGATTTTCGCAATCTAGGGGTGTTGCTGCGGCTGCTGCTGCTGGCCGAGGGGTTGCGGCTGCTGTGGTGGGCGATCGAGGCCCCGATGCGTGGGCACGCGTGGACGGGCTGGTGGAGGGAGGGCGCGCTGTACGAACCCGTGCTGCTGACGGTCACGGGTGTACTGGCATGGTTGGCGCCGTGGCTGCGCCGCCTGCCGCCCCTGCGGGCTCTTTGGATGACCGCGTTGCTGGCGATGGTGGTGGCGTTGCTGTGGCGCGCCGGGCTGCAGCGCCTGGGCCTGATGGTGCCGCCGCTGGCCTCGGTGGTGGTGGCGACGCTGGCCGTGTGGCTGGCCGTGGTGGGCTATTTCGACTGGCGGCACCAGCGCCTGTCGCCCGCGCTGGCCGAGGCCCGGTTGCTGGCGCTGCAGTCGCGCATGCGGCCACACTTTCTGTTCAACAGCCTCAATGGCGTGTTGACGCTGATCCGCCGCGATCCCGGGCGCGCCGAGGCGATGCTGGAGGACCTGGCCGACCTCTACCGTGCCCTTCTCGCCGAGCCCCGGGCTCTCGTGCCCTTGCGTGAGGAGCTGGCATTGGCGCGTGCCTACCTGGCGGTGGAGCAGGTGCGCCTGGGTGATCGGCTGCGGCTGGCGTGGCAGGTCGACACCGCCCCCGACGATGCCTTGTTGCCGCCGCTGACACTGCAGCCGCTGGTCGAGAATGCCGTACGCCACGGTATTGAACCCCGCGAGGAGGGGGGCTGCGTCACCGTCGAGGCATTTCGCGACGACGACCATTTGGTGCTGTTCGTGCGCAACCCGCTCCCGCCGCCGCAGGCACCACCAGGCGCGCGGGGGAATGGGCTGGCGCTGGCCAATCTGCGCGAGCGGCTGGACTTGCTGTACGATGCCGAAGCGCGGCTGCGCGTGTACGAGTCCGAGGGTGAGTTCGTGGCCCAGGTGCGGCTGCCGATCCGCGCTCGCGACCCCGTCAGCCGCGCACCTCGTCGATCAGTGTCCTGAAGGCGTCCACGTCTTCGAAGCTGCGATAGACGCTGGCAAAGCGCACGTAGGCGACTTGGTCGAGCTGGCGCAACTCCTCCATCACCCATTCGCCGATGCGCTGCGCGGGCACCTCGCGCGTGGGCTCGGCCAGCAGTTTTTCTTCGATGCGGGCGACGGCGGCATCGAGCCGTTCGGTGCTCACCGGCCGCTTGCGCAGCGCCAGCGCCATGCTGGCGCGCAGTTTGGCGGGGTCGTAGTCGACGCGCCGCCCGTCCTTCTTGACCACTTGCGGAAAGGTGACCTCGGCGCGTTCGTAGGTGGTAAAGCGCCGCTCGCAGCCGGCGCAGCGGCGGCGGCGGCGCACGAAAACCCCATCGTCGGACTCGCGCGTCTCCACCACTTGGGTGTCGGCGTGTCCGCAGAAGGGGCATTTCATGGCGCGTCAGCCGTAGACGGGGAAGCGCGCGGTCAGCTCGGCGACCTGCGCGCGCACACGCTCGACGGTGGACGGATTGTGCGGATCGTCGAGCACGTCGGCGATCAGGTTGGCGGTCAGCCGCGCCTCGGCCTCTCGGAAGCCGCGCGTCGTCATGGCGGGCGTGCCCAGACGGATGCCGCTCGTGACCATGGGTTTTTGCGGGTCGTTGGGGATGGCGTTTTTGTTGACCGTGATGTGCGCCTGCCCCAGCACCGCCTCGGCCTCTTTGCCGGTGATGCCCTTGGCGCGCAGGTCCACCAGCATGACGTGGCTTTCGGTGCGGCCGCTGACGATGCGCAGGCCGCGCGCCTGCAGTGCCTCGGCCATGGCTTGGGCGTTGCGCACCACCTGCTGTTGATAATCGCGGAACGCGGGGCTCAGCGCCTCTTTGAAGGCCACCGCCTTGGCAGCGATCACGTGCATCAGCGGCCCCCCTTGCAGACCGGGGAAGACGGCGCTGTTGATGGCCTTTTCGTGCTCGGCCTTCATCAGGATGATGCCGCCGCGCGGGCCGCGCAGGCTCTTGTGCGTGGTGGAGGTGACCACGTCGGCGTGCGGCACGGGATTGGGGTAGACGCCGGCCGCGATCAGGCCGGCGTAGTGCGCCATATCCACCATGAAGATGGCGCCGATTTCTTTGGCCACGCGGGCGAAGCGTTCGAAGTCGATACGCAGGCTGTACGCACTGGCGCCGGCGATGATGAGCTTGGGTCGGGTCTCGTGCGCCTTGCGCTCCATCGCGTCGTAGTCGATTTCCTCGCGCTCGTTGAGGCCGTAACTCACGACGTTGAACCACTTGCCGCTCATGTTGAGCGCCATGCCGTGCGTGAGGTGGCCGCCCTCGGCCAGACTCATGCCCATGATGGTGTCGCCGGGCTTAAGGAAGGCGAGGAACACCGCCTCGTTGGCGCTGGCGCCGCAGTGCGGCTGCACATTGGCGGCCTCGGCGCCGAAGAGCTGCTTGACGCGGTCGATGGCGAGCTGCTCGGCCACGTCCACGTGCTCACAGCCGCCGTAATAACGCCGCCCCGGATAGCCTTCCGCGTATTTGTTGGTGAGTTGGGTGCCCTGCGCTGCCATGACGGCGGGCGAGGCGTAGTTTTCGCTGGCAATCAGCTCGATGTGCTGCTCTTGGCGGGCGTTTTCGGCCTGGATGGCAGCCCAGAGCTCGGGGTCGGTCTGTTCGATGAGGATATGGCGGTCAAACATGGGCAGTCCTGTCGGCGGCATTGCACCCGGGTGCGGCGGTTTGTCACACGGGTTGCCCAGGCGAACGGCAAAACGCCGCGCTGGCCACGTCGTGAAGACGCGTTCGTGCGGCTGCGCGCTTCCCCGTGGTGAGCCCCACGTCGGTTAGCGGCGTGGCGGCCTTACCGGAAAGGCCGAAACCGGACCTATCGCCAGTTACGCGCATCCATAAGTTTATCAGGACGGTCGAGCCGCCACCGGCCGTGGGGGCTCTTCCACGGCGGACGCGCCGCTAATTGGGAACGGCTGGGCGGCGTGGCTCGCACCTCGCGCTGCGTCGTCGGCCTCCAGACCCGGCGGCAGCGGCATGGGTGCCGTGAAGCCCACCTGTTGGCCGGCGGCGACGCGTTTGAGCCGCTCCTGCTCCGCCATCACCTTGACGATATAGTCGCGCGCATCGACGCTGACCGCGCCCACGTACAGCCGCAGGCCGCCGGGTACGGAGCCTGCCGTTCGGATGGCGTCGCGCAGGATTTGCGCACCCACCCGCAGGTTGCTGAGCGGGTCGAAGGCGGCCAGCGTGCCGCCCAAGTCATCGAACTTGTCGGCGTGTACGCGGGTGTGGACCTGCATCAGCCCATGGGCGCCGAAAGGACTGGCGGCATAGGGATTGAAACGCGACTCGATGGCCATGACGGCCAGGATCAGCGCCGGATCGAGCCGCAACTGACGGCCCACCTGGTGCGCCTCAGCGACCAGCGCAGCCAGCGGTTCGCTGGCGACACGGTATTTGCGCGCGAGCCACTGGGTCACACGCTGCTGCTCGGGGGGCAGTGCCTGGGGGTCCATCGCCGCGGGGCGCTCGGCTGCCGCCGAGGCGGGTATTTCGGCGCCGAGGGTCAGCGCGGCGTGCCGTTCCAGCAGCCAGTCGGCCATACCGCGTTCGAGTTGGGCGCGCAGCTGGGGCTGCGCCAGCAGCAGCGCTACGATGGCCAGGACGCCCACGCCCAGCGCCGCCAAGCCGTGACTCGCCGCGCGCCAGAGCCGCATCCATCGGTGCCCCACGCGATGTAGGGGGGTCGGGCGGTTGGCCCCGGCCCGCGGGCCGGCGGCGAAAGCGCCCGGGGTGTCGATGCACGTCGTCATGCACACACTCCTTGTTCGTTGTCCGCGGCGGTCCACGCCAGCCGCTCCCGGTTGGGTGGCAGGCGGACACGCCGTCCATGGCGCCGATGCGTGGCATCGGCGGTCGATTGGCCCCACTCGCCATGGCGGTCGGGGGCAGCGGTGCGGGGTCGATGGCCGCACCCAACCTAGGGTTGACCCTAGTCGTTGGGCGCGATGGTAGGGCCCTCGACATACCAAGTCAATACTTAAAAATCCAAGTTTTATTACCTGATGGTGTTTCCTGGGGCGGTGTCGAGCGTTGGCGTCGCGAGGAGTCAGGGTTTTCCTGGGGCAATGAACAGCCGGTGGGCCATGAAAAAAATTGGCGTGCGCGGGCCTCGCGACTGCCGTACAGTGAAGGCGTCGTCTCCGGTTACTCAGGGCATCCCGCTCCGTCCGGAGCGACGGGCCCGCCCGGGTGGTCACGCCCGGGCCTGGCCAGCATGATGGGGGCAATCCCTTGCTTCCGGCAGCGTGCGACATGACCCTCCGCGCTGCCTCGCCCGGCACGACTGGGTCGTGCCAAGGCCCCGACGGGTGCAGCCCGACGGGGCCTTTTCGTTGGGGTGCTCGCGCTCGAGGGTGGCGGCGTGTCGTCAGTCGGCCGTGGCGCGGCGGCGCACCTCTGCCAGATACGCGTGTCCGTCGGGCGCTCGCCCTTGCTGTTGGCTCTCCCACAGCATGCGGCCCAGGCACTCCATCACCTCGTGGTGGGCGGCATGCAGCGAGCCGCGGCGCGCGGCCAGCAGTTCGACCGCCTGCCGAATGCCCGGGGGCTGGTCGATGGAGCACTGCTCGCTGATGCTCAGGTGCATCGACAGGTGCAAAAACGGGTTGTCGCGCGCGGGGTCGGCCTCGGCCATCGAGCGCAGGGCGCCTTCCAGGTCATCCAACTCGGCGTGGTACTCGGGGTGGCGCAGCATCCACTCGTAGGCGAGCGTCTCGATCGGCTCGAGCGGCTGGCCCGCGCGGCCTTTGGCAAAGGCACCGCAAAAAAAACGGCGCACGTCGGCTTGCGATGGCGTGAACATCCCGCGATTGTCGCTCGTCATCGGCTACTATGTGGCGTCATTCCATTGACGGCATGGAGAGGACCCGCATGCCCGTGGACGAGCGCACGCGCTCGGCGCAGCAGCTGCGGGCCTATCTGGACGGGTTGGGGGTGCCGGTGGCGGGTTTCGTGCGCGAGGCGCAGGTGTATCGCCACTTGTCGGCGCAGGGCCTGACGCTGTTCGACGTGCGCCCGCCGCAGGTCGTGCGCGAGGCGCAGTGGCAGCCGCTGCTGGACTGGGTGGACGCGCGTTAGGTGGTGTCGGTGCACGCGCGTGTCGCGCGTACGTCACGGGGGGCGTCGCGCAAGCGGCTACAGTGGCGGGCATGAAAGTCTTCGAATCCCTCGACGCGCTGCAAGCGGCCGTCGGCACCAAAGTGGCGGTCACCGACTGGCTGCCCATGACCCAGGAACGCGTCAACCGATTTGCCGTCGCAACGGACGATCACCAGTGGGTTCACGTCGATACCAAGGGGCAGCCCAAGCCCGCCTGCGTGGTCGAGCTGCCGTTGCGCTACGTCGTTTGAGCGCTAGCGGCACCGCCCGTGGGTGCAGGCGGGGCCGCGCCGGCAAACCCCAGCTGCCGCCAGGCCTCGTACGCGACCACGGCCACCGCGTTGGACAGATTCAGGCTGCGCTGCCCCGGCCGCATGGGCAGGCGCAGGCGCCGCTCGGGCGCAAAGGTCTCCAGCACCGCCGGTGGCAGCCCGCACGACTCGGCGCCGAATACCAACCAGTCACCCGCCGCGAATGCCACCTCGTGGGGCGTGCGCGTGCCGCGCGTGGTGAGGGCAAAGCAGCGCTGCGGGTCGGGACGTTCGGCGGCGACGAACGCGTCCCACGAGGCGTGACGGCGCACGTCGGCATACTCGTGGTAGTCCAGCCCCGCGCGCCGCAGCAGCCGGTCGTCCATCGAAAAGCCGAGTGGCTCGATGAGGTGCAGCGCGCAGCCGGTATTTGCGCACAGGCGGATCACGTTGCCGGTGTTGGGCGGGATCTCGGGCGCGACCAGAACGATGCGAAACATGGGGCGCGCATTATTCCACGCGGGGCGGGGTGCGGGCGACGACGAGGGCGCTGACGCGGGTGGCGCCCGCGTCGAGCAGCGCGAGCGTGGCCGCGCGCAGCGTGGTGCCGGTGGTCATGACGTCGTCGACCACCAACACACGCCGCCCGGCGAGGGCGGCGCGCGCGTGCGGTGCGACCGTGAACAGCCGGCAGACCTGCGCGAGCCGCTCCTGTCGGCCCAGGTGGTGCAGGATCGGGGCATCGGCCGCGCGCTCCAGTGCCGTCGGCAGCCCGCGCGGGGTGGGGGTCAGCCGGGCCAGCGCCCGCATCAGGGCCCAAGCCTGGTTATAGCCCCGCTCGGCCAGCCGCTGCGGGGTCAGTGCCACGGGCAGCCAGAGGTCGGCGTCGGCCAGCAGCACGGGCAGCGCCGGGTCGTCGAGCCACAACTGGGCCAAAGGGCGCGCCAAACCCGGGCGCGTGCCGGACTTGAGTGTCAGGATCCGCGCATCCCACGGGTAGCCGTAGTCCACGCGCGCGAGCACCCGCGTCCACGGCGGGGGCGAGCGCTCGCAGTCCGCGCAGCGCGTCAGCCCTGGCGCCAGTGGCAACGCGCAGCCCGGGCAGCGGGGCAGCACGGGGGCCAGATCGTGCTGGCAGTCGGGGCACAAAGGCCCGTCGGGCCAGCGGCCACAGACTTCACACACGGCCGGGCACAGCGCGTCCCAGGCGCGCCTCCAGCGGTGGTGGATCGAGTGCGGCATGACCAGCCTCCCCGTGCGGACTTCGCGTCGTCGTGCGCCCGCCACTATACTGCGGCGCCCATGGCCGCTGTTCCATCCCCCTCTGACGACGCCGAGCGCGTGCCGGGACTCGATCCGTTGGCGCTGGCGCGCTGGCACGCGCGCACGCCCACGAACAGTCCGTGGCTGCACGAGACGGTGGGCGCGCGCATGGTGCAGCGGTTGTCGTGGATCAAGGCGCAGCCGCGTGCGTGGATCCACTGGTCGCCCCTGCTGGGTGGCGAACAGGCGCACCAAGCGGTGGTGCAGCACTACCCGCAGGCCCCGGTGTGGCTGGCCGGTGAGGGGGCTGCGGCGGCCTGGCAGCGCTGGCAGCCTGCGCCCCCGCGTTGGTGGCAACGCTGGGGTCGGCGTGCCGACCGCGACGCAGCGGCGTCCCCCTGGGGCGCGCTGGCCGGCGTGCTGGCGCCGGGCGAGTCGCCGAGCGCGCCGGTGGACATGGTGTGGGCGAATATGGCCCTGCACACCCAGGTCGCGCCGCGGGCGCGGCTGCGCCAGTGGCGCGACTGGCTGGCGGTGGATGGGTTTTTGATGGTCTCGGGGCTGGGGCCCGATACCTTGCGGGAGTTGCGCGCCGTGCATGCCGCTCACGGCTGGCCCGACCCGGCGCCCGCCTTCGTGGACATGCACGATTGGGGCGACTTGCTCGTCGAGACCGGCTTTGCCGAGCCGGTGATGGACATGGAGCGACTAACGCTGACCTACCCGAGCGCCGAGCGGCTGCTGGCCGATTTGCGCGCGTCGGGGCGCAACTGCCGTGTCGATCGCTTTCCCGGCCTGCGCGGCCGCGGCTGGTATGCGCGCTGGCTGCAGGCGGTGGAGCAAGGTTTGCCGCGCACCCCCGACGGTCAACTGAGCCTGACGATCGAGGTGGTCTATGGCCACGCGTGGCGACCGGCGCCGCGTGCCTTGGTCCGGGGGACGACGGCAGTCCCCCTCAAGCAACTGCGGGCGATGCTGCAGCGCAGTGCTGGGGCTGGGCATGACCCCGCCGGTGGTAGGGGCTGAAACCCCACTACAATTGATATAGATCAAACGGTTCGGCGCAATGCGCCGGCCGATGTTTTTGGTACTTGGCCTGCGGGCCTCGAGGGCGATGGTGACAACTGAGATGGCGGATGCGTCGCGCACAGGCGTGCTGCGGCTGGCGCGGGTGGATGCCGATGGCATCCGCTGGCAGCTGGCGCGCAATTGCGCGCTCACGCCGGCGCAGTGTGGCTGGGCGTTCGCACTGGCCGCTGCAGCGGCGATGGGGGTGTCGGGTTTCTTTTGGTTGCTGGGGGCCCGACTCGTGCTGCCGTTTGCGCTGCTCGAGACGCTGGCGCTGGGAGCGGGATTCCTGTGGTACGCGCGCCATGCGACGGACCGCGAAACCCTGGTGCTCGACGCCGAGCGGCTGTTGGTCGAGATCGAGGAGGCTGGTGCCGTGCAGCGACGCGAGTTGGCGCGGCAGTGGCTGAAGGTGGAGGAAGCGAACGGTAGCGGGCTGATCGGCCTGCGCTCGGGTGGGCGACAGGTCTGGGTGGGGCGCCATGTGCGCCCGGAGCAGCGGCGGCAGTTGGCGCGCGAGCTGCGCTGGGCGCTGCGAGCCGTGACGGCCATGGGGGCACCGGGGGCGTCGACGAAACCATGAGCCGCACTCGGGTTCGGGATTGTCCGGAGCCCGCATAAGGAACAAGTTTGGTGTAATTCATGTTGACATAAATCAACGCTTGTACTCGAGGTAAACGACGTGAGCATGATGAAGCAATCCAGTCAAGTGCGGCGCGGCCATGGGGCCCGCGTCTGGACGGGCGTCAAAGACGCGGCGGGCGCGGCCCTGCTGGGTTTGTCCGTATGGGTCTCGAATGCCGCCCACGCGGCAGTCAATGACCTACCCGGTGGCCCGGCGGTCAACCAGCTCAACTTCCACCCTCCCGCCACCCGAATCGCCGAAGAGCTACACTGGCTGCACTGGTTCATGCTGGCGATCTGCGCCATCATTTTCGTGGTGGTGTTCGGCATCATGTTTTACTCGATCGCCAAGCACCGCAAGGCTGCGGGTCACCAAGCGCAGGAGCTGCCTGAGCCCATCTGGGTCGAGCTCGGTTGGACCATCGTGCCACTGCTCATTGTCATCGGCATGGCCTTACCGGCCACGAAAGTGATCGTCGCGCAGAAGGACACCACGAACAGCGACCTAACCATCAAGGTCGTGGGCATGCAATGGAAGTGGGGCTACGAGTACCTCAAGGGCGAGGGCGAGGGCATTCAATTCCTGTCCACGCTGGACCCTCAGCACCGCCTCTGGGCCGACTCGGGTAACCCGCCGCCGACCGACGACTACCTGCTCAAGGTAGACAACCCGCTGGTCGTGCCGGTGGGCAAGAAGGTGCGCATCATCACGACCGCCAACGATGTGATCCACGCGTGGATGGTGCCGGCGTTTGGCGTCAAGCAAGACGCGATCCCGGGCTTCGTGCGCGACACCTGGTTCCGCGCCGAAAAGACCGGCGACTTCTACGGCCAGTGCGCCGAGCTGTGCGGCAAGGAGCACGCCTTCATGCCCATTCACGTCAAGGTCGTGACGCAAGAAGAGTATGCCAAGTGGGTGGCCGAGAAAAAGCAGGCCATGGCGGCTCTCGCCGACGACCCCAACAAGGAATGGACGCTGGCCGAGTTGGTCAAGCGTGGCGAGTCGGTCTACGCCGCCAACTGCGCGGCCTGCCACCAGGCCAACGGCAAGGGCGCTGGGCCGATCAAACCGCTCGACGGCTCTGCCATCGTGATCGACGCCGACCACGGGAAGCTCATTCAAGTCATGCTCAACGGTGCGGGTAACGGCGCCATGCCGGCCTGGAAGCAGTTGTCGGATGTCGAGCTGGCAGCGGTCATGACCTATGCCAAGAACAGCTGGTCGAACAACACCGGTCAGGTCGTGCAGCCCAAGGAACTCTTGGCGGCGCGCCAGTGACTAACCCCAAGTTGACTATTTCCAAAGCGAAGAGGAAAGAGCCATGAGTGCAGTTCTGGATCATCACGGCGCGCACGCGCACGACCATGACCACGCCCATCACGTCCCCACCGGTTGGCGGCGTTGGGTATTCGCGACCAATCACAAGGACATCGGA
>Ga0326763_1000572_pt1 | contig 12821 bp, 16 predicted proteins | sample NORPS_P_FD_207671 | JGI IMG/M metagenome (GOLD analysis project Ga0326763, IMG submission 207671) | Hot spring water microbial communities from Norris Geyser Basin, Yellowstone National Park, WY, United States - NOR.PS_P | ecosystem: Environmental > Aquatic > Thermal springs > Unclassified...
GGTCGGCGTGGCGCTCCAGCAACCCATGATGCATCCAGACCTCACCGTGGAGGAGAACTTGAAGTTCTACGCCGGGGCGCTTAAGGCGGACTACAGAGAGGTGGTGGAGCTCTTCGGATTGGAGAAGCATCTCCACGACAAGTTTTCACATCTGAGCTACGGATGGAGACGCCGCGCCGACCTCGCCAGGGCCCTCCTCGGGGGGCCCGAGACTCTTCTCTTGGACGAGCCCATGCTGGGTCTCGACGCGGAGGGGAGACGCGCAGTGGCTGAGGTCGTGCGCAGATTCAAAGGGCCCGCCGTGGTCACCGCATCGTCTATGTGCGACTACGTGGAGATGGGCGCGGAGGCGTGGTTTGAGTTGAGAGAAGGCACGTTGCGCCCCACCGCGCCGACATGCGGCCCCACCTAGAGAGGGAGGTTAAGCTCTTGGCGAGGAGCTGGGAGACGCTGGCGTCGACCTTCCTAATAGCGGCAGCCTTTGGCTTCGTCTTCGGCAGGCACTACGCCGCTGGGCTGGCCGCTGTGAACTTTGTAGTGGCGGCGCTCTACGGGTACGTCCAGGTTCTGCGGGAGGAGGAGCTGGGCACCCTCGACGGACTCAGGCTACTGAGACAGCCGGAGAAGGTGGCCGCGGCCAAGTTCTTCGCACTTTTCATAGCCTCGATCGCGGCCTCGCTCATTTACTCAGCGATTTACTACGCCGTCTCGATGAGACCACCCGATCTGTGGCTTCTGCCGCCCACCTCTGCCTACTTCGCCGCGGCCTCCACGGCCTCGGCACTGCTCTCCACGGCCGCCAGATCCGGAGTGACCACCTCCATGACCCTCACGGCGGCGCTTGTCCTCGGCTACTCCGCATCTCTCGCCGCCGGCCGTATAGACCCCGCCGTTCTCGCCATGCCGCTGACCGCCCTCCTGGCGCTTCTGGCCCTCAGCCGTGCGTTAGTACACTGACCTCCTCCCCGCCCCGAAGGGCGGCTCACAGGCGCTCCTGCCCCGTCTTCATCGGCCCCTCCGGCGGGGGGCATGGGGGCGGCCCGGGCCAGCACCGTGGGCCGTATGTCGCTGGCCCTCAGCCTCTTGAGCGAGGTCCAGACGGCGTGTACAATGGGCTGTGGAACGATGGGATTCGCCTTTCTCACTGCTTCTCTTGGTACGATCCCCCCCTTTTTTCAGTCTCTTCTTCACCTTCTTCACATCCCACCATACGGCCTTCACCCACCCAGTGGGGGGTGGCTCTCCACAGCGTATTAAGGACGGTCACTACGTCTCTATCCACGACATGGCCGTGGAGACAGCGCAGTACGCGTATGGGTATTTCTGCTTCATCTCCTCCAGCTTTTTGCCTCTAACTGCATCGTATCTCTTTGCAAGTCGGCCGAAGTCGATCCTTATCGAGTTCACGGCGGGGTTTATGTATTGTCTGTTCCAGCTGGCAACTCTATCCACAGTCGCCAAGAGACTCAACCTGGCGACTCCTACCGAGTTTTCGTTTACGTCGAAGGCGACGACCTCCGCCGGAGGCTCCCTCTTGGGCGCTACGTTGAAGACGAACACGGCGTACCATCTGCCAATCCGCCGTTTCAGCGTCAGCGTGAAGACAAGCTCAGCCTCTTTGCGCAGAACTTTTCACCAGTGGAACCAGAGACGTCTATGTGGCTTAATCCAAACCTCTCTCCTCCCGCCGGGGAGAGACAAGGCCAGCCGGATTGGGGTGGTTCTGGCATGCGTTACGCGTGTTTCCGTGAGGCGCTAGGCGCATAGGCCGCGCAACGGAGACGCACAGACAAAACTTTCAGTACTGACACTTAATACAAAAACATAAGTAATGAACTTTAATTGTTGGACGTCAGAGCGCAGGCGTGAGCTCCTACGTGTCTTTCTCCGATGTTGAGAAGGCGGTTGGGTCGGGCCGCGTGGGCTCTCACGACGAGCTTGTGGCGGCAGTGGTCAGCGCGCTCGAGCACGAGCTACCAAAGTACTGCAGACGGAACTTAGTGCAGTACGCTCTGCGGCCAATGATGGGCAGGCACCTGAGGAGCCGCAGGAGGCCCGACATCAGGCTGGGCAATCTGGTGATAGAGGTGGAGACGCCGGGAGGCGGCCTCGACGCCGGCAGGTCGCAGTTGCGCCAGTATATGCGCGAGTTGGCGTCGATGGCGCCGTGGCTTGACGCCGTTCACGGGATTGTCACTAACGGGGTATATGCAGAGTATTACGTGCTCGGGAGGGGAGGAGAGCCGGAGCCCAAGATGAGGGGTAGCCTGGGCGAGGTGGCGGCCGCGGCGCTCGCCAATTTCTGCGCGGGTAAGGTGCCCGTCGTGAGTCCCGAGGACCTCGTCGAGGTGCTCGGCGTGTAGAAGCATGACTGTCAGACTCTCGCACGTCGTCATAAAGGCGCTCTATGAGACGATCAGGTGGTACAGCGGCTCCGGCCGGGGTGCGCCTAGAGCTGCGCGTGTGCTCCAGCTCTTCGAGACGTGGAGGGGGCTCCATGCCTCCTTCATAAACATCTCCGAGGAGGGCTGGGACGCCCTCAAGAGGCTGGCGCAAAATCTCGGGCTACCGCTGGGAGACCGCGACGACGAGTGGCTGTTCCTGTTCGCCGTGGAGACGTACTTAGACATTGCCATAAGGGCCATCACGCTCGCAAAGCTCGGGAGGGCCGCCACCAACGTCAGAGACTTCGAGGAGGTGGTAAAAGAGATGAAACTCTTCGAGCCCAACGTCTTCGCGTGGGTCTTCGACGCGTTTAGCGATTCGGCATTGCACGACAACTTGAGACAACGTCTCCAGCAGAGCATTGAGGTTCTCCTCGAGGTGATAGCTGGCCTGAACCTCTTCGGCGTGACGTTTGATGTGTTCAGAGAGGTCTACCAGAACATTCTGCCGCGGGAGGTGAGGAGGAGCGTCGGTGAGTTCTACACGAGCGACAAGCTTGTCAACGAGGTCCTCGACGCGGCGGGACTCGACGCGGGCGCAATACGCCAGCTCTACGAAAGGTGGAAACGCGGCGAGCGAGACACCGTGATACTTGACCCGGCGTGCGGCTCCGGCTCGTTCCTCGTCGCGGTGATAAGGAGGATATTCAGCTCGTTTGGCGACAGGCTTCCAGGCGACATAACTGACTTCATCGAGGAGAACGTCGTGGGGATAGACATCAACCCGTTTGCTGTTGAAATGGCGAGACTTAACGTAATAGCGGCGATCTCCGAGGAGATGGGGAAGAGGGGCGGCGCTTACGTGCCGCAGAATGTGCGGATTTACTGGGCGGACAGCCTCGCGAGGGTGAGGAACGGCGAGTCGCTCTACTATAAAGTGCTCAGAATCGACGTCCCGGCGCTCCAGCAGGCTATCGGGGTGGGCTACATCGAGGTGTCTCACTGCGGCGGCGTGGACCCGCTTGAGATGCTCGACGAGGTCGTCAGGGTGGCCGAAAGAGGCGGTGGCCTCGGGGAGCTTGCGGAGAGCATCGCGGAGCGGTGCGGAGTGAAACCAGACCTCGTGAGGCAGGACCTCGAGAGACTCTACGGCGCTGTGAGGAAAATTATCGAGAGTGGTAACAGCAGGATCATCGGAGCGATAAGGAACACGCTGGCAGTCCAGAGCCTCCTTGGGAGATGTAGCTACGTGATAGGAAACCCTCCTTGGGTCAGGATACACAGGCTAGGCACCCACGTGCGCAAGTACGTCACGGAGAACTACAGCTGGGTCGTGAGGGGCTGCGCCTTCGATCCCAACTTCAAGAAGACCGTAGTGCCGTTTGCGCGGCAGATAGATTACTCCGTCGCGTTTGTGCAGAGGGGTCTCGAGTTCATGCGCGAGGGGGGCATGCTGGCGTACGTGATAACGTCGCAGATCGCGAGGGCCACTTATGCCGGCAGGATGAGGGAGGAGCTACTGAAGTACACATTACTCAGGCTAGTGGACTACAGCCTCTACCCGATCCCGCTGTTTCTCGATGCCGTCAACTACCCCTTGGTGATTGCCGTGAAGAAGTCCCCGCCGCCGCGAGGCCACAAGGTCCACGTGACAGTTTACAACACCGGCGGCGACCACAGAGACTTCGAGCTCGAGCAAGACGCGCTCCCGCTCTACGCCGGCACCAACTACCCCGACGCGAGGAGGTCGCCGTGGGTCCTCGCGCCGCCTGAGGCGAGACGCGCGGCGCAAAAAATAATTGCAAGCGGCCGGCGGCTCGGCGACGTCTACGAGGTCATGAGGGGCGTCATGACCTCACTGAACGAGCTGTACATCGGCACGCTCGTGGGTTGCGACAAGACACGCGGTATCGTTAAGCTACAGCTAGAGGGCGGGCGCACCGTCGACGTGGAGGAGTTCCTAGTACACCCGTTAGTGCGCGGGAGGGGCGTTAACCCCTATAGCTACAAATGGGAGGAGCTCATAATCTTCCCGCACGATGTAAACACTCTGGAGCCGCTGTGGGATCCCGACCAGCGGAGGGTGCTGGAGCTCCTCGGCCTTCCGGGGCGCGGCGTCAGGGTCAGCGCAAGCGGGGGAGTCGCGGTGTACGAGGTGAGTCTCGAGCAACCGCTTGCCTGCAACAGAATGGGAGCTTACGTCCGGGACGTCGAGCGGAGACTTAGGGGCGCGGGTTTTGACACACAGCGCGTGAGTCCGTGCGGCGTTGACGCGTGCCTCAAGATCGCCGACACCGCAGGTCGCGAGGTGCTACAGGTGAGCTTGGAGTTCCAGTGCGAGCGTCATGGCAGTCAATGCACGTGTAGCGCCATCAGATGCCACATTGTGGGCCTGAGAGTGCCGGGCGCTCCTTTTGCGACCAGACACTTCAGCTCAGCGCTCGAGAGGCTCGTCAAGAGGGACGACTACAAGCCGGAGCTACCCCCGTGGGCTGTGTTCAGGGTCTCGCGGGACAAGTTCGAGGGGTACCGCGTGGCGTGGCAAGAAATAGCAAAGCACCTCGAGGCCGCGTGTATGCCCGCCCGCGCCGACGTCGACCTATGCGGCAAGGGAGAGCAGAGGCTCATAGTTCCCGATCACAAGGTGTACTTCATCGCCGAGAAGGACCCAAGCAGGGCGCTGAAGCTACTGGTCTACCTAAACTCGGACATTGCGAGGGCTCTCGTCAAGCTGTGGGCGCGAATCGGGCGCGGCGGGTATTACCATCACGAGGGTGTCTTTGTAGGCATGCTAGCAGTGCCGCGGGAGTTGCTGGACGGCACGCTGTGGACTTTCCTCGATGAGTACCTCAAGGAGTCCGACCTCAATGCCGCCGCGGTGAAGGCCCTCAACGAGCGCGGCCGCGAGATAGTAGGAGAGCTACTGGCGGCGCTCAAAATCGCAGAAGGCGAGTACAGGGCGCTGACGGAATGGAGCGCGTGGTTGAACGAAATTGCAAAACCGCCAAAGGTCGAGGTGACAGAGGAGGAAGAGGAGGGCGGAGAGGGAGAGTAGGCGGGCACCCCCGCCAAACTATGGCGCGAAACTATGTCGTACGAAGCGTCCTTACCGCGGCAACGCCCTCCTAACCCTCCTCCTTTCCCCCACCTCTTTCAACTATCCTTATAGGTACATACTCACAGTTCTAAATACCTGTAAGGAAATACCTGCAGGGGGTTTGTTCGAGACGCGGCGTGGAGATGATCCTGGAGACTGACCGCGCTTGCAGGTATTTCTTCACAGACATAATTAGAACTGTGAGTATGTACTTGCGAGCGTGTTCGGCGCTCGCACTCCACGCGCCTCTCTTAAGGACGTGACCCTTCAGCTCTACGATCTCCCTCCTGCCGTCCTCGTAGGAGATGAGGAAATCGGCTTTGGCGGTGAGGCAGACGCAGACCATCTTGCCCGTCACTAGAGGCGCCTCCGAGACCTCCGACCCAGGAGATTAACATCTCTTGTTGAAGGCGCCGGATTGAGGCTCGCCGTAGCTCTCTATAAAGGCCCTCAGAGCCGCCGCGGCATCCTTCGTTTTGAGCAGAGCCGAGACCGCCCTCTCGAAGGCCATACCTAGAGCTCGCCTCGTGCGGCTTGGACAGCTTTATAAAATCTCTCAATTTCGTCATAAAGCTCTCAAGACGGGGCGGTTGGTCGATCCGCGGAGAATATGCGGCGAATCGTCCACCGACGGAGCTTCGCAGAAGGCTTCACAGAAGATTTCCTCTGTGAAGCATCGTAGGGGGCTCAAATGGGTTGGGTCTAAAAAGGGGGTTAGTCCGGAGGCTGATGTGGCAGACTCACGACGTAGCCGAGGAGGGTGCCGTGGTCCTCCAGCACGAGTCCTTTGAGCGGAAGCAGGTCTTCTTCGCGTATCGTCTTTTCAACGCGCCCCACGTCGGCGAAGTCCTCGCTTCCTCTCTGGGGGTGTAGAGCCAGGTATATACGTCGTATGCGGCCTCATCCCACCGGGCCCGGCACCTCGACCTTGTCCTTCGTCATTTTGCCCACGTTGCCGAACTCGTCGGCGAATATCACCACATCTCCGAAGTCTATGACGGCGAGACGCATTCTGCTACGGCCAAACTTGGCAAGCAAGACTCTGACGGTCATATCTCTCTTTCGTCAACATACTTAAAACGCTTTGGCGTCCCCGACGATAAACTATCCTTGCGTAGCCTGGCCCCAGCGGGGCCTATGTACGCACAGCCGCCAGTCGATGACGTCCATTTTGAGGAACCACCCGGGGGCACCGCACTTGCGGCAACAGATCAAACGCCACAATGCACAATTGCCATCCAGACAGGTCGAGACGCATTAAGCTGTTTTTAATCGCTCCGTTATGACGTGTACTGCGTCTACCTCCTCGTGGCGGGCGGGAGGATAGCCCATGCCGGCTCCTCTGGGCGGGTAGAGGAGAGACTGCACAGACACTTTAGGGGCTACTCCTCTGTGGCCAGTAGAGGCCTCCGACCAGACGCTACATACGTCTTGGCGTGTACGAGGAGTAGGTCGCCCGCCCTGGCCTGGGAGGCGTGGATACACAAAGCCTACCGGCCGCCCTATGCCGCGAGGGCTCCCGTCAAGAGACAGAGGAAGCCTCCCCACCCACCCACGGGTGGTACACCCCACGGGCCGCGGTTTGTAGCTCAAGCGGTGGGCTCTCCACCTCAATGGCAACAGCACTCCTCTCCATGCCCCCACCTCCCCTAAAAACTTTGACGAACCGCCCTAAAGGGCGAGACCTTCAATTATTAGTACAGTAAAGAGCCGAGGCCCCGGTTTGATGAACCAATAGGCTCAAATATGCGTATGCCAGAGGGAACGTGCTCACCCGGCGCCGTCTTCTCATTTTGGGCACCGGCGCAGCGGCCGCCTTACTCTCTCTGTTTATACTACGGCATCTGGAGAGCGGAGGCGGAGAGGCCGCATGCGGCGAGCCGCCCATCTCATATGGGCGGGACGAGTGCCCGGTGTGTAAGATGATTGTAGACTACGAGCCGTCGAGCGCCGCCATGTACGTGGAGGAGTTCGGGAGGCGCAGATGGTACTTCTTCGACGACTTGGGATGCGCCGCCGTGTGGTACAAGGTGGTAAAAGGCAGAGGGGGGCGGGTTCTGGCAGTCTGCGCAAGAGACCGCGTGGACGGGCAGTGGATCGACCTCCGGAGCGCCGCGGTGCTTATAACAGACGAGTTCACCTCCATGAACACGGGGTTTCTGGCGGCTAGGCCGGAAAACGTGGAGACGTATAGACGCGGCGAGGTGAGGTGGGGCCCGCGGCCGGGCAGGCTGATAAAAACCGTCTCCGGCGCCTGTCTCCTGGAGCGGTTTAGATACGGCGAGTCTTGGTCTGTGCCCTCTGGCTGGGATGAGGGCTGTTAGCCTCATCACGGCTCTGGCCGCGGCGCTGACGTATGCGCTTGTCATAAACACAAACAACGTGGTTGTCTCGCCAACGTTGGAGGGGTACATGGGCCCCGTGGAGTTGGGCGGGGGTCTATTTGCGGCGTATAAGGTGAGGCCTGCGGACTTCTGCGTGGTGATCAACGCAACTAACGTGACCGTCGTGAACTTCCGCATAAGGTGCTCCGCCGGCATACTGGTGGCTAACTCGCGCAACGTCACCATCTCGCGGGGCTCAATCGAGGGGAGCTTGGAGCTTCCGGTGTACCGCAGAGGCGCCGGCATATACATATACAACTCCACCCACGTCGTCGTCAAAGACGTCTACCTCAGCGGCTTCCACGACGGGGTATATGTGGAGCGGAGCAGAGACGTGAAGATTGAAAACGTGACGGTCCTGCGGTCGCGGTACGGCGTACACGTCATGTTCAGCAGATCCGTAGCCGTCCGGGGCGTCTCGGCCATGCACAACTACGTGGGCGTCGCAACCATGTATTCGCAAGACGTCTATGTTGGCGACTCCGCCCTTGTAGACAACGTGGACTGGTCTGAAGGCTACGGCCTCTTCATAGCAGACGTCGCCAACGGCACGTTTATACGCAACAGATCTCTCGGAAACGTGCACGGGATCTACGTCCTCGTCATGGGAGGATGGGGCAACCGCACAGAGATAGTCATCGCGGAGAACTTGGTGGAGGGGAACTACATAGGCCTCACCTACAGAGGCGCCTCGTCCCCCTACGTGAAGGTGGTGAACAACACCTTCGTAGGCAACTCCATCCCCGCCCTATACGTCGACATATTCCTCACGGGGGCGGAGCTTAAGGCGGAGATCAGAGGCAACATGTGGCAGGGACACGCCTCCACAAGCCCCTACGTCTATCGGAGCGCCTTCGCCGAGGTTCTCGCGAAGTCGGACCTCCTCCTGGCCCCCATATCTGCGTCGCCCGCCAGGTTCCTCGTGGAGAGCCTCGCCGTGGGCAACGCGGCCTTCACAGACCCAAGCCCCAGGCCGTATAGATCGCCTCCTATGGTTGCGGAGATGGCCGCTACCTTGGCGGCGGCCCTCCTGTGGCTTGCGGCAAGGAGGAGGCTATGAGAATTGTTGCTAAGAAGCGGCTGGGCGGCTTCCAGCTGGACGTAGATGTGGAGGTTGGAGACAGGGTGGTGGTAACTGGGCCAAACGGCTCCGGCAAATCCACCTTGTTGAAGTGCATCTCCGGGCTCTGGAGATGCGGGCCCCGCCTCGACGGCAGATGGCTCTACGTCCCTCCAGAGCCCCAGGCGCCCAAGAGGATGAGGGCGCGCGACTACGTCGAGCTCCTGGAGTCGGCCCTCGGCATTAAGGCGCAACTGGAGCTTATGGACGTTAATTATCTAGATAAAAAAATGGGGGAGCTGTCCACCGGCATGGCTGTGAGGCTCATATTAGCCGTTGCCCTTTCCACAGACCTGCCGCTTGCCCTCGACGAGCCGACCGCCTTTCTGGACGCCAAATGGCGGAGCGCTCTTGCGGAGCTTCTGCAGGTGCGGAAGCCGGTGGTCGTATCTACACACGACGCAGAGTTTATACACAGCCTCAGGGGGTGGGACCTCGTGGCTCTCGACGGGGGGAAGGTAGCGAGGGTGGAGCGCAACTATGTTGCCGGTTAAGCTCTTCAAGCGCGACTTCGGGGGGATGGCGTCTGTCATGGGCGCAGTGTTGCTGATCCTGGCGGCCCCCCTGGCTTCGCTGGGCGAGGGCGTGGGCCCCACGGTGATGGCTGTCGGCCTTCTCTCCGCCGCGGCGGCCCTTCTGGGCATCCTCACAGCTGTGGAAAACGTCATGGACGACAGAGAGGGCTGGATCTCGCCTCTCATCGTAGGTCTCGGCAGAGTCAGATACGCCGCCGTCCGCAACGCCGTATCCACCGCCGTGGCTGTAGCCGCCGTGGCGCCCGCCGCGGCCCTCTACTCCCTTCTGAGGCCCGCCTCCGCCGCGCCCGTGGCGGCCGCCTCAGCGGCCTCAGCCGCCGTAGGCGCCGCCCTTGGCATACTCATCGGATTCTCCGCGTCGACGCGCGGCTACGCATACGCCTGGGGCGTATCCCTCTGGACGGCCCTCGCGCTTATATACGAGCTGGCGCTGACCTTCGCGTCGATATACTTCGCCGTCTCCGAACCCCTCTTCGCCGCCGCCCTCCTCGCAAACCCTCTGACGGCGGCCCGCCTCGTGGGGATAGCTTTGGCGGACCCGTCGCTACTGACGCTGGGGCCGGCGGGGACCTACCTCTACAAGTCGCTCGGCGCGTATGCTCTCCTCCTCTTCCCGGCAGCCGCCGCGGTTTGGTATCTGTCCCTCGCGGCGGCGTCTATAATCACGGCATATAGGCGGGATCTATGAGGTGGATCTACCTAATCGTACCGGCGGTGCTCCTCGCCGCCGCCGTGCCGGCAGGGGACCTAACCCTGGGTCATTTCCTCCTCCACTTCTTAACCCCCGCCATGGCGTCCGTCCCCCTCTACCTATCCATAAGGGCATACCGGCGGGCCGGCGGGAGACGCCTCTTGAACCTAGCCGCGGCCTTTGCCTTCCTCTTCGCGGGGCAGGCGGTCCTCTCCCTTTACATGTACACAGGCGCCGCGCTATATGTTGGCGACATACCCCTAGACCACCTCCTCCACTTCGTGGCCTTCGTCTTCTTCACCGCAGCCCTCCTTGAGGGCCGGCCCTAAAGATATAAAAACTGCTGATGAGCCGCCGCATATGAAGGACTATCTAACTCTTTTGAAGCCTAGGGTCATCTGGTTGCTGATACTGGCTTCTGTGGCTGGGTACGTCTACGCCTCAGGCCACAACCCCGACCCCGGCGTCTTAGCGGCTTTGCTACTGACGGGCGTCTTGTCCACGGGGGGAGCCGCCGCCTTCAACCACTACTGGGAAAGAGACATAGACGCGTTGATGACCAGAACGTCCAGCCGCCCCCTGCCGGCGGGCAGGATAAAGCCGAGAAACGCGCTGGCGCTTTCCCTAGCCCTGTCGGCGGCTGGGCTTGCCCTCGCGTTTACGCTCCTGGGCCCGCTACCCGCGGCCATGGTGGCCTTGGGCTGGTTTGCATATGCCGTTGTGTACACTGTGTTGCTGAAGAGGAGGAGCTGGCTAAACGTGTTGCTAGGCGGCGTGGCCGGCAACGCCGCCTTCCTCACGGGCTACGTGGCGGCGAAGCCGCTCGACGCGGCGGGCATCCTGCTCTCCTTCGCAGTCTATTTATGGATACCTGCCCACATCTGGTCCCTGGCCTACGCCAGACGCGACGACTACAGAAAAGCGGGGGTCCCCATGTTGCCCGTTGTGGTGTCCGAGAAGACGGCTCTGGCGGTAATAGCGGTCATGAACATATTGGCCGCGGTCTACATGGCGGCCCTCGCCGTGGCTCTAGGCGGCACGTACCTAGTCGCCGTGGTCGCCGCCCTCGTGGCCGCCGCGATTTACACCTCAGCCAAGGCGTTGAGGGCAAGGGATGAGAGGTCCTTCTGGCTGATGTTTAAGGCGTCTAGCCCCATACTCGCCGTATTCCTCATACAGCTCATGGCGGCCCCATGAAGACGCTCCTGCTGGCGATTGCCGCCGCGACCGCGTTGGCAGTTCTGCTCTTCCTCCAACCGCCGGTCGCCGTCAGCGGGGCTTACGTGGAGGTTGTCCCGCCTGACCTCGCCCTAGTCGGCTTCACCTTCGCTAACTGGGGCCCCAGGGAGGTCTGCATAGTGGAGGTTGAAGCCCCGGCTGGCCTAACCGCCGAGCTTCACGTAACTGAGTTCAACGGAACCCTGGCCGTCATGAAGACCGTGGACCGCGTATGCGCCGGCCCCTTCTCCACGGTGAGGTTCGGGTCGCTTACCTACCACATAATGCTTGTAGGAGACGTCGCCCAGATAGGCGACGAGCTAAGGCTCCAGCTCGTCCTCTCAGACGGGAGGAGGATCCCGGTGGCGGCCGCGAGGGGCACAGGCGGCGTCCACATACACGGGCGATAAGCTTTAAACCAAGACACTGACTATATCTGTGCTGTATTACGAGGCCATTATCGACTACGTGAAGCGTTGCCCCGGCCCCCACTTCAGAGAGCTGACGCGGGAGCTCGGAATCCCCGTGGGGACTTTGCAGTACTGGCTGAGCAAGCTACTGGAGGTGGGCGAGGTCTACCCCCTGAGGCTGGCGCAACGGCCGAGGTACTTCCACCGCATTGTCCCAGAGGAGGAGGCCCGGGCGATATACGTAGTGAGGGAGGCCCGCCTCAGCCCGGCCCCCGCACTTCGGCTGGCCGCAGACATAAGGCCGGAGGTTCTGAGGGCCGTGGTGGAGGCGTATCCATGCGTCAGGCGGGACCTGGTGGACGCATTCATAAACCTCTTCACCCAGCTGTAGCATGGAGGAGGATCTCTACAGACACCTCGGCGGCGTAGGGGCCTTGGCCTTCGTGCTGGAGGGCGTGGTACTCCCCGTCACTATAGCCGCGCACGTCCTGCTCTTCCTAGTGTTTCGTAAATTCGCGCCGCTGAGGGACTCGCTTCTCTGGTTCGCCGCGGCCGGAGCCGCCTCTATCCTCACCTCGACACTGCTGGGCATAACCCCCGTGAGACTCCTCCTCGCCCCCCACCCCCTCGAGAGGGAGGCCGCCTTGACCGCGGCGACCTGGCTCATCTCCGCGTGGTTCTACTGGAATATAGCAACCGCCGTCTTCAAGAAGGCGGGCCTGGCCTCCGCCGCGCTCTACACGCTGGGGGCCGGGCTCTCCCCCTTGAGGAATGGGCCTCTGTAGTGGTCAAGTAGTCTAAATATCTTTTCCCTGATCATGGCACCACCTCCACTCTGCCTAGCATTAGGTAGCGGCCGGAGCCGCAGTACTCCGCACAGTATATGTTATATGTGCCAGGCGTATCTACCTTAAGCCATATGACGTAGACGAAGCCAGGCACGGCGTCGTACTTAATGCCGAGCTCCGGTATGTAGAAGGA
>Ga0326763_1000573_pt1 | contig 12817 bp, 10 predicted proteins | sample NORPS_P_FD_207671 | JGI IMG/M metagenome (GOLD analysis project Ga0326763, IMG submission 207671) | Hot spring water microbial communities from Norris Geyser Basin, Yellowstone National Park, WY, United States - NOR.PS_P | ecosystem: Environmental > Aquatic > Thermal springs > Unclassified...
ACCCGATGGCCCCGCTCTGCAGGAGCTGTTTGAAGACCACCCGGTTCTGCACGTGCTCCCCGGTGGCCACCTGGGTGCCACTACCCTGCAGGGCTTTTTGCAGGGCAGCGTGGCCCAGGATGTCGTCGGGGCTGGTGGGCTCCTCGATCCAGAGGGGGCGGTAGGGCAGCAGTTGCCGCACCCAGTCCAGGGCCTGGGGTACATCCCAGACCTGGTTGGCGTCCACCATGAGATAGTTCTCCCAGCCGATCTCCTCCCGCACGATCTGGCAGCGCCGCAGGTCGTCCTCTAGATCGCGCCCCACCTTGAGCTTGAAGGCCCGGAAGCCCTCCTGCAAAGCCTGGCGGCACCGATGGCGGATTTTCTCGTCGGGGTAGCCGAGCCAGCCCACGCTGGTGGTGTAGGCCGGGTAACCTTGTTGCAGGAGATGGGCCTCGCGCTCGGCCTTGCCGGGGGCCATTCGGCGTAGGTGCTCCAGGGCTTCCTCGGGCGTGAGGGCGTCGGTCAGGTAGCGGAAGTCAATACAGCGCACCAGTTCCTCCGGGCGCATATCCACCACCAGCTTCCACAGGGGTTTGCCCTCGGCCCGAGCCCATAGATCCCAGACCGCATTGATTACCGCAGCGGTCGCCAGATGTACAACCCCTTTCTCGGGGCCCAGCCAGCGCAGCTGGGAATCCCCGGTGATGTGGCGATAAAAGGCCCCCATGTTCTGAGTGAACTCGGCCAGCGGGCGGCCCACCACCAAAGGCCGCAAGAGCTCGATGGCTGCACAGACCAGGTCGTTGCCCCGACCAATGGTGAAGGTCAGGCCGTGCCCTTCCAGGCCGGCGTCGGTCTCCAAGATCACATAAGCCGCCGAGTAGTCGGGGTCGGGGTTCATGGCATCGGAGCCGTCCAGCAAGCGTGAGGTGGGAAAGCGAAGGTCAAGGGTTTTGAGGTTTTGGATGCGCATGGCAAGCCTCCTTCAAACCCCGAGGCGGTTGCGCTCGAGGATCTCTTGTGTGGCTTGTGCGGTACGGGGCTGGTGGCCGGGCAGCGGCAGGATGCGCTCGTGCACCGCGTCCACAATCCAGTCGGCGCTCGGGAAGAAAAGATCTTCAAGCTCGGCGGGCGGGGTAATCCAGTTGCGGGCTCCCAGCACCACAATGGGGCCGTCCAGGTCATCAAAGGCCAGCTGGCTGAGGTTCGAGGCCACCGTATGCAGAAACGAGCCCCGTTCGCAGGCCTCGGAAACCAGAAGGGCCCGCCCGGTTTTGCGTACCGACTCCACCAGGGGAGTGTAGTCGAGGGGATTCAAAAAGCGCAGATCCATCACTTCGGCCTCCACGCCATACTGCTGTAGCCGCTTGGCGGCCTCGAGGGCCCGGTACAGGGCCGGCCCCAGGCTGATCAGGGTGATGTCTTCGCCCGGCCGCCGAATTGCGGGTTGGCCCAAGGGAACGCGGTAAGGCCCCAGCGGTACACCCCCTGGTACCACCAGCTCGGGTTCCCCGTATAGCCGCTGGCTCTCGAAAAAGACCACCGGGTCGCTGCCCTGCAGGGCCAGGGTCAGCATCCCCTTGGCGTCGTAGGGCGTGGCCGGGTACATGACCTGCAGGCCGGGGATGTGGGCCACCAGGCTCGACCAGTCCTGCGAGTGCTGGGCCCCGTACTTCGAGCCCACCGAGACCCGCAAGACCAGCGGCATCTGCAGCACCCCCCCCGACATGGCCTGCCACTTGGCCATCTGGTTAAAGATCTCGTCTCCCGCCCGGCCCATAAAGTCGCAGTACATCAGCTCTACCACCACCCGACCCCCCGACAGCGCATAGCCCACCGCCGTGCCCACGATGGCCGCCTCAGAGATCGGAGCGTTGAAGAGCCGGGGGTAGGGCAGGGCCTCGGTCAGGCCGCGGTAAACCCCAAAAGCACCCCCCCAGTCGCGGTTCTCCTCGCCGTAGGCGATCAGGCTGGGATCGGTGTAGAAGGCCTCGAAGAGGGCTTCGGTCAGGGCCTCGGCGTAGGTCAGACACTTAAGCTTGGGTAAGGGATTCCCCGCTTCATCCAGGCCAGCGCGGTGCTTGGACTGCAGCACGCTGTAGCGGGTTTCCGACAAGGGCTTCTGCACCCAGGGGCTCCCCGCCTGGGCCGGGCCCGGCTTGCGGGAAAACATCCACCGGGCAATCTGCTCCGAGCCCGGCGGAAGGCGGGGCGAGACCTCGTCGGAAGTGGCCCAGGCGGCGATACGGCGCAGGCGCTCCTGGACTTCCTGTTGCCAGGCGGCCTGCTCGTCCTGGGTCATAAGGTTCTGCTCGAGCAGGTAGTTCGCGTAGTGCCGCAGGGCATCCTGGGCCTGCCAGGCTTCAATTTCCGACTTGTCCCGGTAGGAGGAGGCGTCCGAGGGGGAGTGCCCGCTGTAGCGGTAGGTCAGGGTGTCCAGTAGGGCGGGGCCCTGGCCCTGTAGCAGGAGGGCTTTTTTGCGCGCCACGGCCTCGGCCACGGCCAGGGGGTTGAAGCCGTCCACCCGCTCGGCGTGCAGGGCCTGGGGGTTCACCCCCAGCCCCACCCGGGCCAGAACCCCAAACCCCATGGTCTCCCCCAGGGTCTGGCCACCCATGCCGTAAAAGTTATTCATGAAGTTGAACAGCACCGGAGGCGCACCCCCGAGGTCCGCCGGCCAGAGAGTGCGGTACTGATCCATACTGGCGAAGGTCAGGGCCTCCCAGGTAGGCCCACAGCCCAGCGCGGCGTCGCCGATACTGGCCACGCAGACCCCAAGTTGGCGCACTATGCGCTTGTAGAGGGCCGCGCCCACAGCGATGTTGGCCGAGCCGCCCACAATGGCGTTGTTGGGCAGGATGCCAAACGGGGGAAAGAAGGCGTGCATGGAGCCGCCCATGCCGCGGTTGAAGCCGGTATCGCGGCCAAAAATCTCCGCCAGCAAACCGTAGAGCAAGTAGTCCAGGGCGCGTTCTTGCAGGCTTGGATGGGCGAAGCGTTCCACCACCCGCAGGATGCGCCCTTCCTGGTAGGTTTCCAGCATGGAGGCCAGCTCGGCCTCGCCAAGCTTTGCGATGGCACCAAAGCCCTTGGCCAGAATCTCCCCGTGGCTGCGATGGGAACCGAAGACGAAATCCTCCGGCTCCAGCGGCAGGCAGAGCCCTACTGCGGCGGCCTCCTGGCCGATGGAGAGGTGGGCCGGGCCTTTGTGGCTATACGCCAGGCCCTGGTAGACCCCTTGCGTCTTGAAGGCATCCAGCATGGTTTCGAAGCCACGGATGTAGAGCATGTCCCGGTAGACCCGGCGGAGGGTGGGGGCACCATAGCGGGCGAGCTCGGCCGGGGGGTCGGGCCGGTACTGGTTGAGCGGCAGGCGGGGGGCCTCGAGCCAGCCCGCCTGGCGCAGTTGGGTAGGGTCAAGGGGAAGGGTTTTGGGCATAGACTCCTCAGAAAGCCAGCAGGCGCAAAGGGTCGCCCAGCCGAGTGCCCAGGGTATGCAGGAAACGCGCAGCAGGCGCACCGTCGGTCGCACGGTGGTCAAAGGTCAGCGAAAGCGGCAGGTGGGGCCGGAAGACCACCTCCGAGCCCGCCTGCACTGGACGCAGACAGAGCGCGCCCACCCCCAGCAGGGCTACCTGCGGCGGGTTCAGGATGGGGGTAAAGACCTCGATACCCAGCGGGCCCAGGTTGCTGAGGCTAAAAGTACCCCCTTGCAGCGCCTCGGGCGACACACGTCCCTGCTGGGCCTCCTCGGTCAGACGCCGGGCGGTCTGGGCCAGCTCGAGTAACCCCAGCCGCTCGGCATGGTGAATCACCGGAACCAGCAGACCCCGCGGGGAGTCCACCGCAAAGCCCAGGTGTACGGCCCGGTACTGGTAGAGGGTGTCCCCCACCAGACAGGCGTTGAGCTCGGGGAACTGCGGCAGGGTTCGGGCCAGGGCGAAGAGCAACAGGTGGTTGAGATTAATGTCTTGAAAGTCGGGATCGGGGTGTTGCTTGAGCTCTTCTCGTAGCTTTAGCAGGCCCCCCACCTCGATATAGGCGTGCAGGGTGAGTTGTGCGCTCTGGTGCAGCGACTGAAGCATGCGCTCGGCCACCCGCTTGCGGACGCCTTGGAGGGCCAGGGTCTGCCAAGGTTGGGGTAGGGTCAGCCGTTCCAGGCCAACAGAGCCCTCCGGGGTGGGGGGGGCCTGGGGCGGAAGGGGTGTTTGATGGAGGTGCTCCAGTAGCGCCCGAACATCGCGTTCGATGATGCGACCGCCTGGCCCACTCCCGCTAAGCGCATGGGTCTTCAGGCCCTCCCGGGCGGCCAAGCGCCGGGCGCGGGGGGAGATGGCGGGCCTCGAGGCCGCCTCGCTGGCGGTGTGGGCCTCCGGCATACCCACGACGGCGATGGGGGTCTGCACCGGCACCTCCTGACCGGCCTCGGCCAGGCGCTGCAGGAGCACGCCATCCGCCGGGCTTTGCACCTCCATAATGGCCTTATCGGTCTCGATCTCGCACAGCACCTCCCCGGCCCGTACTGCTTCGCCAAGCTCTTTTTTCCAGCCGAGCAGCAAGCAGCTTTCCACCTCGTTACCGGGCTTGGGCATCCGTACCTCGACCATCTAGATCTCCTCCGCCGCTCGCTGGCCTTCGCGGTCGATGCGCTCGAGCGTGGTCTTGGCCGACTGCTCCCCCCGCAAAAAGGCCCGCAGGTTTTCGGATACCACCGCCTCTACCGCCGGGTAGCGGGGGTGCTTAGGAGGGAACCAGGCGTATTCCAGGGCCTGCTCCAGCAGGTTCCAGCGGTGGGCCTCCAGGCTGTGGGGTGTGGTCTCCAGGCGGATGGCCGCCAGGGCGTCGGTTCGGGCCGGCAAGGTGCCCAGCCGGGCTTCCAGGAGCTGGGCTTCCCTCGAGGTCAGGTGGCGCAGCAAAGCCAGCGCCAGCGCACGATCGGCCGCGATCCGGGCCAGGGCAAAGGTGTGACTGCCGGCGTAGGTGGCCCGCCGCACAGGGCCTTTGGGATACAGGGCCAGGCCCAGGCGGTCACGGATGGGGCTTTCCCGGTAGCGGTGAAAGCTGCCGGGCCAGTCGGTGGTCAGGCTGGCCTCCCCGGCGGCAAAGCAGGCCGTCACCGCGTCGAACTCCCATTCGGGGGTCTCTTTAGGGGCGGTTTTGTGCAGGGCGGCCAGGATCTCCAGGGCCCAGCGCCCCGCTTCGTGCTGGGCCCGGGGGAGGGGTACGGGGGTGTCGTACAGGTAGTGCCCGGCGCTGCCGCAGAGCTCGAAAAAGTGTCCAAACACCCCCGAGTCTTTGCCCGGAAACACAAAGCCGTAAGGCGGCTGGGACTGGGCCGTCTGCACCAGGGCCTCCCAGGTTTGGGGAGCTTCCTGCAGCCGGTCGGTACGGTAGTGCAGCAGTTTCACATCCAGGTTGCGCGGCAGGCCAAAGAGCGCACCTTCGATGCGGGCGAGCTCCAAGGCACGGGTATCGAAAGCCGCCAGTTCCCCTGGGTCCAGCAGTCCATCCAGGGGTTCTAGCCACTGCTGTTGGGCTGGGGCAAATTTGGAATGGGTGGAAATCAGATCGAAGCCCGCTCCCTGACTAAAGGCCTCGGCGATGCTTCGGTTGAGATCGGGGTGGCTGGCCGCCCGGACGACCTCGATCTCTACCCCTTCTCGCCGGGCAAAGGATTCGATGGTCTCGTACAGCCCATCGTACATGGGGCCGCCCACCACCAAGGCGCGAATGTGGGGCCTCATCCCTTCACCGCCCCCACAATCAGGCCCCGCTCGATGTAGCGCTCGAGCACCAGCGCCAGAATCACCACCGGCAGAATCATCAAGACGATAATCACCGACATATACCACCACTCGGTTCCGCGCGTGCCGCTCATGGCAGCCACCATCAGCGGCATGGTCTGGCTGTTGGCCTTGGACAGAAACAGGGCCAGCAGGTACTCGTTCCAGGCGAACACCAAAAGCAGCAAAAAGGTGGCCACCAGCCCGGGTGCCGCCAGCGGCAGCACGATGGTCCAGAAAATGCGGTAGCGGCTGGCCCCATCAATCTGGGCACACTCCTCGATATCGTGGGGGATGTTCTGGAAGTAGTCTCGCATCAGCCAGACTGCAATCGGCACATTGATCACGGTGTAGCTGATAATTAGCGCGGTACGGGTGTCCAGCAGGCCCAGCTGCTGAAAAAGTAGGTAGATGGGGATCACCACCACCACCGGCGGCAGGATACGGTTAGAGATCAACCACAACGCAATTTCGTCGTTGCCCAGGTGTTTTTTGAAGCGTCGGCCCAGGGTTTGCAGGCCTAGGATCAACCCCGCCAGACCCAGGCCCACCGCCGGCAGCCAGGGCATCCCCAGAGCCACCAGGGCCACCGTCAGCACCAGGCAAGCGATAAATAAAACGATGGCCCCCACCCTTGGCCGGTACTGAAAGCGTGTGAGGGCGTAAGCCGCACTGGTGCCAAGAAAAAGGGCCAGCAAGGCACTGCTCAGGGCTACCACCGCGGTGTTGGCGTAGGCCCGCCGCACATCGGGGCCCAGGGTGCCCAGCACGTACTCCCAGGCGTGCAGGCTGGGTTTGAAGTCCACCCAGGGCAGGTAAAATGGGCCACTGTTCACATCTACAGGCAGCTTGAAGGAGGTGATGATCAGCCAGTACAGGGGAAACAGCACAAAGACCGAGGCCAGACCCAGGGCCAGGTAGGTAAGCCCCACCTGCCAGGGGGAGGGAGCCAGGGGGGAGCGCGGGCGGCTCATTGCTGCCCCCTGGCCCGGGGCAGCACCCAGGCCGCGTACAGGCTGGTCACCAGGCTCACCAGCACCATCAGCAAAAAGCCCAGGGCGGCAGCGGTGCCGATATCCAGGGTACGCCAGGCAAAATAGGCATGTAGGGTAATGGACTCGGTGGCGGTTCCGGGGCCGCCGTTGGTGAGGATGTTGGGCAGATCCACGATCTTAAACCCCTCAATCAGCCGGATCAGCACCAGGGTGGCGCTGGCCGGCAGCAGGTAGGGAAAGATGATGTGGCGGAACACCTGCCAGCGACTGGCCCCGTCTACTGCGGCGGCCTCAACCTGCTCCTGCGGTATGCTCTGCAAGGCCGCCAGCAGCACGATGAAGGCAAAAGGTGTCCACTGCCATACGTCCCCGATCAAGACGGCCAGCCGGGCGCCCCACGGGTCGTTGACCCAGGAAAACCCACCTAAGCCCAAAGCCTCCCAGAGGGGCACCAGGGGGCCCTTGCCGGTGTCGGTGAGCATGCGGAACATATAGGCCACCCCGATGGGGGTGATGGCCAGCGGCAGGATGAACAGCACCCGGAAAAAGCGGGTGCCGGGCAGTCGCTCGGCGCATAGCAGGGCCAGCCCCAGGCCCAGCAGGTACTGCAGGGTAGTACCGGCGATTACGTAAAAGAGGGTGGTTTGCAAGGTGCCCATGCGGGTGCCGGGCAGGAGGCGGCTCAGGAAAAGCCAGGTGAAGGCCAGCAACAATAGTCCCCCCAGCAGGGGTTGCCCCAGCCATACCCACAGCGAGCGCTTAGCCCGCCAGCGCCGGTACATCACCACCCCCAGGGCGATGGCTGTAAAGACCAGCACCCACAGCACCCAGGCGGTCGTGCCGGGATGCCCCAGAAAGTGCCCCTGCTCGCTGCCTAAAAGCAGTTTGCGGTAGTTGGCCAAGCCCACGAAGCTCAGCTCGAGGCCCCCGTCCCTGAAGCTCAGGCGGGCCAGGGAGCTATAGAGCGAGCCCACCAAAGGAAACAGCACAAAGGCCAGGATGACCAGCACCGTTGGCAGCAAAAAAGCCGTGGCCGCGTTGCGCTCTAGCCAGCCCACCAATCTGACCCAGAGGCCGGCTTGCGACGGCTGGTTTTCCGGTTTTTTCATCTCTAAATCCCCAAAAGCGGGGTGAGGGCAGGCAGGCCCCCACCCCAGGTGCGGCTTATCGCCCGGTAATTCCCAGCGAGGCCAGGTAGGCCTGTAGCTGTTTCTGCCGTCCTTCGGCGTTGGTGATCTCCTCCCAGCCGTTGTGGATCTGCTCCTGGGCCTGCGGAATGGTTAGCTGGCCGGCCAGGTACTCCGAGAGCACCCGATCCAGCACCACCTGCTGGTACTGCTGGGCCTTAGGAATGCGCAGGTCGAGCACCATGTTGGGGCTGTTGAGGCTCTGCTGGATGGCGTTCAGGTAGTTGCGGGCCCCGGCCTCGCTAAAACCAGCCGCCACCCAGGTCTGAATATCGCGGAACTGCGAGATGCGGTAAGGGTTGAAGCCGGTAATCCCGATGGTCACATCTTTGTTGGACTGGGCGGGTTGCGACATGAAGCTGAAGAGGGCATAAGCCGCGTCCTTTTTGTTGGCGGCTGCCTTGGTGTTGATGCCGCCCGACCAGCCCCCAAAAGCTGCGTAAGGGGCGCGGTTGACCCCGTTAATGGCGTGCGGACAGAGCTGCGCGGTGCAGTTTACCAGGTTGCCGGTGTTGCGGTCCAGAACCCGGCGGCTCCCCGGCAGAATCACCGCGCCCACCAGATCCTTGACCCTGGAGGTCTGGGGGTCGATGGACAGTGGCCCAATATCGCCCCAGTCAATCGAAAGGGCACAGCGCCCGCTGGTGAAGAGCCCGCGGGTATCGCCCACGTCCAGGTTGAGCTCATCGGGCGGGCCAAAGCGGGTGGTCTCCTTGTACACCCGCAAAGCCTCGGCGAAAGCCTGGTTTTTCACCAGGGGCTGCATGTTGCGGGTGTCGAAGAAGGCCCCCTGGCGGGTACCCTGGGTCTGGACGTACCCCCCCAGGATGCTCATGAACATCCAGTAGCTCTGGGCGTTGCGCTTCTTGGCGATGCAGCTGCCAAAGTCGGGGCGGCCATCCCCGTTCATGTCTCGCCCATTGGCGCGTTGGGCGATGTTGAGGTAGTCATCCCAGGTCTGGGGAGGTTGCAAGCCCAGCTGGCGCAGCACATCGGTGCGGTAGTAGACCATCTGGAAGTCGCCGTCAAGTGGGATGGTCAGGATCTTGCCCCCATACAGCGCGCTGAACTCACGGAAGAACGGTGCGATGTCGTTCCACTGAATGGCGTTGTCAGCCCGCACTCGCGCAGTGAGATCTTCCATAATCCCAGCGGGGGCAAAGTCAGCCATCCACTGGGGCGCAAAGATCCAGGCATCGTAGCTGTTGGTACCGGTGGTGGCATCGGTCAGAATCTGCTGGTACAGGTCGGAGAAGGGCACCACCGTCACGTTGACCTTGGCCCCGGTGGCCCGCTCGAAGGCGGCAGCGTGGCGGCGCAGGGGCTCGGCAATTTGCGGGCCAGTAAAGGTCAGCACGTTGATGCTGACCCCCTGGAAGCGCCCGGACTGGGCCAGGGCCGGAAGCGATAACAGAACCAAAAAAACCAGCCATTTCGCGAGATTTGGTATCATGCAAACTACCTCCGCTAAGGAGAGATTTGCCTTAGGCCGAATCGCTTTCTTATGTGTGGGGGTACCCAAGGCTGGCGTGGCTCTACGGCACATCGTTGGCGCGCTGGCTACAGGGCCTCGCCACCTAAGGGTTTACATCACCTCCTCCTGCCACGGTGGGTTCGCCCCGGCCCGGGTGCAGGTCAGGGCGGCCACCTTTGTTGCAAACGAGAGCAGGCTGGAAAGCCGCTCGAGGTCCAGCAAGTTAAGTTGTCCGCGGGACGTAGTCCCGGACCGATACAGGCCCACTAGAAGGGCGGCCATAAAAACATCGCCTGCGCCCACGGTATCCACCACCGCCACCTGGGGTGCCGCCACCCGCACCTGCTGCGTCTGGGTAAAGGCCAGCGCCCCGGCGGAACCCAGGGTCGCCACCACCAATTGAGGGCCCTGCTCGAGCCATCCCCTAGCAATCTGTTCCACCGAGTGGCCTGGGTACAGCCAGTCCAGATCGGCCTGGCTGACCTTGACCAGGTCGCTTTGGGTTAGCCAGCTCCGCAAGCGTTCTTTGTAGGCCTCTTTATCGGGAATCAGAAAAGGCCGCACGTTGGGGTCGAGCGAGACCAGGCGCCGACCCACTTCCCGGCGCATCAGGGCCTCGAGGGTACTGGCGGTAGGCTCGAGCAAGAGCGAAATAGAGCCAAAGTGCAGGGGAGCCCCCTGGGGAAGCGCCGGTGGCAGATCCTCTGGCTTTAGCAGGGTGCCGGCGGTGTGATGGGCATAAAAGGAAAAAGACTCCCCTTGGGGGCCTGGGGTCACCACCGCCAGGGTGGTGAGCTCGGAACCCTGCACGGCATAGCGCAGATCTACCCGGCTCTGGCGCAGATGCGCCTGCAATAGCGCACCAAAGGCATCGGTGGAAAAACGGCCCAAAAAAGCCACCGGGACGCCCAGTCGCCCGATCCCGAGCGCCACATTGTAGGGCGAGCCACCGGGGTGCGGGCTGAGCAAGAATCCGTTCTGGCTTGGTACGGGTTTCAAGTCAATCAGGGCTTCGCCGGCGACAACAATCATGCGCCCACCTCCTGCATAGACTGTTCGAAGACAAGGGTGGCCTCGAGGGTCATGGGTTCTTGGAAAAGACGTTCGGCAATCTGCGTCGAGAAGGTAATGCAACGCACCCCCTCCTGCGCCAGGGTAACCAGGTCGGCGGTGCTGCGGATCGAGGCCGCCAGGATCTCGGTTCCAGAGGCGGTGCGCCGCAAGGCCTCGGCCATTTTGGCGATGATGGCGTAACCATCGCGCCCGGAGTCGTTGATGCGCCCTAGATAGGGGGCCACCAACGCCGCGCCCACCGCCGAGGCCAGCAGGGCCTGAAAAGGGGTGTATACCGCCGTGATGCAGGTTCGCACGCCCTCGGCGGCCAGCCGACTGGCCGCGCTCAAGCCCTCCTGGGTAGCGGGGAGTTTCACCACTACCCGTCCATCTATAGCGGCAAGGGACTGCCCACAGCGGTAGAGGTCTTCGGTTTGGCGGCCCCAGGCCTGAAGATAAACCTCCCGGGCCCCCGCTTGCAGGGCCGCCTTGGTAAATGAGGGGAGTTCGGCCACGAACAACCCGCTTTCCTTTAGAATCCAGGGGTTGGTCGTCACCCCATAAAACACGCCCGTCCTCAGCAGGGGCTGTAGCTGGGCTAGGTTGGCCGAGTCCAAAAATAACCGCATGTTAGCTACCCCCGTAAGGTCTGGCGGTGGACTGCCGGATTAGCAAGCGGGTCTTGAGGCGCAGGGTGTGGCTTTGCACCTGCTTTTTCTGCTGCAGCAGCGAAACCAGGGTTTCGCAGGCCAGGAAGCCAATCTCGTAGGCGGGTTGGGCCACCACGGTGAGGGCAGGCTCCATGAGCTGGGCCCAGCGGGTATCGTCGAAGGATACCAGCGAGATCTGGTCGGGTATACAGAGACCCAGGTCGCGGATGGCCTGTACAGTACCGGCGGCCATCTCGCTGTTGCCCACAAAAAGGGCGGTGGGGCGCTCGGAGGGAGGGCGCCTCAGAAGCTCCATGGCGGCGGCATACCCCCCTTCCTCCTTGTGGTAGCCGTTGACTATGAGCCGCTCGTCGAAGGGAATTCCCGCCTGCTCGAGGGCCTGCCGGTAGCCCTCGAGGCGCTCCTGGGCGGTGGTGATAATCGGCTCGCCGGCTACCAGCCCAATCCTGCGGTGTCCGAGCTGGATCAGGTGCTCTACCGCTTCGCGGGCGCCCAGGACATTTTCGGCCAGCACTGCGTGCACCCCCGGGGTGCCGCTGGTGCGATCGAGCTCGATGATGGGCAGGTCGCGCACATTGTAGAGGCTGCGCAGGTGCTGGCGGGTTTTGGCGGTGGGGACGATCAGTAAGCCCTCAGGCAGATGGCTTTGCAGTTCCTGTAGATAACGGGCTTCCTTTTCGGGTTGCTCGTCGGAGTTGAACAGAAAAACCATATAGCCGTGTTTTTCTGCGGCGTCCTGGACGCCTTTGGCCAGGGTAGCGTGGAAAGGCGCCAGAATATCCCCCACAATCAAGCCCAGTAGATGGCTCTTTTGCTTTCGTAAACCCCTGGCCAGTTTGTTGGGTTGGTAGCCGAGCTGCTGGGCTGCCTGCAATACCCGTTCGCGGGTCTCACGGGCGACCAGATCGGGTTTGGTCAGGGCCCGCGAGACCGTGGACGGAGAAACCTTGGCGGCACTAGCTACATCGGCTATTTTGATCATAGGCTGCAATCGTTGTCATTTGGACATTTTCGATAGTTGCCTTTTTGCCGTAGTAAAACTAAAGATTACGAGGGCGACTTTTGGTTTTTTGACAACGATTGCAGAAAGTATTGCACACCCTTAGCACCTTTGTCAACCTGTTGTAATCGGTTAATCGGTTGGGTGTGTCCTGAAAATAGGCAAACAGCCTAAACTGTGGGAATGAGCGAAATGCGGGAACGGATGCATCAGTTGGTGGATGAGTACGAGCGGCTGGGAGAGGGGAAGAGTATAGCTGAGCAGGAGTTGCTGGTGATCGAGTTTGGTAAACAGATCCAGCGGCTGATGATGCAGGAGATGGTGGAAAAGGGAGACCGGGGTACAGGAAGCGGAGAAGAGGGCAAAGGGGTCAAAAAAAACGTGCGGAGGATGCGGAAAGGAGCTAAAGGGTAGCCGAAGCCATCGGGTGAAGATAGGAAGCTTGTGGGGAGAGGTGGAGGTGCAGCGGTACCGGTATCGCTGCGGATGTGGTCATCAGGGCCAGGGGTATCGTGACGAGAGCCTGGATGAGAGCAGCTACTTGCCGGAGTGCCTGCGGCATATCCATGGAACTGTAGTGCTTCACCAAAGCGAGACCACCTAAGATGGTGGCAAGCCGAGGTGAAGTATGGGAAAGCTCAAGCCAAAGGAACGCAGCGTGGAAGAAAAGGT
>Ga0326763_1000579_pt1 | contig 12724 bp, 12 predicted proteins | sample NORPS_P_FD_207671 | JGI IMG/M metagenome (GOLD analysis project Ga0326763, IMG submission 207671) | Hot spring water microbial communities from Norris Geyser Basin, Yellowstone National Park, WY, United States - NOR.PS_P | ecosystem: Environmental > Aquatic > Thermal springs > Unclassified...
CGAGGCGCTCCTCTGCGTCTCCGCCCACCTCGCCTATCACGACTATGCCCTCCACCTCCGGGTCCTGCGCCACCTTAAGCGTCGCCTCCATCAAGTCCAGCCCCACCACCGGGTCTCCGCCGACGCCGATGGCTATGTTTATGCCAAACCCAGCCCGCACCAGCTGGTACGAGATCTCGTAGGTCAACGTGCCCGACCTACTCACCACGGCGATTTTGCCCGGCGTTTGGTAGATGCTGTTGGGCATTATGCCCAGCTTGACCCTCACCGGCGGCGCCACTATGCCGGGGCAGTTGGGGCCTATGACGGTGACGCCCCTGGACCTCGCGTAGTTTATCGCGCGCAGAGCGTCGTGTACAGGGATGTGCTCGGTGATGACGACCACCAGCTCCACGCCTGCGTCCACAGCCTCGAGAATGGCGTCTATGGCGAACCTCGCAGGGACGAAAATCACAGAAGCGTTTGCGCCATGTTTCTTCACCGCCTCCTCCACCGTGTCGTATACGGGCACGCCGTGTACCGTCGTGCCGCCCTTGCCGGGAGTGACGCCGGCCACCACCTTTGTCCCGTACTCAAGCATCCTCTGCAGATGGAAGCTACCCTCCCTGCCGGTGGCGCCCTGCACCACAACCCTCGTGTTGGGGTCGACAAGCACCGTCATAGCCTCGCCAGCTCAACCGCCTTCTTGGCGGCCTCCTCTGCGCTTTCAAACAGCGGCACGTCCACCTCCGCGAGTATCGCCCTGCCCAGCTCCTCGTTTGTGCCTTTCATCCTCACCACGATCTTCTTCGTGGTTCCGCCGGTCTCGGCCAAGGCGTCTTTGATGCCTAAGGCGACCTCGTCGGCGCGGGTGATTCCGCCGAAGATGTTGATGAAGATCACCTTGACCCTCGGGTGGTTCAACAACACCTTAACGGCTTCTCTGACCACTTCCCTGCTGGCGCCGCCGCCTATGTCGAGGAAGTTCGCCGGCCTTCCGCCGAAGTGGTATACCAGGTCCATCGTGGACATGGTGAGGCCGGCACCGTTGCCGATTATGCCTATGTCGCCGTCCAGCTCGACGTAGTGGAACCCGATCTTCTTGGCGTAGGCCTCAAACTCCGTCACGTCCCGCGGATCCTCTTCAAGGGCTTTCTCCAGATCTGGGTGTTTAAAGAGGGCGTTGTCGTCCACTATTATCCTCGCGTCGAGCGGAATCACCTCGCCTTCCTTGGTGAGGGCCAGGGGGTTGGACTCCACAAGCTCTGCGTCGTAATCCACCATGATTCTATACATGGCCTGTACTATGGAGGAGGCTTGCTGCCACTGGGGGGTGCCCGGCTTGAAGCCAAGCCACGACACGATGCTTCTTATGTGGTAGTCCCTAAGCCCCACGGAGGGGTCTACGTACACCCTCTTGATTTTTTCGGGGCTTGTCTTGGCGATTTCCTCGATGTCCACGCCGCCCACCGGCGAGGCGAGGAAGAGGTACCTACGGGAGGCTCTGTCGATTATTAGAGAGAGATACATCTCCTTCTCTACCTCCACGTATTTCGTCACGTAGAGCTTCTTGACCTTAAGGCCTTTGATGTCCATGCCGAACATCTTTTTCGAAAGCTCATAGGCCTCCTCTGGGCTCTTCGCCGTCTTTATCCCGCCTGCTTTTCCCCTGCCCGCCACCACCACCTGCGCCTTGAGCACCACAGGAGTCCCGATCTCCTTGGCGGCCGCGTAGACCTCCTCCGGCGTCAGAGCCAGCTTGCCCGGCGGGATTTTAACCCCGTATTTAGAAAAAAGCGTCTTCGCCTCGTATTCATGTAGCTTCATGAGACCCTCAGTAGAGGTGTTTATAAAATGTTACTGCTTGACTCGTTGCTAAAAACTATTCGACAAATATTAGAAGATACACGCCGGGCTCCTTAGCAGCCATCACCGCATCTCTCCTATCGTTGAACACCCCGACGATGTTCCCGTCTCTCAACAGAAGCCAGCCCCTCCGCCCGCTCCTCCTCGCAACCTCAGCCCACCTCCTCAGCTCCTCCTCAATCATATGACGAGTCTCTCCTCCTCAAAACACCGGTTGTGTCTCAGCACATTGCTGTCCACCACCACCCCGCCGTAGAGCTCCGCCTTCTCGCGGCCAAGCGCGAGAAAAGCCGCAATTCTGCCGATGGCGTCAGCCTTCATAATTCCGGAGCCGGACGTCCCAGCGGCCACGTAGAGCCCCTCCGCCAGCCTATCCACCACGGGCTGGTAGTCCACCACGTTTTCGTCGTAGTGGCCAGCCCAGGCGTTCTGCGGGGTGCGTCCCTCAAAGGCGGGGACGTACTTAGTCAAGACTGGGTAGATGCCGAAACGCCACAGTTGCTCCTCAGGCTCCGGCGGCTCCTCCAGGCGGAACGGCCTCCGGTCCGAGACGCCTACCCAATATGTGCCCTCGCGCGGCTCCGGCCTTAGGTAGATGCCCCTGGGCAAAATAATCATTGGCGAATGGGCCCCGCCCCCCACGCCTGACTTGAGCAAGTCTTCCAACTCGCCTGTCGCCCTCACTACGAACACCTGCCTCTTCCTCGGCTTAAGCGGGAGGCCGAAGCCCATGGCGTCCATAAGCCTCTCCGTCCACGCCCCCGTGGCAAAAATCACGTTTCTAGCCTCGATGACGCCCGCCGACGTCTCAACCCCCGCCGCCTTTACCTCTTGCCACGGAAACGGCTCGCCGGGTATGCCGAGGGGCTTCTTAGGAGAAAAGACGACGGACTCCACCTTAGTCCCGAACATGACCTCGCCGCCTTCTCTGGTATAAGCCTCGTAGTAGTATCTCACCAGCTTCTCGGGATCCATAATGCCGGCGTCCCGCACCAAAAGCCCAAAAGCCACGTCTGAAAGCCCCATCTCTCTTGCCTCCTCGTCGTCAGACACCCTAAGCTTAATCGGCATCTCCAACCTCTCGTATATATCCACAGAGATGCTCATCTCTTTCAATTCCTCTGCCACCTTCTGCATCAAGACCGCGTTTTCTCTAGGCACGAGAAAGAGATAGCCCACAAACTCCATGCCGAGGTCCACACCCCCTCTCTGCACCTCCCGGTAGAGGTCTACGCTGGTTTTCGCCAACACCCTATTTATCCAAGAGGTGAAAATCGTCCGAAAAGCGGCGGCGGACCTCGCCGTGTCTCCCATCCCCACGCCTGGGTGTTGATCCACCACCAACACCTTCGACCCCGGCGAAAGCCTCTTTAAATGGTAAGCAGTCGCCATACCTACGACGCCAGCCCCGACAACTACATAGTCATACACAAGACAAACGTAAATATGCCTATATATCAGTTAGGCCACGATAAACCGACCTCCGCCCCACCCGCGGACGTGGGCCGGAGAGCCTTGTCCACTTGCTTACACGCCTATAAAGAGGGGCTTGATGCCCCACCCGGCTAGCACCCCTGCCTGGGGCCCTCCCGGGCTCAAGAGCCTCCAACCGGCGGAGGAAAGAGAGGCGTTGACCTCACAGCAACACGCCGTAGAGTTCCGCCTTCTCTCGTCCCGGCGCCGGTGAGGTGGTTGTCTTGTCCGACTCCTCGCCTTGCCGACGTCTTTTAAAGACTTGTGGTGGAAGCCGTCATGTAGCGGTGGGGGGTCTGCGTCGTGGAGTACGGTGATAGACGTAAATATGGCTACGTATCAATTGGTTGGTGATGAGGTAAACCGCGCCGATGAGCTGTGATAACGAGAATCCACAACTGACGTAGAGCCGCTGGTTCTGGCGCTAGGTACAGATGGCTTTCACCAAAACAGAGCTGGGGTGTATGCCTCTTTGTCTCAGGGACTCGATAATTTGGCCATCCTCTAGATCTAGGACTTTGCCTGTATTTACACAAACTACATTTATGTGAGGAGTCACGCTGTCGTAGTAGGTGCGGCCGTTGTGTTCAAAAGACACTACGAACCCGCCCTCCTCAAGTAGCTTCAGGATGGAATAAACAGTGCTGGCGCTTATGGAAGGCATCTTTTGCTTCACCTCGTTCAATATGTCGTTAAAGGTGGGGTGCTCCCTCTTCGCCAACTTCTCCATAACTAGATTCACCACCTCCACCCTCTGGGGGGTAACCCGATAGCCCCTCTCCTTAAGCGCCTGCACGATGTATGTAGTGTCCATATGTACCTACTTCGCGGTAGTATAAAAATCTATTTCCCCTCACTACAACTATAAAAGCTCGAGATTCAACTCCCTTATGTCAATTAGGTTCGACGTAGTGGAAATCCCCATACCACAAGGCACAAACGTAATTGTGGGACAGGCCCACTTCATAAAAACCGTTGAAGACTTGTACGAGGTTCTTGTCACCTCCGTGCCGGGGGCTAAGTTCGGGATCGCGTTCTGCGAGGCGTCGGGGAAGCGGCTCATCCGGCACGAGGGCAACGACGAAGAGCTTAGAAACCTCGCCATAGAGGCTTGTAGAAGAATCGCCGCCGGCCACGTCTTTGTGATCTACCTCCGCAACGCCTGGCCTATAAACGTGCTCAACACCATTAAGAACGTTCAGGAGGTGGTGAGGATATTCGCCGCCACGGCCAACCCGCTCAAGGTGATAGTGGCCGAGGTGGAGCCCGAGAGGCGGGGCGTGATAGGCGTCGCCGACGGACACTCGCCGCTGGGCGTGGAGACCGAGGCAGACAGAGAAGAGCGGAAGAGGTTCCTCAGAGAAGTCACCAAGTACAAACTTTGAAGGCGGTAAACCTAGCAACACTCCTCTTTTTCGTCGCCAACGGGGTAGCCATAGTAGCGATTCCGCCCTACCTCCGCGACCTCGGCGTCAAGAGCGAGGCGGCGATAGGCGCCATAGTCTCCACGGCGTTTTTAGTCTCGGTAGCGACGCGGCCTTTGAGCGGCTTCTTAGGAGACCGCGTGGGTCACGTAATTGTGATGAGGCTCGGCGTGACCTTCGCCGTCTTAGCCCAGCTTCTATATCTGATGGGAGGCCCCAATTGGGTCCAGGCGGGGAGGGTTCTACACGGCCTTGCCATCGCCACGTTCCTCCCCATGTCTATAGCGACCTCCGTCGCCGAGGGCGCCAGGGCCATGGCGGCACGCTCCCTAGCCGTGGGCATAGGTAACGTCTTGGGGCCGCTGGTGGGCTCCGCCGTCTACGACGTGGGCGGGGGCCGGCTCTCCTTCTCAACTGCGCTGGTGATCCACGCCGCCAACTGGCTGTTTGTAAGGGGCTTGCCGGCCCGCGCCGCCGAGAGGGGAGGCGTCGCCGTGGAGAGGCGGGTGGTGTTGTTTATGGCCCTCTTGACTGTGTACGCCGCGGTGTATATGAGCGTCTCCACCTTCACGCCAGTCCGTCTAAAAGACCACGGACTCCCCCTGACGTACTGGGGGCTCTTCTCCTCCGTGGCGGCTCTGACGAGCCTCCTCCCCCGCGCGGTGCTTATGAAGACTGGGCTGGTGAACCCCGCTACGGCGGCGGCCTCAACCGCGGCCGCCATGGCGGGTCTGCTCGCCGCCACATACGCCGAGGATCTCGTGATGTTTGCTGTTGCCGGCGCGGTGTATGGCCTGGGCCAAGGCGGGATAGTGACAACGCACCAGATACTGGCGCTTGCCGGCACCAGAAACGCCGGGCTCGCAAGCTCCATATACACGATGGGGTGGGACCTGGGCTCTATCTTAGGGCCCACGATATCAGGCGGCCTCGTGGAGGCGGCGGGCTTCTCTGTACTACACTATGTGCCGGCGGTGCTCCTCGCAAACGTCGCAGTTCTGCTTTTATACGGATCACGGAGGTAGACCGTGGGTTTTCTTGAGGCCGTCTTGGCGGACCCAGGCAGAGAGGTAGTATACGTGAAGACAGACGAGGCCGACGTCGCTGAGGTTTGTTGCGACGTTTCTCAAGTGCTCAGGCCGGAGGTGGCTGAGGCGTTTAGGGCGTTGGGGATAGGGACCTTGTTTAAGCATCAATACGACGCGGTGCAGAGCATAAGGGCGGGGAGGGACACGGTCATCGTGGCGGGCACGGGCATGGGGAAGACGGAGGCTTTTCTAGCGCCTATACTCGAAGAGGCTTTGGAGAGCGTCAGCGGGCCTCTCGCGCTTGTGCTCTACCCCACCAAGGCCCTCGCCAGGGATCAGCTGGGTCGGTTTAGGAAATTTGCCGACAGGCTTGGGGTGAGGGTCATGACGTATGACGGCGACACCCCCAAGAGGGAGAGGAGGATACTCTACGAGATGCCGCCGCACATAATCATCAGCAACCCCGACATGGTCAGCCAGGCCTTGATGTACGTGGCTAAGTTCAGAGACATCGTGAGGCGGGTTAGATACATCGTCCTCGACGACTTCCACGTCTACAGCGGCGTCTTCGGCTCCCATATGTACTACCTCTTGAGGCGGCTCAGGCGCTTCGCCAGGCCTCTCTACGTCGCCACAAGCGCCACCGTGGGGAACCCTGCCGAGTTCGCCCAGGCCCTCTTCCAGAGCGACAGGGTGAACGTGGTGTGGGGGCCCTTGGGCCGGCGGGGCCGGCTTATACAAGCGCTTGTAAGGCCGAAGTTCCGCTCCAAGTGGGTCGAGGCGGCGCGGCTCTCGGCGCTCTGCATAGAACAGGGAATGAAGTGTATAGTCTTCACGGACAGCCACAAATACAGCGAGTTGATCTTCCGCGCGTTGAAGATGGCGGGCCGCGGAGACAGAGTGGCTGTGCACAGAGCTGGGCTAGACCCCGAGGAGAGGAGGGCCGTGGAGGAGGCGTTTAAGAGAGGCGACGTAGACGTGGTGATAGCCACGCCGACGCTGGAGCTCGGCGTAGACATCGGCGACGTAGATGTCGCCGTGTTGGCGTCGATACCGCCGTCTTATAACAGGTACCTCCAGAGGGTGGGGAGGGTGGGGCGCCGCGGCCAGACGGGCTACGTGATACAGATACTGGGGAACGACCCCATCTCTCAGTACTACCGCAACTATCCCCACGAGTTTTTCTCCAGGTCGCCGGAGCCGCTGGGCTTTGAGCGGGAGAACGAAGACGTCGCGTCGCTCCACATGCTGGCGGCCGCCGCCGACATGCCGCTCAGGGCAGACGAGCTGAGCCCCTTTGAGCGGGCCGTCGTCGAGAGGCTCTTGGCCGGCGGCCGACTGAGGAGAGTGGGGAGGTTCCTCAGACTGACTCCAGAGGGGCGGGAGTTGCTGGCGTCGCTGAGCCTCAGGGGGTCGCCGCACGTGGTTAAGATAAAGACGACTGACGGGAGAGTCATCGGCGAGAGGGAGCTACCCCTGGCCCTGTACGAGTTGCATCCAGAGGCGATATACATGCACGGAGGGAGGACCTACGTCTCGAAGGAGCTTGATCTGACCAAGCGCGTTGCGGTCGTCGAGCCTACAGACGCCGAGGACTTAATGACGCAGGCGCTTGAAGACATGGAGCCGCAGGTGGTGGAGGTATACGACGAAGGCGCAGTGGAGGGGGTGCCTTATCAATTCGGCCGGCTGAGGATAAAAATTACCGTCTACGGCTACGCCCTCAAGCGCTTCACCACAGAGGAGACCCTGGGCGAATACTCCATAGAGCCCCTCTCATACGAGTTCGAGACCAAGGGGGCCGTGTTCTACATGCCCTACGTCCGCTTCAGCACCAACGACGCGTTGGACTGGGAGGCGCGGGCCAAGGGCTACCACGCCACTGAGCACGTCTTGATCTCCGCGGCTGAGATCGCCATAGGCGCCTCCAAGACTGACCTAGGCGGGATCAGCTATCCAGACGGCGTTATAGTCATCTACGACTCCCACGTAGGCGGCAACGGGACCGCCCGCCTGCTTCTCAACAACTTCCGCCGGGTAGCTGAGGTCGCGCTGAAGATCGTTAAGGGATGCGACTGCGTGGACGGATGCCCCAAATGCGTCTACTCGCCCTACTGCGGCAACAACAACAAAATGCTCTCCAGGAGAAACGCCATAAGGATCCTCGAGGCCGTGCTTAGAGGGGGAGGCGCGCCTGTCTTAAAGGAGATACCGAGAGAGAGAGGGATCGCCTAGCCGAGCCAGACGAGCCCCTCCTCGTCTATCTGCTCCGTCCCGCGCCCCGGCCTGACGTCGACCACTTTATGCATGTACTTCAGGTCTCTTGCGGCCGGCATCGCCGCCTCTGGGACGTAGAGAACGGCGTCTAGCCTGTCGGCGAGGCTCATGCCTCTTCTGTTCTTATAACGCCACACCGCGCTGTCTATCTTCTTAACAAGGTCGAAGAGGCCCTCGTCGCCCTCCCTCCACCACTCAGGCGGGTCTTCGATAGACTCGTCGTGTATCGACCTGCCGAAGGCCTCCCGCCAGATCTTGTCGGTCACAAAGGGCATAATGGGGGCGAGGAGCTTGAGGCTGTACCTAAGCACGGTGTAGAGCGTCCATATCGCGGAGTTCTGCTCCTCCTTGGTGAAGACGCCTTCTCTGTTGTAGGCGCGGGACTTGACCAACTCGATGTAGTGATCCGCGAAGTCGTGCCAGATGAAGTTGTAAAGGGCTTGGGCTGGCTCGTAGACGTCGAACTGGCTGTAGGCGGCTATGACCTTCTTCGCCATGTTGTACAGCCTGGCTAATATGGCCTTGTCGACTGCCGTGAGTTGCGGCGGCGTCTCCGGCTCCGGGAAGGAGAGGACAAAGCGGGAGATGTTCCACACCTTGTTGACGAACTCCTTGCCTTCTCTTATGACGTTTTCGTTGTAGCGATAGTCGGTGCCGAGGCGGCCGGCGGCAGCCGCCCAGAAGCGGACGGCGTCTGCGCCGTACTTCTCCACGGGGGCCAGCAGGTCGATGACGTTGCCCTTGGACTTGTGCATAGCCTCTCCCCTCTCGTCGAGACCCATCCCGTTTATCCTCACGTAGCGGAACGGCACATTGCCGAAGAGGAGGAAGGCCCTCAAGAGGGAGTAGTAGAGCCACGTCCTAATGATGTCGTAGCCCTGGGGCCTCATTATGGAATGCGGGTAGACCTTCGGGAAGACGTTGAACTCCTTTGTGGCGCCCGAGGCGTACATCCACGAAATCGAAGAGTCGAACCAGGTGTCCAGCACTCTGGTGTCGCCTTCGAGTCTGCCGTCTTTGCACGCCTCCTTCACCTCGGCCGGAGGCTCGCCGCGCCAGGGCTGGTAGTACTCGCCGCCGTTGGGCACTATGGGGATCCGCTCGCCGTTCGGCTTGACGCACCACCAGATGGGCACCTCCGTGGCGTAGTAGCGGCGCCGCGACACAGGCCAGTCGAGCTCCAGCGACTTGATCCAGTCCACCAGCACCTGGCGGTACTCAGGGGGGTAGAACTCCATCTTCTCCGCCAGCTTGATGAGCGCCTCCTTAAACTCGACCTGCCGCACAAAGAGCTCACGCGTAACTATGATCTCAAGCGGCGTCTTGCAACGCCAGCATATGGGGACGTTGTGGACCAGCTTCTCCTGCTTGACTAAAAGACCAGCGGCCTTGAGGTCCTCTATTATCTTGGCGCGGGCCTCTCTGATGCCGAGGCCGGCGTATCTGCCCGTCTTTATCCTGCCGCTTTCGTCGACTATGATCTTAATCGGCAGTTTGAGCTCGTTTACGATCATCAGGTCTCTGGTGTCGCCGAATGTGGAGATCATCACAAGGCCGGTGCCGTACTGGGGGTTGGCGGCTCTGTGGGGCAAGATGGGCACCACCTGGCCCTCCGGCGGCACCACCGCGTGGAGGCCGTTTAGCCTCTTGTAGCGTTCGTCTTCTGGGTTGAAGATCACCGCGACTGTGGCGGGCAGAAGCTCCGGCCTTGTGGTGGCTATTACTATGTCCTCCCCCGTCTCCTGCACTTTGAACTTTATGTAGTTTAGGTAGGTCTCCTCCTCCCTGTACTCAATCTCGGGCTCCGCCAGCGCGGTGCGGCACCGCGGACACCAAGGCGTAGGCCTCTCCGCCTCGTAGATGAGCCCCCTGCGCCACAGCTCCACGAAGGTTTGTTGCGTCATCCTCCGGTACTCTGGGCTGTCTGTGCCGTTGGGCCAGTAGTCGAAAGAGAGGCCCCACCGCCTAAGCGACGCCACAAACTCCCCCTCGTAGCTGTCCAGCTGCTCCTTGCAGAGCCTTAGGAACTCCTCCCTCGGCACCTCGTGCGCCACTATGTTGTACTTCTTCTCGATCTGCACCTCTATGGGAAGCCCGTTGCGGTCTAAATAGAAGGGAAACACCACGTCGATGCCCCGCATTCTGAGGAAACGCGCGATCATGTCGAAGTGGGCGTAGGACGCCGTCTGGCCGATGTGGGGCCTGTTGCTGGAGAGATACGGCGGGGGCGTGTCGATTACGAATACCGGTTTGTCGCCGCTTATCTTAGTCTTAAACCTGCCCTCCCTCTCCCACGTCTTGATGAGATCCTCCTCCCACTTAATATCCCATCTAGTAGGTAGCCTATGGGCCACGGAACTGAACTGGGTGGTGTTTTTAAATAGTGCGGCTTTTCAGGAGAAAGATTTTAATATACTGTAGGTTCCCCCACAATGCTTAACCGTGAAGTATTTCTCATAGCCAACGGCACCGGGGCTAGGCTGGGCGAGTTTCTGGTGGAACTGAACTTCGACCAGCCGGGCATCTTGGCTACGCTTTCCAACGTCTTCGCAGAACACGATGTAAACATAATCAACATAGCTATAGACGCCGCCCGCCAGCATCTCCACTTCATTACAGACCTCACCCTCCAGACTGAAGAACAGATACGGGAGATCTTGAAACAGCTCCAGATGTTCGCCTTCGTCAAGAAGGTGAAACATAGAATATCGGCGGCGTCCATCTTCGTCCCCCGCCTCATTGTCCACGTCATAAACGGCAAACCAGCCTTAGTCCTCGAGAAAGACCTTGTGGCTCACCTCCAAGACCCCGCTAAACTCGCCGAGGAGATGGCCAAGAGAGACGTAAAGACCCTGAAGGAAATCACCACGTCTCTCGACGTAGTGACGCTGGAGGAGGCGCTTTACATAATCCAGCTCAGAGGCTTAGCTACTGTCGAAACTGCGTTAAAAGAGGGGCGGCTTACAGCGCGTCTATGTAATCTCGTCCAGCCGTTGATACGCACCTATCTAGACGCCTTCTTCAAAGAATTCGGCGTCCAGGCGAAGACCGTAGACGAAGGCGCCTGCCTCCGCGTCGAGGCTTAACTAATTCCAAACACAATACGCGGAGGGGGGCCGCACCTGATCCCGATTCTAAGCGTCAAGCGCATCAGCGGGTCGCTACACAGAGGATGTTCCTCCCTGAAGGGAAGGCCCGCAGTGATGTTGATGACAGGTCTCTCCCACATGTCGGCAGTGGGGGAAGGCAGGTTTTCGCTGGGCTTCTCCTCGGCGCTGGCCCCCACGAGCCAGCCCAGGAGCGCCAGAAGCCATACCAAGGCCAGGAGAGACGTAGCTTGCATGTAGAGAAATAACTCCGTTATATATTTGTCTCTGCGCGGATTTTCTGCAGGTAGGTGTCCAGGAGGCCGGCCTTTTCGAAGAGCTCGCAGACGCGGCATACGTCCCGCGCGGAGGGGGCGCCGCAGTGTTTACACCTCTTGAGGGGGGTCTCAGGCGTCGTCTCCCGGAGGACGCGGGATAGCCTCTCGCCGAACGACGCCAGGTTGTGTTTAACGGTCGGCATCTTCCGCTCCAGCTCAGCCAGCATAAATTTTAGGTTGTAGCGGGGGTTCGTCGTGACGTATGGACACTCCAGCTCCATGAGGGGGAGGCCGTGGTAGTAGGCGTACAGCGCTATTTCCTCCTCTCTGACATGTTTAAGCGGCTTGATGCGGGGGATGAGGTCCTTCTCCTCGGCGTCTTCGTAGGAGCCGTACCAGCGGAGCCGCGAGAGGTTGCCCATCAAGACGTTGAGGAGCACCGTCTGCGCCTCGTCGTCTAGGTTGTGCGCAGTGGCGATCTTCGTCCAGCCCCTCCTCCTGCCTATTATGTTCATGGCGCGGCGCCTCAAGACGCCGTCTATGGTGCACATATGCACTTCGTGTCCCGCCTTGGCCAGCGCCTCTGAGAGCGCCAACGCAGTGACGCCGAATATGTCTTTGAAGTGGTACACATTGTACTCGATGCCGAACTTCGCGGCGAGCTCCCGCACGAAATCTCTCCGCGACATGCGGTAGAAGCAGCTGTAGGGGTGCCCCTCGTTGATTGTAAAGGCCTCCAGCTTCACGCCCCCCAGCAAGCCCTTCTCCCTAAACTTCCCCAGTATGTAAAGCAAGACGAGGCTGTCCTTGCCGCCGGAGACGGCCACAGCGACGAAGTCGCCGGGTTCGATAAGCCGCTCCTCTCTAATCGTCTTAAGGACTTTTCTCTCTAGCGAGTTGAAGAGGCAACGTAGACAAAGCCTCTCGCCGCTCGCCGCCCTTAAGTACTGCGCCGGCCTCTTCCTACAGTGTTGACAGACATTATTTGTCGAGGTCAATGTGCGGGATGGCTCCATGTTTGCGCTCCGCCTTTTCAATTTCTAAAGTAAAGGTATCGAGAGACGTCCTAAATATGTAGAACACAAGCCCGCAGTTTCTACAACGGGCAATCATAACTGTGTTCTCTGGCCCCTTGTAGCGGTAAGTATAAGGCGCAGGCAAAGCCTCCCACTCGGGCATACCACAACGCGGACAAGTAATCACAGCTCTAGCTGAAAAAGGAGTATATTAGTTTATTGACTAGCCCTCGTCTATTTCCCCTCCGGGCACTACTCGTCCAGCAACGACGCCAGCGTGGGGTTGGGCATGGGGCC
>Ga0326763_1000582_pt1 | contig 12650 bp, 10 predicted proteins | sample NORPS_P_FD_207671 | JGI IMG/M metagenome (GOLD analysis project Ga0326763, IMG submission 207671) | Hot spring water microbial communities from Norris Geyser Basin, Yellowstone National Park, WY, United States - NOR.PS_P | ecosystem: Environmental > Aquatic > Thermal springs > Unclassified...
GGGCGGGGGGCTTCTCCTTGAAGTATTGGGCGTAGACTTCGTTGTATTCTGGGAACATGTTCATGTCGGCGAGGAAGACGAAGGCCATCGTCACGTCGTTAAGCGTGTAGCCGGCCGCCTCCAGCACAGCCTTTATGTTTTCGAGGACTTGTCGGGTCTGTTCCTTTATGCCGCCTTTTACCACCTCTCCGGTTTTGGGGTCTATGGGTATTTGGCCTGACACGAAGAGCATGTTGCCAGCCTTTACGGCTTGCGAATACGGCCCCAAGGGTTTGGGCGCCGCCTCTGTGTATATGACCTCTTTCATGGCTGGGTGTATGTTGGCGGTAATAAACATTACGCTAAAGTATTAAAATGGAGACGATAGTAGTAATATGTTGCCCGATGTGGTCAAGGTGCCTAGGGTGGCTGTTGTGGATAGGGTTTCGCTTCCCGCCAAGGCAAGCGCCGTGGTTGTGGTGGATATGCAGAACGACTTCGCGCATCAGGACGGTAAGCTTTTCAGCCCGGCGTCTCGGGAGATCATACCCCGAATTGCGGCGCTTTTGGAGAGGGCGCGGGGGAGAGGCGTGCGGGTTATATATACCAAAGATACGCACTACCCCGACGATCCTGTGGAGTTCCCCCTATGGGGGCCCCACGTGGTTAAGGGAACCTGGGGCTGGGAGATTGTGGATGAGCTTAAGCCGCGGGAGGGGGATATCGTGGTGGAGAAGATGAGGTACGACGCCTTTTTCGGCACGCCGCTGGACCACATCCTCCGTATGTACGGCGTAAAGCACCTGGTCGTGACGGGCACCGTGGCTAACATCTGCGTCCTCCACACGGTGGCCAGCGCGAGGCTTAGGCTTTACGACGTCGTCGTGCCCGTGGACGCCATAGCGGCTTTAAACGAGTTCGACTACGCCGCCGCGCTTAGGCAGATGGACTTCCTCTACAGGGTCACCCTGACGAAGACGGAGGGCGTCGAGTTCGCGAATATATAAAGGTCACCTCCTTTTTTCCTCCGTGTCAGACGTCGAGCTGGCTCTTGTGTTGGGCGTGTGGGTTTTGTTCGTCACCGTTGTCCTCACCCGGTGGACCTACGGGCCGCTTTCGCGGCGGTTCGGCCACATGCGGACGGTCTACTTCAACCGGAAGATAATCCACGTGCTGGCGGGCGGCGTCGTCGCGGTGTTGGTGCCTTTCTTCAGTAGCTGGGTGGTGCCCACCGCGGCGGCGCTTGTCATAGCTCTGTTTCTGTATATTCCGCATAAGACGGGGCGTCTCCTGTGGTGGTTCCAGGACCCCGACAACATGTACGAGGTGTCTTTTGCGGCTATGTGGGCCCTGGTGGTGGCGCTGGGCTGGGGCATCTTAGGCGACTGGCGGCTCGGCGTCGTGCCTGCGTTGTTTATGGCGGTGGGGGACTCGGCCACGGGGGTTGTGAGGAACCTTTTGTTTAAGCGGCGGACCAAGCACTGGGCTGGCAACATCGCCATGGCCGCGGTTTCTGTCCCCATAGGCTGGTACTACCTGGGCGTCGCGGGGGCGCTGGCGGGGCTTCTGGCAAGCGCCGTGGAGAGGTTCGAGTTCCCCCCGATCGACGACAACGTGATTGTCCCCGCTACTTCGTTTCTCTTCCTTCTCCTTGCCCGCACAGCCTTCCCACTATGATGCTACTGTAGAGGCCGCCTTGGTATACCACGCGCCTGATCAACACCTCGCCGCCTACTTGGCTTAGAAACGTCTTGTACCTCGGCGTTATTACGACGTAAATGGCGCACCCCCTCGCCAGCCTCCTCATGGCTTTGCCGAGGAGGCGGTACAGCCGGCCTATCTTGTCGGGGATTCTGAAGCCGTAGGGCGGGTTGTAGACGTACTTATCGCATACGGGCCTCATGGCTCGGTACAACTTCGTAGAGTCGAACCAGAGGAAGTCGGCGTAGAGGTTGTGGGCGGCGTTTCTCGCGGCTCCTTTGATGTGTTCCAGCGATATGTCTACGCATATGAAACGGCTCTGCGGCGCCGCCTCAGCGGCTTCTGCCGCGATGGTGCCGCCTCCGCAGGTGAGGTCGCAGAGGACCTCGCCCGGCTTAGGCCTGGCGAGTTTAAGCATGGCGTAGGCTATTACGGGGTTTAGGCTGGCGTAGTGTTCATACACCCGCCACGGCCTGTCTTTAAGGCTTCTTTTGGCCACTGTGATCCAGACGGCGACGTAGTTCTCCACCACGTCGACGTTGATCTCTACGTCTGGGTCGACCAGGCTTATGACCACCCCCCGGCTCTTGAGCCACTTCCCCACTTCTCTCTCCACGTCGCGGGAGGTGAAGTTGTGCGTCCCGACGCGTTCCGACCTGACGCCGGCTGTGGTGTTTCTAGTGAGGTACTTCAACGCCTCGGGGAGGCGCTCTGCGGCCAGCGCCGCCACCTCCCGCAGGTCGTTTGCGTATCCGTCGCCGAGGAATATGCCGAACCGCTCCACAGACCTGAGCGCGTAGAGGCGAGAGGGCTCTGCGTCGACTTCAGCCGCCACGCGTCCCGTCATGTATCTGCCCCGCGCCCATCTGGTCGGCAGTTTTTCATAGAGCTCCTCTATGACTATATCCTCTAGGCCTGGCACTGTGGTGAAGAGATACTTCACTGTTGCCGCCTTATTTTTAAGTTTTTATAGATCTGTGAACACGGGTGTCGGTGGATAAATACGTGGCGGATACCTCAGCTATATTGGATGGGTCTTTGAAGGAGGCGGTGGTGGGGGGGAGGGTCAGAGGCACTCTTTTCCTTCTGTCTGAGGTGGTGGAGCACTTCGCCTCCCTAGCGAGGCGGGGCGACGGAGTTGGCATAGTGGCGATGGAGGAGTTGAGAGATCTTCACGAGGTGGTGGAGAAGCTCGGCCTCTCTGACTTCGTCAAGATAGAGGCTGTTTCTGTGGGGAGGCGTCTCGACGACGGCGAGCTCGACGTGTACGCCAGGAGGTTTGCGAAGGAGAACGGCTGTATTTACGTGACGAGCGACGAGTTGGCTAGAGACGCCGCCGCTGTGCAGGGAATTCCGGTGCTCTACCTCGGCAAGCCCCGCGAGACGTTGACTATAGAGAAGTTCTTTGGGAGAGACGTAATGTCTGTCCACTTGAAGGAGGGTCTGCCTCCCTTCGGGAAGGTGGGCAGGCCGGGGAACTGGCGCTTCGTCCAGCTCTCCCCCGAGCCGCTTACTAGACAGCAACTTGACGCCGTCGTGAGGGAGCTCGTCTCCGAGGCCTCGCGGCTTGGCCCCCGGACTAAGATCGAGATCAGGCGGCCGCATTCGCTCATAATTCAGCATAAGGACTTCAGAATTGTTGTGGTCTTTCCGCCGGTCTCGGAGCGGCTGGAGATTACCGCCACGAGGCCGGTGGTTAGGAAGAGCATTGAGGACTACGGCCTGGACCCCAGGGTGTTGGAGCGTCTGGAGAAGAGCGCCGAGGGCATCTTGATAGCGGGGGCGCCGGGGGCCGGCAAGACAACCTTCGCCCAGGCCTTGGCTGAGTTTTACCTCAGCAAGGGGAAGATCGTGAAGACGATAGAGTCGCCGCGTGACATGACGCTGAGCCCGCCTATCACCCAGCTCTCCAAAAACTTAGCCACGTCGGAGGAGATACACGACATACTGCTCCTCTCCCGTCCAGACTACACCATCTTCGACGAGATGAGAGACACGGCGGATTTCCAGCTCTACGTCGACCTCAGGCTGGCCGGCGTAGGCATGGTCGGCGTGGTGCACGCCACGTCGCCCATAGACGCCATACAGCGCTTCATCAGACGAGTCGAGCTCGGCATGATACCCTCCATAATAGACACGGTGATCTTCATGAAAGACGGCGAGGTGAGGAAGATCTACGCCCTCACCATGGTGGTGAAGGTGCCGGCGGGCATGCGGGAGGAGGATTTGGCGAGGCCCGTCATTTTGGTAAAAGACTTCCTCACAGACGAGGTGGAGTACGAGATCTACGTATTCGGCGAGGAGACCTTTGTGGTCCCCATAAAGAGGGTGGAGGAGAGGGCGCCCAGCCGCAGGGTCTACTCCATGGTGGTCTCTGCGCTTAAGCGCTACGTGCCTCCCAGCGAAATCAAGCTGGAGGAGCGAGACGGGTTGATAGTCGTCAAAGTGCCTGAGGAGTACCTCGGCGTCGTCCTCTCCCGCGGCGTCACCAAGCTGGAGAAGCTCAGGAGGAAGCTGGCAGTGGACTTCAGAATAGAACCTCGGTGAAGAGTACGGCGGCTTACTACGACGCCATAGCCCCCATATACAGCGACGTCTACCTCGGCATTGATTACTACAGGTTGTTGTACAGGAAGCTGGGCGAGGTTATCGACGCCTATATACGGCCCGGCATGGCGGTTCTCGACGTGGGGGCCGGCACCGGCTTCTGGTCTGTCTATATGCGCGCCAGGGGTGCCCGGGTAGTTTCGCTTGACATCTCTGCGAAGTCGCTTGAGTTGTGTAGATGCAACGACAAGGTGAACGGCGATGCCGCCCGCCTGCCCGTCAGGCAGGGGAGCTTCGACGCGGTGACCGCCCTGGGCAGCGTCTACAATCATATGTCCAGCCTTGATGAGGCCTTCGCCTCCGCCGCGAGGGCCTTAAAGAGAGACGGCCTCTTCATAACTGACGTGGACAACGCCGTCTGTCTAGACATGTTGTACGAGTATTTATTCCACCAAGGCCTCCGCCGGCTTGGAGAGGCTTTGCTCCACGGCGTGGTGGCGGGACGTTGGGAGTCGGCCCACGGCGAGATTCCCTTCACCTACTACTCATACTTCTACGTGAGGTCTGCCCTCGCCAGAGCCGGGTTTAGGCTTGTGGAGGCCCGGCCCATCTACCTCCTCCCCCCGCTCCCCTCTCGGCTTCTCCAGAGGCGGTTCAGGGCGCGTTGGTTCGAGCGGTTTGACTTGCTCAAGCGGCTTGCCCCCTTCGCCACCACGGTTATCTACGTCGCTGTTAAAGCTTGATGAGGAGAGCGTCGAAGTCCTCCGGCACGTAGACGTGGGGCGGGGGCTTAACGGCCTGGGCGTATGCCCGGTGCCTCTCCTTGTCTGGATACCTGGCGCTGACGTGCGTGAGGACGAGGACCGAGGCCTTGAGCGCCTTGGCCGCCTCCACCGCGTCCGCCACTGTGGAGTGGCCCTCTTCGTGGGCCTGGCGGGGGTCTACGTCGTCGGCGAAGGTGGCCTCATGGATCAACACGTCGACCCACTCCACGGCCCTCCACATGTTGGGGCAAGGCGCAGTGTCGCCGGTGTAGAGAAGCCGGCGGAACCTCTTGTGGGCTGGGTCGGCCACCTCCTCCGGCGTCACGACGCGCCCCCCCACCTCCACGGGCTCCCCCCTTATGAGACTGGTCAAGGCCCACTTGGGGAGGCCTGCGGCCTTGGAGAGGTCCAGCTTGTACCCCACGTCCCACTCGAGCAACCAGCCGCAAGCGTCGACGGTGTGGCACACCTCCACGCATCTAATCCGCAGGCGGCCCCCCTCGTAGCCGTCCGCCACCTCCACGCCCAGCCGCCTCAACACGTCGTGCATAGAGCGGGGCGCCAACACCTTCAGCCTGCCTCCCAGGAACCTGCTGGTCAACACGAGGCCGGGGAGCCCGAGCACGTGGTCTTCGTGGGAGTGCGTCACGGCGACCAGTGTGAGGGAGGCCGGCGACACGTCGATCTGCATGAGCCTGTACTGGGCCCCCTCGCCGGCGTCCAGCATTATTCTGTGGCCCAGCCAATCCTCTAGATATATCGCTGGGAGGGTTCTGTCCGACTTGGGGACCGCCCCTCCCGTGCCCAGAAACACCAGCTTAAGGAGAGGCACAGACCGCGGCGCGTGGGGCGTTAAAAAGCCTTCTTGTAGAGCTGGACGATTTCCTCAAGCGAAAGCTGATATACCCGCTTCTCCGAGTCCGCCAGCTTCAGCCGCCTCAGAGTCTTCCGTCTGGCTGAGAAGAGCCATGCGGTAAACTGTTGAAATTTTTCGAAGTCTTCTACGCAGGGCCGTCTCGGCGTCAGGCGGACTACAGCAGAGTACACCTTAGGCGGCGGCTCGAAGGCGTGTGGTGGGACTACGCGGAGTATCTCCACCTCGTAGTGGCACTGTATGGCCACGGTGAGGCGGCCGTAGTTCCCGCCGCCCGGCTTGGCGGAGAGGCGCTCAGCAACTTCTTTCTGCACAGTGACGACGGCCGGCAGTCTGTGTCTCGCCAGCTTTATGAGGAGAGGCGAGGTGATGGAATACGGCATGTTGGAGATGAAGAAGTCTGCCTTAGGCCACTCCAGCTCCAAGGCGTCGCCTTCTATCACCACCACGTTAGGCGGCGCCGTCCGCCGCAACGTCTCGGCGAGGACGTGGTCTACCTCAACGGCGTACACCACTCTAGACTTCTGGGCGAGGGGGATTGTGAGGACTCCGCGGCCGGGTCCCACCTCAAGCACCTCCAAGCCGCTGGGCACGAGACTCACTACATACTCCGCAACAGAGGCGTCTCTTAAGAAGTGTTGGCCGAGTCTCTTTCTTTTTTTATGCACATACGTCTGTGTGCACCGCTATTTAGACCTGACGTGCTGGACTGTTGGCGTCGGTGTTTTTATAAATGGCTTTTGTAGTGGCTGTGGACTACAAGTCGCTGGGGCTTAAGGTGGGTCTTGAGATCCATATCCAGCTTAACACGCGTCGGAAGCTCTTCTGCCACTGTCCCCCCGTGTTGCGGGATGACGAGCCGCATTTTAGGTTGGAGAGGCGGCTTCACGTCTCGGTGAGCGAGCTGGGCGCCGTAGACCCGGCTGTGTCGTGGGAAGTGCGTAAGAGGAGGAAGTACGTCTATGAGGGGTACCGCGACACGACATGCCTAGTGGAGCTCGACGAAGAGCCTCCTCATATGCCTGACGAGGAGGCGCTTGTGACCGCCGTGGCGGTGGCTAAGATGTTCAACGCCAAGCTTTTCGACGAGATACACGTCATGCGCAAAACGGTGATAGACGGCTCTAACGTCTCCGGTTTTCAACGTACTATGCTTGTGGCCTACGGCGGCAGGACTAAGATACTGGGTTACGACGTAGGGATTGAGACCATTGCGCTGGAGGAGGACGCGGCGAGGAAGATGGGCGAGGAGGGGAAGACGGCGGTGTATAGGCTGGACAGACTCGGGATCCCGCTTATCGAAATCGCCACGGAGCCCATGACCTACGCGCCTCAGCAGGTGGGAGACGTGGCGTGGATAATCGGCTACAGCGTAAAGATAACAGGCAGAGCCAAGCGGGGTCTGGGCACGGTGAGGCAGGACGTCAACGTGTCTATAGCGGGGGGCGCCAAGACGGAGATAAAGGGCGTGCCAGACCTCTCCCTCATCCCCAAGGTCATAGAGTACGAAGTTATGCGGCAGGTGAACCTTCTGAAAATCGCAGAGGAGCTGAAGAGGCGGGGAGTTCAGAAGGTCGAGCTCTCCACGGTGGACGTCACAGCCGCCTTCGGCAACACCAAGTCTAAACTCATCCGCTGGGTGCTCGACGCGGGGGGCAAGGTGATAGCGGTCAAGGCGCCTGGCTTCCAGAAGCTCTTCGGCTTTGAGGTTCAGCCGGGCCGCCGCTTCGGCACAGAGCTGGCCGACTACGTGAGGGCTTGGACCGAGCTGGGCGGTCTTCTGCACAGCGACGAGCTCCCCGGCTACGGCATCGCCGCGGAGGAGGTCCGTGAGGTGGTCAACAGAGTGGGTGTGGAAAGCTTCGTGCTTCTCATGGGCGTAGACGAGAAGGAGCTTGAGGAGGCCGCCAAGGTGGTTGTGGAGAGACTCAACGCGGCTCCGCTGGGCGTGCCTGAGGAGACGAGGGGGGCTAACCAAGACGGCACCACAAGGTTCCTTAGGCCTAGGCCGGGCGCGGCCAGGATGTACCCCGAGACCGACCTCCCGCCCATCAAGATAACCATCGAGCTGGTCAAGAGGGCTGAGGAGATCGCCAAGGTAAATCTGGAGGGGAAGCTGTCCGAGCTCATCTCCATGGGCCTCAGCAGAGACTTGGCGCTTCAACTCATCAAGTCGCCTCACTTGGAGAGGTTTGAGGAGTACGTGGCGAGGTTTAGGTCCGTGCCGCCTCAGTTGATAGCGGCGGTGCTTCTAAACGTGGCGCGGGCGCTTTCGAGAGAAGGCGTCGAGATCACAGAGGAGAAGTTGGCCTCGATTTTTGAGGCCCTTGACAAGAAGATAATCACGAAAGAGGCGGTAGAGGAGGTTCTGCGCAACATGAAGCCGGGGGAGTCGGCCGAGGAGGTTGCCCGGAGGCTCGGCTTAGTCAGGCTTAGCTACGAAGAGGTGAAGAAGATAGTGGAGGAGGTGGCGAGGGAGGTGGGGCGGGAGAAGGCGCTGGGGGAGGTGATGAGGAGATTCAGGGGGAGGGTCGACGTAGAGGACGTGAAACGCGCCTTGTTAGAGTTAGTTTTATAAGTATCTCTTTTTTATAAAGCGATGACGAAAATATACATAGCGTCGGACGTGTTGGGCTTCTTCGCTATAGACGAGGGAGGCAATCTAGTGGATAAGGAAATCTACGAGAAGAAGCCTGAGGTTGTGGCTACTAGACTTATTGAGTTGGAGAAGTCGAACCCTGTCCAGGAGCTTTTAGCGTTGGTGCAGAGGTTAAGGGGCAAGGCTGAGAAGATAGTTGTGGAGGATCCTGAGCTCGCCCGTAAGCTCGTCGCGGCCGTCAAAGACGCCGAGATCGTGGCGGAGAGCCCCTCTCCAGCCTTAGTGGCGTTTAGGCAGAATTTCTCTAAGTATCTCTCGGAGCTGGGCTTAAGTTGGGACGAATATAGAAGCTTCCTGTTTGAGGTTAGCGACTTAGTCACGCGGCTTAAGCTTCGGCAAGCGGTCGAGAAGAGAGACTTGTTTATCGCCCAGGCCATAAGTACGCTCGACGACGTTGATAAGATATTGAACTTAATAGCCTCTAGAGTTAGGGAGTGGTACGGCCTGCATTTCCCAGAGCTTGAGGAACTTGTAAGAGACAACAAGGAATATGTCAAGATTGTCTACTACCTAGGCCATAGGTCTAAAATAGGCGAAGACAGCCTCAAGAAGATCTTGCCGGACCTCCCCGAGGAGAGAGCGAAGAGGATTGTGGAGGCGGCGAAGAAGAGCATAGGCGCTGAGATGACGGAGTGGGACCTCGAACAGCTTAAGAGCTACGCAGAGACCTTCCTCAAGCTGGACTCCTATAGGGAAAGCCTAGCCGCCTACATCGACGAGGCCATGAAGGAGGTTGCCCCCAACATAAGAGAGCTCGTCGGGCCTCTGCTTGGCGCCAGGTTGATTAAGCTGGCGGGCGGCCTCACGAGGATGGCCTTCCTCCCCGCCTCGACTATACAGGTTCTGGGCGCCGAGAAGGCGCTTTTCCGCGCGCTCCGCACTGGCGGAAAGCCGCCTAAGCACGGCGTCATATTCCAATACCCAGAGATCTTCAGGTCGCCGCGGTGGCAGAGAGGCAAGATAGCCAGGGCGCTTGCGGCGAAGCTCGCCATAGCCGCCAAGGCCGACGCCTTCACTGGCAACTTCATCGCGCCGAGGCTGAAGGAAGAGCTTATGAAGAGGATTCAGGAGGTTAAGACCCTATACGCAAAGCCGCCTCCCAAGGCTCCTCAGCCTGCCGCCAAGGCGCCGCCTCCTCCGCCGCCTAGGAGGGGAGAGGGAGGAAGGAGGCCGCCGCCTAAGAGGGAGAGACGCCGCTGAGTTGGGGGACTTTTTCAGAAAATTTATAAACCGCGGGATAGGGCTTCTCTATGTCGATTGAAGTGGTGGAGGTCAAGCCTCATGAGCAACATTACGGTGTCTACATAGTCAAGTTTGAAGACGGGTCTGAGAGGCTTGCCACGAGGAACTTGACTCCTGGGAGGAGGGTATATGGCGAGCGGTTAGTGAAGTGGGGTGGGGTTGAGTATCGGGAGTGGAATCCATACCGCTCGAAGCTCGCCGCCGCGATAGCCAACGGGCTTAAGTTCGTCCCGATACAAGAAGGCACGCACATACTCTATTTGGGAGCCGCCTCAGGCACCACGCCGAGCCACATGAGCGATATAGTCGGCGAGAAGGGGCTGATATACTCTGTGGAGTTTTCTCCCCGCGTCTTCAGGGAGTTTATGGAAAAGCTTGTTGACCAGGGCAGGAGGAACGTAGTCCCCATCCTCGGCGACGCTAGATTCCCATATCAATACGCCCATTATGTAAAAGGCGTAGACGTCGTGTATATAGACGTGGCGCAACCGGCACAAGCCAAGATACTTGCAGACAATGCCGACTACTTCCTAAAGCCGGGCGGTCATGTGATGTTGGTTATCAAAGCTATGAGCATAGACGTAACCGCCCCAGCCACAGAGACGTTTAAACAGGAAATCAACACGCTGAAGGAGAGGGGCTTCGACATACTTGAAGTCGTCCACCTAGAGCCTTACGACACAGCTCACGCAATGGTTATCGCCAGGAAGAAGTAAGAAGTAGATCCTCAACTACTTATCTACAGACCCCCGGTTGCGCGCCTAAAGACGCCGGACAGTATATAAACATCCCGTTTTGTTGTCTCACCTGAGGTGGTTAGAGAGCGAGTGTTCTCTAAAATGTGCATAAACTCATCCCCCGAGGTGGCTATCGCTTTAAAATAGCTCTACGGTGCTGGTGGTTGCATTCGGTGGCTATCGGCGGCTTGTCTCCTCTAGCCACTCCTCTATGGCGTCTGCGAGCTCTTCGTAGCGCATGAAGCCCTCTAGATGCCCCTCGTAGCATTCAATTTTTATCCTGCCGTCCTTCATGCGGTATATCCTCGGCTCCTTGCCCGTAAGGGCCTTAATCAGCGCCGAGAGCCTCTCGGCGTCTGTCTCGGCTCTCGCCATGACGAAGCCCTTAGCCGCGTTGATTTTCCCATACCTGCCGTAGGTAATCGTGTAATCGCCCCTTACGCCGTCTATCTCCGCCGTTATCCTAATCCTCAGCAACTTTCTGCCGCCTCTATCCTCCTCAACGGCTTCTCCGCCTTTCACCTTCACGACATATGTCTTGCCGTTCACCTCAACCTTCTTCTCAAAGTCCTCCAGCTTTATGGAGCCCCTCGCCTTGCCCTCCTCCACGATCTCTTTGGCTTTTTTGTAAACCTCTTCACCAGCCTCCCAAGCCCTCTGGAGTATGCGCTCCACAAACCTCGCCGCCAGCTTCTGCTGTTCTCCCTCGCCGCGTACGGAGAGCTTGGCGGCGCGCTCAAGACCCTTCCTAAGGATTGAGACGTAGCCTTCGCGGCCCTCCTCAGGCATCTTCACCGTGAAGTGTTTGCCCTCCACGAGGCCCATCTTCCTAAGCCTCTGCGTCTCCTGTTTTATGCTTTCGGGGTTGGTGGAGTGATATCTGACCATCAGCGCGTCATCTTTCAGCCCCACACTATACATTGGCCAGCCCTCCATCAGCGTGAGGCCCTTTTCCAGCTTCTCCAGCCACCGCTCTGCCGTGCTTGCATTCACCCAGTCGTTCTCCACGGCTTTCCTAACGATTTCGGCGAGGGCGTCTCTAAGCTCCTCGCGCCCAGCCGCAAGCTTGCGGGTGGTAGCCCAGACATGCCATTCGCCTTTTTTGCCAACTTTTTTCATCTCTGCGCTGACGCCCGCAAGCTTCAATAGCCGGGCCGCGAGCTCCACGCGGCTCCGATCTGTCGAGCGGAATTGGAGCACGATTGCGTCATGCAGATATACGTTGTACTTCACGGCGTCGCCGTCCACTGATATTATCAAGTCGGCGGCGACGGGGCCGCCCTCAGTCTTCCTCCTCAGCCCCTCCCAGCGGATGTCGAGCCCTTCCTCGGCCCTAAGCTTCATGGCCTCATACAGCTTGTGGTTGATAACTCTTTCATCCCCTTCAAGTAGTGGAGACCCGTAGCGGAAGTATAGGCCGGCAAGCCTAACCGCGCCGACGCCAGACGCGACCACCTTTAACCCCCTCCCGGCGCCCCTCACCTCAGCCTTTATGCCGTATGCCGCGAGGGTGGCTGTCCAGAGCAGGGCTACGGCGTGCTTGCCGCTGGTCAGCTCGACCCTCTTCATCGCCGCGGACACGTATCCGTCGCCGCCTATGGCTCCGGAGGCCACCGCGGCGAGGTATCTCAGCGTTTCCTCGTTTACGCCCAGCCTCTCCGCCTGGATAAGCAGAAGGGCCGGCACGACGACCTCCCTCGCAATTTTGTCGTCGTTTAGCAGATCCCTCAGCGCATTCAGCCTGTGCCTGAGCTCCTCCCACACATTTTCGCCGTCTATCTGCTTGTCTCTCGGCGCATCCTGCCCGCCCTTACGTCTCTTCGCCACATCTCCGTCCACCTGCGCCAAGAGCCTCTCCAACTCCTCCTCCTTCAACATCTTACGTAGTCGCCTCGCGGCGGCCTCCACCACGACGCCCCAGTTCTCCACAACCCACCGCTTGAGGTCGTCCCAGCTCTTCACATGCTCAAGGCCCTTCAACTCCGCCTTGGTTCCCAGCATCTTAAGCCACCCGCTCTCCGCGCTCTTCTTAATCGCCTCGTCGAGCTTTTCGAGGGGGGCTTCAACCACAACCTGCAACTTCGGCCCCTCAAGAGTTAAGGTCATGCGGAGCCCTACAACAGACCAGCCGAACAAGGCATGTGTCT